>Ga0210040_10000095_pt1 | contig 186842 bp, 211 predicted proteins | sample CryGeyCG12114_NA_FD_185462 | JGI IMG/M metagenome (GOLD analysis project Ga0210040, IMG submission 185462) | Groundwater microbial communities from aquifer - Crystal Geyser CG19_WC_8/21/14_NA (SPAdes) (version 2) | ecosystem: Environmental > Aquatic > Deep subsurface > Groundwater | place...
CCGAAGTCAAGAAAACAACATCCCACATCGACATCCTGTTCGCCAACGCCGGCGCAACATGGGGCGAGAAGTTCGAAACACACCCGGAGTCGGCCTTCTCGAAAGTCATGGACCTCAACGTCAAGAGCGTGTTCTACACCGTGCAGAAATTCGAGCCGCTGCTGAGCGTCAACGCGACCAAGGACGAGCCCAGCCGCGTCATCGTGACGAGTTCGGTCGCGGGGCTCGAGGTCGGCACCTTAGGCCCGCAGGCGACCTACGGCTATTCGGCGTCCAAGGCCGCGGTGTTGCATCTGACGAAGAATCTGGCGGTGGAGTTGGGGCCCAGGGGCATCATGTGTAATGCTGTTAATCCGGGCTTTTACCCGAGTAAGATGGCCAGTGGGTTGATGGAGATGAGTGGTGGGGCGGAGGAGATTGCGAAGATGAGTCCGAATGGGAGGTTGGGTGCACCCGAGGATATCGCGGGTTTGGTGGTGTTTATGGCGAGTCCGGCGGCGAAGCATTTGAATGGCACGCATGTGGTGACTGATGGCGGTGCTATGTTGGGGAGGCATAAGTTGTAAGGAAGAAAGGGAAGCGTGAGAGGACACGGAGAGATAAGGCGTTTGGTAATCTGCAATTTGTGTAGATTTCAAACTTTGCGAGGTTCTTGAGACTTATGCAACTAAGGTCATCAGACGTTCGCGGCGATAGCGCAAGGTTGGCATGGTGCAGACTGACTACAGGGTCTTCAATGTCGCGGTGAGCAGGTGCTCTGAGGCAGTCCGACAGCGACACCAGCTAGGCTCATCAATGTGATCGTGGGCAACATGTTCATGATTTGTGATATAGAACTTGGTAACAGTAGCCAAGCTGGTACTTCGTAGTCTACCTCAGCCAAGTCCTCTTGATGCTCAAGGCCATCTTGTACGGAAGCTCCTAAAAAGCGACCTGAGTCCGCAAGCTAGCACATCGCGCTTCTTCGTCACAGCGACATGCTTGAACACGTCGTTAGCAACCTTGTTCACAGCCCTCATGATGTCCTTGTCTGTCTGATCCCACAGCAATTCCTGAACGCATTCCATCGGATTACTGATCTCCTCAACAGGAGTATACACAATCGGTACCTCCATGACCTCCGAGAACTGGCTTGAGGCCGTCGAAGTGGAAACTTCACTCCGCCAGTCATCGTTGACCGCCATTTGCTCGAGCGGCGCCAGAGCGTCATCCCACGTGCCTGAGCGCAGCGTGCAAGACGCGAAGTCAATGTGCCGAACGCATTTACGGTGCGTCGTGATGAATCTGCTGGCTTGACTTGCATCCAGTGTCGCGTTTTCAAGCTTCATGGATCGCAGCTTGCGGAATTTGATTGGTCGGCATGCTGGTAGGGCAGCCGTGAGCGGACAAGAAATGGAGCAGTCAAGCGATGAAGGTCGTGATGTGCAGGGCTCCGCGTCGAGAGAAAGTGGACAGGGTCCTGGCTCACCCAGCCAGGTGAAGGATAACTTTTCCATAGAACGGAAGATCTGAAGGTAGGTATGCAGGATTTTGAGGTGGTCTGTAGTATCGTCTTCGGTGTCGGCGAAATTCTGCATCTTGATCTCAACATTCTTGATGCGATGCCAGATACGTGTCGATGCTGGGCATGTTCCGATCCCGTTTTGTGGTCGAAGGTAGAAAATAGCCCCGGCATAGATCGGATCGAGCGAAAAGGTATCCAAGAAAGGAGGATTGACAGCCTCAATGGCGAGTCGCAAAGAAGTTAGCGCATAGTCGACTGCGCTTCGTCTGTATCGATGGCCAGTTGGCAGGTCAGGGCATGATATCGTAAGGTGTCGTAAACATGGCATAGCACTGAAAGCTCTGACGAAAGACGTGATGTTCGTGGCTGCATGAAACAATGGCGGGTATTGTCGTACTAGAAGATCGTTCATTTCCCACGATCCGTATTTGCATAATGATGGTGGTTCTGACGAGGACGAAGACGGAGGTCGTGAAGTATGGACATTTTGAGCCTCGTATTGGAAAGTGATTTCGTCGAGTGTCTCAGGGTCTATAAGTGGTGGTAAAAATGTGGCATCTGAATGGGGCAGGATGAATTGAAAATGCTTGATGTGGTGCCCGATACCGTCTAAGCCGAGCATACGACTCCGACGCGAAAAAGTGCTGATGTCGAAGTTGACCCTGAGTGTCTTGAATAGTGTGGGTGCAACGTCTTCCGCTATGTCCCGCGACAAAAGCCGCAGTGAACGTAAATCATCCTGCGTCGCATACTCGAGGAATGCTTCTCGAGTGAGGTCTGTTTGCCAGAATCTGGCGAATGCTGAAGTAGACATGACGTCTGTTTTGCATCGCTGTGCTGCAAGGGTCGCGGATATTGTGGGTAAGCTTGGATGGGTAGGATGCCGATGTACAACAAAGGCAGGTACAGAACCTAAAGCACCAATCTGGAGTGGAGAGTGATAGCATGCAAAGATAAAGAAAGAGTCAGAACAGCGTAATCACTCCATCGAGATTACCGTCGTTGTCGTCGTCAGCTGGGTGAGGCGTGGTACTCGAGTTCGCAGATGGGCAGTAACTTTGTTGCCTAAGAAGGGAAGCACGAGAAGGATGTGGGTGGGAATCGGGGAAATTCTAGGAAGCTCATCCTGACCAGAAACCGAGAGGCTTGTGTTTTGAAGTGGGTATGCACAAAAGCTTACCGGTGAACGAAGGCAGAGCACCAAAGCCAGCAGAATCCAAAATGCCTCTCGAGCTGCATGAGTGTTGTGAGCTATACCGCGACTCTTCCACGAGCGTGGATAGCGCGAGACGTGAGGAACGCGACAATAGGTGGGCGACCAGGACCGTACAAACCATAAGAAGCTGTACTTCTCCTCTGGTTGCATATTTCCTTCAAGATCACACTCATTACCTAAAGACCAGCCCTTCTTACTGCTAATAAACACGCGATGAGAGATATTGATCAGAGTTGACGAGCGGAAGCAGAGCTCAAACGCGCTTGCTTGCTGGAAGAGGGAAGGTAGTCACCCTGGCTGCTTCAATCGCTAAGATCGCCGCCAGATCGCGGAGGTGGAGGCCACGCGATTGTGGATCGTTTCGAACCAGTTACCGGCGTCCAGCCACCCGAGAACACACGACGCGGCTTCCGCCTCTTGCGCGTAAAGCTCTCGTTGTCACAACGACGAAAGTCCGTCCTCACATCTCATATTTGAGCTTGATTGATGAAAGTAGCCGCGACCGCAAGAGAAAACCATGTGTAGGGACCAGCTCAGCAGTTGCCGGATATTGCACCGAGATCCTACTACGTGATGAGTATGGTGTGACGCGCCGGCACGACAACTGCAAGTACATGGTCAGTGCCGAACTACAACAACATGTGCAGTTATTTGACCCGTTCTGACGAGAGCTCAGGTTGGACCTCTCTCTATGGTAGCACGACAACACCCTGCCCAGCGTCTTGCGGTCCCACAAAGACTATTCAGGTTCACTCCCATATGCAGAGCACTTTGAACCCTTTCGTTGTCGTTCATGTGGCACAGTATATGCACTAATTGTTAACTTTTTACTGGTCTCTGACTGTGTACTACACGCGACGGCGCGACTTGCGCGCTATAACAGGATGCTGCCACGATCCTAGCTACGCGCATTGACACCACGGTTGCCGAGATCAAAACATGATAGAAGGAACGCGGTCTCAAATCGCGTAGGGCCTCGTGATCGACACTTTGAAAGCGCGGACAACTGTCGTGCACGGCTTGCCTTCCCAGGGCCAAAACGTGTTTCTGAGCTGGCGGAGGAGGTAGTCTGGATGAGTGTCATGAGGCGCTCGCGCTGTAGGAATGGTCGCATCGCGATGCCGAGGTGTTCTGCTCGGTATTAGACTGTTCTTTCAAGGCTTTTCAGGAGCCAGAGGTGTGTCCTTGATGGTTCGGCCAAGAAACCGCCCACATCATCGCGTTTTGCCTGTTCTTTGCTTGTCTCCACTTCAGTGATGTTACGCACCTGCACCCGCATCCTTTGCGCTCGAAGCCAGTGTCGTCTTGGTCTGGTCAGTCGCAGGCGTGCGAGTTTCTCTGATCCTCTTGCATGTAGTCCCTGTTGCTGTAGCTAGGTCCACCGCGATCTGGCAGACCGCAGCCGGGAGCTCCTTCTGTTTGTTAATAGTCTGGAGATGGATCAATTATGCTGTGGTGCAAGCTACGAACTGAAATGACGACGGAATCCAATCTAGAGCTTCCAATGAGCGTCAAAGAATAGACCATGCCTGGTCTGATGCTTGGCAGGCTCGTGAATACTTTCGGAAGAACGGGGTGGATGAGATCAGCAATTTTCGGGATAGTGTACCAGCTGGGGGTTCAGGAACAAGATCTGTGATCTCGAGAGGGTGTTGAAACTGAATTGAGGCTGCTCATCGCCATGTTCATGCCCCAAAGGCAGGGATCCACCTGTATTTGTTGCCTTTATATTCGACGAGGTTGCTCGTTACAGTCGTGTAAACATGTCAACCGTCGTACGCTTCTGTATCTCACTTTTGCGCGTTCTCTAGTAGTACCATTTGCAGATAAGCGCTATGGATTGCAGCGGTGCAGAGTAAAGCCCGGTGTTGAGGCTGTCATGTACTTACTACATCACGTAACTGGCATGATTCACTGGAGAGCGTTAGCTACTCTATGGTCCAGCAATTGCACCCACACAGTGAGGAAGGCACAGACGTCCCGAGTGCTGCGATTGAACCGGGACCATTCCGTGTCAGAAATTCGGTCATTCTGGTACCAGAATGTGAAGATGAGGAGTCGGCTATTGTTATATTGGCTGGCAATGGTTCCGGTGTGACAAAGACCACATAGGTCCGCTCTGCATCACCTTCCACAACAGGTAAACAAGAGGGACTTCCTACCCACTGCGGTACGACGCAAATTCCAGGTCGAAGTCGAGCCACTGCAGGCTGCACTGAGCGCAGATGAACTCTAGCCTTTCAGCTTTAAAGTCAGGGAGCCCGTGTGTAGATGAATAGGCGGGCAGCATGACTTGCAATTTAGCTATATGTGAGGTAAGAACAATTGTGTATTTTAGCGCGAAGTAGTAGGTTATACAGGAAAGTGCGACTAGATGTCTATTCTCATAGACCTAGCACAGTCATAGAGCCCTACCTAGAGAGCGTCATACTTTGCTTTTGGAGAGGGATGTATCTTTGAAAACTATAGGGACGTACTACAAGTTGAACATTACCTGCATTATTTCTGTCGTGCGAAAGAGGTATTGCACGGGAGATTAGATACTGTAGACTCACTTAGCGTTCAGCTAACGACATCTGCTTGCCTAATTTGGGAACGTTTTCGGAGTGGTGTGAGATGCACGACTCTGGTGTTTTGCAACATCCATATTGAGGATTAATGAGCGCTTGCCTTATCGTATGAAAGGCCCCACGATGCTAGAGAGACAACAATCGCTATGATCACCGAATTGATTTTTCAAGCGCGAGAGTCGACAATAGTAGCAAGTCAACGACTCAGTCCGAGGGTCAGAGGCTACAAGCGAAGATTGAAAAACCGGCATTGTAATAATTTCAGCACTGGTTAGGGTATAGTAGTGCTATTCACAAAATGTGAACTACAACGATTTGTGTCGACAATAAAATGCCCTTGGCACTGATAGCCCGTACTCCTGCTGCGCTTGCTTTAGTCGTGCTCATGAAGACATGAGTGTAATACACTCTATCCACTCATAGATAATCAATCGTAAGAATGCTTCCTCAAAACCTGTACTAACTCCTGAAAGAGGTAACGACAGGCGCCTGAACACCGACTCGGGATTAGTCATTGATAATCGACATGTGATTATTGGTAGCTGGAGCTTTGGCTGCAGACCCTCAGTGCTTTGCCGTAGCCTGCAGTGCGATAGTGTTGGGGGCGCTTGGCTGATGAAGGTACATCGAGCGTCGAAGAGATCTCATAAGTTCAATGCAAGGCGCCTGATAAACGCCTCATGTTGCTAGGCGGCGGAGCATGACCGTCGAAGCCATGGAAATCGTCCAGATCACTCCAGTCGAAGATGATAGAGGGTGGCGTCGGTCATGATTCACTTCTTGCCTTTCCGTGTACTCGAACTACGGCCAAGGTTTTCTTTGGACATGGATCTCGTTAGGCCGCCGATGTACTCTTGCAGCAGCCGATTCTCGTTCTCCAGCTTGTCATGATCCTGCCGAACTTCATCTATGCGTGTCGCAAGCGCCTGTAAAGATGATTGTAGAGTATGTGCTTGACTGGTTAACATTAGTAACGTTATCGGACCTAGGGAGAATTGACTGGTTGCATACTCTTGTATCTTTTTCCGCACGCCGAGCTCCAGCCTTTCCAGGTCTTCGCTGTTCCTTCGTGGACTCATAGCTCGTGCGTCGTCGGGAGGATATTCTATTTTCTCCCTCTGATATGTATCTCGTCCTTTAGGTATTATTATTGATGATGATCTTTGTCTGTCCCCCATTCTTGGCCGTTCCATGCGACTTTTCCTCGTCGTCGGCGGTATTGCGGAGAAGACGTTCGGCTCTGACTCCGATCCCGACGTTGCAGATGACGCACGCGAGAGCTGCGGTGTGTCTTGCGCGCTGTGTTGTTGTATTTTAGTCGAGATGTAGTCGGCAGGCTCCGGATAGACAGAAACGGTAGTCGGGGATATTGAACCAGACATAATAGACTGCACAAGCCTCAAGGTCGCTCAATCGTGGTTGCTGCTGTAGCTCGAAGAATGTAACATGAGATCCAAGCTCGCATCTGACACAAAAGGTCTCGCAGGGGCCTTGTTGTTCGGATGCAAGTCCGCACCAGGCGTCGACGAGGAGGCAATGATATAATTCGTGTAAATCAATTGGAAGCGACGAGACCTACCAACACTCGAAGCAGAAAGAGTCAACACTGCTAGGCACTCGATGCGCTTAGAGTTGCTACTGTGACTTGGCAAGCGATAGAGTAGACTGGCCTCGGCGGCATAGCAGGGTAAAGTCAATGCGCAAGGGTAGAAGTAAAAAGCGGCAGAAACAGGGCGAAGGGTCAGCAGACTGTCCGGTACATTTACAAAAGTGAGTGCTACCAGCCAATACAGAGCGGACGGAGAGTGGACAAACAGACAGCGGGCGACCCATTCGTGGTGATCTTTGGTGTGCAGCCCATCATTTCCCTTGATTGTGACGATCTGCGGCCCTCTAATTGCTACTTGAAGCCTAACAGAAAAAGCATCCTCCTGCTCTCCGCCTTGGTCAAGCACCAGTGGCAGTGGGGAGGCTCTTGCTCGAATGGAATGCTCTACGTTTCCTGTGTGAGGCAAGAGTGCCACATCTTGCGCAGATCTAAAATCCTTTCTGCGCGCCGTTGCAGTAGGCGAGCAATGCCAACTTCGACGAGTCCCTGTTGATGTTCTCTGTTGCTTGTGTTACACTTCAAGCCTACTATCGAAGCGCTGAAACGCTCGTAGCGGTGCTGCTATTTACTGCTAATGGAGGAGCTGACTTTACCCAAAACACCAAATAGCCGACACCGAGCGTAGCAAGAGCTTCGGCTCTACCGGCACGGCAACAAGCGTCATCTCTCGGCCATGGTTGACCCTTACGCTTATGCAGGAGAGGATAATAATGTTCAGCTGATAGATCTGGTCACCACTTTGTCCGTCGATACGGTCATGCATCGGTTACGGAACGTGCGTCAAAACGTGGCTTTTGTCCCTTTACCTCCTTGCGGGGAGGAACACAGTCCACCCGTGTGGAAAGTGTTTGACGAAAGGCCCTTCAGACTCTTCGTGTTTGTGGACGGTGAACGATACACAATCCATGGTCGCAGCAAATCACTCTTCCTAAACATGCAAATGGTGCCTCTTTCTTAGCCAATCAAGCATTACTTCGGATACGCAGTTCCTCCTGCTCGCTACGATAGAAGTAAACGCTCCACGCGTGCATAAACCAATGACGTCGACCATCCGACTTCCGTCTGCTCGTCCCTGCCTAGCAACTCGAACCTGGGCCACATCCATGGCCGGGCCAAACCGTCTTCCGGCCAAATCTTTGACTTGAACAGGTCAAATAAAGATTGCCAATCACATGCCTCGACGTGCCTCGAAAGAAACAGTCTGGCAGACTATGGGCCTGGTCAATCTCGCTGTCGCTCGCGTAGGCACGCTGTGTGGACCACCATTGGACGGTCATGCATGATGCTGTCATCCATGGTCGCGCAAGACTTAAAGATGGTCGGTCGCACAGCACATTCTCACCACTTCTGCCTTGAACGAAGGTCCAGCACTGTTGCCTACTCAGAGCCCCATCCTGTTTGTTTACGATACAGGATTCAGCAACATCACACAAACCTTGAGAGCACCGGCGCGGCGATCTTTTGCCTCAAGCACTCGAGAACTTGAGCTTCAACATGGATAAGCGGCACTTGGTGCCAGTTTCGCCAAGGTACTGATGCAGGGCAAGTGGAACAGGTGTGCACGATACGTGTCGGGACTTTGTCGTCCTGTCCCGGCAGAGGATTACCTGAGGACCCCACCTACGCTCAACCTGGCTCGTTGCGCCACGAGATCTGTGACAGGATTATGGTTGCATGAATCAACAATCATGATGCTGCCATACCATTATACATTCGAAAAGCAAGGCGAGGAATTTGATGTAAGACTTACGCTCCACTCCATCACATACCCACACTTGAAAGGATCTGCATTCGTGATTACCTTTCCGCCTAGCAAGATAGGCATGCTAGATTGATGTCGGAGCACACGGAGTAGAAATGATTGCAGCAATAACTGGTATGCTCAAATTATATCCGACCCACTTTGTTGCTTGAGTAGCAGCGCTGGAACTATGAACCTGCACAGTATGGACGTCGACACTTCTCATCGTCGAATACCCCTTGCGGGTGATGAAGCATGTAGGCGCCCAGCATCTTGTTTTCTCCAAATATCGTCTCATTTCAATTAACTTCCAGACCAAGACGGTCGCTACTGACAGATTCGACTCGGCAAACTCGGCAAGCAGCTGCTCTCCTGTAACCTGTGGGAGGCCAATACCTAGCCGTGATCACAAAAGCTCCAGCTGCTTTCGAGGCGCAAGCGACCACGATTGCCCAGCCACATGCATTATCATGTCCCATGATGATCTGCTCTTGAGGACTTCATCAGTCGCCTGCCAGACGAAGGAGAGCACGTTAAGCTACATAGGTCTCAGCGCTCATTCAGTCGTGAAAAACGCGAGCAAGAAGGTGGTATTGTCGTCCTGCCCTCAGATGCACCAGCAGATTCGCCTACGGGATATAATGATCAGTTGGACCTCCTCGATGTTTGCAACGCCAATGGTTCTTGTGCCCACCACGTCTCAGCACAAAGCATTGCTCATCGATCTCTCGTTGTCTCTGCTTTTTGCAGGACTGCATAGCACATTAGAGGCCTAGCGTTCTATTTACAACATGCAGCTCTATCGCATTTGTCCTCCACGGGATGCACTCACGACTGACAATGGCTGCTTTCATCTTCGCGCTGCTCTATTCTTTAGCGTGCTGTGCTGATCGGCGGCCTTCGGTCTGGGGGGCATGGATGTGAATGCAGTGCAATAGCATGCCTCTTCCTCGTGACCATGGAAAACCTCCAGTTTTGCCCGCTCGTATTACATTTTCCTACAACGCCGAGGCGCAAACAGCCATCCAAGACCGGGTAGACAGGACTGATTACAAAAGACCCTTCCAAGTCAAAAGTACAACACGAATGTGCAGGGTTAAGGTACTCGTACTCGTGAGACAAACCTCGGCAAATCAGAACGAGCCAAATCCCCATCCAAATGGCTGCCTTGCAGGCGGCTGAACAAGACTCCTCAGCTGACAGCCGCTAACTCGAAAACATGAAGACATATCCTTCACCACTACTACTTCGTTCTTGTCAGTTCACAGGGTGACATAGCCAGACGTCTGTCCATCAACATGACAAACTCAGCCATTGTCATAATTACTCAGCTGACAGCAACGAATAAACAAGCTCGAGATCAAGTGAGTACGGTTGCTGAACTTGATCACATGTGACTGCACGAAGCGAAACAGACCACTAACAACGGTGTGTCTCTAGATCCTCGATCACTTCCACACAATAGCATTGTATTCTAGCGTCAACGAGCCAGGTGTTCTCAAATATGCAAGCTGTCTGCCTGATGATGCCAAGGACGAGATAACGGTATATGTGATCGAGGAGTAAGATACCTCCTCATCCCCACGACACAAATTGCTTGAGGTACTTTGTGTATTGTCGCTATGGCAAGAAGGCACACAAACAGTGTCTTAGCTGTTTCATTGACACAGAGCACCCGAAAACCACGACAGCAATAGTGTTCATGAAACACGAAGGTAGACGCCATGACGATTGGCTGATCTTGGCCATCGAAACACCTTAGGCAGGTGTTGTTTCCCAGCGAGCAGATGCTGCAGCAATGGCGTAGAATGCAACGAGCTCCAAATACACAGGGAGAATAAGACGGGCCTCAATGCTGACCACTATTGCCATTCAGACACCTCGACAAACCCACTTACGACGCGCACATGTCGGTTCAGCCGGTCACTAGCTTTACCGCTGCCCTCCAAGACAAGTCCAACCCTCTCATCACCTCAGATACAAAGATCTACACAGTAGCCTGGACTCCTGCTCTCCTCTCCCGGGACGACCGCCTTCCGTCGAACGCTATGAAAACAACGGCCTACGATCTGAGAGCACGCATCGAACGTCCTTACATCCTCTTCGCGACCATTACTGATCCCGACAAGGAGGACATCGATACACTCGAGCCCTATGGAGCCGCCATCGTGGAGTACGCGACTGAGAACGAGCCGGATACGATCTTTTACGCTGATGCGCGGCCGGTGGAGCCAAGTCCTGAGGCGAGAGCGACTGGGGCAGAAGCTAGTGCGGGTGGATTCATTTGTGCTGTTGAGGTGTATGCCAGTAAGGAGGCTTGTATGAAGCACTTGCAGGATGAGAGTGTGAAGGACCTGGCAGTTGAGGGGAACAAGCTGGGATCGAAGTTCGAGATCGTGCCGATGGTAATGAATGAGGGTTGGTTAATTAGGGAGTAACGGCAGGAGGGTGGGGCAAATGCATGATTTCTTTCTAGCACATCTTGGCTTCACTGAAATGCAATTGATAATAAGGCTACAGGACAATAAGCCGCACCGGTTCCCTTGGGATACCCTCTTCGATTGAACAGCACCAGAGATTGAACCAACCGAAAGCTGGGTGTTATTCTTCCCTGCATTCGCGGACTTGCGGTAGAGCACAGCATTCGCTGCGGCAGTCCGGGCCTCTGCACACCAACACGTAGGACTTGCATGAACAGTTCGAAACAGACAACTAGACTGTACCAGTTAAGGGCAACACTGCGGTTCTATCTTTCCACGGAAGGTCAGGCTCCTGACTGCCAGTGCCTAGTAACGTACTTGTGTCAATTTTGCGAGGACAATCCAATGATCTTGAAACCGATAAATAGGCTCAATCAGCACGAGCATGGTCAGCAATTTCCTCATATAGGCGGAAGGAGCTTGAGCTGTAGCATCCATGGCGTGTCCCCGGTCAGCATAATCTGCAATTGATGAATTGCAGCAGCGCGCATATCAAGACATAGCACGATAGATCGTAGTCAAAGGCCTGAATCTATATTATCATTCACAGGCCTTCATCACCTAACCACACTTTGCGACGCGAATGGGAGCAACACGTCGCGTTTGCGTGACCACTGGTAACGCCAGTTGAGAAAACGGAAGCAAGAGCGCCTTGGTGACAGAGCAATTCAGCAAGGCAGACCCGCTGTATGAGTGTTACAGCTCTCAAGGACTATGGAGTGCAGCTAACACCGGAGCAAGATGGGGTGATATTGCATCCGACGTGTCTACGGGTGAGGTCTTGGCGTCTTTGAAGCGTGATGACGCGTGAGCGACCTGGTCCCAACCTAACCACTTCCTCGAAATCGACAACCTCGTTACGATGCGTCGTCTATCGCGTCTTCTGTCCCTTGCGTCGGTCACGCCCGAGAAGAAGCCATTGGCACCAACTATAGTCCTTCATAGTCCAATTCTCGACCTACCAGCGGAGATTCTTATCGCTATCGAAGCCTCCTTACCATACGAAAATGCTGTCGCCTTCAGCCTGACGTGTAAGACCCTTTATCATCTGTTCTTTAAGCTTCACAAGCCTTCGCCTAAGCATCAGGGACGAGAAGCACACCTGTTGCGGCTAATCGAAAGGGATCTTCCTGATCACCTATCATGTCCTGTGCATGAGCGACTTTACTTCTGGCGCAAGGCCAAATCAAAGCACTACCAATGTCCGCTGTGCACAAGCAACAACCGACTGCTTAATGGCTCGCTCATTATATGTAACAAGGGCTGTAGGTCTTCTTTTTACGGGATTTTCGAACCAGAACGCCGTTTGATGCTGCGTCATGAACTCCTCGGTCTCGAATTTGGCATTCCCAAAAGGGTGCTTGACCATGTTTGTAAGAAGAGCTTGTCGAAGAGGGCCAACGAAATGAGACCAAAGATTGTCAATGGCTCACTGATGGTTTGGAGAACTCACCATTATACTGCGAGAATCGATTTTCGAATTTGGGCGGACCTCGGTCTCGAACACTTCGACGAAGCGATCTGCGTGCATTCCGAGGCGGGACTTCAAGCGCTGCTCTGTGCTGCTACTGAATATGTCCAGAAACGACGAGACACCACGATGGTGAGGTTAGGATTGACAACGCAAGTGGTTACAAGTGGGCATTGGAAATGTCCGACTCTTTTCAAATGTCAGACCTGTGCCACAGATATAAGGTTGAGGATGGACCAGGTCTCTGCCAGCGAGTTGATTGTGAGATTCGATGTCTATCAAGATCTCGGTGGTCTGAATGAGCCCACCTTGGCACAGCGGCAGGTCCTTGGTGCTAAACACGACTGGCGACAACAGGACTTAACAATCGAGGAGAAAATTCTAAGGTGCAGAGAAGACCTCGAGCGACGCTACCATGGTGAGAAGGAGCCTCATCACGCTGAAAACGTAGGCTCGCCTTCGCCGTTGCCGAAGAATGCCGCCTTCATAAATCAGTGGGCATACAGCTTACGGAGAAATCCTACAGACCCGGTCTCCTTCCGCGTCGATTTCGCACTATCCAGCTTGAATCAGGAGCAACATCGTGAGATACGGTTCATTCCTCAGAAGACCGGTGTTGCAGACTAGTTGCCTCAGGAGAACGAAGTGGGAGCTTCCATGTTTGGTAGAGTCGGACAGCTTAGAGCGCCCCAAGGTATCGCATATGGCAAGCCTTGATTGAGCCTTCGAAGATGAGGGCTACCCGTATGCAACGTGTCACCATACAATATCTCTAATCGTTTAGGGGCCACATATGTTAGCCTCCTATCAGCCATATGGAGTTGCGGCATACTCTCATGGTGCATACCACACCGCGATTCATCCTGAGCATGGCGCCGGGTGCCGCTGGAATAAAATCACGGGTACTTCTCGTCCAAATCACAAGTCTCCAATAAATCCTGCGTCAGCTTCCCCTTCCTACTATATTCATCCACGTATCGATCGCCCCACTCGCCCACTGTGTTATCATACGTCGTCCCTGGTTTCGTGACGCAAAGGTGACACATATTCTCCTTCAACGTCTTCATAAGTCCTAGCCTTGGATATTCTGCGGATATGCTTTTGTACTCCTCATGTGTCAAGAGACCACCGGGAACGCGATCTGGGCCTTGAAAATCGGCCCAGATGCCATACGAGGTGGCTTGACATTCGGGTTCTTTCTCAAACACTACCGACCCAATCGTGTGGAGGGCTATCGCATCCCAGACTAGTTGGGTACGGTGTTTGTCCCAGTCCTCTGCCTTTCCTTCTCTGTGTAAGAATGATCGGGCGGCATTCGCGCCATCGACTTCGAACCGTTTGTCGTCGGAGATGATTTGTGAGTGAGGGGGGTGACCAACTGGGAAGCCGAGGTCGTGGAGGATAGCAGCGACAGCGTGCGCCTCACGATCCCGATCGGCTAGGGTAGGTACTTTATCAGAGATGACGAAACCAAGGAGGAATGAGCGGATAATGTGGTTGTAGGTAGCGTCAGAGGAGTGCTCGCGGGCAAAGGAGAGGGCCGAAGTGATCAAAGGTGTGTCCGGTACAGTCACACCAGCAAGGACTCTGGTGGGAAGGGTTGATTGTGACATGACGCTGTTTCCAAGACGATCAGGAGACAGATGATAGTTGCCGACGGCGGTCGAAGTTCGTGACGAAGAGCTTGTCCATTCAAAGCTTGTCAAATGCAGTTCTTTTGCTATCGCAGGGTCAACATCACAAACCTGTGGTGGGCAGCGCGGGGCACGTATGTACAGTAAGCAACATTTTGTCGTGCAACGAATTCGCTTGCCAAATCTCGGGTAAAAGGACCTCCGGTACCAAGTAGCTTTTGTGCTCAAGGTGGGAGAAGGCTACCGATGACTCTTTACCCGAGGGAGTAGGGCGAAGCTAAAGATGCGGCTATGGGCTGTCGTTTCGCGCCTTAACCTAGCGAGGGCAAGAGTAACTCGGACTCCCTTGTATTTGTGGTCAACAGTGTATTTGTCTACACCTTTTGGTCATCATCACACCCTCTTTATCACATATCGTCGTCGGTAACTCACTACTACGTCGTTATGTCGCTATGGCTAATCGAATATGTTACCAATACAGCTTTCCTGCCCGGCCTTGCCCGTCGGGCCGCTCCGCCACCAACTACGTACCAGACGGCACAAAATGGGACGCAAAGCACTTTTGGTCGAGGGAGTTCTAGCTGCAAAGCTTGCAAGGAAAGTACACCGAGATAATGTGGCTTCCTCAGGCTCGGAGACACTTTTTGAATTGTTCTTCTCCCTCGTCTGAACAACGATGGTGACAGGGCCTCAACTGTTGCGTTGCGCTATCAATGATTGTGTCTTCTGGACTGGTCTTAAGCTCTCAAGTCATGCAAGGTAATTTCACTATATGTAACATGCGACGTTAAGGCCGACGACCCCAAACACGACGCCTATCGGCACATGGTTAGCGTTGATCCTGTTCTCCCTCGGACTTTCCCAACGTCGAGTCAAAACTTACGTATAATGCCATATATGCAACTTCGGGTTTTGTAGCTCTTGCCTAACCTGAGCCGTGTAAACCCTCACTTCATCTGCGGTCCAAGGCTCTGGTGCTCCAAATTTGGTCAGCAACCACATCGCCCATCCGTCTAGGCCCGAACTCCAATGCTCAAAGTTGATTCTACCAGCCTCCTTCAGAACCTTATTCTTAGGCCACTTGCCAATTGGGCACTTGTACAGATGTTCCTGCACATCCACAAACCCGGCAGCCTCAATCTTCGCTTTCATTGTTGTCTGCGTAGCAAGTGAGCGGCCGGCGCGCTCAGCACAACCAAGGAAAGTGTTCCCCCACTCTGCGAGCTGGGAATCTTTTGGGAGAGAGTCATCGTCGGACATGACGCGAACATCGAGCTCAACCTGTTCAATCCAACCACCGGATTTGATGTGGTTGAAGCACTTTCCGTAGACTTCATCCCACTCGCTGTCGGTGAAGGCGCCCAGCATTAGACGCATATGGACGAGGTCAAATTGATGGCGCCACGTCCAGCTTTGTAGAACATCGTCTACCTGGAGATTGCAATTCGGAGGGACCCATGTGGTTGGTGGAGGAAAGAGATCGACGCCATAAACAAGAGCTAGAAGAGCGATTCAGCACCGAAAGACAATCATGTGGACCGGCGGAAAACCGTAAACATCGTACCTGCAGGAAACTTGTCGGCAACGTCGCTGTGCGTTTCTGTGTGAGCACCTTACATAACCATGTCGAAGTGTGACGACGACTTACATAGGCCAGGTGCCAGGGCCGGTTCCTATGTCGAGAATGTACTGAAACGATGACTTTAGCGGCCAGGAAGTTTGATCGTTGGAGCCGAGTTTGAACGTACTTGCGGATTCTCAATTGGCGCACGGAACAATGGATTCGTGCGGTTGCATTCGAGGAGCAGGTACACCAGATGGCTAATATTGTGATTAGCCAACCGGCAGGCAACCTCAGGGAAAGTAACAGCTCACCCAGCATCCATAGTTTCAAATTGTTGCTCATCAGAAGGTCCCCTGTGTCGATTGCCCATTAGACCATTGTTGCGGCCAGTCCCTCACTCAAGATACTCACCAATAATCATCTCTCAGCGTGGCATATCTAGACGTATTGATTAGCCTAATATGATTTGTGTTGGACGAAATAAGTGCTGACTTTCTCCCATTTTCTATGTGCCCTGCGAGTAAGGACGATGCGAGTGACGTGGTATCTCTGCAGAGTAATGTTAGTCTGGACAGGCGCAAGGTTTCAAAGACGCACGAGAAGTTGTCCCCCTCGCCAAACGCAGAATCCGTGTCGCTGCGTTCATCCTAAACAGATGAATGGCGGTTAGACAGCCCAACACTCGCGACTGATAATACACTGTCGCACGTACGATTTCAATCTCTCGCGCTTCGGATTCTGCCTGTGGAGAGGCACGTCTCTCAGGCGTAGCAGATGCAGATGGAAAAGTGGTAGGTTGCGACGGTGGATCTGAGCCGGCCCCCACAGGAACAGCTGAAGACATTGCAGAGATTCTTGGGCCCCTGCGTAATATGCTAGTATAATTGACCTGAAGAGTATCCGCACGACTTATAATGCAGAAGCTTCGAAGTTCAGCAATCAAACCAGGTCACACCGACGGACGTACAAATGGTAAGCGGGTTGGGAAAAGGCTCAAATTCATTTATGGTAGTAGCCAGTGGTGCGACTGGTTAAGCCCTTAGTTGGAGGAAGCTTGAGCCTCTGCGTGGAGTCAGGTTGGCCCTTGCGGATGTCCTCCACTACTTACTTAGAAGGGTAACATGAGTTCTATTCCGCAACCAATGAGTACTTGGTCAGAACATGTTGTTTACCTATATAGTCGAAGTCCGTATTGTCATAGTTATTGATCCTTCCTCCGTCCAACTTACTTTCGAAGCGGAGGCTATGTGCTATACTACTCTAGACTTAGCGCACGTTCGTTAACGGCCAGTCTTTGTACAAGTACGGCTGCAGCAACCATGTACCACTGAATGATTTCATCGCAAAGCCTCGCATTTATACAAGTCGACGGTTTGATTCTAATAGTATTCTTGCCATTGAAATTCTACGATTAAATGTCGCTGCCCGTAGCTGTGAAGCTGAGGAAAGTCGAAGAAAAGACTTGTCGAGGTGTTGGGCATTGACATTAGCGCATACGTATGCACGCGATGCCCCGGGCGCCTCCGCTCGCGCTAACCGGAAGTAATGGTGACATCTCGGGAGTTCCAGGACTACCGGAAGATCAGAACGATGATTCGGTTCGCAACTTGAATGGCACATCGTTGTCATTGAGACACAGCATCAAGAAGAGAATGACCGAGATGGAAGGTCGTTAGATCCATCTTAGCCAAGGGTGCCATCAGCTGCTTCTTGATACGTCAGCTACTTGTGGCATGTTGTTCTACGTCGAAGAGTCATGATGAAGAGGACATGGAGCTGCGAACACTTGGTACCCTACGGGACTTTTTGCTGCCACAAGTGATGTGGCGCAAAGACACTTCTGGCATGTTCGAGCAGGCCTCGTAAGCTGTGATTCGTTTGCAGACAAGTTGAAATCTGCCAATCACAAGCCCGCAAAATATGACTGCCTATTCAGCATCATTTGTATAAGATCTTCGCTTGTGGCTTGATCGTTATAGTTAACCTCTTGAATCTTCAGTCACTATACTCCGTCGCAACAAGTTGTCAACATGCCACCTGTTCATTATCTAAACCCTCCCCCAAACCCCTTCTGGGACTTTGTGGCTGGGCTCGAGGATCACCCATTCTTTGCTGGTCCGCCACCGCCACCTCGTCACCGTGGTCCACCTTCATCTCCACCCAGAACCTCACCAGCCACTGCTTCTCCAGAGTCTGCACCACAACCTGAGATCAGCGAGAAGGCTCGAGGCAAGCAAGCAACTGTTGAAGACCCGCCTGAGATCGATCCCTCTACCGTCACGCCTGAGATCAGGAACTTTGTTCAACAAGACATGCCTTATCGAGGTCGTGGGCGCTTCGCCAACGCATTCGGTAGTGAAGCTGAACCTAAAGCAGCCGATGCAAAGCGAGAGGTGAGGGAGGTACCTTTCCGCGGCCGTGGCCGCTTTGCTCGCGCCCTTGAAGACGACAATACTGAAGGCCGTCATGATCGTCGTGGTCATCCTTGCCGTGGCCGCAGAGGCCGTGGTGGCTGGGGTGGCCCGCCACCATTCATGTTCGGACATCCGTTCTTCGCTCGACCACCTTGGGCTCCTCACGATGCTTCTCCGCCTGAGGGCCCTGAGCATCGTGGACCACCAGGACCACCACCACATCATTCCCACCCTCATGGCCCACCTCCGCATGTTCGAGGGCCTCACGGACCGCACCACAGGACGTCACCACCACGCGGTCCTCGACCTGACTTCAACCTTGGTGATTTCCTGAACAAGCTCGGTGACAGACTTGGTGTCGACTTGTCCACAGCGGCTGAGGGTCTAGGTCTCACATCTGACCGCTTCACTGCTGCGCGAACCAGCCAGGAGGTCAACTTTGAACCAAGAGCCGACATCTTCGAGAACAAGGATCTTTACACGATACATCTCTCGTTGCCGGGTGCGAAGAAATCAGATCTCGGCGTTGACTACGATGGCGAGAACAGTGTACTGCGTGTGAGTGGCGTTGTGCATCGACCAGACGTCGATGAGCAAATGCTCAAAGAACTGGTTGTGGATGGTCGAAAGCGCGAGACAGGCGTCTTCGAGAAGGCTATTCGACTTGGCACCAAGCGTGACCCTGCCAACATTGATGTCGCGGGCATTAGCGCGAAGATGACTGACGGAGTTCTCGTCATCAGAATTCCGAAGGTCGAGAAAGTTCACGAGAAGCGTGAGGTGCCCATCACGGCTGATCCACTTACTGATGGACAAGCTGACTACGAGGACGAGTATTCCGAGAAGCCAGTCTTGTTTGATGCCGAGGGGCAGGCTAGCGTTGCGCCAAGCGAGGTTGCAGATGTACCGATGCGGGAAGAAATCAATCTGATTGACATGAAGGAAAATGACACTCGACTAGATCCGAAAGAGAAGGAAACTGTCTCGTCTGAACCACGTAGATCAGAAACCAAGCACCAAGATGCCGAGCAGGAAGGAAAGGCCAAATTCAATACGCAAGAGGAATCTCTTCCAGCATATTCAGCTGAAGCCGATCAGGATGAGGATGATTGGGAGAAGTTCTCTGATGCCAGTGGCGAGGGCGAGTACATCAAGATCAATGTTGATTAGACAGCAGCCTTACGACAAGAATAGTCTGGGTGGTACTCACTGTGGTAGAAGAGCTGGAAATAAAGTAGTGATAATGATGAAGCAGAAATTGCGGACAAAAATGCAACATGATTGTCGTCTACGCCCTGCGCAAGCAATGTACCGCCTTTTCCAATGACTTGCATTTTCCAAGCATGCAATAATTACTAGCCAAGAACAACTATCTGGAACCGGACACGTTGCTCTCGCGGGGCGTGTCGTCCAATGTTGACTTCTTGAGTCTCTCTCGTTTCATCCTTGTTTCTACCCTTCCAATCTCGTCTTTCCGTGGTGAATTGTAGTGAAATCTAGTACTCCTGACGAGCAACAACGAAGATTCTCAGCTTACGGACAATGTCTGTATCATATGTTCAGTCGATCGACGTTGTACTGTCATCTCCACAACCCCCGAACGGTACCGTCGAAGAACTTTCAGCGTGAATGATGTGGGCGACGGGCACTACCGGTGGTCTTCCGGACGCTTAAGCTACCGGATCTTCGCTATTCCGAGCTCCATGCCATGACTCCTGAGCTTGATGTCGTCGATCTTCTAGCCCGCGATTAGACAAGTTTACGAGAGATGATGCTTTTAACGGCATGCGAGTACCACCCTGGTCTCGCTGCAAATCCGAGAACGATGGCATCGATCCTGTTCTCTTCGCAGCCCGCCATGCTCTCTTTCTTATCGCTGGTTCAGCTACAAAGCAACATTACGACCAAACGCTGCCAGATTATCTTCCTGATGAGGTAATGGGAGTGTCTGTGACAAGCTCCCAGTTCATTTAAGGTACACGCCGCCAAGTCAATGTTTAGCAGTAGGTTACACAGCGTCAGGATGGCAGGCATAATGGCGGAGAACACGGAGGTCATCGCAGCGTTGTACCACCTGTTGTGGCTAGCGATACTGTTGGTCTTCCTTTCGATCACGTACAAAGCAGTGGTCCGATTTGTTTTTACCTACCGTATCCGTCAGCGCTACAATGACATACCACACTTGCCACGACATTGGCTGGCCGGCAACCTCGTCAACGTGGGTGAGCGGCTATCGCCATCGATCAACGCGCATCCTGACAATGCTATGCGAGAAATCTGGGATGAGCTTGGTCAGCCGCCAGCATACATGATAGATCTTGCTCCAGTCGACCGAGCGATGATGATCATAGCAGATCCGACTATCGCTGAAGCCATTACCCAACCTTCGCCAGAGTACAAATATTCGATACCAAAATCTAACACTCTTCAACAATTAACGCGACTAGTAGGCGACCATTCCCTTGTGCTTATTGAAGGCGAGAAATGGAGAGTACAGCGACGACGATTTAACAAGGGCTTCGCCCCTATGCACCTCAACACTCTGATTCCTTTTGTTGTGTCCAAGACTAGAGTTTTCCTCGACCGACTTAAGGGCTATGCCCAAAATGGTGAAGACTTTCAGTTGAAAGATCCTGCTTCAGATCTGACTACGGACATTATCACTCAGCTAGCGATAGAGAAGGACTTTCAAGCCCAAACTGTACCGGAAGGCCAAGGACCTAAGTCGACCTTTGGTCTCCTTACCTCGATCAAAACCATGTCGAGTTTGACAGAGAAAACTGGCCAAGGGTTTGATATTTCAGGTTACATCCATCCTGAAAGAAAAGTCAAAGAATGGATATATGACAGGCTTTATACCAAAGCAATTTACAACGAGATCATTAACAAGCTGCCATCGATCAAGCAAGAAGGATCAACATCCGGTAAAAAGCCCAGCACTGTGTCTTCGGCCAAAGCGATCGTCAACCTAGCACTGACAGGTCTTGATCCAACCCCTTCTGTGCTCAATTCGACTGTCTCACAAGTCAAGACCTTTCTCTTCGCAGGTCAAGACACGACCTCAACACTCATCCAATGGATGGCATTAGAGTTATCGAAGTCCTACCCCTCATCACCCTTATACTCCGACCACCACAAACAGATTCGCGAACACCTATGCGCAGAACACGACGCTGTCTTCGGATCTTCCGATCCATTCGCGGCCCTAGACGTACTCAGCCAGGAAGACGCCCACGCCGACGAACTGCTAGGCTCAAAACTGCCATACACGACAGCCTTCATCAAAGAAGCACTACGCCTCAATCCACCCGGCGGAAGCGCAAGACTCATTCCTTTATCACCGTATGACCCGGACTACCCCAACCAAAAGTCCCAGCAGCCACATTTCATCGACCTACCAGCCTGGACACACAGCAAGACAGGCGAGCACCACGAAGCAAGAAGAGTCCGCGTCGACGGCATGAGACTATACAACACCCACTTCATCATTCACCGAAACCCGAACACTTGGGGCCCCGACGCCGCAGAGTTCGACCCCTCTCGCTTCCTCGACCGCAGCGGCAAAGCTTCCGTCGACGAGGTCGAGGAGGCCATGAACACGCATAAGCACAACACGCCACATGGCAACGGCAGCACCAGCCCCAGCACCACGAAACCAGCGACTAAAACTGCTCAGACCGACCTCCCGCATCCATATCATATCTCGACATTGCCAACAGGCAGCTACCGGCCTTTTGAACGTGGACCGCGAACGTGCATCGGGTCGAACCTGGCCTACATTGAAGCGGAGATCGTGCTTGCGATCATGGCGCGGGGCTTTGAGTGGACGAAGGTGGGCCTCGATGGGATGAGGCCGAAGCCGGGAGAGGTGGTGTATGGCGGGACGGGGAAGGAGGATGTGAAGCTTGGCGAGAGTCAGGGGTGGCGGGTCTGGAGTATCAATCAGGTCACCAGTGTGCCGGTTGATGGCATGAGGATGAGGATCAAGCTTAGGCGCTGAGCTGGTCGTGTGAGTGTGAGGTTCCAGACCTTTTTGCAGCAAGAGCCGTAGGTAGTACTCAGCGTGAACATGGGAGTGTTGGTTGTTCGGCATCCATCTGAGACTAGATCGTGAACGGCTCGGTTTGGCGACGATATTTTAGACTTCTTCGGGACGGACGTCAGATCTCTTGTTACATACTAGAGACCGCCTGCTCTGCAATCCTGTAAAAAGCGACCTATCGAGATAGGTTTAGCCCTTCTGATAAGGCAAGTACATGCGTAACACCAACCGAATTGGTGAGACCCACGCCAGACGCTGTAATTCTTGGCCAAAGCGCTAAATACTCACGGGATAGGTTTAACGTGGTGATGAGAGAGGAAAGGCGTCGCTAAGCCACTCCGAAGACCACCAGAGAGTCACTACGTCACACAGATTGACCATCTAGCTCCTTAATCGGTGAGCCACTCGTATGTAAAGCCGATAATACGCTTTACCAACTTTGATAGCGGAGCACTATCTAATCCGGAGGTCACTTTTTACAGGATTGCAGAGCAGGCGGTCTCTACTACGTGACTTTTGGCCGTAGGGCCGGTTCAGACCCTTGAACAGCAAACTTCGGATGAACACGTGTATCATGCTAAGTGCACGTCTGCTCTTAACAACTTAATCGTGGTTTCGTGCGAAATATAAAATCCATCACCTCGAACGGAAGTCTTCTCAAGCCGCGGAGCAAACATGTGGCCTAGAGCAAGGTGATGCGTAGTGGAAACGCTAGGCATCGGGTACCTAAGCTTCAGGGGCAGAGGGTACCTACTGTATAAACTGCTAAGAGAGCGTATAGTATAGTATAGCACAGAATAGTCTTTTAGAACTTCTTCACGCTTTTTCCGTGCTGACCCTTCTCCATGCACTTCAGCCAGGGTGCGCGGGACAGTAGCAGCTTCAGGGCTAGATTTGGGTGAGGTCAAAGGTAGCTCTAGGCAGGGTGAAGTGCCCGTATTGCGTATAATCACCACCGGGAAGTCTCGAGTTAGCTTACCGCTTTGACATGTTATTGCATACCCTAATCGAAGAGTACGGAAAGATGGTCAGCACGAACAGTACGTCGAAGAGGACAGTCCCACTGTGTGACACGAAGTCATGAGTGTGACGAGCAGGCTGATAGATTGCTGAAGACGCGAGCTGTGCGACCCCAATACCACATGAGCGGAAAAGTACTGTATCTGCCGAAACATCACCGGTTACCAATACATGACACTTCAACACAGAGAACTGTCCTAGTACTTTTCGTCCCTTGTGCTCTGAAATACATTTTTCTCAGCAGGGATATCCGCGGTAATACTGCTGCTCCTGCCAGTCAATCCCTGAATCCGTTCCTCGAGCCCAATCTCGACATTGATCTGTTGCATTCTCTCCTGGTCAGCAACAGCGACGCCACTGCTACCGAACACAGTGTCCATCTCTTCGAGCGTAAGCTTGCTGGTCTCTGGCACGTAGAACCAGATGAAGGCCGCTCCAAGCGTGATGAGGCAACCGAAGAGAATGAAGGTGCCGTAGGAGATCCCGGTGATCATGTCTGGTGTAACTTGACCGACGATGCTAGGGATTGTTAGTGAAGTTCCGCTGGTAGGTGAAGAAGCACTAGGTACTCACAAGTTGTTCATCCAGTTCGATGACGCACCGAGAGCGATACCGTACGGACGGGCGGACAGTGGCCACACTTCGGCGACAACGATCCAGGCACAAGGACCCCCTATTGGACACGTTAGCATGACACTCTGGGTGGGAGAATAGAGAACACCTACAAGACCAGCCGAAGTGGAACACGAATAGCCACACCACGACTATGCAAGCCCAGGCGCTTCCCTGTTGGTTCGTCCACTTATTCTCGTTTCGTGCGAAGACGATGGCGATGACAAAGTGGCACAAGCCCATGCCGAGGGCACCCAGGGCAAGGACAGGCTTGCGTCCGATGCGATCGATGTAGAGGATTGCTGGTATCGTAGCTATCAGCATGACTATGCCGACCACACTAGTAGCGAGGAGTGATGTCGTGTTGGAGGATAAGCCCAGAGCACCGAAGATCTGAGGCGCATAGTACAGGACAGCGTTAATACCTGTATACGCAATTAGTGACAGGGTTCATTACCGTGAGCCCAAGAACATACCAGTCCACTGCTGGAAGAACATTGTAACAGTGGCGACGATGACACGCTTGAACATCGGCATTGTTTTGAAGAGCGAACCAATCGCTACAAATTGCAGCTTGACTGTGTTCCAAGCGGTCAAATCCTTGAGGTGAGGAAAGTTGTGTTCCACGGTGCGCTTCTCGAACATAGATTGTGCTTTGATCTCCAGGAACTCCAGCTCAACAAGTTCGTGATCCTCCGGCATTCCTCTTAGTGTTGCGAGCGTCTTTCTGGCGTCCGCTTCGCGGTTGTGGTGGACGAGCCATCGAGGGGTGAAGGGCATAAAGATCATGCCTACGAGGAGAACCAAGGCAGGTGCGAGCTGAAGACAAATTGGAAGGAGCCAAGCTGCTTCGGACTGCGTTTGGCCGGTGCCACCCCTGTACGCTCGTTAGGACTAGTGTAAGGATCGAAGTTGTGCTCATACCAGAAGTTAGTTCCATAGTCTATCCTAATAGAAGCTAGCCAACTTGTGACGGGTTATTGAGGAACAAAAACTTACCAGAAAGATATCATGATACCAAACTCGATAGCAAATTGTTGCATGCCGATGAGCAGACCTCGCACCTCAGGCGGAGCACATTCTGCGACATACATCGGAACGATCATTGAGAGAGAACCGACTGCCATACTTTGAGAAGACGGTCAGCAAGCAAGACGTCGACGACGATGCGAAGGTGCTCACCCAACAATAAATCGGCCCCCAAGAATGGCGCTGGGACCTGCTGAGATTGCAGTCGCCTAAATAATGACTCCAATGATGAATATGCAGGTGTTGACGATGATTGCGTATTTCCGTGAGAAGATCTCAGCCATGAAGCCGGCGTACTGGTACCGTGATCAGTAAAAGCAGAGAAATGTGAAGCCATTTTCAGGGTACGAGTGTTCCTGTCCACGCTCCCAGCTCCAGTATGGAGGTCAACCAGCCCTTCTTCGTCTGGTCGGTAGTATACACACCTATATGGTTGTTGAAAGTGGTCATCGTCAAAATGCCGGAGAAGACACCCTGGTTGTACCCATAGAGCAGACCTCCAATGCATGCGAAGCATGATATGGCGAACACCCGTGCGTTAGCAACAAGCAGAGCTGGGCCTGACTTCTTGCTGGCGAGCTGCAGACGATGTTGGAGGGCAGCATCGCTGAACTGGGACGACTTCATCGGCGCCATATTGTCAAGACCGTCGGTGAGAGCTGGGATCTAAAGCAGCACCTCGAGCGTGGTGCGACTATGGTGCGGTCGTGGTATGATTTATGTGATACATTATTGCTTATATCGAGCTATGCTGCTTGTCTCCTGTACTCCGGAAGGTAGGAGCGCTTTCTGGCTAAATCCCACTGTAGAGGTGGTGTGTCTAAGCTCAAACACGTATGATTGATTGAACAGCGACGCAACAGGGTTATTGGCGCGGTCAGCGCACGTTTCTGTTTCTTCTGCTGACTTCGTTCCGCGGACACCAAGTGAGTTGCCAGGGACAGATATGACCACAAGCGCAGTCGGCATGAGTCAATGCGCTGAAAGGGATTGGAGAGGAGCTTCGATCAAACAAGGTGAGGCCTACGAGGCCCTGTATCCCCGCAAACCTCCGTTAGACCCGGCACTTTAGAGGTGCTGATAAGCATGTACAAGCATGTACAAGAATGTAACAGGGCAAGGGTCAGTTTAGGCTGAATGTAGAAAGTGGACATGGTTGGCTTACACAGGAAGATCGCGGTCCCACCACAGGCTGAGTGACAAACCACGCGAATGTTTCTGGAGCTTAATTTTGCATCCGTCAGGCTGGAAAGCTTTTCAAGGATGGGACATCCGAGACTGAGAAACCACATCGTAAACATCACTTGCACCACGCCTTACCCTGTGTTCCGTGCCGTGATGATTACCAACCTTGAATGATGGCATCCAGCTTCTCCACGACTAAGGCAAGGTATTCATCTTCCTGCTTCATGCCAACAATCTGGATTGTGGTTGGAGCATCTTCATAGTCGCCAGGTCCAGTGTATTCCTTATAAACTTTGGCGTCTTCTTCACCATATTTTGCAGCTTCATCGGGTTTGTCATTCGGGCTGACTTTGCTCACAGGAACGATGGCAGCGGGATAGTCCATTAGGTTCCAAAGTCCGGTGTATGCAATTATTCCTCCCCACATGTCGATTTTCGGAGCCGTGAAGGGTGCAGGAGGCATGATCAGAGCGTCCAGGCCGTGGCTCAACCACATTTCTCTGTACCTTTCCTGCGCCCCAATGCGTGCAATGGTAAAATCGAGTACTTCGTGGATGTTCTTCTCGGGCATAGCGACCAGACCTGTCTTTCGCACGGAGTTGACCATCGGCTCACCGGACCTCTCCATGGAGTCTATGTAGTCCTGTGATGGATTAGTCTTACGGAAAGTACGTAAGGAGACGGCAAGTACAGAATGAAGAGGTTTACCTTTGCGCCATCCATGGAAAACGAGAACCAGAGCAGATCCATATCCTGCTTGACGTGGGTGAGTTTTAACGGCACAACCTCGACACCCGCATTATTGAGTTTCTCTGACACTTCTTGGATCGTCCTGCGCATTGGTGGCGTAGGAGTGGTTTGCCCATCATCTTCCACAATCCCAATTTTCAGAGGACGGTCAGGCAAGGTGATGCCGCGCCAGGGGATATGATTTAGCATTGAATCACGTCTCCAGAGCTCGGCCTCGAGGACGACTTGCATTATCAGTGCATTCGCTCGAGCAGACGTCACCAACGGTCCGGCAACAGGAGCGACACCCACCAGTCCGGTGCGACCCGGCGCTCGCTTGCCCATCAACGACACGAGTCCTGCGCTGGGCTTGAAGCCGTACGTGCCATTGCAATGAGCTGGTATACGAATGCTTCCGGCGATGTCTGTGCCAATGCCAACGATGCTGCCTCTCATCGCGATCAAAGCGCCTTCCCCACCGCTTGATCCGCCGGCTGTCAAAGAGGTATTGTGCGGATTTAAACAGCGGCCAAAGACGTTATTGTCGCTGTCAGCGGTCATCAGGGTCTGTGGGATGTTTGTCTTGCAGTAGAAGACTGCTCCTTGCTCAAGCAGCATATCGCAAAGGACGGAGTGCTTGGTGCTTTTGTCGTTCGCGAAGCAGATAAAGCCGATAGTAGCATCAACACCAGGCACCTTGAAGCTATCTTTGAGCGAAATCGGAAGACCGAACAGCTTGGGCAATGGCTTCGTCGAGTACGCTGCCCTCTCGCGATCCAGTGACCGCGCACGCTCAATGGCCTCATCGAAGAAGATCTCTGTTAAGCAATTCGTCTTTGATGACGGTTAGCCAGATGCCGGAGCCCACAGAAGGTGGCTACCAACCAATTGCTGAGCTATGGCAGCTCTCGCACAGAAGGCAGTCACAACCTCTTCGACAGAGAAAGAGCCATCTCGCATCTGCGCGAGAAGCTCAACGGCGTCGTAATTCGAGGTGATGTCGACTTGTCTACCAGATAGGATTCCGCACTCGACAGGTACATTGAGCAGGTTACTCCTGCTCTGGTACTTCGACGCATCGAGTCTCCATTTCGGGGGAATGAGGGCCTCTCGTTGTGCCTGCTTCTTGGCCGCGATCTCCTGCCAGCTGGTTGACATCGTAACTCGATGAAGTATCACTTCTGGTGTTGTATGGATAGTTGCTGGGGTCGGATGATAGATTGACGCCATTTTGTCCATTGTAGCTGCGGAGGTGCTCCGTCTTGAAGTGCCGCGGTCCAGCCAGCACAAGAGACCCGGACAACCCACATCTTCTGATCGCAGAAGTCCGACAGCATGAATCGCATTTCGAACGCTGCTATGTGAGCCCCTTACGCACATTCACACGGCGTACTGTCACGAAAGATGAGACATAGTGTCCAAGGCGCCAATCCATGCTTTGGGATCCAGCATGATGACTGTCAAGGAAGGGGCACCTCGTAGCCTGCTAACAGTGGTAAATTGTAGGTAATCAATTGCGAGATCGCCAAGTGTCAGCCGTCGCGAAGGTGGATAGTGGAACGAGAGAATGAAGATGAGAAATTGAAGCTGAGTTCTATGCTGGCTCAGTCGAAGTTGCCTTCTGCCACCCAAAAATACCTAGATACGTATGTCTGGGCATCGTCCAGGCGCCGAAGCCACCCATTCCATCAGTGATGAGTGACGAGTGTGTGTGTCTGACTCGCTATGCATGCTTGCAGACGCACGAGTATATGTATATATTCAAAAGCTGGAAGAGCCTCAGTTGGAATCCGAGATTGCACGCCTGACTTACAGGCTTGTACGGAGTACAATAGAAGCGAATGACGTTGGAAGCTTTTGATTGGTAGACACCACAGACGCCAAAAATGGCGTCACTAATGCAGGGACCGTGACTGCGATAAGAAGTGCTCCAAAAATTATCGTAGTGGGAGTCAACATCTCAACGCCGCAGCTGACCCGTTACAGCTATGTAAAGCAATACTGATGGTGATATCAAGCTCACTGCCTTCGTAGCGGAATTTTGGCTCTCCTTTAAGTCATTAGAAATGGTGCTCGGGCTACTACCGTCAGTCGAGCTGTCGGCCTCAACCGCAGATTCGACAGCCACGGGTCTCTCGCTCGAACAAGTATCCTATCTTGGATCCTGTCTTATTGATGTTGGTCATGATTCACTGCAGGATGGCCTTCAGTTCCTGAGACAGAACTTTAATAAGCTGGAAATCTATGCAGATGTGCGACGTATATCCAGCCTCGATGAGGTGTTCCAACTCCTGCATGCTGGCGCAAGAAGGATCTTCGTCACTTTCGAACAGCTCAAGGTGCTCGCGAGCTACCCGGAAGATCAACTTGCGCCTGGAAGACTCGTGTTGACTATCACACCCGACCCTCCCATGACAAACCTGCAGAAACTAAAGAGCTGGCTCGCAGAGAACCCATACTGGAAGACTGCGCCGTGGGCTTTCGAGGGAGACCGAGGTAGTGAGTACGTTGACGCTGTGCTTACAGAGCTTGAGAACAGCCCACCACATGCTGATCAGATTATCTGGGTCAAAGTCACAGAGGAAACATTCACCGAGGATGTGCTTTCGAGGTACCCGGGCAGCTCTTACATTGTGTCTGCAAGAGGCTTGACCATGGATCCGGCCAAGGAGGGTCACGACAAGCTCATCCCCGTAACGAACCTAATCCTGGCTGGAGCAACTCCGGACCGCAAGACTGGTTTGTACACGACTACCGTGGTTGATGAACGAGGTATTGCCCTGGGCTTGGTCTATAGCAGCAAGCAGAGTATTTCAGAAGCCTTAAAGACAGGTACTGGTGTGTACCAGAGTCGTAAAAGAGGGCTATGGTACAAAGGCCAGTCTAGTGGCGATACGCAAGAGCTCCTTAGTCTCGACTTCGACTGCGACAAAGACTGCTTGTTGTTCCGTGTTCGCCAGAAAGGAAGAGGTTTCTGCCACCTCGGAACCATGACATGCTGGGGCCAGGATTCTGGTCTGGCGAAACTTGAGAGGACCATCAAGGCACGCAAACAGTCTGCACCGGAGGGCTCCTACACAAAACGGCTGTTCAGCGACCCAAAGCTGATCAATGCAAAGATCCGAGAAGAAGCTGATGAGCTGTGTGAGGCTGAGAGCAAGGAGGAGATTGCGTCTGAAGCTGCCGATCTGTTCTATTTTGCTCTTACGAGGTGCATAGCTGCTGATGTGTCACTGTCAGACATCGAGCGGAGTCTAGACCTCAAGAGTCTGCGGGCCAAGCCAAGAAGGAGAGGTGACGCCAAACCGCAATATGTCGAAGCAGAGCCCGAAAGGCAGCCCAAGGTCAACGGCGCGTCCAAAGCTGAGACGATGCCCAAGGAAGAAGATGTCAAGGAGGCTGCATCAATACCCAAAGAGCCATCCGACCCAGCTGGCACGACGGAGGATGGCCGCATCCAGATGAAGCGTTATACCACAGCACAAGCATTCTCGCAAGATGCCATCGAATCAGCCTTGCAACGACCATCGCAGCGCTCGAATGAGAAGATCATGGCTCTTGTTCACCCAATCATAACTGATGTTCGGGAAAAAGGTGATGCGGCAGTGCTCAAATATACTCACAAATTCGAGAAAGCCACCTCTCTAAAGTCGCCAGTGCTAAAAGCACCGTTCCCAGCTTCCCTGATGCAGCTGCCTCCAGAGACTATTGACGCCATTGACGTCTCTTACAACAACATCCTGTCCTTCCACTCAGCCCAGAAAGAGGAGAAGCCACTCGTCGTTGAGACAATGCCTGGAGTGACCTGTTCTCGCTTCAGCCGGCCTATCGAGAAAGTCGGGCTGTACGTTCCAGGTGGTACAGCTGTTCTGCCCTCTACAGCGCTCATGCTTGGTGTGCCCGCAATGGCAGCAGGATGCAAGAACATTGTCCTGGCATCACCCCCTCGAAGTGATGGTACGATAAGCCCGGAGATTGTCTACATTGCACACAAGGTCGGCGCTGAAGCTATCGTGCTTGCTGGCGGAGCACAGGCAGTTGCTGCAATGGCATATGGAACCGAATCAATCACAAAGGTCGACAAGGTTCTTGGGCCTGGCAATCAATTTGTGACTGCCGCGAAGATGATTGTGAGCAACGACACTACTGCCTCAGTCTCGATCGACATGCCAGCCGGCCCCTCGGAGGTGCTCGTTATCGCAGACAAGACTGCAAATCCTGCCTTTGTCGCCTCAGATCTATTGTCACAGGCGGAGCATGGTGTTGATAGTCAAGTTGTTTTGCTTGCGGTTGACTTATCCGATGATCAGCTACAAGCGATCGAGGACGAGCTGCACGACCAAGCTCACGCTCTACCACGAGTCGATATTGTTCGTGGTGCTATCAATCATTCAGTCAGCATATCTGTGCCTGATCTCGCGACAGCTTTGAAGTGGAGCAACCACTACGCACCGGAACACTTAATTCTACAGATCGAGGACCCTCACGCAACGTTGTCGACCATTCAGAATGCGGGATCTGTCTTCATTGGCCAGTGGACGCCAGAATCCGTTGGTGACTACAGCGCTGGCGTCAACCACTCACTACCGACATATGGCTACGCGAGACAATATAGTGGTGTGAACCTTGCAAGTTTCATGAAGCACATCACTTCCTCAGCCGTAACGGAAGAAGGTGTAAAAAGTGTTGGGCCTGCTGTCGTTGAGCTTGCCAGGTGCGAGGGACTGGACGCTCACAAGCGTGCTATGGAGTTGAGGATGGAAGCACTGGGTCTGTTGGAATCAAAGTCCAGGAAAGCTGAGCCCACGCCTGCTGTAGTCGAGTCAGTCACAGCGCCTCAGACGCAGAACGTCAACACCGACACGACTCAAGGCAACGTTAGTGGTGTAGCAGGCGCAACTCAAGGTTTTGGCGGCGGTGCAGACAACATTGACGATACTTTGCCATCAAGAACCGCTACTGCAACGGCTGAAGGCACAACGGACCAGAAAATGGAACAACTACCCAGTACGAATACAGAGCAACAAGCTGTTGAGCAGACCGAGGTGGCCCTTGAGGCCAGCGACATCGACGAACCGCAGAGGATAGCACAAATGCTGAACGCCGGAGAGCCAGCTGGAGACGTTGATGGTCATAAGCAAGGCGACATCTCAGCAGCGGAGTAGAACGCCGCCTTCGTGAATGCATTCGCCGACGTTGCAAGCAGGGGCATCATTGAGGGGAAGCTCGTGTTTCATGACATCTCCCTGCGGAGCGTGGAGAGGAAACTGGCCGATCGTCTTCGGCACCTGCTGCCGGAGGAAGCTTCGCATCGGAGTCTAACCGACTTGATGGCGATTACTATGGGATGCCCAGGGGTAAAGGAGGAGTGTTTGAGAAAGTTCTTTGATATGCTGGATCTGAGAGTGGAGACCCTCTGTGAGATTGTAGGGGAGATAATGGAAGTGAAGGAGGCTATGCACAATGGCACGTGAGTATCGGTGTAATACTGCGGACAGTATTGAGTTTGATAGCAGGCGCACAAAGCTGACACTGCGATGCATGAAGTTTTAGACAAACATGTTTGGAGCGGCTCAAAGCGTTCGATCGTGCAAGATGCACGGCCTGTAATCATGCGGAAGCACATAAACATTGATATCAGCTCATGGAAAATCAAGCACTTCCACAACGCCCTCGGCGTGTCCGCCTTCCCACTTCTCTTCCGGCTTCTCTCGCCTTTTCCACGCGGTGGTGAGAACCCATATGCTGTGAACAATTTTTGCATCTTGATCGTCTCCTCCATCACTCTCGTTAGCTAGTCGCTTGCAGGCAAATGATGACGGAGAGTTATCAGTATCGCTATACCATCCATCGGCATGGCCCGATTTGCTGACAGGAAGACCCGTATGCTTGGCGATTTTGCCATGCAAACGCTCGGTGCGAGGAGTAGAGTACACCTCTTGTGCCGTCGTATGCCTGCCTGAAAACGGCTGGCCTTTGTGAAGGGATCTGAAAGCTCGAGATGCACGACGTCAGCAGGAGCGCGCTTTTTGGATCACCGGGGTACGTCTGACTAGAAGCGCCACGGATGACAATACTGCGAAGCGAGTACGGCTGCGTCTCTTAAGAGTTCTCTGATCTTTCCATTTCCCATTTCATAAACCCTGGGCGTATCAGCGCTGGTAAGTCTCAGCATCTGAACCGTCCAGGGTTGTCGATAACGACATGTTCCTGTCTTTTTGCGATTGGTGAGGATGAGATATATAAGAGGAATAACCGAGCTACTACTTCCTGGTGCGCGCAACTCGTCGAATGGGTAGCGACTCCGCTCATCCATCGCTAAAATCAGCGCCTAATTGTCGGGTTATCCTCAGCGGAGAACCGGTCCGACGAGTTCTCACTCCCACAGCTGTATGGCGCGGCGTGTTGCAGCCTATCTGCTGCTCAAATCGTCGCTTGCTCCTGAAGCGGTCAGCAAGCTAAGGTGGCAAAATATCAGTAGGCTTGCCGATCAGAGGCACAACAGGAACAATATTGCAATATTTTGCTCGCCTCTCCCCGCGCTTGTGTGAAAGGGCAGCATTTCCACAAATGAATCGCCTTCTCGGCGGCACTTACTCCGCTCTCGATATGTAAAAGCCGTCATCGTATCACCAGATCCATGGGCATCGAAACAGCAGACCTGAGCGGCCTTCAGTGGTATTTCACGTTCACCAATTTGGTTGTTCTGTATGTCCGTTGTATTGATTGCAGCAGCTATCCTAAGCAGCATCTCCTACTAACCTTCAAATCCAAGGAGGAGCTTTGTCGGTGAACAATAGCCATCGTACAGCTTCTTAGCTCAAGTATGGCGGAATCAGACGACAAGTTCCCGTGGCAGCAGCTGGGTGTGCTAGGTATATTTGGACCATTACAATCAGACGGAAATCAACTAATCCGAGTCCAGCCATCTGTCGGCTGGCCGAGCCTGTCGCTTTCGTCTCCATCACGGCCTACGCATTTGTTATGGTCCAAGAAATCAATGGAGAGAAAGACGCTTCCTTCTATGCTGGCTTGTTGGTCTCGGCGTTTGCGCTTGCAGAAGCTTCTACATGCTGGATATGGGGTCACCTATCAGATCGCTGGGGCAGGAAGCCTATCATTATGGTCGCTCTAGCCGGTACGGCATTGTCGAGTCTACTATTCGGTTTCGCAACAAAGTACTGGGTTGCTCTCCTCGCACGAGTCGTGGGAGGCGCTCTTAACGGGAACGTGGCCGTGATGCAAACTATGGTGGCTGAGATGGTGAAGAGGCCTGAACATGAGCGTAAGTCTCAAGCTCGCCATCAGATGTGTAACACTGATCCAAGACATAGCAAGGGCATATGCTCTTCAACCATTCATGTGGAGTATGGGAGCCATTGCAGGTTCCTCGCTTGGGGGTTTCGCAGCCCAGCCCGCTAAATACCATCAAGGACTGTTCTCCCAGGATGGTATCTTCGGACGTTTCCCCTATCTCCTTCCAAACCTCATCGCCGTGGCAGTCATCCTGGTGGCGATGATTCTGGGCTTCCTCTTCCTCGAAGAGACAAATCCTGCCCTGATCTCACAAAAGCAAGCGCCCACCGAACCTGACACGGCACAAATAGCACATGAGAGAGCCCCTCTCCTGAGTGCACGAACCGAGCGTACATCATCGATAGCCACAGCTCGCAGTAGAGGAAGCGTACCATACATTGCGGTGCAAGTACCACTTCCCAATGACCCAAATTTCGACCTCCGCCGCTCTTCCGTCGCCTCCTTCGCCTCCGTGACCGCCTTCAAAAAGTCACTACCCAACTACGAAAACCACGAAACCGCCATCTTAGACGAAGAAGAACCCGACCCGCCCAACACGGAACCAACCAAGACATTCAACAAAGCCGTCATCACGTGGACAGTCGCCCTCTGGCTCCTCTGCTACCACCAAATGGCCTTCAGCTCCCTCCTCCCAGTCTACCTCCTTGACGACCCCACTTCAACATCTGGTCATGAACATCACAGCCTCGACCTCACCGGAGGTCTCGGGAAAACGCTGCCTCACGTCGGAACCGTGCTAGCTGTCAATAGCGTGATATCGCTCATCGTGCAAGGGGTCATTTTTCCATTCTATGTTTCGTATCTCGGCGTCTGGTACACAGTCGTCACGCTCACACTCGCCTCGCCCTTCGTCTACCTCCTTGTCCCCTTCGTCTCGGCTCTCTCGACCCCGGACGCGGGCGTTTACGCTGTTTTGACGCTGCAGAGTCTGGCGACGACGATGAATTACCCAATTCTGTTGATTTTGATCAAGAACGCGACGCCTAGTCCGAGTGTGCTTGGAAAGGTCAACGGGTTGGCGATGAGTGGGTGTAGTGGGGCGAGGACTCTCGCGCCGCCGGTTGTGGGCATCGTGTATAGTAGTATTGGGAGCGCCGCGGCGTGGTGGAGTTGTGGCGTTGTTGCGTTGGTGGCGGTCGTGCAGCTTTGCTTTTCGAGGAGGCCTTCGGAGGGTGGGAATATGCGGGAGTCGGAGAGAGGGGGCGGGGGTGCTGAGACGGCGTGAGGATGGGAGTTACATGGTGTTGTTCTTTGGTGGTGTGCTAGGAGTGGATGATACACTCCGCATCTAGTCTAGCTAATTTGTGCCTCCCGCTTGTTGTCTCTCTTCGAAGTAAATTATGAAGGTAATAGATAGAAGCTTAGATTATCAAGCTTACGAGAGTAATAGGTCACTGTGTATTCAAGGTAAACAGATAGTGTTATCTCGTGAATGTATCGACATCGTAATCGACGTTCTTAAGATCGGCTCCAAAGAGGCCAATTGCTTGAAAGATCCATGCTAACCGCCCCTCCCAAACCTGCTCTGTCCAATTGTTTTCCCGCGCCAATGCTCGTACAGCGTTCATGAGTTGATCCATCGCAAACACATGGCCATCTAGCCTAATCACCCCAACAAAGTTCACATAATTGACAGTGTCTCTACGCTAACAATTTGCAAGGTTCGCATATCTATACCCTCGTTCCTGGCTGTCTGGCTCGTATTCTTCGGGCTGTCAAATGTCTGGGATCCTGGCCTCGTCGTGCACATTCCGAGATATCGGTATCTTTCTGTCTGCTAGCGCATCTTCTTCTCAGCCCATTGCTCAAACTTCGCGCGGGCATTGCCCGGAACCACTACCATCAGATCATCGGTGTCCTGACTTCGATAAATTAGCAGAGTGTTGTGGAAGGCATCGCTGGTTTTTGGACTTCGAGAAATAATGGTTGCAATTGACCATGTGATGTAGGAGGACAGCTTCGGCATCTCCTTCGCTAGGCGTAGTTGTGGTTTCATTGCCATCGACCACAACATCTGCATATAACCGGGCGTACAGCTCCGGCGCCAACTTCTTGTTGTGCTTCATCACGAAATGGATCCTGCCACTCGCTGCTCACAACGACCTCCCATGCTGCCCGCTCATGATCCAGGTCGAACAGCGCTCTGCCCACATTGCGCACGTCGGATCGGAAGCGCAGGTAGGTATGAGGAGCGGGAGGGTTGCGTATCGTATGGTAAGACTGTTGACTGAGTTGGTTTCGACGACAAGGGCCTACAAATCGCGCCTACTCGCTCGTCGGTGCTAGTGGCCATGGCTGACGCTGCAAGATGATGGCGGTAGTCGTCGTCCATACGATGTGTAGCAGAGAAAGGCTTGTCGTCGACACAGTGTGTGGTAGTGGAATGAAAAAGGGCAGAGGCGCGAAGAACAAAATAAAGGCGAGGACAGTAAAGAAGTGAATCTTCATTTCACCATTGTTCGATTCCACATCATTAGATGAGTATATCCTCTCCTCTTTTCACTGTACTGCTCACATCAAGCGATCACAATCTACTTACTAGACCTCACGCATCAAGCGAACATCACTTGCCAAACTTCTCACTACCAGCTTCCTCGTCACCAACTTCCTCGTCCGAGCTCACATCGATCACCGGGGTCACGGGAACCATAGCGCGAGCTCGACATGAGATCCACCACCTTCCGTAGACCGGCTTCTCGGCAGGACCGGCCACCTTTCTCCGATGCCCCTGGCGCGCTGCTCCACGAATATCTGTGTTACTAACGCCTCGTCTCCAGTGCATTGTCAAGCCTCTCATAGCTGAATGACTGCGATCTACGATAGAGCACGTCCAGTGTGGCAGCGGAAGAGCAGCTGTCGATGTGATGGTTTCCTACCTATGCCGTCTTCCATCGATCCTTGTCTTTCCAGGTGAGCTCTGTGCGACATGGTGGGTTGTGTGGGCAAGGTTTCTGTGGAGCCTTGGGGGCCGGAGCAAGTAGACAGGTACGACCTCTGTTCCGAGGACCACTCTCAGGAGTTATGTGGAACAGGTTTGGGCATTGGGTGTTCCTACAGGTGTGCGATCTGTTTAGGCCGCAGAAATATTCCTCGAGCAAGGCTAGGAATTGGTCTTTCCAGGTCAAGGGATCTCGTTTCTGTCGATCTCGTGTCGAGCCTGTTAGTGCACCCTCAACACCCCCCGTAGTATCTTGCAAGTAGCTATGTTGAACACCGCAGTCGAAGCATAGGAAAGAGAGAGAGGCCCTGTTATAACCTCTGTTGTCACCACGCGCAAGGCATTGGCCAAGAGAACAGAAACATTCTCACGCCAATAGTGTTGCTCCAAGAGCTTCTGCGTCGAGCCAAGAGTATGCTGGATCTTATCTGTTCCGTCGTCATCGGCATGACAGTCAAGCCGCTAGAATGCTAGACCACGTTCTTCTTCCCACGGGGCAAAATCTTTGGCCGAGAATTGGGACTTGATTAGCAACGAAGAACGACCCTGATGTGTGTTGTGCATTATACTTAGTATCCTAATGAAGCACTTGACGTGTGAATGGGCAGAGCTATCTGCATATTTCCAAGTTAACTCATTGATGAGCTCGTCTGATAATGGATGGTCAACCATGCCGGGAACGGGACCGGCGGCTACCTGTTCACCTGATGGCTGACGGTCTGCTGGCTGACGGTCTGATAGTTGATGGTCTGATAGTTGATGGTCTGATAGCTCTTCGTCTCGCTGTTCAAGCAGTACCAGAGTGCGCCTGCGCTTACTTGGGACGAGTATATCATCAGAGCTATCAGAGCTATCAGAGTTAAGGATACCGCTGAAGTCAGTAGAGCTCTCAGCACTGACGTCGTCACCTGAGTCGTAGCCGTACTCCGAGCTGGATATGGATGACTCTGATCGAGTGAGTAAATACCGGGTCTGTGGTGGATCTAGCTGGAGTCGAGGAGGAGCAGTAAAGGCTAGAGGGCTAGCAGAGAGGGCCGAAGGACCGGAGGGGACGCCGGGTGGTGGTCAGTAGTAGAGGCTACTGGTCTTCTGATTGTCAGAGGTTGAGAAGCTGGAAGACCCGAGTGGCTTGTGGTACTGTTGCTGCTGTTGATACCAAGTCTCAACGACCGCTTGTGTCGGGACGCCATCGTGGTGATAGCAAGTGAACAAACGCGGATTGCTATGAGAAGTGGGACGAGCAGTTAAGAAGTGGAGGAAGGACATGAGGAAGCAGCCAGGGCTGAAGGTAAAGAACCCTCTGGAGGAGAGGACCTGCTGGAGGAGAGAGCGAGGACGATTATAAGCGAACATGTACTGAGCACTAGCCCCACCGAGATTCGAATTACGTGAGGCTCGAATCGACCTCAGCTCATACTCAGTTTGAGGCTCAATTCAATGCTCGGTCTGATGCTCGGTCTGATGCTCGGTTCCATGTGATGGACTGAACTGATGAAGAGGAATGTCGGACTTATGGCGAGAACTTCTGTGCGAGTCTGGCGAGGACATGTACCCTAAATGAATGGTATCGTGCAAGGCCAGATGGCAGGAGGAAGGAGCAATGTAAGTGAGCTGTGTGTGCAAGCGTTTTGTGTGAGCGACAACAACACTAAAGAGCCCCCAACAGCTTCCACATCGCCACCCTCTACTCCGCCGAATGCGCAGTGCTAGCACCACTTGTATTCGCTACCACGGATGTCCTCACGCCTTCTTATGCATCATCCACCCATCTCTCTTTGGAGCAAACCAGTCACCGAGCGGTTTCCAGATAGCGACCCTCTGCTCCTTGGTATGGGCAGTGCTAGCACCACTCGTAGTGGTCGTAACAAACGTCTTCGCACCTTCCCACGCATCATCCCCATCCTCCTTCCGTCCAATCCAAAGACTAGGGTCCTGCCACCCGTACTCAAACCCGTCCTTCTTGGCGTTGAATTTCCTGCCTCTCTTGTAACGAAACCATTCCTCCCAGATGCCCTTGCCCACGATTGCGACGGCTTGCGGTTTGAAGTGGCGGATCTTGGTGTCCAGAGCTGCGGCGCCGGTCATGTAGTCCTGCGTTTTAAGGGAGCTGGCGTCTACGCTGGCGATGGTGGTGATGATGTTCGTGTGGCCTAAGCCGTAGAGGTCCATCAAGGTGTGGGTTTCGGGGGGCTTGTGGAGGATGGGCGTTATGCCTGAGGCGTGTAGGGTAGGCCAGTAGCGGTTTGTGGGGTGGGAGTAGGCGTGTCCTAGTTTGCCAGTCATGATACCCGGGTTTAGTCCTATGGAGACGAGGATTAGACCTTCTCGGAGGCTGTCCTTTAGGTTATTCTCAGGTGTCACTGCTTTGGCGGAAGAGGTTGTTGGCAGACGAGGCTTCTTCGGCGTTGTGCTGTCGTTGCTTGGAATGGCTCTTTTGCGTTTCGTGGTGGCGTTGCTGGTTTCTAGTTGTGAGCTCGCTGTGGTCGCGGGAGTTGTGCTGGCTGTTGGTGCTTCTGAGTCGCTTCTACTGACCGGGAGCTGCTCCTCGGTGCCAGAAAGCGTCTCACCTTGCGCGGCCGCAGCGGCAACGCCCTTCCGAGTCCTTGGCGGCATCTTCACTATCCTCGGGGACACGTCGGGAGTGTAGCTGAATTGCACCAATCTTGCTTTGAAGGTGTCGCTTGGCTCAGACAGCTGATCAAGATTCGAGTCACCTTCTTCTGAAGTGGACATCAGACGCCACTGCTGTCGGTTGTGCGACTAGCCACCAGAAGCTTCCCTACCAAGATTTGCTGCCTGGTTTTGGCGGATTTGGTGCTGGCAGGCTCGCATGCTTTAGGCGTTACATGTCTTCGCAGCCACCGTACCCAAGAGCTGACAGATTAGCATAGTGTACAGCAGTGATACCACCAGTCGGTCTGTATCAAGACAATGAGTTATTGACTTCGTTGACAAGGCCTGGTGGAGAAGGCGCTACGGGTACGCCGATTGTCAAGACGGAGCCGTTGCCAAGCCCAAGTCTTGGGCTTAGGAGGCTGGACTTCAGAGCCGCGGCTAGCCGTTCCAGACGCGGCACGGATTGTTGTCAAGAGCCAATGCTTCCTGTGTGATAACGATGACAGTGCTCTGTAATTGCTACTGTGTCTTCAAGAAGCTGACGATGTGTGATGGCGCGTCCACGGAAGACGTCGGTCACCTCGGAGACCTCGACGGTCCCTGAGGGCCAGCAGGTAATGCAGCTGCGCTCCCAGCTTTTCATCGCTAGCTAAGTCTCTTTCTCTCAGGAGCTGGGCAGCATGTATGACTATCTCGCTAAGATCGTACTACTCGGCCCTTCAGGGTCAGGCAAGTAGGTCAGCATGCGCCGACGCCGAAGCACAACCCCCATCTGACCACAGAAATCAGATCATGCCTCTTACACAGATTTGTCAAAGCTGAATGGCGCGTCCTCTCCTCCCAGACCATTGGCGTTGAGTTCTCGTCGAAGATTGTCAATGTTGGAAGTGGCCCGACAAGAAGGAGGATCAAGTTACAGCTGTGGGATACGGCAGGCACAGAACGCTTCCGATCAGTCTCGAGATCATATTATAGAGGCGCAGCAGGAGCAATATTGGTATATGACGTTGCTTCGATAGCTTCGTTCAACGCTTTACCTACCTTCTTGATGGATGCAAAAGCATTGGCATCTCCATATCTAGCCGTGGTGTTGGCTGGCAACAAGGTTGATCTAGCAGATACCCAGCCGAACCAAGAGCCGGATGCAACGCCTTCAAGTGCGTCCAGTCGACACTCATCCTTTCCACTGGGTGGAGGATCAGCAAGATCTGTGCTACCTGGTTCTAGATGGACTGCGACCAAGCCTGGGCAAGGCAGAGAGGTCCAACCAGATATTGCATCGAGGTGGGCTTCAAGGTCAGGAATACCAATAGTAACAGAAGTCTCAGCGCTATCTGGAGAGAACGTTGATGAACTGTTCAACAAGCTTGCAAGAACAATCCTTACTAAATTAGAGCTTGGCGAGATTGACCCGGACGATCCACAAAGCGGGATTCAGTATGGGGATGCAGGAGCATGGGACGGGAGCAGTTTACGCTCAGGCATGACTGTTGATGACAGCACAACGCGCTGGCGTAAGAAAAGCAACAATGTGTTATTGAATGGACTATCAGAGTTTGGTGATGTGTTCCACAAACCTGGCGGAAGGGGTTGTTGCTGACGACTCAAAGTCTGGCCCTTCTTACCGGTCACATGGAGAGGATATTGGGGAACTGATACCAACAGAGTGCTTACTGAGGTGGTGGAAGCTTAATGACGATGGTTGATGAACCTAAGAAAATTACCGAGAGAGGCACGACACTTACCTCATTGACCTTTGCAGGTCGCCGAAAGGAATACAATTACCTGCGGGAAGGTACGGCTCTCCGGATTGATCGCATGACATACCTCTTAACCGCCTATTCTTATCCTTTTTTCTAGCAATCTGCCAGCCGTCGTTTCCTGCAGCATCACTATGACGGAGACAAACGATAGTCACCGAGAGCTCCCATGTCCGATGATCTAGACGCCAGACAAGCAGTTCTCTCCCAACCTTCACCGACCCTCCGTTTAGATCTACATGACAAGAGCAAGCTTCTCCGGCATACAAAGTCAATCTTCTGAATGACGGTATACTCATAATCCTCCAGCGGCAGTCCAGGCATCACTCATCCACAGCCCTACCCCGCTCCGCTCAGCAGCAACGCGAGTGTTGGTGGCCTCGTCGGATACAGCTATCACAGGTATACCTCGCGCTCGACCCAACAGCAGTACCATCGTCACGAAAGTGTCTTCTTGCAGGCGCGTCTAACCAACAACCACAACCGTACTTCAACTGTCTCTCGGCACCGGCACCATACGTCTCAAACCGAAAGCCTGGACCCTTGCTCACGTACCTCATCCTACCGTATGCGTCCTGAAAAGCGTAAAGATAGTGGCCGCCACCTAATGATCGTCGATCTCGAAGAGTCTCTCCCGCTTTGGGGACCTCATGTCTTGGCGTATCTATCGCTGATGACGGTTGTCGATAGTTCGTCATGGGTGGATAGCTAGCTTGGGCGCGCGTTACAAGGTCGGAGCAGGAGACAGTCTTTCGGTTGCATGTCAGAGCGTGGCATCGTTCGTGACGGGTATGGGGGCATGGATGGATTGGTGCGCCGCAGTGAGACTGTGCGTGGTCAGAAGTATGATGCGATCGATGATGATGAGCGTGGTAACTGTTGCCACGACAATGGCTATTGCCTCCTGAACCATTGATATAGACGTGGACTGGAGCCTGACTCGACTGAGGATGACCATGGCCATAGCCATGCAAATACGTTTTCGGAACCATGGGAGGAATACCAAGAGACGGAGCTAGACAGTATGTTAACACTGACTGGGGTGGTGGGGGAATGACTGTCGGCATCTGGTAAATTGGAAGTCCTTGGTTGATGACTGGTCCTGATGGGCCCATGGGTCCCATTACTGGTGGTACAGCTTGTCCTGGTCCGACATTCAACTCCTCTTTCCTCAGCCATGCTGCTTCTGCCTCACTTGCATGTGGATGCCAATTGTGTCTCTTCAAAGCTTGGAGGGCACTAGCCACATCTGTGTGGAATTTCTCGAAGGTAGTGGCCAGTCCCAGGTAGCGCTTCACGTCTGGCAGACGGCCTATAGTGAAGCATCGAGCAATGTTGCCCACAACTGCATCCTGAATCTCTTTAAGGAAGGCGTCGAGGTCAGAGGCTATGCCAGCCATCTGGTCGGTCGTCAAGAGTTCTGTCTGCAATCGGAAGACGGTGTGATGGATTTCGTATTCGAGGAGCTGAACGCCAAGTTGTCGGGCAGCGCCAAGCGCCAGCAGATATCTAATCGAGTTCTGGACGAGTTCGCTCAGCGCATAGAGACGAGCATTACCACAGGAAACATGCATCCAGTTAAAAACATCGTGCAATGCTAGCGCATTACCCTTCGACATGTGGATACGAGACGGCTGCAGCATGTATGCGCCACCATTGGACCCGCCAGTACATTGCTGCTGAATCGTGGAAGAGAAGTAGGTAAGCATAGCTAGGGAATATGGTCCTCCCAGGTACTGGTAAGCTCCATCGCCATTATCGTCGTGGTTGATTGTGGCTTGTGGTCCTGCTAACAGCCTAAGTTTGAATCAGCATGTCGCAAGTGTATGCTTTTGGTGGTACATACGTTCGCAGATCAAAAGGAGCAGCCATCCTTGGTTATCTGCCTAGGGTTCCAATCCGCAGGTGCACGATCCCAGAGACGCGCGAACAAGATGACGAGATTTATGGAAGACTACGTCGTCTGGGCAAAGTCAATACTGCTTGATGGTCGGTATCAGTCACTCTTACACGATCTTTTCACTTCCTTTTTCTACACAGCTGCTTCCATTCTAGCAAATATCGCTTTCACTTTAGGTCAATGAAAGCTGAACGTTACACAATCTCATGGTCGCACGTATGAGAATTTGAAAGCTTTGCAGAATGGATACCAGAATTCTTGACATTGTAGGCAATTCTTGTTGTCTTTCCGCAGGAGCTGGTCGACGTCCAAGCTGGTCAGCAAACTACACGCAACTGGCAGCGGTCGTCCCGAGTACACGTTCGCCCCGAGGCCTGCCCGAACACCTTTCGGCCCTCTCGATTTGCAAATACAAACTTGTGATCACACCAATTGGAGCCTGTGGTACTATAGACCATCCCAACCATGTCTCATCATCTTGACCCTCTCATCTCTCTGGAGCGCACCCTTTGACGACTTGGAACGGTCCGACCCTCCGATCAAATTAACAGCCGAAATTCCATAAGAGAAGCACAAAGCAAATGAACGCGCTGAAGCGGCAGCAGTTACAGCCCCTTCTCGCGGCTCCGCGATACCTCCCTTAACCGACTCAATACGTTCCGCCGTCCCTGTCCTAAGACCCCGACTCATACGACTCACCCCATGTCGTCCTCGAAGGAACAACAACCTTCGGCTACAAAGAGTGGTGCGGCCCCTTATCTCCGTCTCTAGCATATCTATCACCGTCACCGGCGTCTCAAACCACCTCATTGACGGTAACGGCTCCCGCTGGTGGCACAGCAAACGCAGCAACAGCGGCAAAACCAAGCCCAAATTCTCCAAAGCCGAGTCCCTAACCGGCTCAACAATCACCAGTCTGAACATCAAGAACACACCCGTGCAACGCTTCTCCATCTCCTCCGGCAACAACGTAGCCTTCGACTCCATCACCATCGACAATTCAGCCGGCGACTCCCAAGGCGGCCACAAGACAGACGCATTCGACCTCGGCACCAGCGCAGCCATCACAATCCGCAACGCGAACGTCAAGAACCAGGATGACTGTCTCGCGATCAACTCCGGGTCCGACCTAACATTCACGGGCGGCACGTGCTCCGGCGGCGGACGGGACGACAACGCCGCCCCGAACGTGCCTACCAGTAACTCGAGCGTCAGCGAGAGTGCGAACGGCGCCAACATGGAGACCATGTACGGCGCTACGGGGTCCGTAAGCAACATCACCTGTGAGGATATCACGTTGAGCGGGATCAAGGGGTACGTGGTCGTCATCAAGCAGCATTACGAGAATGGAAGTCCGCCTGGGACTCCGAGTGGAGGGGTGCCAGTCACGCATTTGAGGTTGAAGAATGTCAAGCTTGGGGCCGGTTAGTAGTGGTGGGTGGGACGGAGCTGTATATCATTTGTGCTAGTGGTGCCTGTGGGGCTGGGAGTGGAATGGAATGATGTGAGCAGTACAGCGGGGAAGCAGTCGAGCCTGTGTGGGATTGGGCCTACCGGTGCTAGGTGCTGATTGGGCGGTTGTGCGGTAGGTAGAGTGAAGGGACAGCGAGTTGGTGCGAGAGCTTGGTTGCTATACTGTGCTTTCTGGGTAAATTTGGATATGCGGTGCACCCCACTACAGTCTATCAGAGTCGCTGGAACGTCGCCACTTTTCGTACGTGGCCACACAGAGAGGTCATGTTAGTGGTGAGGAAAGCACATAATCATCCAGCTTTTGGCTGCGTGGATTTAATTGATTAGATTAGGAACGTATACTATACTCTCGGAGCTGTTTCGAGAGAGGCGGCAGACTCTCGCCGGAACTATATACCGGAAATCAAGTATCACGGCAAGTCTAAGTAGATCACCAACTCTTCTTCCCAGCCTCATCGCCCTGCGCAGCCACAGCATTGTACGTCTTGTAGCTCAAGCTGTCCAGCAACGTGGCACCAACACCCGGGATAGAATATTCCGTCGTGAACGTGACAGTGTCAACACCCTTGAAGTCGTGGTTCAGTGTAGCTTCAACCATATCGACCGTGAGCTGAAGCAGACCAGGGCTAAACTCAAACTCCTGCTCAGCGACCTCGTTGCTGGCTCTGTAACCCTGGACCTTGACGGTACAAGATAATGGAGTGGACGCGATAGCCTCGGCGGTAGCGACCACGCAGCCGAAATAGAACTTTTGGAAGTCGAAGGTGTCGGTTACCGAGCCAGCATAGTTTGTTGTGATAGCCGGAGTGGCGTCGTTGAGTAGTTGCGAGCGGGCGCTGTATGCGCCGACGTTTGGTGAACTGTCGGGGTTCACGCCGGCGATGACTTCGCCGTTGACGCCTAGTGTGATGAGGTCTGTGGTGTTAGCTGACGCGATTTGGACTCATGGGAGATACGCTTACTGATGCCCTCGTAGTCCAGACCGTCGTATGGTCCGACTGGTTGGAGGGAAATGAGGCCTCCAGCTACTGGCTCGAGGTCATCGAAGGTAGCCTCGTATTGGGTTGTGGTTGATTTGTAGCCAGAGGCAAAGCCCGAGTCGGTCCTTCTGAGAAGCTCAGTTGGTGCAGCGACCGCGAGAGCCGCGCAGGAGAGAAGAGTTGCTGCTTGGACCATCTTCAGTATGGTGGTTGTCGAGTGTTTGTATTACTAAGGGCTGTAGTAGAATAGTCCAACGAAAACGGGTGCTGTAAGAGGATGGCTTCGAAAAGAGTGACTGTGGTTGGCGGATGAAGCTGCTAGAGCGGGTTGTCTGAAGGAGAAGTTTGCTGAACACCAGCAGCATTCCTGCCTTTTTATCCTTGTTTTCGAGATCCATTTCCGCAGATGCGTGCACGCTTACCTAAGGCATTGTACGTGATATCATGCTGGAATGGACAAGCCTGCATCCTCCAGCAATCTCAGATGCAGCTCGGTGACAATGATCTTCACCGGCTATCTGTACTGAGTCTTGGCGGGTCCGTCCATGAACGACGTTTCATCGGTCCTGTTCACCTCAACAACTCCGACTTGCTAGTGGTCATCTGTGTCTGATGGTACTGGACAATGCTCTATCATACCCCTCAACACACGTTTGTACGTGCGTGTGCGTGCGTCTCTGTGGTGGTCTCGTTCTCCATGGCCAGTGGTACGAAACTGTGGCTTATGGACTTACTCAAATTTATTTGACGTAAGTCATGGCTGCAAGCTGCACACAGGGAGAGCGCTCGGGTTGCAGATCCTGGAAACGAGGATGGATGCGTTTGTACCGGCGACTCAAGTGGAAATGGCTGTTCCTAATCAAACGATTTGAACCAAGAAGGGAAGTAATCTATCAGACATATGTTGAGCCTTACATTTTCGGACAAGTGGGCTTATCACGTGTTAGCGACTACGAGGTGTCGTGGCAGGGGTGGACCTCTCCTGACTCTTTTGGGTCGGGAGCAGGCGCGGCGTTGGGTCTATCTGGGTTGGCCCGACCATCAGCAACGCAGATCACAACAAGGGTGTAGTGATCGGCTTTCATCTTCTGTAGCCAATCTCTTTTTTGACAACATTTACGATCATCAAGCAAAAGCCACAGTCATGGAGGCGTTGACCTACAGGACAACAGTGGCAGGCCTCCAGTGATGAGGAGCACCTGCCAAGGGACGCGTAGCAGCCACTTCTGCGAAGAAGGGGCAAGCCAGCCAACAGAATCGAGTACGATGAATGTCTTGACGGGATGATGCAGTAATCGAAGGAATTACATTTGCAAGACAGTTGTGCTTGTGTCCTTGAAACTCGTGTTGGACGCCATCTCACAGGACGTGCCCACATGCACGACAACCGCACAAGGATTTTCCACCATGCCGGCTTCGACCTGTAAAACTTACAAGTTGACAGTCACCACAACGATTTATATTCTAGTACACGCTGGCCAAGCGTAAGAACTTGAGGCAGGCTTTTAGCTTCAGAGAATTTGTCTGCCGAGCGGTCTTCGACCTTCTAGGTCCTACTTACTCCGCAGTGAGCGACGCTGTCAGAACAAGCGATGTTGACCTCCTCTAGAGAAATACCAACTCCCACTTCAAGGTCACAAGCACCTTCTTCATTCTGCTCAACCCTGTGATCCAGCGCAACTTTCCATGAAAATCGCTGAAACTAGTAGCCATATCCGCCAGATTGTCTCTCATTATAGCCCCCTCCATACTGGTCTTGGTCGTCGCTTCCACGTCGTCGCCCGCTCCTCAAGTTGTCATCGTGGACTTCACTGAAGCCACCAGGCATGACGTCGTCATTGTTGCCTTGACTCCGACTTCCACCAAAGCCTGAGGAGCCATACTCATCACCGCCCTGTCTGCCATAGCCACCCGAGCCATAGCTCTCCTGCTGTTGTCGGCCAAAGCCACTCCCACCGCCATACTCATCACGATCGGATCTACCATATCCTTCGGATCGGCCATAACTCGAGGTGTCTTGACGACCGTACCCACCACCAGAGCTGTACTCATCATCACGAGTGTTCCTACCATACCCACCAGATGCGCCATAGCTCTGCTGCTGCCGCCCAGAGTACGTGCTGCTGCCGTAGCCGGGCTCTTCTCGCTGAGACTGACCATAGCCGCCCTGTCGGTCATTGCCATCATCGTCGTTAGCGTGTCGACGACCATAGCTGGTTCGCTCATCTTCATCAGCATCATTTCGGCGTCCATAAGCAATTCTCTGCGTATCCTCATCATCGTGTCTGCGGCCGTGTGAAGGACGCTCATCGTCGTCATGACGTCTACCATAAGTTGGGCGCTCATCATCGTCAGTTCTTCTGCCGTACGAGTGCTGAGTCCCGTAGCCCCCAGTCCGATCGTCTTCGGCGATCCGCGTCCCGCTGCCGAAGCCTGCGGACTGATAGGAAGAAGTCTGGTATGAGCTGGTGGTGTCCGTTTCGTATCTTCTAGTCTCCGAGGGATACTCACCAACCCCCATGGAAGACTGGTTGTAGTTTGAATACTGCTCACTTCGTCCGCCATGTCTATCGTCAGTGCGAGATTGTTGAGCCGATCGGTAGTTACCAGATCCAGGTCGACCTCCGTACTGAGTTGTCGTCTGAGTTCGAGAGCCATCATCGCCGTAGCTTGTTCTGTTGTGGGTTTGTGTGTCATCGTCATTACCACCCAGACCGCCAGACAGAATACCGCCACCGACAGCTCCTGCAAGCCCACCGACCAGTGAGCCGAGGGCACCACCACCAACAGCTTGTCCGACTGTTTGACTGATTTGCTCAGTCGCCTGATTGGCTATAGCTGGAGACATGCCTGAGGGAGCGCCGAAGCCACCTGGGGCACCCGGATAACTGGCAGTGTATGAATTTGGCATACCAAGCTTCTTAGCAGAGCCATGTCCATGATCCTTCACTCCAGGCTTGTGATTTCGACCTTCTTCTACACCATCTCTAGAAAGCTGGTCTCGAAGACTGTCTTTCTCCCGCTCAGACCTCTCTGCCCACCAGCTCTCAACAACGGAGAACATAAGTTGTCGACCATCAGCTGCACCGTCGTCGCCGTAGTCTCGGAGAGCTGGGTGATGGAAGACCCCACGAATGACTCGATTGAGTGTTCTGTCCACATCGATGTCGTCATCGTCCCAAGCCGCGATAAGTTGAGGTACGACCCATTTCAAGACTTGACCAGCAATCTTGCCCGCAGGTTCATTGAGAACATTGCTGAAATGGTCCTTGCTCAGCATCGAATGGGTAGGATCAGAACAATCGTCATCTCGAAAGACGATGTGCTGCTTTTCGACCGAAGATTGAATGATCTCAGATGAGCCAGTGTTGAGTTCGGATTTGATCTGTGAAATAATCGGCAGGACGAATGGAGCGAGCAGACTGAAGACGAAGACGTTGACCTGCTCTTGGATCTGCTCGATCAGATCTGGCAGGATGGGGATTTTCTCGACGGTCTCAGTGATACCTTGCATAACCTCGTCGTGCCATTCAATAATTGGGTAGATCTGCTTCTGGACCTCGTTGACATACTGAAGCCACTCTTCTGGTTCTCGTGGGCTGACCTGAGCGTTGGCCATCTGAGATGTTGCAGCATTCTGTTTGAGCTCATCGGCTTTGCCGGCTTCGTCCTTCCCACCAAACACACCGTCAGGTACCTTGCTGAGAAGGTCCTGCAGTACGCTTGCGTTCTCGCCTTGGTTTTGTGCTTGCTGGAGGGTGCCTTCGAGCTCTTGGATCTCAGATTGAGTGACCTTGTCGTCGAATTCACCTGTGACGGAGTGGAGGAAGTCGACACCTATACGAGTCAGTTGAGCGATCTGCAAAGATACTTGGGTAGTAACGTACCACCGAAAGTACCTGTGACGATTGGATAGACTGGTGAGCGAGCCCCTCTAAGGCGCACATGGCAGTTCCGACCAACGTGAGGGAACACATGTCTCTCCCCAAGTTCGATTAGGGCCAGTTCGGTGTAGTTTGAGTGGGCTGAGAAGTCTTCAAGGCAGTGGCAAGCAGTACCGAGCAAGCGAAGAGCTTCATATAGATCAGCCTTGTTCTTGTTGCGGGCATAGCGACGTCCAAGCTCAATCGAGCGGCCAAAGAGCTTTCGAACCAGACCTGCAGAAGTATCGATACCCAGGTTCTCACTAGCGATGTACGCTTTGAGCCCGAGTTCAGGGTCGATAGCTAGTTCTCGTCGTTCATTAATAGGACCTCGAAGTCGTCGATCGTAGCTGCGGGCATCTTCATTGTCGGCGTAGTCTTTCGGGTTGTCAATATGCTCTTCTGGGCGGTAGCAGCCAAGTCGCTCGGTGGTTACTTCAAACTCTTTGGTACCATAGCCGAAGGACATGAAGCCAAGGATCCAGAGAACAACACGAATTGCCTCAGCGCTGACATACTTGACAGTGCCGACGTCAACAGCTTGTGAGTAGTCACGCAGCCAGTTACCAAAGTAGACCTGCATTTCATTAGTATCGCTTTGAGGGGCGGTATGCATGACGACTTACTCTCTTTACGTCGAGCTTACTGAACTTTTTCCCACCCATGGCCCTTGAGGCCACAAGGGTGAGGAGAGTATCCTCAAGATCTCCATGTCGCCAGTTCTCACCTTCGATCTTCGAAGTTGACCCAATGTTTCCTGCACCGAAAGCGTGAGTTGGCCGTGCGAGAAGAAGGATACCGATCACGCAGAGGAGCGTGAACTGAGTTGCGGAAAGAGCCATTGTGGCGTGCACCAGCGTATTGTAGTCGAACAGTGGGTGGTTTTGGGATCCCCTGTTATTGGCTGCGGGGTGAAAAATGCAAGGAAGTTTAAGGGCCGAGCCAAAGAGTTTGGGGAAACAGCGACCGCAGTATTTGGTAGTCCTGCGATAAATTTGCAGCGAGAGGTGCAGACACTAAAGTGTTGCTGTAGTATTCGAAGTCGTGATGGAAGACTTGAAGCAGAGAAAGTGGGACACGGTGTGAGCAAACATGGAGGGGCTTTGTTTGTGCCTTGACCACACCGCCAGCGCTCTTTATGTCGATCAAGCTTCCCGGTCTTCTTGGCTGCATTTACGTGTTTCAGGTTGACCACAAATCATACAAACAGCTTGCGTGACACCGAACTTCCAGCATGGAAGTCACGCGTGACAGCTTAAGCACTCCTGCAGTCGTGACTGAAGCAGGTGGAACTGGCTCAAGGTCTACCTGTCTCCCACACACTGAACTGGCAATATTAAAAAGCATAAGAGGGCAGATCGTACACAGGGTGTGTGTGGCGAGATCTGTGAGCCACAACACAAAAACTGAGAACACAAGGAAAGAAGAGCACAATCTTCAAGATCGAAGCAATTACCATTAAGCAGCTCAATCAGTACGTCGTAGCCGCTGTGTCCTCCTCTTAAAATCGCAGATCCCGGTGCTTCCATTTACCACCCTACACCCTCCCATGTCTGTTGTTGAGCGCCATTGCTTCTTCATAAACCGCCACTCTGTCGGTTCAGAGCCTTCCTTTCCAAGCTCCGGGAGTGGATCCTATACCTGCTCTGGCCAGGATCTGCCATGGCACCATCGTGATGCGCCATAGCAGCGTTGTGCTCGATATCTCCATTTCGGTCGCCAGGCATAACTCCATTCCCAACTCCATTCCCAAGTTGATCCCGACGCGAGAGCCTTCGTCCAACGCCACCTTCGTGACCATGATGTCCGGCACCATGTTCATCATGCACAGCACTATTGAAGCCTGATTGCCCGCCACGCAGATGATGGGCAGCGTCGAACGGTGCACCCCCAAACGCCTCTTCATAGCCCCATCCGGCCTTGCGAGTGAAGACCGCTGTCTCGAAGCCACCTGCGCCAGCCTGGCCCGCACCGTAAGAGAATGGGGTATGCCTAGTCAGGGGAATGTGGTTGAATCGAAAATCCCATACCTGCAAGAACTATTAATGTATTTCACGTGGAAAGTGGAACTCAACAACTTACTGAGGCATACACCATTCGATAAGCCGAGAAAGCCATCACAGTGCCGATAGTCGCACCTGCGAAGCAATCATACCAATCGTGGAACTCGTCGATTGTCAGTGAGCCTATGATAAGCATCGCACCAAGGATCGGTGCGTAGGTCGCAAGCAGCTTCCACATTGCAGGGTGATAGTTGGACCAGACCTTCAGCTTGGCGTTGAGGTACAAATACAGAAAGACAAATCCGGCGGCGGCGGCAGTCGAGTGACCAGATGGCATAGATTCCAGAGAGTCGTTGATCTGTTTCTCGTCTCCGGTGCAGATGTCTCGTTGGAACATGATGTTATTGAATCCTTGTCCTCCCTCTGCTTGGACTCTAGTGAGATCAGGGGCGCAGACATACAAAAAGTGCGGTCGAAGCCCACCGATCAACCATTTGATGAACACCTGGAAAACGGCTGCTGTGATCAAGGAGTAGAGCAGGCCAATGATCGCATTGTTGACGTCCCAGAATGACCGGATCCGGATCTGCATCAAAAGGAAGACGATGATGGGGATGAGTGAGGCAAGCAGAGCAGCGAGCCAGATAGGCACGATCTCTTTTCTCAGAGGATATGCAAACTCTGGGTAGACGATCTCACCGTCTCGGAAGGTGATTGGGAATGATCTTGACGGAGCTGGATCAGCCATGTAGATGCCGAGGCCGACAGCGCCCATGGCTGCCATGGTGAGGAGATCGAGCCATGTAAGCTTGAGCCTATCATGGAAGTCAGTCTTGATCTGGAAGAAGCATGTGAGTCATACCATTGTCCGAAGCTTGGCCTGCGATTGAAATTTCCAGAACGCTTGTCGAACAGAGGCCGGCGTGCCTTCTTCTCCCGTTTATGGTGCTTCTCTGTGGTATGCCTTGATCCTGCAGAGGTGTCATATGAAGGATCGGTCTTCGACTTTCGTCCTCCGCGTAAGAAGTTCATGTCTACTAGAGCCTTGAAGAATGCAAAGGACAAGGAGAAGGTGGCGAAGGTGGTAGAAGCAAGGCAGGTGCGGCCGCAAGTAAAGCAGGAGCAATGTAGCACAGAAGCAGCGTGTCAACGCAGTATTATCTAGACAGACATGTTTACCTGAGCTGACCACCCCGTCACCCTAGTCGTAAGACCACGGTAGTGATCATCCATGATCCCAGCAAGGCTTGGAGAGCTTGTTTCGCATTAGACAAGTGGGGTGGTACTAGCGAGACCAACTGTGGCTCAAATTGCAATAGTAGTTGAACGAATTCAGGTACAAGTTGGTCCAAAAGTTGGAATTGGGCAGTTTTCTGACGTTGGCCAAGCATTCGTGATCGATTGAGTACGTGTTTCAACGGAGCGATGGCTGACGATGGGAATGAGCAGCGCCCACCATAGTACGCTTACAAGCACGATGATGCTGCTGAGGGTGAACGGCGCGCACAAGCAAGGTAAAAGAGGTAAAAGTCTTGTTTGTGTCTCCAGAAGGGAAGCTAGACTGGATCAGAGTTCTGGCCAAGCTTTGATAAGCTTCTCTATCTGCCAAGATGCTCTTTACCTCAAGTAACCTTAACTTGTTAGTTTAGGTTTGTCTTCCTCATCCTCTCGTGGCTGCTAACCGGCTGGCGACCAGATATCAAACAGCATCAAATGCATTCCTACTTGCATCATACTGCTCATTCAGCTACGTAACCGTTTAGGACTGAAGTGAACATTTTATCGAATTTACTCGCCACGAATGATTAACATAATCGGCGGTTATTCGTGACCGTGGCGACTGCTAGCGATTCCTGACCTTTCTATGTGCATAGCACTGCTACCGATGTCTATCACAGACTCTACATGACTCGACAGTGTCCGGGTGACAGAGATTGTGCCAAGTCTATTTGGTTACTCGGGCTGGAAGGTGAGCATGAGCACGGAATGGGATGCGGTAGGCAGCGAGTGCAAAGTAACATCTCTAAATCAGAGTAACAGAGAGACTCAGGCCAATCGTTGTTTTATTCAAGCTCGTTACCTGACTCTTGAGATTTTGTAAAAGAGAGACTCGTTTGTAGGTGCCTGCTTCTTGCCCACTAAAGAGCGAATAGATCATAAAGCATCAGTAAAAGAAGAATTTGCAAAACGCAAAACCAGCCCTTCATCAAAGACACTACCGCCTGATGCAGGAACCGCGAGCACTCAACTCGGAGTGCACACTCTTCGTCCGCACGGATGGCCAACTGCCTGTTTACACACCAGTGGTTCTCTCAATGAAGCTTGCCGCCGTCTGAGCATCCTGCCCATATGACGTATGCCCAGTTCCAGACGCACCGCCAGACGGAGTCCTGCAAATTCCATCCCCTGTAGCGCAAATAGAAAGCTGCCTGTTCGCCGGCACAGTGCCAACAGACCGCCCATTGAAGGGATCGCCAAACACGACAGTAGCGGCAACTTTGCTAGCAGAAAGACCCTGTTGTTCGACAGTGTTGTGCACCACACAGGCACCTTGGGAGTACCCCGAGAGCACGAGCTTGGTGTTGGGGCAGCGAGCGAGGATGGTATCGGCGAGTGATTTCATGTTGGGTCCGCCTGCTGCGCCGCAGTTTGCATTGCCGGCGGCGTCGGCGGGGTAGTTCACGCCCTGAAGCGTGAGGGAGCTGGCGCCAAGGTCGGACAGGAGTTGGCGGAACATGGGCGGTCCAGCAATGGAGCCGATGTTGCCACCCTCGGTGGTGCCGCGGGCGAAGATCACAGTTAGCTCAGTGCAGCCAGAGTTGTTCTCGATGTCGCGGGCTGTGGAGCCGGATGAGTAGGTGCTGCGACCGCCGGTGCTTGGAGCGGTTGTGGCAGTCGCGGTGGCCCGGCTAGTAGTGGTGGCGGTGGCCCTGCTAGTAGTGGTGCTGGTGGCTCTAGTTGTTGTTGTCGGTGTGGTCCCTGTTGCAGTGGGAGTTGAAGAGAAGCAGGTGTAGGTGAAGCCGAAGATGGTGCATGTAGCACGCTTCTCGAGTTCGTCAGCCGGCAAGGCGAGAACAGTGGTGGCAAGAGCCATGCAAGCGGAAACGGTGAGGAGTTTCATGTTGGTAGTTGTGAAGCGAATGGCTTTCTCTGAAGGGAATATAAAAGGTCTTGAACCGGTCAAGATAGAAAGTAGTTATTTCGAAGATGTAGTGAGCGACTGCTGATTGCTGATGTGAAGAAGATAGAATACTCTTCAACTGCGCATAGCTCGATATAAGTACTTACGAATTCTCATTCCGAGGCGCGGCAGCCAGATTGAGGCACGGCTCTCCCATGAGACACACATCATTCATCGTGTTCGACACAGCATGAACTGTTCCTGCTCACTTTACACCAGGGTACCTAGTAAGCCGTGGCGCTCATCGTAGAACACGAGTCTGTCACAAAGTTACCAACGGGACTATGCAGCTATCAGAGAGATGGTGTGTGTCTCGACCCCGGGGCAAGAGTACCCGTGATTACCTTCTCATACTGTGGGGGGTCCTCATCTAGGAACATGCGCTGTCGATCAAGAAACGGCTTCCAAGCGAGATATGCTAATGCCGATACATACTAAACCTCGTTTCAGTAGTGGCAAGAGATCCTGTGGCTGCTCGAATGGTCCAATCGGAGTATATCAATTCCTCGATGAGCCGAGGAAAGATGCTATCTATTACTTGGATCTAGCCCTACAAGGCCTCGGAGATTTTGATTCTGCAGGCTTTTGTGGCTGTCACGGAAGATCAGAGGGGAAGATCACGGACAACGGTTCGTTTCAGCCTTTGCACCAAGTCTTGGCTGGAAAAGGCAAGTACGCCAAGGACGACTGGTGATCTCCCGCTAGTAGGGTGTGAGGGTGTCGATCCTAAGCACTGCTCGTGGTCACACACCTGGCTCTGTTCGCCGTTTGCTATATTCAATTAGAAACTTCCAACTCCACGTAGAGGCAAAGCATGAATTCATGCGAAGATTGTGAAGAGTCTTCAACGACATATCGAGTGCAAATGGTCGAGCTCCAACACATCACCTGCTGTGTTACACAAAGGCACATGTATCTCAGCTGCGGCTACAAACATAAGAAGCTAAGACAATATCACTTACTTCGCTACCAGCAGTGTCGGAAACGCAATGTTTGAGACGACCGGCTAATGTCGACCTCTAGAGGTGGTCCTGCCGGCAAGTCATTTCTAGTTCTCATTCTCCTATCATCGCTGAGGAAAACACACGCCTGCAATAGCGGCTTGCACCTAGGGACAAACCACGCGACAGTAATGGCTAACCAAATTCCACTACAACTCGAACTTTCGCGACCATCCTTGCCACACATCCCTGCATCCAGGGCATGAATTCGATAGTCCAAGCCAAGACTCATCACACCATCCCCGCGTTAGCTGGCAAGCCTCGGTTCGGTCCAAGTCGACTACACTTGTCTTCTGTTCAACACAGCAGGTTTACATGGTGAAAGCTGCCGGCAAGTCCTCGGTCCATCCTCTTCGGTCAAGATGAGGACTAACACGCTGTCAAACTCAACAGCCCTGTCATCGACAGGGCTGATCACGGAGGTGAAACTAGAAGTAGACCTAGCGCAGCGTCAAGGTATGGCGGCGATAATGCTGTTAGAGGAGGTGAAGCTGAATGACACGGGGGTGTTGCGCTTCATGCGAAGCAACTCCGTGCGACGATCTAGCAAGTTGTAAGATGTTGGGTAAAGCAAGGCAGCGTGGCTGCGTAATCTTGTACTAGGAAAGGCAGGGAGGGCATGCTGGATGCAAAGCAGGACAAATACTGGTAGGTAGAAGCTCTGAATGCGTGACCGACATATGTGCATTCGACCTCGGATCATAAAATCCCATTTCATGCCTAAGCCCTGGTATCAATAGAATCAAACCGCCTTCCATCCATACATATCCAAGAAAAAATTGAGCATTTTCGTGCATTCGTAAACATTACAGGTCCCTAGCCAGACGATGTTCCTCCATGAAGAGGGCCTAAGGTGATTCGGAGGCCGGCTCCAACTCCTCATAATAATACTCTAGTGCCGACGCTGGCGTAAGCGACCAGCGGTTCTGGTGTCCCCACGCAGCAACGACAATAAATCCCGACCATGATCTGATGTTTGCTCTTATGCCGTGTGCTAGCCTATTGCGTGGCCCAGCTTGCTTAGTATCATCATCGCGATAGAACTGGAAATGCTGTGAGATCCAGTCGCAAATTTCGCTAGTGAAAAGCTTGCGTGCTGGATCTCGCAGAATGGCCATAGCGGCTAGTTGGCGATATGAATATGGTGGTTTTCTGCCGAGCTTGACATCTTCGACCGGAGGCATATTCTCAGGTGACGGCAGTAGCATCTGCGCGCGAGTTTCCTCGGTCATCCCTCTACCAGGAGATTCATGTGGCCTATCAAGCGATCGAACCACAGAAACAGGAGAGAATCCTTCGCCGGAAGCACCGGAAACCACTCTTAGACCTCGATCATCGAAGTGTAACCGCGGTTCAAATGCCTGCTGAAGGAGCATCTGACCCTGGTCACGCTCGTCAGGGGACAACGAAAGACCTGGAGGCTATCGCGGTCCCTGCTGCCCCTGGTTATTCATCATCATCTGCTGCATTACCATCTGTTGTTGAGCCATCTGGATGTGCTGCTGTTGCATTTGCCTAGCCTGCACATTCTGCTGTTGCATAGCTGCCATATTTGGGTTCATGTTGTTTGCCATCTGCATTTGACCCATGTTCATCATTTGGTTGTTCTGGCCCTGCATCATACCATTCTGCATTTGTTGATTCTGCGCCATCGCTCTTTGTCTCATATGTGCAACAGCTTGCTTTTGGGCATTTAGTTGTAGCTGCTGTTTCAGCCCCGCAGGTATCATGTTAGGATTTCCATTGAACTTCTGGGATTCTTGGGTCATCAGTTGTTTGAAATATTGCATCGTGAGTTGGTTCAGCATGTTCTGGGCGGGAGTAGGGCGTTGTTGAGATTGGTTGTTCGGTTGCTGCGCTTGTTGGCCTGCCTGCATGGCTTGCTGCGCCTGCATTTGCTGCATTTGCATTTGTTGCATCTGTTGTTGTGACATTTGGTTCGGTCCAGGTGAGCCTTGATTGGGCATTTGTGCCATCATTTGCCGGCGAAGTTGAGCGTTGTAGTTTTGCGTCTGCTGTGGGACCGGCGACATATGCTGTGGCTGAGGTGTACCTTGTGCAGCCTCCGCCTGCCGCCGTAGCGCGGCTTGTTGGGCTTGTGCTTGCTGCTGTGCCATGTGCTGGGCCATCTGTGGGTTCAGCTGCTGGCCGTTCATCTGTGCTTGCTGGATTTGCTGCCTTCTATGCTGCATTGCTGCCAGTTGCTGCTGTGTCATACCGGGATGCATACCATTAGGCATCTGCTGCTGCATCTGTGCCTGTCCCATTTGAGGTGTGGGCATAGCCATGGATACCATAGGACTCGCTTGGGTCATTGTATGAGCCGGAGTATTCTGTCGCATGATAGGAGTAGCGTTCGGCATACCGGGTGTACTATGAGGGATTTGTGGTGTGCCATTTCTGCTTGGTGCGCCTTGATTGCTTGGCTGTCTCATCATGCCTGCGGCGGCGGGGTGACCATGTTGCAAGGACGATGCGGGTCTTGGTGGAGATGCAGCCCCTCCTGCCTGTGAACCATTTCGGGCCATAGGCCGTCCATTAGCGGCCGCAGGCGAGGAGGCAGCGTTTGGCGTGCCTTGCCGAACAATGGGAGATGACACTTGTTGCATGATCTGATTTTGCATCTGAGGAGGGATACCGTTTGGCTGTTGCTGGGCAGCACTCCTCCTCTGAGCCTGTTGAGCAGCCATTGCTTCCTGGTTCTGGCGCTGTTGTTGCATTTGCATTTGATTCTGATGTTGTTGTTGTTGCTGTTGGCGCAGAATAGCTTGTTCTTTGCGCTGCGCAATAGCAGCCTGATTAGCTTGCCTTTTCTGCTCTTCTTCGTGACGTTGTTGCTGTTGACTTCGCCGCAACTCATCATGCTGTAGACGCTCCTCGTTCTCGCGCTGCTTCTTTTCGTTGAGTTCGCGCCTGATGTTATCAAGAGCATTGAATCTTTCGAATCGAGGTTGAAAGGCGACGTTACCGGCTTGTGGATCAACTCCACCAGCACTGGCAGCAGCAGTTCCGGAGCCACGGGCATCCATAACAAGCATGAAACGCTCCTGTTCTTTGGCATGTCTATCCTCTGCAGCAAGCTCAGCAACAGTCCGTTTCCTGCTTCTGGGTGAAGGAGGAGCCTCCTGACACAACGGGTCTGCAAGCATCTTGTGTATCCTGTCCATATCATCCAAATCTATAGCCGGCTCGAGGTAGAGCGGAGGAGCAGTCGCATTGAGTACTCTGGCTTCATATTCAAGGTGGTCTTTTGGGTCAATCCTCAACTTCTGCTTTTTCGGCGGTGGGGGACGCTCGGTGCTCGGGGTGGAGGGTACAGTGCCGACGGGGGTGGGCGGCTGGGCAGGCTTTTGCGGCTTCTTAGCTTTGGGGTCCGGTGCAGTACAGTCTAGCATCAGATCGACATGCTTGGATAAGTGTGTCGGCCGTAGTGCTACATGGAATACCCTGGGCTGCGGCTTCCCTGGTTTCATGGTCGCGTCATTTGACTCAGGCGCAACGTTCTCTTTCTCTGTTGAACCGCTCCGCTCCATCTTGATCGGCGCTGACTGGGTTTGCTGCTCTCGAGTAGGATACGGGGCGCAGGGCGAGGGAGTGATGAAGTGGTTGTAATTGTGGATGGAGAAGGGCTTGTCATCATCGCCAGCGCCATGAGTACCAGTCGCTTCTGCTGCAATGGACTTGTGATCGACCACCCGGACGATTAGCCATCCGTCGTAGAACTTGACATTATCCTTGCGAAACTCCTCCAGCATGTCATGAGGTATCGTCTTCTTCCTGAGATGCTCGATGAAGATGCGCATCTCAGAGCGGTATGCGAAGCTACCTTCTTGCTGGTCAAAGCGAAAGTAGGTGGGATAGAGGTGGACGATTAAGGATGGAGGTTTGCCCTTGTATTTTGTAAGAATATGCTTTTCGGTCGATACGTATGGCTCCGGAGTCCATGCTGCCTTCTTTTCCATGTTCGCATTGTCTGAGGTAGAGATGCGAGTCGAAAGTCGCTGCAACCTGCGACTCGGGCGAGCGAGTCCATTTGTACTGGCACCATTTGTGGTCGGAGTTGCCTGGGTTTGCGCAGAGCCTGGTAGCCTCTTGGCAGCACTCGATGGTGAGGAGGAAGGAGGTCCTGCTCTGCTTGTCGCATTGGTCTGGAGGGATACACTCGGCTTCTTGGTCTTTGTCGCGGTACCCGTTGGCTTCGACATAGCTGCCATTTGCTGGTGCTGGTGGCTGCAGCCTCGGCGCCGGTTGCGCTATGCTACAACACGTCCGCCCACTCTACCATGCACCGGTCAGTGTTCTTGGGTCTGCGAGGGGATCGGGCGCGCGCATTGTAGAGCGGGGAGCGACGCAGGCGCAGTTGTAGGTGGTGCAGCTGCTATAATGCAAAGCGAGTCGCTGGACCCCTTGGCCGACGAGGAGCTACTAATATGAGTGCTTGATTCGGATCATATGCTCGACACGGCTGTACTTCACGAGTTGCACTGGGACTTCGCAGACGGTACGGCCAATGGCGTCTGATTGACGTCGTGCCAGAAGACACGTGATCAGGTGGAGCCGAGATATGGTCTTGATAAAGCATTTAGCACTGGGATGCCCGACCCTGATATGCCCGTTGTTAGACATAAAAAGCCTGGGCAGCGCGGCTTTATACGGGCGTGCCTAAATACGAACTGTTGCGATCAAAGTACCTCGACCATCGTGCATGTCTGTTGTGCTCTATGACTTGCACGCTCTGCAACGACTAATCAGCCGCCGCGCATGCTCCACGACGTACTGAAAGGAGTATCAGCTGGCCTGTTCTTTTTGTTCTATCTGTGCTGTCTGTGCTGTTTTGGTACATCTGCTTTTTCACTTTCGTTCGATGGTTGTTTAGCAATGCCAGTAAGTTGTTAAAATTACAAGCAACTCGTGATCCAGGTGCTGTTGCGTTCCCATACGTTATGCAATGATGCTGATGCGCAAACTCCTTCTTTGCTCAAAGACACGGAGTCATTTGACAGAAATAGTAAACTTCACCGGGGAGCAAGCAGCGGTGTAGGACAGGATATGATTAAAGCGAGGCATGCCCGGCCAGATCTGACCTTCTCTCGTATCCTTGCGACAACCATGAGTTCAGCAAAGGTTCTCGAGGCTTTCCAGAAGGCCAAACATCGTCCGATCCACGCATCCGAAACCCTCGCCGAGATCGACCATCACCTCAATGAAGCAAAGCGAGTCTGGGACTCTGTTGATCGGCTAACCCTGCAGCGCAGCTTGAAGGTCATCTACGACACAGCATACTCTTCGGAAGCTTTTTGCTACAGACAGGGACTATGATAGGTGGATCAGAAGAGTCCGTCTACTCGTCAATAGTGGTGGCAGAGTGAAGACCATTGCTAAAGTTGCTGGAGGAATATAAGGGTACTTCCTTGGCTGCTCGACACGCCAATGGACACGGTTGAGGAGATCATCAAGACCTCCGAGTGAAATGCCGAGCAGACAAGAATGAGGATCGAAGTAGTTCGGCAAGGACGCGCAGACTTTTGGGAAGACATTGTGCATGAGTTGGGTAAGATGAGCATAAAGACCAGGAGGACGCCATGGCAGAGAGGCTACAATTGTGTAAGAAGGCATTCCAGGAGAAGTGTGGCGAACGGTGCTTTCCTCAACGGAGGGATTGCGGAGAGTGGTCACCGTCTGGAAGTAATGTGGAGCGTAGCACAGTCTCATTTGACTTTGCTAATCAGACTGAACAGGTCCCATTCGAGATGAAGCTGATCCTGCGGCCGAGGACGATGGCGCAGACATCACTCATGCTACGGCCAATGCTCATCCTGAGCACAATATCGACCAAGCAAGAGAAAGCATGGTCAATGTTACTCTTCATGAAGGAGAGGAGAGGAGGAGTTGAAGCCCGCTCCGGGCTGGTGATAGTATTGAGTGAGCAGGGTGAGAAAGGCATTGACCAGACTGAATTTCAGCGTGGTGGTATTGCTGGGCCGCTGAGAAACCCGTTTGGATGAGCATCTATCAGCATTGAATGTAGGAGTGTAGGGACTGAGGAACGTCACATCATCAAGTTTCGGTCCTTCCTGTATCTTTCGGCTGTTCACTCCCCTTGGCCTCATGTAAGTTAGTATAAGCAGTTGAGGTACGGTACACCTTTCAGCGTGGTAGTTGGGGCTTCCGTGCACGTGACCATGGTCTTGGCGTTCGCCGCACTTTGACCAGCACAGTCCTGCTTTACATCCGCCGTTGTCTTTCTCTTCCATCTTTCACGTCAATCACACATATCAGACAAAATGGTATGTCGCATACCCTTAAACACTAGCCCTAATGCACAATCACGCCACAAGAGTGCCAAACTTTTGACATAGCGAAATACCGCAATATCGAAAACCCAAGCTAACGAGATTTTGCAGGCACCAGCAGCCGGTGGAAAGAAGCAAAAGAAGAAGTGGTCGAAGGGAAAGGGTATGTCGTGAACTCCTCGATCTGGAGCGTGAAAGTAGCCGAGACAGAGGCGCTGATACCTATTCTGTACAGTCAAGGACAAGGCCAACCACGCAGTCATCCTCGACAAGGCCACATCCGATAAGCTCAACAAAGATGTCCAGTCCTACCGATTAGTTACAGTCGCCGTCCTGGTCGACAGACTGAAAATCAACGGCTCCCTCGCTCGACGAGCGCTCCGAGATTTGGAGGAGAAGGGTGTGATCCAGAAGGTTGTTTCTCACAGCAGAGGATCAATCTACACAAGAGCGGCTGCCGGAGGTGATTAGATGCATGCCATCATGGTCAGAGGTGGATATTTCGCTGTGGATGATGTGACAATACGAAGGGCTGGTCGAAACGTATACCCACTGAGGAATATTGTCGGCACAACGCTGAGGTTGAGCAAGAAATGCTTATGACGCTTCCAGCGCAGCTACATAACACGAAAAAGAATGCATTGCATGAGACACAAGCGACGTGAAATGGAACTGACAGAATGAGCTGCTGAAGGATGTGTGCCTTCAAACTGCATCTACTGCACAGGCTTGCCGGGAGCACCCTGTGCCTTGTTCATATTCTTTCTCTTGGGTCGACCCTTTTGCGCCTCAGCACACAAAGTCGGAGCAGGACCAACTGGCTCGCTTTCCACACCGACCACCTGTCCAACTTCAAAGTACTTCTTGCTGTTCTTGTAGAATTTCACCCACTTGTCCACTTCGTCTTGCACTTTCTTCTTCGCCACTCTTCGTTCTCGCTCTGCTCTTGTCTTCCGCTCACCACTGCTAATGTCCTCGTTCGGGTCCTCGACGGGTATGTAGATTTCTTCTGCACCTCTAAGGTCACTTGTCCGATCCTCCATAAAACAGCCGGTAACAAATCCTCTTGATGCATCATGTCCGGCAAATGCATGGTATGATCCTCCAGGCCCATAGGTGTGAGAACCTGCACTCACATCGAATATTGTCCCATTGACGGCCAGATAGATCGGGAGACTTGGGTCACTTCCATCATACTTTGCGAGCTCAGCCGGTGTCAGATATACTGGTCCTTGGAAGTACTGCTTCAGTTCTGCTGGCTTGGTGAACCATGGTCTAGGCAGGCCAAAGATGTATGACTCCCCAGAAGTGACATAGTACGATGCCACGGCTATCACTCCGATGAGAGCAAAGACGACTCGGAATATGTCCAGCACAGATACTATCGGGGATCGATCTTCAGCCTCCACCTCTGTTGACACTCTCTTCGCCGCACTTTCTTGCTGTGCGGGCTTCCGCTGCCTCAAATCGGATGACATCTTCTCTGCTTCGTGCTGCCAGTGTCGCATACACCACGTCTTCGAGGATGTCGAGGACCGATCAACGGACCCTAGATCAATGTTGTTACAGTTTGCGTAGTGCTTACAATCTTACAGTTCAGTCTTTCTTGCTTAGAAAATCACATGTGGTCCCTGACAACCGGATGGAGGCGCGTCGTCTTGTTTTCCCCACAGCGCCCTGAACGCCTTAGGGTCCTTAGTTAGCTTCACCAGCCTCAGTTTGGTTGGTGTTAATGCAAGTTGACCACGACACCAGCCTTCGACATTTCTGTCATTTGTTGAACCCAGTCTACTGCACTGTCACGACCTGCATCCGCCCACTCTACTCGATCTGCTCATCTCTGGACACAGTCCACTCGGCTTGTCGACGTCAAGGTATCAGGCAGCATCACTGCTGCAGACGGCGTACCTTGTTTCAGGACTGCGCGTCCGAACCCTGATAGATGTTCTGCGGCACATGAACGACCTCGACCTTGTCAGAAGCTGACCGCAGCTACGCGCAAAATGAGCTCAGACCAGCGTCGCCGTGCCTATCCATCATATGGCGCGTCGAGCAGTCGCTCAGCTTTCGGATACTGGATTCCTCTGGCCTTGACAGTGACTGCAGCAACAGTTGGCCTTGCAGCATGGATCTGGAGTGAAAGAGAAGACACAGACGAGTCGTCTGAGTCGGAAGCAGAACACTACTATGCTACGGGCAATCGTCCTCCCGGCAGGCCTCATGAAGATGGACTCGGGGGTGCCGCTGCCGCGGCAGGTCTCGGGACTGGGGCGGGCCATGCTAGTATGAGCGGTGCTCTGCCACCTGGGCCTGGTCCAGCAGGCCAGCAGCAACCTCTGCCAGGATCATTCGCACCTCAACCACCTGTACAAGGAGGCTTTCAGGGACCACCGCCCGGACAAATGCCTCCACCGCCCGGTGGTGAGGCGGCCTCCTACTTCAGAGACGATCAATCACGAGCCATGTCAACTGGTGTTGACACTTCCCAGCAGGACCAAGGTTTCATGGCTCGCATGTCAAATGCCGTTGGCCTTACTCGAGGAGACTCACCTGGGCGACCCAATATGAGCAGTGGTAGTGGTTGGGCCACGAGTGCAAGGTCGATGGTTGAGGGCGCGGTCAACGCTGTTCGTGGTAGTGCGGAAGGAGACCAGCACTTCAGTGATCAAGAGAAATGGAGCGAAGAGGCAGACAAGCCTGAACGGACACACAGCATGTCTCCCAAGAAGTCCACAAGCTCTCTCGCAGCAGGCGCAGGTGCTACTGCCGCCTCCCGTGGCCTACAACGACAAGGTACTGCTCAAGAGTTCTACTCCGGAGCTGTTGAAGCGCCGAGACGAAGCTCAGTGTCCTCCCGGAAACGCAGAACAGTCGCTGTTGTGGTCTCCTCGGTCGAGAAAGGCATTGACGGTCTCGAAGTCGATGCTCATCAAGTAAGCGATTCCTGTCCCCCGCTAAGCGCCCGTATTAACACATACGCAGTCCATTTTAGCCCATCTACCAGAATACCTAAACGCGGAAACAACCAAAGTTACAGTCCTCATCTACTCACCAGATCTGCATACCCACCCACTCAGTGCCATCTCCCGCCGTGCCTCAGAACGCCAAAAATCTGCTGCATCGGTCCGTAGCCGATCCACATCCTCATACGCTAATATCAATACACCCGGCGCAAATGGCACACCCATGCAGACCCCAGGCGACTTCCCAATGCAAGGACAAAACGAAGACTCGGAGGACAAAGGCATTCTCGCGCACGTCGATCCACAGCCCTTAGACAGCAGCGGCCCAATGCCCCACCACGGATCACGAGACGAGCTAGAGCGCAGTCTCGGCCGCAGAGCCAGTCGCTCCCTAGACCGCAAGGACAGCAACGCACTCGAGCGCCAAACCACGAACCCTCTTGACGAGGAAGCCAACAGCTTATTCAAAACCCTCTACAACCAAGCCAACGCACTCGTCGATCGAGACACGTCCATCCTGCTCTTCACCAGCCACGAAGGACATAAGCACATTCTCAGAAGCATCCAGCCTGAAATGGTCTACATTCAAGAAAGTCTCTGTGGAACAGACGGCTCTCTGGTTAGCGAACTGCAGGGCTGGGTCAGGCAGACTGTCGTTGTCATTGGCGACGAGGGTGGGTTCGGGGGGTTGATTGATTCTGACACCGAGGATGAGAATAGCACGCAGAAGGGAGCAGGAGCTAGGGGTGATAAGTGGTGGAAGAAGGAAAGCGTGAGTGGTGTTGGGAGAGGTGTCAGCGTGGTTGAAAGCTTGCATGTGGGTGAGGATTGGAGGAGACGGGTCAATGATGAGGAATAAATTGATATGGCAATACTAGTAGGTGAGGTGTAATTCTAGTATGTCGAGATGACGAATTTACGATACTAGTAGCAGATCTGGTTTCGGCCGTGGCTATTTATTGATATTCCCTGTGGAGTCTCTCTCATGTTCTATATCGCATTTTGACACGGTGCGTCTCTCGTCTTGAGATCAATTAAATCTTCGAGTTTCGTATGGACGGGCGAGTTCGGAGGACCATCCGCAATGGCTTAATGGCGCAATGATCCACACATGTCATGCCTGTTCAAGCCCGAAACTGCCAGGCTTGAGAGCGCAACGCTGCTGATCTGGGGTAGAAAGCTAAGCTTGAATAAGCATCACGAGGAGTAACTTCGGTGCCGCACGCGACTGGACTGTCGGCAAAAGCTTTGTGACATACTTTTTCCGTCTTCACCAGATATGCATTCTACACCCAGGTGAAATTTTGAGCAGAGGCGGTTCAGCACGATGGCTGACAAGAATGCGACACCAATGAAAAGAGTTTCACGAGCTTGCACGTTCTGCAGAGCTCGCAAAAGCCGGTGCGACCTGTAAGTGATGGAAACGCCATGAAACGTGCCCCGAGATTGTGGAGCCAGCGGCTTTGTAGGCACTTTCGGGGTGCCTGTCAAGCTGCAAAGTTTCACTGGCGGCTTCTGATCTTCACGGAATGAAATCAATCGATAGCCGACCAAACGTTTCACGCTCATCTGTTCTGACATCTGACACGATACAGGGACTCTTCCGGGGGCACACCACCGTGTGGCCGGTGCAGAAAGGAGAACCGAGAGTGCATATTGGGCTCTTCGAACAGAGGAGGTTCACGCGTAAGGAAGAAGACGCTGTCAAGTGGTGCTCTTCCCACAGGCCATAGTCTACCAGCGCTATTGCCCATCCAAGAAAACCCCAGCAACGATCAGCTTGCTCCTACCTCTGCTCCCTATGAACAGTCGCCGCAACAGCCCGAGGTCGCTGCTCCTCACCCATTGCGGCTTTCGTCCATCGCGACCTCGAACCAAGAGGAAGAGGGTATTTCGTCTGGAGAAGGATCGCCAATAGAGGACAACATTCCGCGGAACCCTTCAGATGCATGGCAGCTGCTCAAGGATGTCGCTAAAGACGATGCTACACCCACCTGTGCTGGTCCGGAAATGGTGCAGAATGGGTTACTCCATGCCCACCCTGTTGGAACCCAAGAGCAGGCCGGGCTTATCGGCTCGGGCAATGTTGCACACACCGGCATTGCCACCTACAGGTTGGTTCGCGAAGGCTACCTGACCCCCGAGATCATCGAATTGCTCGTTCAGCAATACCGCGAGCACTACCATTGCTATCTGCCACTTGTACCACGCTCATACTTTGAGAAAACAGCTCTTGACACGTGGGCCACCAAGGACAAGCATTTGCTCACCGCTGTGCTCACAATTGCTTCCAAGGACTTTGTCGAGCAGCCACATATCCATCAGTCTATCTCGAGGTATATGCACGACCTGATCTCTGGCATTGCAGCTGGCCATGATTGCGAAGTCGAGGCTGTAGAAGCACTCCTGCTGCTCGCAGAATGGGAGCCTCAAGGTCTACGAAACGATATCGAAGCTGTGGGCAGAGGTGAAGAAGATCGATCTGCATGGATGCACGTCGGCATGGCCCTCAGGACTGGCTACTTCCTAGGTTTGGACCGAACAGCTTTCAGGCAGGAGTCAGACGAGGAAGTGAAAATCGACGCTCGCAAGAGGTTCGCCTGGGCAAATTGCTATGTTTCTGACAGACTCATCTCCGTCAGGATTGGGAGAGCCTTCTGGTCTCGGGGTCCTGGACCCATGACAGGACTTTCAACGAGAGACTTTCCAACCCTGCAACCACAAGTTGACGGCGACGAGGACTACGCCAAGATCTTTCAGGCTCAGCTAGATCTAACGCAACTCTTCTCAAATGTACACGACGTGCTCTACTCTGGCATGAGGAGCAGCAATCAGATGATGTTGATGGGCGACTACGTCAAGTACGTCGATGATTTTCGTGCAGCAATTGACCGATGGTATGGCACTTGGGGTAACTTGCAGTGCTCACAGCATATCAAGCTTACATTGGAAATGTCTTACCAGTACCTTCGACTGTATACCAATGCATTCGTCTTTCAGGCACAAATATCGCAGGCCATCTCGAGAAAGAAAAAGGATAAATCTCTGCGAGAACATCTGAGACAGACCTTCAGCAACGTTGGTGCCCTCCCGGATGCACGCTTCATCTGGGGCAGTGTTGCTGCTGCCAAGCAGTTTCTGGACATGCTTGCTGGGGTCGAACCAACCAGACACCTGCGCTACATGCCTCTCCGCTTCTATCTTTACGCCATCTATTCTGCAGTCTTCTTGTACAAAGCAAGATCGTTCGGCGTGATACATGGACCTGAGCAGCAAGCTGTCACAAATTTGATTCATCAGTGCGTCGACGTCCTTCGACAAGCGTCGCTTTCACCACAAGATGCTGGCTCAAGATATGCGCGCCTTCTAGAACTGCTCTGGATGCGGCCGCTCAAACAAGGCCAGTCTTTCCCACCTGTCCAGCCATCACCTGCAAGATCAGACAGCCAACTGTCAAGTACAGGCTCAATCAAGTTGGATGCTGGTGGCTATATGCAATACAGCCCAGCTGGGTTCTCGTGGCTTGATTTAGAGGCAGTCGGCGACTATGTGTCTGGAGACGCCATGCCAACCTCGGGAGCTCCATTCATGGGAATGGCCAGCTTTCAACATCCTGCTCAGTTCATGCCTTCTCCCGATGCAATGAATTGGCAACGTTATGGTGCAATGAACGGCTTCCAGCTTGATCTGAATGGGAACCTCCTTTTCTGATATGGACTACTGGTACAGCGAAGGATACCGGCTATCATGAATGCAACAGACGGCTAGCATGAGCCACGGCAATTGAGGTCAGAAAGCCGGTGAATTGCATGCGGAGTGTGCTTCGTTCCCCGCGCCAGTTCCTGCTTTGGAGAGGCCACAACCGACTAAAGTGAATAAGTTCAGCACGACTTGCACGAACTGCTATAGAAGTTGAGGCAGACACACAAGCTTATACATGACCTCAATCGCCGCCGACCGCCTTGGAATAACGTCACGACAATTACAGTCAGTTAGCGCGAACATGGCAACAGCGCCAGTGGTCGATGCTGCGCCTACGAAAGCAACACCCACTGTCGATAATGCAATCAAAGGCCGACTGGCGCTCGTAACAGGCGCTTCGGGAGGGTAAATGGGCCTGAAATATGTCTCGACATAGCTGATGTCTTCTCAAGCATAGGAGCAGGCTGCGCTCGCGACCTCTTCCTCCACGGCGCTTCCCTCGCTCTTACTTACTCTTCCAACAAAGCTTCAGTAGACAGTCTCATCTCCGAACTCCAAGCTCACGACTCGTCACGCAAGATGTCCTCCCACAAAGTTGATATGGCCTCTGACGAAGACATGAAAAAACTATACGAAGAGATGGAAGAAGTACACGGTCATGGTCCGGACATTGTTATCTCAAACGCCGGCCACGGCAAGCGAATACCAAACATCGTCGACATACCAATCTCCGAGTGGGACTATACGATCCAGGTCAACCTCCGTGCCAGCTTCATCCTCACGAAGTACGCAGTTCCACACATGGCCAAGCAGCATTGGGGTCGTATCATCTTGATGTCCAGCATAGCAGCGCTTGGTGGTGGCATCAACGGCTGTCACTATGCAGCGTCAAAAGCTGGACTAGACGGGATGATGAGGAATCTTGCGGGAAAACTGGCAAAAGACGGGATAACGGTCAACAATGTTGCACCCGCAATGATCGGTGACACGGGCATGATACCGAATGCTGACTTCTTGGTTGGTACCCCAGGGGACGTGAAGAATATACCCGTTGGGAGGCTGGGTACGCCGCAAGAGACAGCGAATGTCGTGACGATGTTGTGTAAGACTGGATATATGACTGGTCAGAGCATATTGTTGTCTGGGGGGTTGAAGTAAAGGATAAATCTGCGGATAGTCCCCTTCCTTATCCAAGACGCAAGTAAGGCTGTTCGCTTGACACGTGGCTAACGGAGTCGGATCCCACGATTGGCCAAAAGCGACACGGGCGAGGATGGCCATTCGAGCCTTCTAACAAGGCACAGGTTACACAGCTTGCATCGTCCGCACAGCCTCTATAGCTTGCATCGTGTACACAGCCTCAAACTTTCCTGTCTGCAGCTACAAGTCTGTGGACTTCTTCCCTCCTTATGCTTCATCCGACCATTGCTTTTTTGCACTGTGCGACCTTCTCTGTCGCGCAGCAAAACCACACAGGTTTCAAAAGGTACCCAAGAGTACACTAATGCGAGCATCGCACACCACTGCATTATTAATACCGGTTTTCTCTTGTAAGAGCCTTCAACATGCGCATGGCAGCACGTTTTGCAGTCGTGCTATCTTATCTAGGACTGTCTGTATTTCTCCTTCTCATCATCGGGTGTGATTGGTTAGACCCTGAAACCTTCGACGCCGTGTCTGGCTTGTACGGACCTGGCTCCTGCTGCGCTTGGCTACTGCTTGTTCTGAGCAATGCTGAATTCAAGATGTGCTATACCTATTTCCGACGAGTCTTCCGGGGCGACTTCCCTATTGAAGACAACGATCACCACGGGCGCAGCAGCGTCGATGCAGCTATATTTGGTTCAGTGGCATACCCTTTTGTGCCTTCGTCGACTTCCTTCGGAGCAAAGACGCGTACGGCGGAGACGAGACTATGAACGCCGCTATCTATGCCCAACTTGCCATCATAAACTTGGCGGCAGCTGCGAGCATACTGGCGATGACGGTACTTTATTTCCCAGCTAGCTGTATGCCTTTCAAATCTTCGGCACTCAGACTTGAAAGTACTATTTCCACATGCCCGGCGCCGTCGTCTCGGTCGCTTGTTGATATGGAGCTGTCCTGTGGTCATGGCACAATTGATAGCATGTTTGCAGCGTGTTACCAGCGACTTTCGGTCGACTCCGGGTGCTAACATGCTCGAGCTTGCTAAGATCGTAGACGTTCTATGCATTGCCTGGGTTGCCGGATGGACTGTGTTCGAGGCGGGTCGGCATGAAAACCCGGACCTCGTACAGGAAGCTGTCGCTCTGTTGGCCGCAGGTGGCTTTCTGCTCTCCTTAGTCTCCGCCGCATCAGTGCTCGCATGCTTTTGACTCGGTACGACCGAAATGTCGTCAATGAGATAAGCGCGAAGCTCACAGATCTCGATCAAGCCGCAACCCTGGCAATAGCAGTGTCTACGCTAGCATTGAGCATCATCAAAGCTGCAAGAACACGGGCTGGTACATCTCATGGTATCAGATCCCATGAGTCCGGCACGGGAGGAGACATTGCGGTCGACGAGGCTCCTGGACACCAAGACTCCCCTTGACGAAAGGCAGACAGTCGGATACTCCCGGCCGAGCGCACCGCAAACCGACAGACTGGCAAGCGAACGGCGTCAGTGGTCACACATCTACATGGACACGGACCTTCAACGAACGCAAAAGCGTTATGCATCCTGAAAGTTGGACTTTATTACTTGCCTTCGTGTTAGAACTAGGTAGCTCCGTCTGCCTCATCACCTACTGCCAATCATAACTTGAGTTGGATGCCTCCCCTGTGAGGTCTATCGCGGTGTCTCCCGGCAGGCTCGGCAATGGACAGCTACGGCCACAAGCTTCTAGTTATCATACCTGACTCTGTACCCCGAATTTGAAGCACCACCACATAGACACTGATGCTCTGCTCAACGGCTGCACGGACCGTTTCGAAACGAAACGAACGTTCAGACTTTAGAGATCTATGGTTCAACAGCGCAGTACATACATACACTGTCACAAACCGTCTTTATTTCTTGTAAGGGATCGACTCGTCCACATACCTTGAGAGAAGTGGTCGTATGGGCTCGAGCTCAGCTATTGCTTCAACGCGTGCGATTTGCTGCGGTGGTTGGAGACAGAACTGTCGAGCGACGGCGTGACGACTGGCAATGTAGATCGATATACTGTAGTGGATACGACAGGGGCAGAAATGTTTATATATAAGGACGGCCGGAGCAGCGTTGTGATGCTCGCGAGGCATTGACGATATTGCTAGGTGGGGCGATGATGTAGGACACGTCTACGCGTCGGCTTCTGCTGTCTGCTGGAGCTCATGGCGGGTGTATGGTGGGATGGCGGCAACAGCAATGGGGATCTGGAGGTCCCGCGACACGAGTTTGGAAGAGATGAGTGATATCGGGATTAGTGAATGATCGCGGTCATATGTGGACTACTCTATTTGAGGTTCGATGTTTCACGTGGCGTAGATCCATGCAATGAAGAGGACGTGTTGATCCCAACGTAGTCTGGCGGAAAATCTTGGATTGTTCAGAGTATCTATGCGTGCCGTGCCATGCCATGCCATGCAATGCAATGCAAGCCACAACACACTCACACTTCATGCTCAACTTCTGGTGGGTATCTTCAAGGACATCTCAGTCATAACCAACTAACCAGTCCGCCACACATCCTTCATCGGACATGCGCGGGCGCGTCTAGTAGAAGAACCCTATAATCTTGCCAGAGACGTGCTTTCGTCTCGCCTCCTCGTGGTCCATGATACCGGAACTGGTAGTCAGGACGATGTAGCCGAACTGACGCGATGGCAGGAGCTTGACGATCCACTTCTCGAGGTCTCGGAGCTGGACGTTGTAGCGGGGGGAGATGACGCCGGTCTTGTTGAGGCGGCCGTTGAGTTGGATGACGACTTTGCCGGAGCGGTGGTCGTCGACTTCTTCGAATTCGCCGATGTAGCCTTTTGGACGTGTTAGTATTGATTGGGTATGCGGAATGGTGGACGGATGGGGGGTGATGTGGTGTGGTGTTGCGGACATATAAACGTGTACCAAACATGGGGGAAGAGAGAGGCAATGTGTAAGGATGACCGCTGGAGATGTTTTCTTCTTCCGGGCACTTAAAGGATGGATGTCGTTGGGAGAGAAATTCGAAACGTCCATCTAGTTATCAACCCGAATGTGTGCGCCTGCGAGTGCGAGTCCTGCGACTGAGATCTGACATAACATACCGTGTTTCTGCATGACGCTGAGGAACTTGATGATGACCTTGGAGCTGGGTCGGATCATGACCTGTCGCTTTCCTGCCTTTTCCGCGTTGTTGATCGACTTGAGGGCGTCATTGAGGACAGATGTTCGAGTCATTTTGACGGGTTGCTAGAGTTCTTTCGACGAGGAGATCAAGGTCGAGAAGGTACTGGGTGGAGGGTTAGTCTGAGAACCTGAAGAGTGCGCAGTTAAGCGTTCTTCAGGTTGCTGGTGAGGTGAGGGTATCGGTCACTGGGATGCGCAGAGCTTCCGATTCCTCACTTCAGGCTCACTGAAGAGGTCGCTGTTGCCGACATACCTCTGTGCGTTCGGTGAGCGGTTGTGATGGAGATGTCGAAGCAGAGCACAGAGGTCGATCTTTCGTGCGGCCACTTTTTGGGACGATGCTTGGCGCGAGATCAGGCATCATAATGAATGCCTTAGAAGTAAGGCTGCTTATCAGGCATCAGTTTGGCATACAAAGAGTTTGATACGGTTTGAATCTTCTCTAACATGTGATATGTTTGTGATTACTACCTGCCCACTTGTTCGGCTGCTTGAGGTGAGACGTCTGCCTGTCCTACTTGGGCAACGGCCTGTTCCGACCTTCCTCCTTCATAGCTTCTCCTTAGCCAGCATATCCGCAATGTGTAAATAAAATGCAATTGCATTGAAATCCTGCTTGACAAGATGCATTGCAGCAGCAACCCTCTTGATCCTGTTCGTCCAATTGATCAGATCCAGATGTGTAGTGCCCATCAACGTGCCTTTGTAGCCATCCTCCCCGCCCCACCTACTGCTAGCAACACTGACCAGACCATCATTCGGCCCTTCAAGCTCGAACATCAGATCGTGGCTAATCCGAAAGACAGAGAAAATGTGTGGTTGAGCACTTGCGCCGTAGCTGAAGTAGCGCACGGACTTGTCGTCTGGCACGGAGGGGTTGAAGTCATCACAGACATACTTCCGACTCAGCTGCGCAAAGGCGCCGGTGCCGATATTCATCCGTGCAAGGACGGCGTAGAGGCGAGGCAGATAGTCTGGTCCGATCTCGCGCAGAATGATGTCTGCGGCGGAGCTGCCGTGATGTGGCGTAGCGATAGTAGTCAAGGACTTGACTGCATACTCCTGCGGCTGAATCTTGCTGATGAGATAGCGCGAATCAAGGCCTCCCATGCTGTGCGCGACAATGTTGACATCTTTGCCTGCTGCTTTTGTCTTGATTTCATCGTGAAGCACTTTGGCACGTTCTTCGATAGATCCGGTTGAGGGCACGTGGGTGGTGATGACTTCAATCCCATTCTGGCGGTAAGCATCTGTAATGCCGCGCCAATACTGTATGCCTGGAAGAAATTGACCAACTAGACGAAGCTCATCGAAGCCCATGAGACCATGAGCAAGGACGATGGGATGTTTGGGGGTGTCATATCTGTCCTGGAAATTGGCGAAGTCGTCTTTGATTGTATGACCCAGGTCTGCTAGGTTGGGATCGAGCGGCTTGTCTTCTTTGCTGTCATCGGACGATGGACGAGATTGAGAGCTCTCATCTCGGGCAAAGTTGAGGTTGTAGCAGCGTGCGCGTTTTAGCCGATGTGCGCTAAGCTGCAGAGCGCGACACGATGTGCTTGAAAGCCATCGCATGCTATGGGATGTTGATCCTAGGGGGTACAGATCATGATGGTCGGAAACGGAATCTGGCAGGAACTGCTATCTTGAAGCTGATACGGATACACGCTACAATTGACCTAAAAGGCAGATGCAGACAGTCACGAAGTGCTGTTCAAGCTGAAGACTGGAAGAGTCAAGTTCTTGTTTTGGTTATAGTTGGAAAGGATAAATTTAGGTGGCTCACGACCATGGCGTCATGCTCATGTCTACGATGAGCACTCTATAGTAACACGGCTTCGTTGATATTGCTCCTCAAACCATACCTTTGCAAGCATGAAGAATGCTGGCCGGTGCTAAGAGTGTCCTATGCTACTTCTCCTTCCTCCTCCAAGCAGGTTCGAGAAATATCCCATGAACTTCTTGCTTGGCGACGGACTTCTTTCTTGTAGCTCGTCTGCCTGCTTCGACGGCATTTCGAGTCGTGCTTTTCCTTCATCTTCCTCCGATGGGACATCTTCAGAGATTGCCTAGTGCTCCTTCGATACCTTGTCCGGGACTTCGGGATGTGGTGATGTGACTACCTTGATCAAGTCGTCGACCACCTTTGAACCCCTCTCATCGCCAGCCTTTGTGATTTCCTCGAGTTGCTTCTCGGCATCCTTGTTGGCATCTTCCTCAGCTGTCTTGTTACCGCTTTGTTGCTGCACAGATCAGCATGCAGCAGAAGGCGGACCAGTGTTTCGGCATACCTCAGATTCGTACTTCTTGAACTCTTCTTCCTTCTTCTGGCGATACTCGTCTATCTCCTTCTGTGCCTCTGCTTTCGCATCCTTCACGCGTTTTGTTCTGTCTGAAGCCTCATGTTAGACCTGTAGCTCTAGTTCACCAACGACGGCACAACATACACTCTCTGGCCTTTTGGACGATCTTCTGTGCCTCCTTCTCTGCCTGATATTGTAAGCATAGCTCGCGAACTCAACCAGATCGTAAGCATACATCAAGCAGTGTTTGTATGCCTGCTGAATTCTGCGCCGACTGTTTAATTATCAGTATCCGAGGCCATGTGGTGGGTCAAGATGCGCACCATTCTGGCGATTGAGCGTAACTGATAAGGACAAACAGCAATAAGTAGTGGTGAGACAGGCAGAACAATCAAACAGACACGAGGACCAAGTAGTAGGTCAGGAGCTGTCAAAGGTGTTCGTAAGGTGTGTCGCTGGATACGGCGCAGGAACAAGCAACGGAAAGCGCCATCGGCATCCCTGACGTCGATCAGCTGCACCTTCCCTCGCTTGCTTCGTTTATATGCATATGCACCTTCCGCATAAACATTTTCTTCGACCCGTCACACTTCTTTCTACCCAGCACACACCACTCTATACCCTTTCTAGCTGCTGAAGTATGTCTACTGCAGCGAAACTCACATTGGCGACCACGCTGGTTGGCACCGTCGGTATCGTCACTTTCGTGCACTGGGCACAGAGATCGGAGAAAACAGCCATGCATGCCGGCGTCATCAGAGACGAGGAGAATCAACGAAGGAAAAAGGCCGAGCAAGACGAGAGAAGACTCGATTTTGAATTGCAAAGACAGCTGGAACAAGAATACAGGAAGACACAGACCGTGCATGACACCACTCCTTGATCGACTACACTACAGCACGTCTTGCGCCAGCATTTGGTCCATCAAGCCTCGAATCTCGAAAAGATGTCCCTTCTGGCAGCCGCAAACTCCTTGTCGATCGTTCGCCTCCTGGCTTCCGATCTCACCTCGATCTTGCACGGGAACGGCTTTGCGCACACCAGGAATCCCTCGCTGTAGCCTGTCTGTGGATTGGTGTCAAGCTCCATCTCCGTGCCGGACTCGTTTGTGTCAGGGGAGAACTTGAAGGCCCACAACAGTTTGGACATGGCTAGAAAGAGGTTTCGCTCAGCGAGATGGATTCCTGGACACAACCTCCGGCCACTACCATACCCATAATGATCACGTTCATTCTCGTCTGTGGCAGCTGCGAGTACTGGAGCAAGCGCTGTCACTCCCTTGTAGTGGTCGGGGTCAAAAAGATCAGGGTTCGGATATCGCTTCTCATCGTGGTGCAGTCCCCAAGCATTGATGAAGACAATTGAGCCTTTGGGAAGCTTGTATCCATCAATCCAGTCTGATATGGTTAGCACACGTGCGACGCCAACAGTAATAAGACTTACCATCCTCCGTTAAGGCATGAGGAAATGCCAGAGGTACAACGGGTCTCCACCTCATTGCCTCCTTCACTGTTGCTGCGATGTATGGCAGATTTTCATAGTCTTGCCACGTGGGAGAACGGTCTTCGCCAATGACGGCATCAATCTCGCTCCATGCCTTCTTCTGCACCTCTGGCCATTTGCAGAACGCTTGGATAGCGGCAGTGATGATACTGGAGCTGGTATCGCTGGCTCCCTCCATCATGGTGCCTCCGAGAAACCAAGTCTGATGTCTGTCCAGTTCCAGCTTCTCCTGCTGGTCGAGCACTCTGTCCATGAAGCATCCCTGAGATCCAACTTTCTCCCGTCTCTTTTCCAATTGTACAAGCATGTCGCTGTACAGTCCGTTCATTTCGTCACCAACATTACTGGCTCGACTCCTCCACCGATCAAAGACCCTTTCGGGGACCCAATGGAGAAATGGAAAGATGTCGACAGGCGGAGTATTGCCTTACGCTGTTAGTAACAGAACAGCGAAGGTACTCTGGATTGCCGCTGTTCTTCATCATCAAAGACGTACCTGGTTCCATCACGACAGACCAGTTTTCCATCATGTCGAACAATCTTCTCATGTGTGGAGTATCGACTGTTGGACTGCGTACACCCCACAACGTCGAGCAAGCGATACTGTTGGTATACCGCTTGGAGTGGAGCATGTGATTCTCTGGATTGTGCATCATATCGTACACAAATTGACACGCCTCAGCGTTCTGTACTGGCAAATGGTCCTTCTCGACGATGGATTCCATAAAGAATTGGTGGATGAGCTTTCGGTATCGCTGCCATACCTTGCCATAGTGTGCGATGAGCACATGGTCACCGCCTGTGATGAGGTTGTGGCTCACATAGCTATGCGGTCGGTCTGAATAGATTGAGCTCTTCTTGTCGATGAGCTGCTTGACATATTTGCGATCTGTTAGCACGATAGCGGTCCCCGGACCAAGCTTGAGCGAGAAGATGCCACCGTACTTCTTTGACCATTCCGTGAAGGTCAAATAAGAGCCCTTGGTTGGAATCTGGTGAAGATTTCCAAGAATTGGAAGTGTTGGTGGTCCCGGTGGCAGGGTCTTTTCGCGTCTACCAATGAATAGGGTTGCGTATAGCAGAAATAGTACGACGCTGATAAGTGGTGCAAGGATGAACAGAGGAAGCATCTTAACGAGAAGGTTGCTATGGCACTTTGCAGTGGGACCAAAGTGCTCTCACACTACTGGGCTCTTGCGAACCTATATTTCTTCTGTATGCTACTCCCGTACCGAAGTGCTGCGGTCTACCCGAGCGTGAGCAAAGCTACCGTAATACGCCCCGTTGATTTGTGTAAGTCCCGACAATCACTTTCCCCGCAAGGTCTTGCCCCCGACTTCACGTTGAAGCCTGCTCCGGACCCACTGCAAAGTTCGTTCTACCCCAGGTTTTCGTTCCCCCAAAACAGCTTTCTAGACCTTACTGTAATTATGGAAGCAGCTCTATGAAGCGGAGAACAACTTGGACGCCAGGCACGGGGGCGTACAGACAAGCGGGACATGAATTTCATGGCAGTCCGTTTTGTGGGGCAGGCGGGAATCCGAGATTCGGAATACCGGTGGAACGATTGCATGAGCCTGGAACCAGGACATCAAAGCGTTCCGAAGCGATGGATTGGGGGTGTTAAGCACTACGGCTCTAGCACGAGATTACGCCCTGAGAGTCACGAAGTATCACGTCTCTTCCGCATGTCGGTTGCTCCCGATGTCCTGCCAATGTGCACGGTGGCAGGGTTAAGCCGAAGCATGGAGCTCAGAACAAAGTGTTCAACCCACGACTTTCGCAGTTCCGATGCTGATTCCTGTCGGAGTAGAATCCAGGGCACATCCGTGGGTCGTTGTGTCAAGAAGGGTAGTTTTAGGAGGTATGGCCGACAGCCTAATCTTTGTGCTTAATTTCTCATCAAGCCTGCACAGGTACTATCTGTGCGGCAGATTATCCTGGAGCATTGCTCGAGTGGGCATCAGCTTGATAGACAAAGGAACGATTGAAGAGCAGTCGTGCGCTAGAAGACTCAACTGGCAATCTTCTGTTCGCATCTCGCTTCGCATGTGATAGCAATAATTGTTGCCTGGCTCGGCGGAGTTGATAGAAGTTTCGAGAGCCTCATGCAACAGCTCCTTCTCGTACACAACTGTTTTCCTACCTAACTTCTGCGCTCGACTTGCAATATAAGGCTAGACCAACATTCAGCAACCACACAAACCTTTAGAGTGAATTCACAAGAATGGCGGACGCACTGAAAGCGGAGGGCAATAAGGCTTTCGCAGCCAAAGATTTCACCACAGCGATCGACAAGTTTTCCCAGGCGATAGAGCTGGACCCCACGAATCATGTCCTTTACTCCAATCGATCTGGTGCATACGCCTCGTTGAAACAGTACGAAAAGGCACTAGAAGATGCAAATAAGACAACGGAAATCAAGCCTGACTGGGCAAAAGGCTGGGGACGAAAGGGTACTGCCGAGCACGGTACTGGAAACCTCGTGGCCGCAAAGGATGCCTTCGACGAAGCGCTGAAGCTCGACCCAGTCAATGCCCAGGCAAAGTCTGGTCTTGATGCGGTCAACAGAGCTATCGAAGCAGAGGCGAGAGAGGACGGCGTTACAGGAGATCCTTTGGGTGGCATGTTCAGCGACCCAAACATGATCCAAAAGCTGGCTCAGAACCCTAAAACTTCCAAGTATCTCGCCGACCCATCGTTCATGCAGAAGTTGCAGCAGCTATCCAAGAACCCTGCCGATATGGGCGCAGCCATGCAAGATCCTCGCTTACTAGAAGTCATGGGCGTGCTGCTAGGTATCGACCTGCAGATGGGTGCTCCAGGCGCAGGTGCAGGAGAACGATCACAGTCGGGTGCAAGAGAAGCAGAAGAAGATGTGGCTATGTCCGACAGCAGACCTACCTCGAGACCTCCTCCACCACAACCCAAGAGAGAGCCCGAGCCTGAACCGGAGCCAGAGCCAGAGGACGAGGAGGCCATGGCGAAGAAGAAGGCCAAAGAAGAGGCTGAAGCAGAGAAGAAACTTGGAACAGAGAACTACAAGAAGCGCAAGTTTGACGATGCCATTGAACACTATTCGAAAGCCTGGGAGCTGCACAAAGACATCACCTACCTTACAAACCTGTCTGCTGCCAAGTTCGAGAAGGGCGACTACGACGGCTGCATCGCTGACTGCAAGCGAGCCATAACCGAAGGCCGAGAAATGCTAGCTGATTTCAAGCTGCTCGCCAAAGCCTACGGTCGCATGGGCAGCGCTTACGAGAAGAAGGGCGACCTTGCCCAAGCCATCGACAACTACCAGAGATCTCTTACTGAGCATCGAACCCCAGACATCCTCGCCAAGGTCAAGGCTGCCGAGAAAGCGAAGATCAAAGCGGACAAGGATGCATATGTCGACCCACAGAAGGCGGAAGAAGCACGACTGCTAGGTGCCGAAAAGTGGAAGGCTGCTGACTGGCCCGGTGCTGTCGAGGCATACACCGAGTTGACAAAGCGAGCTCCAGAAGACCCACGAGGTTACAGTAACCGTGCCGCCGCACTAATCAAGCTCCTTTCATTCCCATCCGCTATCGACGATTGTGACGAGGCTATCAGACGTGACCCCAACTTCACCAAAGCCTACCTTCGAAAAGCTCAAGCTCTGTTCGGCATGAAGGAGTACAACCGCTGCATCGATGTGTGCGAAGAGGCTACACAACATGACGAAGGCGGTAAGAACGCAAGAGAAATCGAGGAGCAGCAGAGGAAAGCTTTAGAAGCTCAATATGAGGGCAGAGCAGGTGAAACAGAGGAAGAGACAAGCGCTCGAATTCAGCGAGACCCCGAGATCATGAGTATCTTGACTGATCCTGTTATGCAGTCCATCTTGCAGCAGGCCAAGGGTGATCCCGCGGCTCTGCAGGATCACATGAAGAACCCAGGCGTGAGAGGCAAGATTCAGAAGTTGATCGCTGCTGGCGTCATTAGGATGGGTCGATAAGTAACACACGGCTAGCTGTACAATACAAGAGATGAAAGCAAGCGAGACCAATACTTGATATTAGCATAGTGAGGATTTTAGCAGTCGCTTGCCATACTGTATCTAATGCTTGCAATGTGACCACGAGGAAACCGCCCTGGTATATGTGCTTCAATTGCGCTTGTAGTCCATTCACCACCGGTACTGCCACAAGTGAACATTACAAGGTGCCTTCTTCGAAGAAGGATACGCCACCTTACCTCAAATCTCACGTTTTCTTGTCTGTGTCTTTCCGTCGTCAGTGTTCATGTGTATTTTGCCAGCGTGTCAGACAGAATTTCCAGTATCTCGTCCTTTCGTTCTTCGGAGCACCAGCTGAGAGCGACAGCATTGATCAGGATATCGGCCCATTCTTCCACGCTCAGGTGGAAAGCCTGCTGGACAGCACAATAATTCTCCTGTATGTACCCACCAAAGTATGCCGGATCATCACTGTTGATCGAGAAAGGCACTTTCGCATTAAGATACTCACGAATCGGAAGTTCCGAGATGTCCTTTATCGATTTCAATTCCAAGTTGCTGAGAGGACAGATCGTGACCAGGATCTTCTCCCTCGCAAACCTCTTCAGTAAGTCTGGGTCCTCTTTCAGCCGGATTCCATGGTCAATTCTCCTGCAGCCAAGGTCATCGACAGCTGATCGCATGTAGCTCACGTCCGCTTCTTCACCAGCATGTGCAGTCAGCCGTAAACCACGTTTCTTCGCATCTTCGTAGCTCTGCTTGAAGAGGTGAGGCGGGTTACCTTTCTCTGTACTGCTTAGTCCAAGACCACGGATCCTGCCATTCTGCAGATCTGGGAGGGCTTCGAGGTAAGCTTGATGACAATCTGCTGGCGAGAAGTGGCGCAGCAAGCATACAATCAACTCGCTCGTCAGCCCGAAGTCCTGCTTTGCCCGCTCTTGAGCCTTCTCGAATCCGTCGAGGATTGTCTCAAATTTGACGCCTCTCGTGGTGTGCGCCTGCGGATCGAAGAATACCTCGGCGTGCACCACATTCTGGCTGTGCGCTTTCTCGAAATACGCATACGCTAAAGCCTCAAAGTCGTCCCGTGTCACCAGAGTCGTCATGCCAATGAAGTAGTAATGAAGAAAATCATCTAGACTGGTGAAGCGGCCGTATCGAGCCAACAGACTCTCAACTGAGGCGAACGCCTCATCGTCTTTGGGCAAGTTGATGTTGTTCCTGGCTGCAAGTTCGAAGAGAAGGTCTGGTTCAAGGCTTCCCTCTAGATGGCAATGTGCTTCCACCTTAGGGAGATCTCGAAGCAGGTTGTGTAACTTGTCTTGGCACATGATCGTGGTACTACGAGTCTGGCTGTCTGCTTTGCGTTACAAGGAAATGTTAGGTGGTGGAGCTCAACTATCTCGAGCAAGGACAATACTGCTGTGTTTAACGATGACTGGAGTGACATCACATGTGCCTGATAACAAACAATGGGAAACCTACCTTGGGAGCGACAAAAACTTCAAAAATTCCACGGTGTCGGCGTAGTCCGTTGAAGTACAAACATTGTGTACTGGTGGATAGCATGAGGGGTCCGCCAGCATAAAATTGGAACCGCTATGAAGATATACCTATGTGACCCAGCTGCCTATCGACGACGATACGGCAGCTGCCAAAGGCGTACGGTTGTCTACGGCAGGCGCCAGCAATGAAACACTTGCGGAGGAAGGCATGATCAACCGCATGATCTTCACCCCTGCATATTGGTTGTGAATGATCAACCAGCGGCGGATTAGCGTTTACGCTAGCCGTTTCTTGTCGAGATTCCTGGCGGCCCAGACCTTCCTAACTCTGGACTGAAGAGGCTGTGCGTCAACGCAACCTCGAAACCCTGTCAACGACATTCCTGACGTCCAAAGATGTGGCCGTTAAACGCAACTTTGTGCCATAACACAGGCATCGGATCTGTAGTATGTAAGACTCTCTCGCCAGAGCGTCCTGTGAACACTTGCATGAAGAGGACGGACGTGGCTACTGCGCTTACACACCAAGACTCGAATCGTAACCCCAGCTTGCGACATGACCAGGGTAAGCGACTTTCCGTGACCGCCTGACTGGAACGAAACACATGATTGTTTAAAACAAATTCGACTACAAGACAACGAGCCCTCGACGTTTCGTCGTCTCCTCGGTCATTCTCCTCAATACCTTCGCCGTCATGGCGTCCGCTACAGCAACAATCTTGCAGACGGTGACGCAAACCGTGTCTGTGTCGGCTTCAGCAACAGGCAGCGGTGATCGGGCGCCAGCACAGGGAGGTGTCTTCGAAGGGCTCAATCCTACTCATTATGACACAAAGAACCCGATCACGTTGTTTGTCATTCAGGCAATTTTAGTCATTGCTTTGACCAGGATACTACATTGGCCACTTTCGAAGCTAAGGCAACCCCGTGTGATCGCGGAAGTTATCACTGTAGGTCGGATTGCCCCCACTGGGGGTACGCTGCTGATGCTTGGTGTATAGGGCATTGTGCTGGGACCTTCGATCATGGGAAGGATACCTGGCTTCACGCAGCACATCTTCCCTACAGCATCGATGCCAGCGTTCAGCTTAGCGGCCAATCTCGGGCTCGTCCTCTTCCTCTTCCTTGTCGGCCTAGAAGTTGATCTCCGTTTTCTGGTCAGCAATTGGCGCATAGCCCTCAGCGTTGGTGCCGCTGGCATGGCACTACCTTTTGCTCTGGGCGTTGGCATTGCTTACGGCCTTTTCCACCAATTTCGGGAGGAGTCTGGTATGGAGCCGATCAGCTTCGGTATCTACGCTCTATTCATTGGCGTTGCGCTTTCAATCACAGCTTTTCCGGTTCTATGTCGGATCTTAACATCGCTGAAACTGCTCAGCACGCCTGTTGGCGTGATTGTGCTGTCAGCAGGTGTGGGTAATGATGTGGTTGGGTGGATCTTGCTCGCTCTCTGCGTGGCACTTGTCAACTCTGGCGCTGGACTAACAGCCCTTTACATCCTCCTTGTCGCAGTCGGGTACTGCCTATTCCTCGCTTATGGAATCAGACCAGTTTTTGTGTGGATCTTGCGGAAGACGAAGAGTATCGAGAACGGACCGACCCAAGGTGTTGTGGCCCTGACGATACTGCTAGTCCTTGCGTCTTCGTTCTTCACCAACATCATTGGTATTCATGCTATCTTCGGCGCGTTCATGGTTGGGCTGATTTGTCCACACGAAGGTGGCTTTGCCATCAAGCTCACGGAAAAGATCGAAGATCTGATCTCTACTCTGTTTCTACCGCTCTACTTCGCGTTATCTGGACTAAGCACCAATCTAGGGCTTCTCGACAACGGCATTACGTGGGGCTATGTGGTGGGTGTCACAGCGATTGCCTTTATTGGCAAGATCGCGGGTGGTACCATTGCATCCAGGCTCAATGGACTTGTCTGGCGAGAATCCTTCACGATTGGGTGCCTTATGTCATGCAAAGGTCTAGTAGAGCTGATCGTACTCAACATCGGTCTGCAGGCAAGAATTCTAAGCACAAGGACTTTTACTATCTTCGTCGTCATGGCGCTTGTCACCACATTTGCCACAACGCCTCTTGTGGTTTGGCTGTACCCACCGTGGTACCAGGAGAAGCTCGAGCTGTGGAAGAAAGGCAAGATTAACTGGGATGGTACACCCTTGGTGGCCACCGAGAACTTAGATCAACATCCAGATCAGGAGACAGATGTTGCAAGCAGGATTCTTGTCTACCTTCGGACCGATGGCTTGTCGAGCTTGTTCACCATCATGTCCCTCCTCACTGGCAGTCGACAAAAGTCTCATCAGCGACACATAAAGGTGACAGAAAAGCGGCTGAGCGGCAATTACACAGAAGACCACCTATACTTTCAAAGACCGCTTCGAGTCCACGGACTGAGACTCGTGGAACTTACTGAGCGCAACTCATCAGTCATGAAAGTGTCCGAGCTTGAAGACTACGCCAGTCGAGATCCGATTATCAAGGCCTTCGGGAGCTCAGTGTATGGCACAGCTAGAAATGTGACGATGTCAGGACAAACAGCGGTTGTGCCTAACCATTCTTTTGCCAACACTCTGGTTCAGAGGGCTGCGAACAGCAGAAGTCAAATGATACTGCTCCCATGGAGCGAGACTGGAACGGTGTCGGAGGTACCGTCTTCGTTCGATCAAGCGCTGTTGGGCGCGAACATTGATCCTTTGGCTAACAAGGACTTCGAAAAGCTCGTAACCAGTGTGGTCGATGAGGCCAGGCAGACGTGTGGAGTTGGTGTGTACGTGGACAAGTCTTTGCTGAGAACGGGTAACACGGGCGGAGGCACAGCAAGCAGTCCTGTTATGGAACGAGCGACGAGACAGCTTAGCAGGACATGGACTGGAGTCAGCATGCCGGACATTCACGAGGACGCATGTATGCTCTTCAGAAGCAGTGACTGTCATGGTGAATCGCAGATCCGGGTACTGTACACCAGTAACCCAGACGACTTGTTCGCAGTGAGGCTTGCGCTGCAATTGGCGAAGAATGGTGGTGTCTATGTCAAAATCATCGAGGTCGTAAGCGTACAGGCTGGCACAAGCAATCCGCCACTCGGTCCGGGCAAGGAGGAGCACACACCGCTGAGGGGTCTAGTGACGGGACTGGACGATTTTTCGAAGTCATTCGTCACGATCGAGGAGGTCACCGCGGGCTCGACAACAGACCCAGAAGTGCTCGACAAGGCTATTGTCAACGGCCCTTCAGAGACCGGAGATGTCACAGTATTGGTCGGCAGAGGCGTGCACACCAGCACTTCCGGCTCGGTAGCAAGCTCGACAATAGTCGAGAAAAACAACGTGCTAGGTCCCGTGGCTGTCGCCCTTCTCGCAAGAATGAAGGAGACGAAGGTGGCGGCGAACATGCTTGTCGTGCAAGCTAGGACGAGCGCGAAAGGTGCGGAGCATGGCCAAGGCAAGGTTGTTGCTGTCCGTCAGGAGAGTCTGAACGGTTCATGAAGATAGGATTTGTTAGTGGACGCAATGTGACTACCATGATGGTTCGTGAATGGACAAATCTTCCTCGTTTGGTTCAGCTTCTCTCTGGATTGACATGGGTGGTTGGAGGCTTTTGGGGCTGAAAGCATAGAACGCGTGTGCAGTGCTATGGAGAAGCCCGCGCTTGCTCACATCGAAAGTTCACAGGCAGGAGATGCCCCTAGGCATTAATTATTCTGCACCATATCATACCACTTCAAAGCTTCTATTTCTGTAACCATACCCAGACCGTGAATGCCCACACTACGAAGCTCACTGAGTGAGGTGTCCTGAAACCGGGACGAGGCGCAGCATTGGCGAGGCAGATCATTGCTTGTTTCAAGGGCTTCCCGGGACTGACTCTTAACCAGGCGAACAATCATGTCCCTTGTTCTTGCCTATTCATCTTTGACAATGGTGACACCTGCCATGACTAGTTCGAACTGACGGCTCTTTCCAGCTCCGAAGACGCTTGCTTGCACGTCATAGTATGCACCTTTTGAATTGATCGTTGCCGCAGACCCCATCGATGAACTTTGAACATCTTGAATAGCATAACTTACTAATATAGCGTGCCTCAGGCCGCTCAATATCATTCCTGCCAATGTCTGTTCGTGTGCAACTCGACCGACAACATGGAGACATCTATACCAACCTCGACTTCGTCGCTGGCCGAGTCATTCTTACGCTTCCGACAGATGCGACGATATCCGCCATAACTGTCAAACTCGAGGGAGAGAGCAAAAGCAGATTAGACGGGCCGAAATCACCCCAAGATCAAGAGCGGAGGAAGACGCTGCTGGAGGTGCACAAGTTGCTCTACAAAGTTGAGACAGTCTTCCCTTCAGCGGAGATCCGAGAGACGAATGCGACTGGCAGGACCGCGCAGTTTACCCTACTGAGGGGACAATACGAATACCCTTTTCGATTCAAGATTCCCTTCAACAATGATTGCGTTAATAATACCAGCTTGATCAAGGATTTGAAGATCGGTGCTCTCAATGTGCAGTTCGGCCAGGAGCCCTTGCATGCGAAGTTGCCGCTTCCCCCCTCGCTAGGCGGCTACCCTGGAGAGGCCGAGATCAAGTACTTCGTCAAAGCTACCGTGGTGCGACCGAAATTCTACCAGGAGAATCTACGAACCGAGCTGCCTATCACTTTCCTACCTATCGAGCAGCCGAGACCTTCAGAGCGGGATGGAGAAACTTACGGCAGGAGAAAGCATCAATTCCAGCGGGTAGATTCGGGTATTACAATCAAGAGGAAGACGCTGTTCAGGAAAGATTCCAATTCACCGGCGGAAGAGGAGCCATTGGCATTCCAAGTCGATGCTCGACTACCCAACCCCGCTATCATCACCTGTCGCGAGCCAATCCCGCTGCGAATTCTCCTGGAGCGCCTTAACAGCAGCACGAGCAGCATCTACTTGTCTATGCTGCAATTGGAACTGATCGGACATACCGAGATACGTGCACATGACCTTCATCGGAAAGAGTCGGGAACTTGGTTGCTTGTCTCCCAGGCGAACATGGCAGTGCCGCTGGAGCAGCCAAGCAGCAAGACGAACTCTTGGACAATACCTAGCAGCTTCTGGGACAACATACCTCTGCCGACTACTGTGGCGCCGAGTTTTAGAACGTGCAATATGAGCAGAAAGTACGAGCTGGAAGTACGCGTAGGCCTGACACATGGCATGGCAGATGGCATAAGGCCGGAGATCATAGTTTCACCCATACGCTTGGACGTCGAAGTCTGGTCCGGCATCCGACCGCCAACACAATTGCTCGATGCAATAGCCCAAGCACAACCCGATCATGGCCAACAGCTTCATAGGGTGACCGGGCTGAACGGTCCACAGCATCCGGATTCGAAGCAGGGTGGTCATGGCAACAGCGGCAGTCCGCAGCAGGACGCCCCGCCTGTATTCGCTTTACAAGCAGGCTCATCAGGTCAAGCGTATGCAGGACATGTCGGTCGACCATCTTCTATGGGCAACAGCGGCGACGACCTTCCACCCAGCTATGAGGATGCAATAGCATCGGAGCTGGCACCAGCAGATGGGCCCAGACCATCAGGCTATCGAGCTGATGGAACAAGTGTGCAGCAAGCGCCAGCATTCAATCCGGACAGCAAGTCAAGTCTCGGACGAAGAGTAAGCGAGAGACTGTTCGCTTCCAATGCACCAAAGTCTCCTAGATCATCTCAGAGCAGTAGAGTTGTAAGTACACCGGGGGACCTGTCCCGTTTTGGGAACGGTGTTGTTCATGAGGAGCCGGACGATATTGAACATAACACAAGCTCGATGCAACGGTTGAGTCTAGGGGCTCAAACGCAGTCGGATGGACAAGCTGATAGAGACTATCGGCCGCCGCTGCCCATGAGACGAACGGGCGAGCAGAAGATTGATAGTGGACAGAAGCAAAAGGAGATATGAGTTCTAGTATGTCCGTAGTTATTGCAGGGGTTTGCCTAGTAGCGCCCATCGTCATTTTCAGGCCGTCAGCAAGTGGGGCATCTATCTCACCGACATGCTAGTAGTGAATAGTATGAGCTGCACACAAGGAAGTGAGTAAGGTTAGGTGCAAAGCACAGGCGGCCGAAAGCGTGAAAGCTTTGTTCATCCCACCAGCCGTGTTCTGCGTGGTGTGCATTGAATATAAAGGAAGGCTCCGAAGACAGGTACAGTACCTAGGTAGGCGAGCTAGGGCGGTCATCAAGTGCAATCAGCCCACCGGTCTGCATAGCTAAGGCATAAGTTTGAAGTGCTCTGTCGCTAAGCATACAGTAGTCAACCATTGGCTGGACAGCTATTCTTGGATGTGGGCTGAATGTGAATGGTGTTTGGTGTTGTGCTGGCCTCAGCTTTTCTCCTCCCTTACCGGAGACTCGTACTAGTAGTTAACTGTGATGGTACTGAGCTGACTCGCGATGCCACGTCCCACACCGACGACTGAGCTGCGCTTCTGAGCTCGTCCTCTAGTCCTCCATGCCGCGCGTTAACCTTTTCAAGTCAAGCAACAAGTCGCAGGCGTCGCTGGACAAGATCGCCGACTCTAATTCTCACTCCCGCGACCACGCTCATAGCATTAGAGACTCCAATCGAGACAACAGCCCCTCTGCTCAAGCTGACACCGCTTCTTACTCACGCCCATCTCCACAGCAGTCGCAACCGCAACAGCAACAGCAACAGCAGTACGGTGGACTACCGTACCACCAGCACACTCACACTCCTTCACACCCACAACAGCAATACCAATCTCAAATACCACAAGACGAAAGGTACTACAACGAGCCCCAATCTCAGTCTCAGTCTCAGCCCCAGCCTCCGCCCCAATCAGCCGCAGCCACATCCCATCCTGCGCATCTGCTAAGCCGCTCTTCCTCCAGCAGACTCCCATCTGGCCAGCATCCTCCTGTCAATGCATACCAGGAGCAACAACTGCAGAACCAGCGACCGACCATAGCCCTCGTCAACCCTAGCCTGCAGCAGGAGAGCATCGCCGAAGACGAGCACCATCAGCCTGGTCGAACTCAGTTTGGTACAGCACAAACCATACGAACCACCGGCCCAAAAGAAGAGAAGAGGAGCAGGAACAGTGGCATCCGCGGCTTCTTTAGCTCAGGCAAGGACAAGAAAGAGGGGAGGGATAGTCCTGTTGATCAGACTCGCTTGTCACGCCACGGCTCAGTGCTAAGGAACCGCCCGCAGCAGCAAGCTCCCACATCTCCTCAATCTCAGTCTCAGCAGCAGCAGCAGCAGCAGTACCCTCAACAAAGTCCAAGAGCCCCGCAGTCTCCTCTACAAGGACAGCCCCCTCAACTGCCGAACGTATCGCAGGAGGAATTGTCCGACGACCCAAGAGACGAGAGATATTATAGATACGACAGACCAAACAGTCAATTTGTGTCCCCTTCCCAACAAGACCAAAGACGACCCTCGGTACCATACGAAGAAGACGCTCCTCACTTTCCTCCACCACCACAACCACACTTCCAGCAGCAGCTTTACCAACAGCCAAACATTTCACTGCAACAATTAGACTCACAGGACGAACGCAAGGAATTCTTCCCATACACTGGCCAACCCATCCGTGACAGACCGTCAGCTGTCTTTGCCATCGACGAATCACTCAGACCCCCGTCACAGTCATCCTTAGGCCCACCTTCCCCGCTTGGCCCTCCCGCCCAGCTAGCACCGCTAGCACCGCTAGCACCGAGATCGAACAACCCGACTCGATACTCTGCCCAGTCGCTTCAAGCCTACCAAGCCGCTCAACAAGCTGCAAATCAGATACAGGTCCAAAATCAAACACCACCGCCACCTCAGCAGCAGTCTGTCCACGCTCAAGAAGAAATGCCCACTCGAGATCGCCAACAGCGTGACTCTCGCATGGACGACAACGATTCGCGGTACGCCACACAGCAAGATCCACGGCTAAGGATGTCGACCGCAGCTCACGAGCAGGGGAGAAGTACACCTCCGCCCAGAGGACGAGATGACATTCAGTCCCTCGACCACCAAACCCTGCTCTTGAGGTACGAAGAGCTACAGGCCAAGTACTCTAAAGTGAAGAGGTACTATTTCGACCGAGAGGCCCAAGTTACCCAGTTGCAGAACACAGTCGCCAACCAGCGTTTGTCCATGTCCAAAACCTCCCTGGACGATGCCCAATACGCCACAAGGTTCGAGAGACTCAACGGCGCAATCCAAAATCTGGCCTTTAACATTAGGAAAGACTGGCGCCGCCTCCCTAATTGGCTAGCTCCAGCATGTAACCGTGACGCATGCCAGACCGGTACAAAGGAGATGACAGCTGTTGGTAGGGCATGTATCAGCAGGTGGCTCTACGAGCACATCTTCCAGGAGATCTTCCATCCCGGTATTGATCCCCTCTTGTCTTCGCAGCTCAAACAGATGGAGCGGACACTGCGCCGAACACCCTCCATCCTCACTGAAGAGCAAAGAGACGACCTGCTCACAAAAGTCACAACCTGGCGTCTGACCACTTGCGAAGGTCTCCATGACGTCCTGAATAGCAGACAAGCCGAAGCCTATACCGAAAACTTGTCCCGTATCCTTGCAGACCAATTATGTGAGTACCTCCGGACTCTGCTCGTTGATCCACCGCCGCCAAATCTAGAAGGCTACCTCCTTCCGCTGGTCTCCCAGACTCTAAGCATATCGTCAAACTTGCCCCTGGAAAGCAGAGACATATGCATAGAATACTACCATCCCGGCACGCCCATCAACGAAGTCTTCATGAAGCCCGAGACTGGCATGACACCACTTACGAACCCTAGTTCTGCGCCGACTCGGGAAGACTACGAGGACGTAGACATGGACGAAGAACAGAAGTCCGTCATATCAATGGACGAAGCGGCCAATGTAGAGGAGCAGATCCGTGAAGCAGCGAAAGCAGCCACAACGAGTACAAGCACGATTCAACAGACTACATCCTCCAGCTCGCGCGATTCGAAGAAAGAGAAGAAATCAGGTGGTGGTTTCTTCTCAGGCGGCTTCTCCGGTGGTCTAGTCAACAAGAAGCCGCCGCCCTCCTCGTCGCGCGGTCCGTCGACTACAGATCTATCGCAGAAAGACAAGTCTTCGACGGAACAGGTCGCGAAAGGAGACGAGGAGGGAGCGTGGAACTTTGATGCCATGACCCGCGGCAGTAAAGAGGGCAAGATCAGGTTTGCGGTGTTCCTTGCTGTCGAAGTGCGAGGGAAGAGTCTGAAGGGCGAGCAGGCGCAGACTGGGAATGGAAATGGAAACGCAGAGATGAAATCGGGTGAAAACGGGAATGGGAGTGCTGGGCCAGGTGTTGGCGGCCAGAGTATTACGGGCACGAGTGGTGGTGCTGGGACGGCCGGTGTCAATGTCCTGGTTAAGGCCCCTGTTTTTGGATTCTAGAAGGATCGTGTGGATGGAGACCTTAGCTTGGAACGCGGGTCGAGCGATGGCGGCGGGATCTTCTTGGATGGGCATGAGCATGAACCAGACATGGTTTTAGCTCAGAGTGAGCTTGTTGGTCGTGCGCGAGGAGCTACCGTTGGACACCGGAAGAAGAGCTCACTGAGTGAGAGGTTGTTTAGTTGTGTGAGAGCGTATACCATTTGAGTCTTCAAGCCCCTGGAAGAATGTTGGCGAATGAGCATGAATAATGAACGAGAAGGACCCTTATCTACGCAGATCAAGAAGTCTCGCAGTGACGCCACGACATGATCTTGACGCCGGAGATACTACAGTACAGTGCTGCTCAATCACACTCCATCCCAGTAAGTTGTGGTAGAAAGCACGCATCCGATGACTGTCTCGGACTGCAGTCGAATCAGTCGTAGGCCGCTTCCATCCTCAGCTTCTCAAACCACAGTACTTACGCTTATCGCACCTTGACTGCTGTGCGCGAAGCCTGGAGTTGCCCACCGTCACCTACAGTACCATCAGGACCTGCAATATTATGTTATACTGGCCGACGTTTATCAAGCTTTAGTATAGTGATGGAACCGTATATGTTTTGTGATCTACTGTAGAGCTGTATGGTGCAGATATAGAAAAGTTGGGGTAGATGGAGCGTTGATTGGGTTTATGGGGGGCTGTGCGTACTGAGGAGTTTGTGTTGAACGGTCGTTATATGTATGGTATGTTATGTACTGTGTGAGGCATGCTATGCCGCTTATGCACAACTGCAACTGGCAACTGGCAACTGGCAACTGGCAACTGGCAACTGGCAACTGGCAACTGGCAACTGGTAACTGGCAGCATAAAAATCCGTACCCTGGTAGTAGCTTTAAGGATATAGACTTGCACATTCGGAATATCCTCCACCATGCACGGCGGTCGGTGGAGTAACGTACTATAATGTTATCCGATAAAGGGAGTGCAGTCAGTCAGCTACAAGTTGGTAAACTTCGACCGCTTCGTCGCGAAAAACCTACCGTATAGGAGGAGGAGTGGCGAGGCCACTATGTACTGCATGTCTTGACCCTCGCTTCGTGTCGATGGAACCTCGATGTGATGTGTAATGACTAGCTCGGCAAATCCGTCGACATCACCCGGCAGAGAGTGTTATGAGCAAAATAGATTTTCGGGCGCTTCGTTGTGCTTGTTGAACACCTACTGTACTCGTGGGACATGAGAGTGAATTGGATGGTGGAGTACTAGTAGCGAAAGAGTGGCCTGCGGTGGCCTTCTGAGACTAGGCTCACTTAGTTCGGGGGCCCGTGGATGCTTGCCTGTTCCTGGCTTTCGTGTTGGACGGGTGGGATGGTACATGGAATATAGTAGGGGATTCTTTGTCGGCGCTGGGACACAGCAGACGATCGTACCAATGTCTCCGCTGCCCGTGTGGTTGGCATAAGTAACGACCTGGCTTTGGCGGTTGGCGATAGATGGTCTATCGCCCTTCTCGTCTTCGTCTTCCCCTACTTCATCTTCGAGTCATCCAATATGGTGCTTCGGAAGGTCGGCAGCGCCAACTGGTTGGCATTTATCGCTTTTGCCTGGATAAGTCTCGGGGCCAGCCGGCATGATTCGGACCGTAATCTGCTAGCGTGTCCTTGTGCTTGGCACAAACACGACGGACTTTATATTAAAGTCCTTATCAAACTCGCGTGGAGAGGGCAGGTATCATAGCGAAAACGATATCTATGTCCACCGTCTAATCCGTTGTTAGGCACTTTCTATTCATGTGTGACCTCGAACCGTGTTGTAACCCTAATGACGTTCTCCGTATCCGGCATAGTCTCGCTCAAGCTATCACCACGCGTTGGCTGCTGCTCCTGCACAGATACATTCTGCATCTTCTCGAGCGGTATGCTACCCTCTACTTCCGTGACTGAGTATCCATAACCACTAGGAACGAGACCCTTACTGCTGTCGTGATCGCTGATGCTTTCCTTCTTCGTGTGGTGGTTCGCGGAATCCTTGCTTCCGTAAGCGTAGCGAGCAGCGTTTGATTTGGCTGCGGAGCCTTTGCCGGGCTGAGGGCCTATCGACGAAGACAGATAGCCGACATCGAGGGAATTGAGGAAGCGGAAGATTTTGCCCAATGAGAGGGTCATCACGGAGAGGTGGAGCTGGACTTGAGTCGGCATGCCGAGTTGGTAGAGCACGATGGTGTAATTGGAGGAGCTTTTGTACGCGTTGAGAACGAATGGGAGACGGACTATGGCGCATCCTACTGGACTGGTGTGGTCATGTTAGTGATGGCACTGAAAAGAATAATGTCCTACGCACAGAAATTTCGAGGCCAGGATAACCATAAACTTGACTCGGTTGTTGGAGCTTAGTTGGAGCTTTGTGCTAGCCCAGATCACGGCTGAGATGCAATAGATGTCGGAGAGAATATCGAAGACACCAAAGGCGATCCAGAATGCTGTCTAAGAGGCTGTTAGTACTGCAATGACATTCAACATCAGAGTTGGCGACTGACCTGATCAATGCATTGATTTGCCCTTAGCTTCCAGAACGGACTGCTGCACTCGAAGGCTGCTGTGAACAGGAAAGCAACCATGATCGCCATGATCACGCCCGGCGTCCAGTAATTAGGTTTCTCATGCATGACCATTTTCTGAAGGAGGAATTGCACTCCCTTGAGCATTGTGAGTGAGATAATGTAGAGGAGGTTGCTGGCGTATTCGAGCTGTAGAGATGAGCGTGCATTCAAGGACGGAGAAACGGATGCTCTACCTTGAGGAACTTCGTCACATTGTCTGCGGTCAACATGTCCACCTGATATCCAAGACCAGATTCGACATGCACAGCAGTTACCGCGGACTGCGCAATGCACATCACCTGCTCGGTGTCAGCCCATGGACCACTCGCCAGTGGCAGCCAGCCTACCACAGCCAATATCAGAACGATGTCCCATGCATTGTTGAAAAACGATGCTCCCGTAAGACGCCACTGATAGAGGACAGCACTTCCAGCGACAAAAGCCGATGCTCCTGCACTACATATTGCCAGTATCGCTAGAGCAGGACCTGGAGTCGTTTCGGAAATCTGTGGACGTTCAGAAGGAAGTGGCATATTGTCGTGTGTCTCCGCAGGAGACAAAGACTGGAGATAGTTAAAGCATGATGTGCAAGTCCTGCTGTGACTATATGCATACGATGGAATCGACGAGGTAACCAGGTATGAATGCCTGTCGATCATGCCATGCTTGAGTGCTTTGCCAAAGTAATCTGCTTGACCAAGGTCGGCAAGTTCCCCTTCCTTTGCGATGGTTGAAGCAACGCCACAAAGACAAGCTCAAGGTAAGGAAAGGTTGAAGGTTTGCCCGTGAAAGCCATTGGAAGCCATCTTCGCATGGCTAATGCATGCATATCCCCACCACGAGACGGGAAAGTACCCACACCGCAACTCTGTCCCTGGTGGGATGCTCACTCCTCCGTTGGTGATTGAACCCGAGCTACCACATAATTAAGGTTGCTGCCAACGAAAGAGACCAGCCGAGGTGTTTGAAGGGCAAATTGAGACGTGCAAGACATCAATCCCACCGACACCATAATCTTCATGGGGCTGTCACAGCTATGTCTCAGAAGCTTTCTGTACCTGAAAACTGTGCACAAGTGAACAATAGCTAACGAACCACCAAAGGGCCACTTCGTTTCACATTCAGTAGCGACGTTTTGGTATACAGTGGAAAGCTACTGACTGTCGCTGCTCCGAACGCCTTATCGCTCGGTCAAGGGCCCAGTATCTCAGTCAGTCACTTTCTATTGGCGCCAACAGCGACGGTGTAATGGAGCGTAGTGTAGCGTAATCGGAGACCCGGAAGGTGTAGCAATCGGCTACTCGAAACCCACAGCAAACCCACTTTGGGGTTGGTAGGGTACTAGGCGACCAACTCGCAGCCAGTAGCTAATGCACGGTACGACTAACCCAAGATACTGACTGTGACGCGAACGGGCCATAAGCCATACCCGAGAACTATCCACAGAGGTTGTATGGCGACCAGTGGAGGACGCGGTGGTGTATGGTTTTGCTGTGGATGTCTCATGGTCTTCAAACGCCTCGCAAGTACCTGCAAAAGTACCTAGGTACCGAAGTGAGGATTTGTCCAGCTCCATGCAGCCCAGAGCTGCAAGCATTTTAGGCTACCATCTGTTGCTAGAATTTTAACCTGGCTAAAGTTTGTTCAACCAATGGAATAGCGCACATTCTGTGGTTTAGAGCTGAATGGACACGGGTAGGTAGGGTATATAGAATAATCGTATTGGTAGGACAGGGGACTTATCTACGCCGTCTAAAAACTTTTGTATAGAAGCCTCGTTATTTCTATAAGGCTACGGCGCTTATACACGCTAGGTTATAATTCTACTATCCCTTACTAGAATTTTAGTCTAGCCGTATATTTTTTTACTACAGCCCTAATCGTAGGGCTAAACCTATTATAGCTAGCGTTAGGGTCTACGCTAAGCTTAATTAAGAAGTCTTAGCGTTATATAATTATTAAACTTATATTTTATTATAGCCTTTACTTATTACTACTACTAACTCTTTTTACTATTTACTACTTACTATAGTAAACTATAGTAATATATCCTTTATATAAGATACTAGAGTATTTAGAGAGCTTAAAAACCTACCTACGCCTCCCTAAACCCCTAAAAACGAGTAAAACGACTAAGATTAACTCGTAATTAACGCCTTAAGATTTACGCTCTTTATAAATTTACTAGTATATTATATAAGACGATTATAAAGAAGCTAGGTATTATAGTAAGAGTCGTTAATTATACTATTTATAATAAGAAAATAAAGGTTTTACCTTAGTATTATCTTATTAACTTACTAGTTTTACTTTATAGTAATATCGCTAAATATATTATCTCTTTTATAAAGTTTAATAAATAAATAAAGTATATACTAGCTATATAAATTACTTATATTCTCTTTTTAGATAAAGAAGTTAGCGTTAGTACTATTTATACCTATCTTCGTTATATTAAACTTAAAAGATAATAGATAAAGAAAAAGCTTACTCTAATAGTTAATCTTATTATATATTAACTAGTATTCGCTTTTATATACCTTAATTAAATAGTTAATAATTAGCTTTAAGTACTTTAGTTTAATAAGACTTAAGCTACCTTAGGCTATTATAGTAAATCGTACGTATAGTAAGAGAATAATAAGGTCTTTTATAATAACGCGACTTAGCTATTTTATTAGTATAAAAGAAAGTAGTTATTTTAAAGCTCGTTCTTTAGTAACTAAAAAAAGCTTTATTTTTTTTAAAATCGTTATAACTACGAGTTAATTAGCTTAAAGACTTATTATTAATTTATTTACCTACTTATTATTAAGTATATTTATTAGTAAGTAAGATAAGGTAATTACTTTATCTTTTAGTATAACGGTACTCTTACTTATTATATAGTTACTACTTTACGCTAGCTATATAACTATCTTATTACTATTCTCTTATAGCTAGTATACTTACCTAATCTTAATCTAATTAAGAATTTATAAGTAATTATAAAGGATTAGATTACTAAAAACTTCTTAAAGTATACCTTTAATTAAGTAGAAAATAGAGCTATTATTAAGGTAGCTTAGGATAATATTTAATTTTCTTATCTTTATAATCTTACTACGTTAATACTTAATTAAATATAAGTAGTTATTACTATAAATAGCTAGTATACTAAATATTAAATATAAAGAACGTTAAAATTAGCTTAATCGGTAAATCCGCTATAGTATAAACCTATATAGAAAGAGTTTTTATAAGTAGATAATATTTATTAGCTTTTAACCCCTATTAACCCCCTATTAAACCCTTGTCCTCATATACGGCTAGACTAAAATTCTAGCAAGGGATGGTACACGGCTTCGCGCATCGCACCGTCCAGTTGTGCCGTGTCCGTTCACGCTTAGCTACCACCGGTGGGTGGCCGTGAAAGTCGAAAGGTCTTAGGCCACTCTAGAACGAGTATAGAAACAGCTAGTCGCACGGCTATGATGCTGCGCCAGCAGGGTCGCTTAACTCGTGTGAAGATGTTCCAACAAGGATCGGGGAACGCACGATTCGGCAAATGACAGACCTTCCGCGCGCAGTGGTACCTTTCCCCCCGGTTTAAGTTTTGAGCTTGGAGCTTGGGCTATGAACCGTCCAGGGCAGAACACGTTCTAGACAAACAGGGTTGTGATGATCAGACTAACATCCTGTTTGTTGCTAGGATTCTGTTGGTGCTCGAGTTCGAGCATCCGTCCACGTTGTGACCCTGTACACACGGACATGCAGAAGCTTTGCAGCACACAGCTGTAGCTCGAGAGCGATGTGCAAGTTGCATCTGGAACGCAGCAACGCAGAGAAGCCAGCCTGCGAACGAGAGGGCCAATTCTCCAGAGTTCGCATGTCTACCAGTATCCCACACGACGAATATCAGTGCCCTGCCAATCAAACTTGCGATTGACTAGTCATTTAGTGGGACGGTCTTCCCCGTAATGCCCTTTGCTTGTAGCTGCTGGCATTGCACAGTCGCTACTTGTAGCTTAACATGTTCCTGACCGCAGTCTCCACGTTAGGAATCCCCTCCTGCCTTCAAAAGCTTTTTGTACTTCTTTAAACCTTCGTGTCTATACTCCTCATCTTTTCTGACCATTTCTACACTCATTAATCTTTCCCCTTGGCCATCGCCATCATGCCAACGCTCTCGCAGTCCCCCGATGTACCCCATGGGACACAGAATATGAAGACCGAAGTTCGTGAAAGCTCGCTCGAGATGTCGGCGGGCGAGACATTCGGAAAACATTCAGACAACGATGACTTGAATCAGTTTGGTTACGAAGCGCAGCTTGAAGTAAGTGAATGCCAAACGATTAGATGGTTCCATACTGACATGCCGTAGCGACGATTTGGATTGTGGTCGATGGTCGGACTCTCTTGCACGATTATGGTGACTTGGGAAGCTTGGTTCACGTTAGTCAAGCATTCAGGGTAGGCGGTGCTATACTGACGACTCCAAGTACTTTCAACATAGCAGTGATCGACGGAGGTCGAACAGGAGCCTTCTGGGGCTACGTCTTTGTCTGGGTCGGCTACACGTGTGTCATTGGTTCTCTTTCAGAGCTCGTGTCCATGACCCCAACAGCTGCCGGCCAATATCACTGGGCGTATGAACTGGCGCCCCCGAAGTATCGAAAATTCATCTCGTGGTTCACTGGCTGGCAGATTGTGCTAGCATGGCAAGCAGATTTTGCGGCTGTCCTGTATCTTTCTGGCATCCTCATCCAAGCTGTGGCTGCGCTGAACTGACCGGGCTACTCACCTCAACCTTATCAGGCTACGATGATCCTCTGGGTTGTTATCCTCGCTTCTGTTCTCTTCAACACAACGCTTGCCAAACATCTCCGGTGGATCGAAGGTAGCATCTTGATTTGCCACTGCTTGGGCTTCATCGTGGTACTGGTCCCAATCGTCTACTTTGGGCCGCACGTGCCCGCAAAAGATGTCTGGGCCCAATTCGTCTCATCGGGAGGTTATTCGAATGGAAGCGCGTTCTTTGTGTAAGTGAATCAATATCTTGGGAAGTGATAGTACTAGTATGGTTGCTAATGGACGAACAGCGGTCTCGTGGCCACCGTGTTTCCGTTCTTAGGTGCCGATGGCGCAATCCACATGGCGGAAGAAGTGAAAGACGCCAGGATGAATGTACCATGGGCTCTTATGATTAGTGTTACCATCAATGGCGTCCTCGGTATCGGTATGGTCATTGCAATCCTCTTTACACTGGGCACCTTGGAAGACATTGAACAAATCACCTCAGCCTCAGTCTCGGGAAGTTCACTTGTCGACTACTTCTGGTTTGTTCTGGATGATAGAGGTTTTGCAACGGGCTTAACTTCGCTGCTCATTGCTATGTTCATCTTCGCAGCCGTGGCAGTCCTCGCGTCGACGTCACGGGTGACTTGGGCTTTTGCTCGCGACAACGGTCTGCCTGGCTCGACCTGGATCAAGAGAGGTATGTTAAAATCGTCGAAGCGACATACCTGCTTGCTGACCATTTCATAGTCCACCCAGGAACACATCTGCCGCTTTGGTCTATCGCCTTCTCAGCCGTTATTTCTTTACTCTTGAGCTTGATCAACATCGGCTCGAGCGTGGCTTTCAACGCCATCGTCTCGTTGACTGTGGCGTGCTTCTTCGGCTCCTACGGTATCCCTATCGCCCTTCTCGCATGGAGACGGGCAACAAATCGTCCTCTAAAACTAGGACCATGGAATTGGGGAAGATATGGCCTTGCTATCAACATCATCTCGGTATGCTGGCTGTGCATTACATGGGTGTTTGCTTTCTTCCCCATTGCCATCCCCGTGACTCCAGCCACTATGAACTGGAGCTGCGTCCTGTGGGGAGGTTCCATGCTTCTGGGCCTGGGCTGGTATTTCATCAGGCAGCACAAGGTCTTTACTGGACCGAGAGTTCAGGCTGGCACGATGAACCTTCACTAGTAGTATTTGGCGAGGTGAGGCGTTCGTACGGTATTGGGCAGTCATTGCCCACACCACCTTTCTTGGCCCACTTGTCGTTATATAGCTTCTCCTCCCTGTCCATCAGCTTACCAACACTGTAGCAACCTTGTGCCTACAACGAAGTTGGCACGAGCGTAGCCTCCGGAGAACTTCCAGAGTCGACAAGCGTGCTGAGTTCCCTGGAAGAGCAATAAGAAAGACTGAATGTTTCAAGACTCCAGGTTGTCTAACAGTCCTGCACAAATGCGCCTCCACAACCACTCTCGATTGTGAATGCGTCCCTGTCTCATGCAATTCGATGATATGAACCTTCAAAGCATGCAAGCGAAATGCCCCAGGAACAGAAGGAGGGAACTAGTGAAGCAACACTAATGCTAAACTAAGTAGATCTGGCTTATAGTTGGCCACGACCCCGGCCTGTGCAGGGCTAGACTTGCCACCGAGCCAACGGAACGACCGGGATCGTGGATACTCGCTAATTGGGGTTCCGTACTAGTATTTAGTGATTTCAGTGGACCGCAGCAGTGACCGTCTTCATTAGCAGAGTCGCAGGTTTGAAGAGTTTACTGGGTTAGGTACAACACTATGCCTATCGCCATCGGGAAGACAGACGACTTCTGCCGTGCTCTACCAAGTAGCCTTCGATTTGAGAACTTAAGCACGCTCCTATCTAGCTAAAAGCTATTGATGGGGTCCGAGGCCAATAGTGTGCACCATATCTGGACACACAAAAGACGAGCTTGGTTTCTTGCTAACCGGCCAGCGAACACAGGTAATTCTACGAGTTTTAGCCAAAAGACAACTAGATCTCTACTACTGTGATTTACTTTGTTAAGAGCGGCAAGCACGGGCACCCGCTCGAGCACAGTAATGTCCACCTCAAACTACGAAATACAAATCGTCAAATCTGACGATCTGACCGCCTGGACAGCCGCCCAATTCTCCTCCTTCGTCGGCACCGGCAACGTCCTCCACGACGTCCTCTTCCCACCAGCCTCCCCACCTACACCAGCCCAACTAGACTTAGCAGCGGCTCGACACAAAGCATGCCTCGATGATGACCCGGAGCACAGCGTATTCATCCAAATTGTCACCCCGGAAGGCCACATCATAGGCGGTGCAAAGTGGCAGTTCTGGCCCCACAACCCAAAACGGCCTCTGACTGTACCTGTCGATTATATCGACGGTTCGACAGCCGAGGGTGAAGCCTCGCGCGTTTTCGCCCAGAAAGTCATGGACGTGCTCATGGGCAGACGGGCCAGGGAGATGGCAATGGCGCATGGCCTGCTGGATTTATGCTTCACGGTGCCAGAATATGAGAGGAAAGGTGTGGCGTCAGCCCTGGTAAGCTGGGGCCTAGAAATGTGCGATAAGGAGGGTTGGGTCTCTTTCACGGAGGCGAGCCCAAGGGGATGGCCTGTGTATGAACGGTTGGGTTTCGAGAGGAGGGACGTGGTAAGACTACGATTTGATGAGACAGGTGAATATGCAAGGGGTCTTGGGGATGTGGTTTGGACTCATATGGTACGACCTGCTAGAAAGCGAGAGTAGTTCTACACCAGTGATGAGAGTCATCCTCCCTTCCAACCGCTACAACATTTACAAACTGTACCACCGCAAACGAAGCGCAATGTCGATACGAGTACTAGTTAGTATGGTTACAAATTATTAATCCACTGGTTTCTTCACAGACAAGCAAGACACTATGCATGCGGTCGCGGATGCGGCGGGAAGATTGGATTCGCCAAAGAAGGACGTGGTGAAAGGACTCGCATACGGTTGAGAGAATCGACAGTGCGGACTTGGATGCGCACGAGACACGAGAAAGGACCGCTTAGCGCACAGCCGGTGTGCAGCGAAGGAGATGCGGCATAACTGCAGGGGCGAGGTCGAGAAGACGGCGTTAGGCCTTGACGTGCACCAACCGACGGCGAATATTCGAAAGTGCTGAAATGCCCGAGCGTCGAGCAGGCAATTGTTAGCTCGCGTGTGGGTGATGGGCTATGTCACAGATAGAGAGCCAACTTCTGGTTGCATGAAGTATTGTATCGATCTAATCTAAACAAGTCCTTCCTTTCTAGGTGGAAGAGGACGCATTGGAAGGATAGATCCTCGAACGCCAAGCCTCGCCAGCCCGTTGGCGTCATCGTGCACATTGCAATAGGTTATTAAGCTTACTACAATTACTCATTGGTGCCCTATAACACTTCTCACCTCGCTCTCAAGGTGCTTGGAAGGCCGACCAAGGCCCGAAGTCTGTGGAATTCCAAATAAAATACTCCGACATTTCATCAGCGAGTCTGGCATAATCTTCTGCGGTGGATGGCAGAGCTGCGTTGGTGATCTGCTGACGGCCGATGGGCATGGTATTGTCAACAAGCTGATCAACGGCTTGTGAGTTGTTACAGTAGAGGTGGTCACCAGTAGCCTGTTGTGAGGGACTTTGCCTAGTGAGACCATCGCTGCCACAGTCAACAGGCAGGTCCCCAGTACTGAAACCTGGTCCTGAGGCAGCTTGCGACGTGAAGTGCGGCACAGCGTCGGGCTGAACGCTGAATATCTTAGGTGGGGCCTGCCGCAGCTGCTTCTCTGTTACTGATGCGCGAGTTCGTCCGCTGCCTTCATAGCTTGATATGGAGTTGGTATGTGGTGAACTCGAGAGCCCATCGAGCTGTGGACCCTGCATCTCAGCCCGAGCCATGCGAAGCGTGGAAACGGCTGTGAGGTAGTGTGAATCTGCGGGGCCACTGATTTCGGCATTCTCGTCATGATTCCAACGGTGCGCAGGGTTCCACTCAGAAACTATCTGGTCAAACCCAAAACGGGAAAGTAGCGACAGCAGCGGGCGCGTCTGCTTATATTAGCCGTGGTCCTCATTGAACGAAAACAGCATAGACATAACTAACATGAACATGCGAGCCATCTCGACCCATCAGATTCATCAACTTCGTGTTTACTCTGATATTGGCTTCCGCACGCGATCTCTCGGCGCGCAGTCCGGCGGCCACTGTGTTTGTGTAAACAATCTGAATTTTGGTCGCTTCGTAAGCTGCGATAAAGCAAAACGGGTCATCGAATGGACGAGTGCCGTGCTTGAGTCCCATCTTGACAAGTTTCGATACTTCATCTGCGTGATAGCGGCAGCGCTCTTGGCACTGCCGCCTAAACTCGCCTGGAACCTGCGCGAATGATGACGCAAGTGGGAAGTTGAATCCAGGAAGTGATACTCGGGTAAGGTCGGCGACGGCAGCGTGGTAAGCCAAGTGAACGAAGAACACCGCCCCCAGAATGTTCGTGTCTTTTTGGATGTACATGTTGAGCTCTGTGATCTGTAGCTCGTGGGGAAGATTGGCGTACCACATATCGAGCTGTTCGATGAGGCCGATGAGTGGAGAGCCGGCAGAGGATACCAACCCCGGGGGTAGTGTTTGCCGGATGAGCCTGCCAGATGAGTTAGCGATACTGATGGCCACGAGCCAGCAAATGTTGCATCTACCCTAGCACTCGAGTCCGCAAATGGACAAGGTAAATGGTCTGAGACCGGACATCAAGGCTGAGCTCTTTCCCGCGCCCGTCGTACATCTCGAGAGTAAGGGAATTTCGCACCCGCGAGGCGTTTTGTGAAACGAAGTCGGTGTCGGGGACCGGCAATGGAATTTTGGGATAGCTGTCTTTCCAGGAGCTGTTCGCGTCGACACCAGAACTGACTATACTATCAAGGATAAAACAAGACCACACAAGCCTTCTACGCGATTCTTCATCGCATGCTTGGGAAGCATCGTGTACTTGGTGGCCATCCTGGGCATGATCTAAACCTAGCAGTCTCGACATGCGGTAGCAACAGCCCGTGAGGAGGAACGTCATGGCATTTTCGTTAGCGTTGGCTCCATACTCACAGATTAGGACAATAGCCTGAGACTGGTTAGTGAACGCCGTCTGAAAGACGAGCTCTGCCATGACTCACCATGAGCGTCTGCACAGAAGGGGTGACCATGTCTTCCATCGCCATTCTTCTCGCCGACGTTGCCCATTGTCCTCCAGGCAGACCATCTTTCACGCTTTGGCCAGCTATCTTTGGACCATGACTCGAAGAGTAGTATCTCGCGCCTAACGCGCATATAATGTAAATGAGTGGTTCGACATACTCTTCGTATACACTTCCTCTTTCGAGGGCGTGCATAAAGGTCGGCTTATGTATGAAGCCTAGACACCTTAGAGAGTGAACGTGGTTGAAGTATGAATGGACGAGGGCCTCGAAATGGTGGATGTTCTGAGGAATCGAATCTGCATATAGCCTGAGATACGTCAACAATCTGAGACTTCCAACGAAGCAACTCAGTCAGTCTCACCACTCCAGACCCCCAGTATCCGAAGCTGGCGACTCCTCAGCAATGATAGCGTGGCTGTTGGATCGTCCCCGAGCAATCGAGGTATTGTTTACAACATCTGTCGTGGATTGCGAATGAGAAGGGGAGATGGGAGTTCCGAGAAGGGGACGTTCGCGTCGTTCTGGGTAAGTACAACGAGTGCCCTTTTGATTGCACCGATCACATTTTGGATGCGTATGAGAGCAACGAGTCTTGGCCCGGCGACATTCGGCACATGATCCAATACGACGTTTCACCACACCCGAGGCCCTTAAGATACTGTCGGCCGACTGGCCTACCTCTTCCTGTGAACGCGGCTTCGTGGCATCGTCGTACCCCGGGCATTGGACTTTGAGCCGGATGCACGCAGTGCACGCGGGTCGAGTGCGATCGCATTTGACCTGCAGCGCACGCACAGTCAGTCTCGGTTCAAGCTCAGTGTGTCCGGCACCCTGGCGACGATTGGTACTGACTAACTTTCCTCGAGCGGCAGACCAAACAGGCTTGTTGCTGGTCAGAAGGGAGCAACCTCAGCGGCGTGGAAGGTGGGGAGACTCACGGGCCTGCGGCCTTGTCACGGACGTCGGTGCTGACTCAAGATGAGCCGACATGGAAGAGCGGGCACAGCGCTAGATCGAGAGGCTTTTCATTGACCTTGAGCTGCCGCTGCACATCCCCGGAGTGCGTGACAGTAGATGATGGACTTCGGTCAGACTATCTACATCGTTTCCGGGTGCCGGAAGGCCTAATACCGAGGTTGTCAGAAGGTTCGAGCGCCCATAAATTTTAGCTACCAGGCAGGGTAATTGCAAATAAATTGACGGCTTAGACCTCGATGATGCGGTCAACATGAAGCGGGGCTGCCGGCAGTTCAGTCGATTGATAATCACGTGATGTGACAGCGAAGTCCGCGGCTCCCACCGAGCCGACCATCCTTTCCCCGTTGCTTCGACGATGCAATATACTTGGTACATGGCACTCGGAAGAAGTGTTAGTACGCATTAACGGCTTCCGAAACGTGCTTAGATACCAGACCAAGCCGCTAATGCGTACGAACCTTTCCTCCCAAGTACCATGTACAGGACGTTGGGGTCCCAGCACCCTTCTTGCGGTGCTGGGGAACCAGTAAATGCCCAGATTACTCCACAGTTTAATGACACCTGGTTTTGATCTACACACTCTGTATGAAAGTCAATAGTATGGTGTGGAAGCTGTTTTCTCCACGAAGCTTGCATAGGTTTTGACGGAGGAGAACAACAGCTCACGGCTAGCTCTGAGCACCAGAAGCTATAAACGAGACGAGAGACTCAGCACTGACTGCACTGTGGTCTTGATCTTGTCCTTCAGTCTCTTCTTCGCATTGAAGTGATCAAGTTTATCGTCTTGCAAACTCAACCATGTGGACTTCCCTTGCGCTATCCCTCGGGGTGGTAGCGCACAGCTCCATAGTTGCGGCTTTTGACCATAGCATCGAGATCTCCGCCCCGGCGTCGGTGCCTGAAGGGGCATCATGGCATGTTCACCATGACTTTGCATCGTTCTCCCTGCCTGCCCATTTCTTTGTTGAATATACAGGTGAGTACACACATGCATGCGTCTGGTGAGGACAGACTAGCTCAGGGTCTGAACGTTGATACAGGGAATAACTCTCACCCAAACCTGTTCTCACGGGACATCTTCGACCTTCTATATCAGAAGAGCGGCGCCCATCCCTTTATCCGGGTTGGAGGCACCTCGACGTAAGTATAGGTGGCGGTTCACCGTCCTCATGATATCCGATTTCAGACTGACACGATGCGTAGGGATCGAGTTTGGTACAATGCCACTCAACAGACGGCTCAGATCAACGAGTATGATCCGACTAGTTCGACTGCCAAGTACGGAATCGCAGATTTGGTCAGCGTCGGTCCTGTCTGGTTCGAAGGCTTCAACAACTTTCCTGGGTCACATTGGAGCTACCAAGTGAACATGGGGAAAACGTTCGGTGAGCCAGGCGGGCTGGAAAACGCTCTCGAGGTTGCCCGCATCGTCATGGATACTGTGCAAGAGCGACTAGAGTCTTTCGAGCTCGGGAACGAGCCAGAGTTGATGCCATTCTTCGTACACCGCCCCGAAAACTACACGCTTGAAGAATATATCGACGACTGGAAATCGTATGCTGACGCCGTCTCCGAGAACGTCCTCAAAGGGAACCCTTATGGCTTGGCCGAGACGAGGTTCTTCCAGGGCTTCACCTTTGCTGGAGACGATGAGGAATGGAGAGGGTAAGTCAGCCCCACCATGGCTAGCTGGTCATGAAATGATAGACAAGCTGACAGAGGACGTCAATAGCCTCGATGCATGGCGGCTTGGTATCGACAGAGGTGACCACGTCAAGTCTGTTGCTTTCCACCAGTACGCGAATGGTAACTCGCCTTGGGTACGGCTGCAGAACTCGTATATGAACCATACCGCCAACAAAGCCAACATAACCCAATATCTTCCTGAGATTGAGTCGGCCTCTGAGTACGATCCCTTCATTCCGTTCGTGTTGGGGGAAACGAACAGCAACTCCTACAACTTGAACATGTCGCAAGTCGAGGGCGTGTTTGGTTCCGCATTGTGGTTGATTGATCACTTGATGATAGGAATGTCACTAGTAAGTCCTGACCACTGTTTCAGCGCGAGTCACCTTCAGCAGAGAACAGTGTACTGACATTTTCTTCCTCGGATATCAGAATATCACGCGCTACAACTTGATCCAGGGGGTCACCTTCGGCTACTCAGGCTGGGTACCGGTGCCCAGTCAAGGCCGCGACCCACACGTTCGTGCTCCCTTGTACGGCCAAATCTTTGCCGCGGATGTTCTTGGCCACCACCCCGAAGTTCAGATCCAGCCTCTAGACAGCGATCTTCCTTGGAACATGTCCGCCTATGGCGTGTACGAGGCTGGAGAACTCGCAAAATACGTCGTCATCAACTTCGACGAGTGGAACAGCACCACGCCTTATGAGCGACCGATCCAGGAAGTGATGCTCGAAGTGCCCCATGGTGTAAGTAAAGTTCAAGTCGAGAGATTGACAGGAAACGGTGCCAGTGCGGACGAGGGTATTGAATGGGCCGGCTTGAGCTGGAATTACACCGACGGCAGGTTGGTAGAGGCTGGTAAACATTCCGTTGAGTGGCTTGAAGTCAGTGATGGGCTTGCAAAGCTGGACATTCCCTCAACGGAGGCAGTACTTGTGACACTCAATAGCAAACAGTAGGATGGATTATCAGGTCAGTACGGCCATATTTGGGTACTTCTCAAGCGGAGCGGCACAGGACGAGAATTAGCATGACCCATTCTATCTAGTGATCGATTCGGCACTTCACGTAAAATGTCCTTGACTTGCAGTTCTTCCACTCGTGCCAATACTAATACTGGCGTGGAGGCATATACGCTGCAAATGGAAAGCTTGGAGTAGCGGTAAAGCCTCCCATCGGAAGCCTCGATTCTAGGTATGTGGAGGAACGTCCCGACAGCTCCGTTGGGAGTCGACAACTGCGGCATCCTGGCCCCGGGTTACATGAGCGCAGAGTGGGCAAGAACTTGTCTTTATAAATAGTGCCCCCTTAAGTCCATTCCCAATTGTATTTGGTATGGCTTCACAAGCCTAACTTATGAGCCGCTAGGATCGCACATCCTTGAGAGGAACTGGACTATTCTGCTGTTGCTAGGATCGAGGTCCAGAGTTTGGCTTTCTGAGTAGCACTTGGGCGAGGGAGAAATCGACTGAGACTCGAATCAATTATGTTGTGATTGTAGTAATCTGAAAGTCTTATCTACAAGGCAGTCGCGGCCCATCGACGTAAGTATACGTAGCATGAGATACCCTTGAGCGTCTCCTCTTTACTACCTACACGTCGTCACTTCCCTTCGTCTTAGCCTCGTGTATCTCTTCTACGTAAAGCTGCTCAGCCCGCTCGGTCTTGATCGAGCCGAACTTGCGCAGTGACGCGCCAGATGCGAACAATTGGTCGACCTCCTCCAAGCTTCTGTTCTTGAGTTCCGGAATGAACAGGAAGGCCATGACGAACATTGCTGCACAAATCGATCCGTACACAAAACCGACCTTACCGCCTAGGCCAGCGTACTGCGCGTTGATGAGGTAAGGAATGGTGAAGGAGGTGATGAAGGTGGTAAGTACAGAAATGACGCAGGCCAGGAGGTTGGTTTTTTCCTTGACACGCGTTGATGCGGCTTCACTAACCACGATGTAGGACCTGAAATGAAGATGTCAGAGAGAAATTCCGGCACAATAACAGAGCATGGTTGACTTACACGGGTGCCCAAGAGATGTTGTATCCTGCACCGAAAAGCATGACAGAAGCGACCTGTAAAAGTTAGCAAGGGCGTAGATGGTAGCAGATGCTAGTTACACTGATGTGTCTTGCCGCCTGCGATGGATCCGATACGGTCGACAGTCCTCCCAAGATGAACAAAAAGGCGGCCATCATAGCCGCGCCACCAAGAAGGATTGGTCTGCGGCCAACGGAGTCGACAACGAACCATGTGAACAAAAGGGAGACAAGGCCAACCACATTGTTGATGACTGTGAAGAGGAAAGCCTGACTCCGGAAGCCTTGTTGTTGATAGAAGATAACCGAATACTGTGACACAAAAGCCTGGCCGGTAATTTGTTGGCCGAACATAGCGAGCACAGCCACGGCGGTACGTCGCTAGGTCCATGTGTTAGCAATTATAACGAACCTCTCGGAAGTTGACCTGTGCTTACCCTGTTTTGCTTGTCGAAGACTTCGGCCCATGTGCCTTTGGATTCGTTTGCACGATCGTGTTGCAGTGCTGCTACTTCTTGTTCGATTTCCTCCAGTGGTTTGCCCTTCTTGGACAGCTTTTGCATCGACTTGACGGCGTCTATGGCGCGATCTTGTGACAACAACCTGACAGAGTTGTAAGCCTTGCGTCCACGGGATGCACTGAGTAGCGCAGTGAGGTCTTACCATCGAGGCGATTCTGGCAGGATTGGCCAGAGGACCAACAAGACGAAAGCAGGAACGAACTGCAGGCCAACCGGTATCTGCCAGCCCGCGTTGCTTTGAATGCTCTTCGTTCTTAGGTTTACCAGCGAGGCGACAACCTGACCGAGGACGATCATAAGCTGTATGGTGGAATTCATCATGCCTCTGAGCTCGGGAGGGCTGGTCTCGGCGAGATAGATAGGTACGACAACGATGGTCAGGCCAGTGGTGGCAAAATTAAGGCAACGACCCAGTGTGAATTGCCCGGCCGTCGTGGCTGAGGTCTGCAAAACCACCCCACTAATATGTTGTCAGTGCCACCGAATTTGAGACTGGACCGTCCTCCTTACACGAAACAGATGCCAATCAATATGGCGATGGCGATTTTTCTGCCGAACTTTTGCGCAACCCACGCGCCAACCATCACGCCCTGGAGTTTTGCATCAGTGACGGCCTCACGACCATGATCACGGGACTGTACGCACCAAAGCCTTCGCGAGGAACGGAACTGAGGTCATGATGGACGACAGAGAGGCCGGAAGTGCATACACATCTTTGTCTTTGTAGTACTTTCCAAAGACTTTGCCGAAGCCTGCGATGATTCCAGCGTCGTTAGCATCGTTTCACAAGCTTCTTCGGGGTGGCATCAACACGGGGCGACTGACTTTGCATGCCCTGGACGCCGCCAAAGTTTCCTACGTCGTAGCCAAAGTTGAAAGCGCAGCTGGCAGTGTAGCTGCACATTTGTTAGAGATGTTCAACGCAGCAAAGCGCTAGGGTGAATTGTTGCTACGTACATCATAATGAAGAATGTGATTTTCGAGAAGAGGCGGTACCGCTCCAAAAGGCCGGGCGTCGAAGGGTCGGAGGTCCCCATGGTGTTGGTAGTTCTCAAGGACTCGAATGGACGTGGCGGCGCAGTCACTTGGAAATTTGAAAGATGTAAAGGTTGAGATCGAGAGCCTGTATGTGTGCACAGACGGTGGCCGTCTTTTGAGCTTTCCCGGGCTGCAGGAAATACTTCGGCACGCGGCGGAGTCGTCGGGGAGAGCGCATTTCGGTACATGATTCGAGGCTTCGCAGTACAGGAATCACCAGGTCGGTCACTGTCTGTAGGCCCTAAGCCTGCACCCCACGATCATTCCCAGACCTCACGCCCGTAGCGAAGAGTGTCCCCGCTTTTACAATGGCCAGATGTAGAATGGAACGACTTCCGGAGTACATCGTCTGGGGCTCCAAAGAGCTAACTTTGTAGCGGGTGAGGCCAGGTGATCTCGCCACAGCGAGATGCCGCGCAATGGGCACGGCACCTGGGTGCTTCGACGGTGTACCGATCTCCGGTCTGATGCCGATTGATCCGCGTCTCGCGCTGCATCGCCAGTCCTGCGGTTCTCGGTCGGCTGTCGGTTGCTACCTTGGGTTAGACCATCGCGGCGTGACCAAAATATTTTGAAAACCATGTAGTGGAGACCGGGAGTCGCTTTCGGTGGCAGGATTATTATACCACCAGACTTCCCGGTGCTAGCAAAACCCACGACGCCTAGACGTACCGCCTGTAGTCGAAGAAATGCCTCTAGCTGGCAAGATCACCGGCGGAAATCAAGCATAAACCTACCTAGTACTTTTAGAAATGGTTTTGCGGTCTACATTTTTCCTAGCACCTGCTTAGCGGAATCGTACTCTTGGCGATAGCGCCGACATCGAAAGATGTTCACATCTCTCACGTGGCTCGCTTGATCGAAAGGAGTCCTCACTTCACCCTCTTTTCGACAAGATCTCATCCGTACGACGACAACGTTGGAAGTACATATGTTAATACACGGTTGGCTGGGGAGCTCGAAGCGACTCTTGGTCCGAAAACCGCAGGATCACCGAGATGTCTGAACGGAGTGCGCAACAAGGCACGAAGCGGCCAAATTTTCTTGTGATTGTCGCTGATGATCTTGGCTTCAGCGATTGCAGCTGCTTTGGCTCAGAGATCCAAACGCCCAACATCGATAGTCTCGCGAGCGAGTCCAGCGGCCTTCGATTCACCTCTTTTCACGTCGCGGCAGCATGCTCACCAACAAGATCCATGCTCATGACTGGCACAGATCACCACATTGCCGGTTTAGGCCAATTGGCGGAATTCACCCGCAGCTCTGCGGCCCATCGCGGCCAGCCTGGCCACGAGGGCTACCTAAATGAACGCGTGGTTAGTCTTCCGGAGTTGCTCACAGAGGGTGGCTACCACACGATGATGTCAGGGAAGTGGCACCTCGGTCTGAAGAGGGAACACCACCCGCAGAAAAGAGGGTTCGCCAGGTCCTTCGCGTTACTCCCAGGGTGCGCTAATCACTATGGTGAGTTTTCGTTCATGCCCCATGCTCTACACTTGCTGCCAATGAAAGGAGGGAGACTAACTTGAGCAATTTCAGCCTATGAGCCAGAATACGATGATCCCGTGACGGAGCCTGACAGGTTCTTTGAAACTGCAACAAGGGCGTTGCATGTTGAAGACGATCAATTCGTGAAGGCACTTCCAGATGACTGGTACTCTTCTGACGGATACGCTGATAAGCTCTTGTCATACCTCACTAGTAGGTCAGCGGAGGAGCAATCCAAGCCGTTCTTTGCTTACCTTCCATTCTCCGCGCCACACTGGCCGCTACAGGCGCCCGACGAGAATGTCAAGAAATATCGAAATTTCTACAATGATGGACCGTTTGCACTCCGGGCGGCTCGCCTCCAGCGCCTCAAGGAAATGGGCTTAGTACCTCAGGATGTCCATCCACACCCTGTTGTAACCACTGAAATGGACACCATAGATTGGGCCGACTTGGATCAAGACACTCGCACCAAGTCATCTCGCGCCATGGAAGTATATGCGGGTATGGTCGATCGCATGGACGCAAATATTGGCCGGGTACTTGATCAACTGAAAGAGACTGGTGAATACGACAACACATTCATAATATTTATGTCGGATAACGGGGCGGAGGGTGCCTCCTATGAAGCTCTGCCACTCGTCGGTGACAACATTGTAGCGCACATTGACAAGTACTACGATAACTCTCTGGACAACATTGGTCGAGGCAATTCGTTTGTCTGGTACGGATCTCAGTGGGCACAGGCAGCGACGGCACCTTCACGACTCTTCAAGATGCATTCTACTGAGGGCGGATGCAGGGTGCCACTGGTCATGAAGCTCCCAAAATCACTTGACACCCAAGCCTCCGCCGGGTCCATGCCCACGAACTCGGTTACGGACGCATTTTGCACGGTCATGGACATTGTACCCACAATATTGTCGCTGGCTAACGTCGAACACCCCGGCACTCAATACCGTGGACGGCAGATTGCGCCTCTACGAGGCTCAAGTTGGGTTCCTTTCCTCCAACGTATGTCATCCGGCTCGGCTACAGCCCCGAGTAGTACAACGACTCCCATGATTCACGACGAAGACTACGCCGTTGGATTCGAGATTGCAGGATCGGGAGCACTGAGGCAGGGTGAGTGGAAGATCACCTTTGTGCCTGCTCCTCGAGGACCGCAGAAATGGGAGTTGTTCAACATCAAGGACGACCAAGGTGAGACCCATGATCTGCGGCAGGCAGAACCTACGAAGTTTGAGGAGCTCCTAGCATTGTGGGAGATATACAGGAAGGAGGTGGGCGTTGTGGGTCTCGCCGGCGAGTACGAGAGTGTGGTGCAGGGTAAATACTCTGCTGCTCCTGGTGCCACCGATGAGTTCTCGGACCCCTATGGGTGGATAAAATACATTGGTCGTCCAGAGAGAACACCAGAGAACTTGAAGGCGGTTATCCCTACCTGACAAGTGGATAGAGGTACTTTGTCGTTTTTTGCCTACTACTTAGCTATAGATATGTCCATATTAGAATTAGAACCCATTGCACCAAGCTACTAACTCATAATGGATCAGCAAAGAGCTCTAGGATGGGTACAAACGCACGTTTCCCAGGTCAGTCGCTTCATACGGCATTCAAGAAGCTACATCGAGTTTCATACAGTACGCAGAGACGATCAGGATCACGTTATGACTTATGGTGCTTCTACAGGTGCTAGGTCTGTAGCGATGCAAATGACAGCATTCGGTGGGCGAGACGATCATCTTTTCAAGGGGGGGATTGTACAGTCAGCGTTTTGATCGACGTTGAGTTCAAGTTCTTGGAGCTCGCGGCGAATGTTCGCTGCGGTGACACTGAAGATATCTTTTAAGTGCCACAATCGAAGGATACGGCTATGCTGAAAACGGCTGACGTTGCAATACCATTTTCTAGGAGTCGTGCGATACCGATCTGGCAGTTTCTCGCAGACGTGGATGGTATCTTCATTCAAGATCAGCACTACTACAACCTCTTTGACCAAGGCAAAATCATGCCACGAGCAAGGGACAAAGAAGACTGCCCGGATGCACCATGTATCGGGCGGGTCGACGTATGAAAAGGCATTTCGTCCGCGCTAGATCTGTGCGACAAAGCTACCGGTTACAGCGCTTAGAGTTGGACTCTCACGGTCTTGCTATCGTGTTCCCGAACCATGAATTCCAGCTTCTCATCTTGATTGGCCAATGATTTAAACTCCGCCAGTCTCGTTGCATTGGCCATGCTCAGCCGGTATACCGTATTCTCGTTGCGCATGACGATCGAATCTGGTTGGTGTGATGCAGCATTCACATTGATTGAGCTGCCCATACAATCAACAGAGGCACTACCCTTGAGTCTTCTTCCCACCACACAGTCCCCTTCGCTCTGCTGGTTCCAGTCACCACTTCCGACGAATTTCCCACCAGTAATCGCCAATCGATGACTCAGACAAGCGTCTCGACTTTGCCCAACCTCGAGCGTTATCTTACAGCTGTTGCCTTCTTGCGCGGAATGGGCGGATGGAACGTCGTCGTCCCACTCCTCATCATCACTTGTGTCGAGATTCATCGATGAGGCTGGTCCTACATCGCCGTCTGCAAATCCATCGAATGAGCAACATTGGCCGAAAGGCACCTCACCGCATGCGATGCCTACGCCCATGCAGCCTACTTTTGGCCAGAACTGGACGTCCGTTGCCTGACTTTGGTGGAAAAGGAAGAGCAAGGTGGTCAGAAGGGATACATGTAGAGTGTGCCTCATTGCTGGTGGAGACTGAGTATCTACTTTGGAAGATGGAGATAAGCCTGGGGTTGGGCAAATACATGTAAGTGCTGAGAACTGTCAAATACAGAAAAGCACAAGAGATGCTTACAGGCATAAATACATGTACTCTCCAGTACGATGTCGCGTGTGTTGAGCTACACGGGGACACGGGCACGTAATCTCTTCAAATCTTCCCCCGACGGATGCTGCCGAATGCTGTGTTATGTTTCGGACCGTGCGAAACGTTCGGAAGGTGATGTCGTGGCACCGTTCGTGCGCTGTCGCTCGTCGGGAGATAATGGTTGCAAGCGACTGCCGCTGCATGACGGCCCTTTCCATGCTGCCAAGATCTAACCAGACGACTGACATCCAGAATAAAGAACTTGCAGTGGTCGACAAGATGACAAATGGCATATCCGAGCCCCGCCATCCGCTGTTGACAGATTGAGGCTGTGAAATGCCGGCATTGTGTGCGCAGCGCAGTCGAGATCTTTATACTTGACTCCGTACATATAGCTTGCATTGCAAGCATAGTACTACTCCCGTCACGACGTGGTCTGGCAGCATCCGACTGCGGCGCAACTTTCGTCACATTCACGTTGACCGTGCTCCAGATGGCACACAATCGCAGTATTCTCATCGCAAAGCGCAGTGTAGAGCACACGTACCGTGACAGCTCTTGCCGGTGAGATGCCCTCAGAGAGCTTAGCTACGCGACCATCGTTCGAAGAGAAAATACTAGTGTGACATCATCACAAGCTGGCATATGGATGCCTTTGATACTGGGGGGAGGGTAAGAAATATATTGACTGGCCTACGGGAATATATCGACTGGCCTGCTGACTAATCTCATACAACCTGATCCTCGTGATTCTGTGTATGAAGCACTTATATCATTTTTATACTGTAAATCGACCTTTGCTATGTACTTACGTTCGAAATCTCGAGGTACTACATGTAGTACTGTAAGTGTCGCGCATGTGCAGATTGGAGACAGGCTTGACGGACACGCATCAAGCACCTTGTTCAAGCATAATCCAACAGCGTCCATCATTTGTCTATCACGTGTTCGACGTCTGAACACTCCCACTATGAAAGTTGCCATAATTGCTGCACTCCCATTGATGTGTGTTTTGGCTATACCAATCACTGATGCACCCGACCTTGAGAATTTCATCATCAGAGTCGGTGACAAGGGCATGGCCATGAATCCTTACACTAGCGATACCAAAGCTGCTGATACATACTACGCAGTGCTGAGAGAGCGAGGCTTCGACCTTAAAACAGTACCGGGAGAGCATGATATCGAAAACATCATCATCAGAATTGGTGCCGAGGGCACGGCTATGAACACTTACACCAAGGACATTGTGGCTGCTGACGCACATGCAGTGCTAAGAGACTGAATGTATTGAGGCGCCGACCGATGGCTTACACGATCGTTCACAATCCACCTGCAAAATCACTCACATTCGATCTTTATAAAGAGGAGTCAAGGTGAAGCAGGGTGGGATGAGCAGTGTCTGTGGTCTCAACGCCGTTGGTAGTATCACGAATGGAAATGAACTTTGTACCGAATTCACTTCGGTTGGGCGACTGTGTCATCGGCCGTTGTTAGAGTGCTCAAATGATCAAACGGCTATGAGATTGCCTAACTTTTTTATGGGAAGGAGAAGCTGGAGAAGAAGCCGCAGCTGGTGGGATTCCGGTGGGATTCTCCGGAAGATGCCCGCAGAAACCCGCCAGGAGCTTGGCGGAGTAGCTCTTGAGGCACGTTCCGTTACCTCCTGCAGGAGGTCAGGTCTGCCAGGGGTCAATTAGTAGTGTAGGGATAGAGTTCTTGCTCACGCAGGTAGCAATTCAAACGCGATATGCAAGGCCCCTGCTCATAGCCTTCGAATCAGCCTAGCCATGGCACAGAAAGTAACGCTGTTCGAATCACGATGACTTTGAAGTTGCATCGTCGAGGCTCTGGACGACGGCCTCGCGTCGGTATTCACGATCTTGCCGCCTCGACATTCCTCCTTTTCGTTATACCTCAGCTCGGGCAAGCATCCAGCTTAATCTGTGGTGGCAATAGCTCGTGGTCGAGGAGTATGTCTGAATTGTGTAGCTTTCTTCCTGCAGAACCTAGGGAGACCATCCTTTTAGCCACCAACATGGTAGTATTGGTAGGATCAGTCTCACGTTCTACGCTTTCCTCTTCATGTGCTGATTCAAGATGATGGCATTTAGTCTGGTTCGTGCCCTTTGTACAGAATATTATACATTCGTTCCGTTTAATATGCCGGAAGCGTGTCGAGCCATGCCTCAAAAAGCTTAACTTGAGCTTCTGAAGCAACCGGCACAGGGCCCCATCCATTTCCAACCTGTTGAGTGACTTCCTCAGTGCTCGAACGCCTCCATTCGGTCAAATTGCCTCCGTTCGGATTGCCAGTTTTGATGAAGTTAACCCAGTATGCGTTCATCTTCGCTGCAATTGCAAAGTCATCTGCAGTCCAGGGCTTGTCTGTGTCATACAGGTTGTTCAAAACATAGTTGATTTCGGATTCGTGATATGCGCCTTGGTTCTGGCCCGGTGGTACGTGATCCCAGAGGTAGGTGTACACGGGCTTTGAGGAGGAAGTATACCAGAGTTGTGCCCACAACCATGTACCTACTTTCGAACGATCGGTGAACTGCTGGTTGTATGCGGCGGAAGCAGTTGCAGAATCATTTGCAGGGTACAGCGCCAGAAAGTCCTCAGCGAAGGTACCGTTGTAGGTCTGGTTCAAGTCCGACAGATATGTGCTGAGCGAAATATCCAGGCCATAGGTCGCACCACTCTCATCCTTGGTATTTCCAGTGAGTATTGGCACGTTGTTTGCAGCACCACGAAGGAGGGTATCGAGATAAGTTGCAGGCATTGCATAGTAATCCAGAGTAGCGGTGAAGTCCCAAGTACTCATGAACTGGGTAACCAAGTCATCCATTGGCAAGGCTCGCAGTTGTGCGATTGTACTGACATCGAGGCTCGCGGTATAGTTGATGCCAGTCTCCAAGGCAGTATCCAGGGGAAGGTAGTTTTCCGCAAGACTTCCAGCCAGTGGATCATGAGGATCGCGTACACCACTCTCTATTATGGCACCGACGATCTGACCCTTGGTGAGAGGACTGTTGACAATATGGTAAGTGGCTGCAGAGCCTGCAGACTGTCCCATGACCGTCACGTGCTCTGGGTCACCACCAAATGCTGCAATATTCGTTTTGATCCACTGCAGAGCTGCAAATTGATCGAGCATACCCCAATTGCCAGAGCTGTTTACGCCAGTAGCAGCGAACCGCTCTTGCGAAAGCTCCGGATGCGCAAGCCATCCAAACGAGCCTGTGCGGTAGTTGTAGTTGACAAACACGACACCCTTGTCGGCCATGCCACCACCGTTGAAAAGGTCATCGGCGGCGGTCGACTCTGCTGGATAACTCCACATGACGACCGGCAATTTCGCATCAGTCGAGTTTGCTGCACTCCATACGTTGAGGTTCAAGCAATCTTCATCTATCGTGTAGTTGCTGCGTCCACCCGTAGCTGAAGGGCAGACATTGCCAAAAGACTTGGCGTCCAAAGTCGCGTTCCATGGGCTGACTGGCTGAGGTGGTCTGAAGCGATTTTGACCTGCGGTCGACGCTGCGAAGGGAATTCCTTTCCATACGGTGATATCCTTCCAGTTCGTCAAGCCGCCCTCTGGAGAGCTATTGAACGCAGCATAACCCTGGACAGGACCGCTATACGTCTTAATAACAGTGTCGTACAATGCAGCGTGGGTCGAAGAGAGGCATGTGGCCAGCGTAAGGAACGTAGATATTGTAAATCGGGGCATCTTGTCTAGGCTACACAGGTAGGTACTGATAAAGAGTAACAAGTACTCGGTAAGAACACATTCTTTAAGCTCATTATCAGCAATATTGTTGCCGTACAGTCGAACTTACTTTTCCACACGAACGACTGCCTACGTAGTCCTCCGCGCTAGTCCACGAATTTAACTTACGTGGTTAGGAGCCATGGTCCACCCTCAGCAAAGTTAACAAGGCGTCAAATTAAACTAAGGTCAGAATAGAGAGACATGCACGCGAACACCACCCGGACGTTTCTACCAGCAACGTTGATTTCTCGGCGACGAAGTACGAGGCAACGGGCAACGCGGCCATGACATAGCCGGAGCGTTGATAGCGCCTTGGCGGCTATCGTTTGCGGTCGCTCTTTCTACCTAGACTTCAATTCAAAATTTTCAGTTGTACTTCTTCGTCGTCGTCGTTACAAGGTTGCGGGTTAAGCCACTGAGACATTAATTAACGTCGAGATGGCGTGTTTCGAAGCCGACAGCCCCATCGATACGTGGATACTCAGGCTTCACCAGCCTCAGATTACGCGTATACGCTGGCTGCATTGAGCATTTGTTTTTCCTTCCCGAGGTCCTTCGGACGCGCCTGACCAAAACAATTATCGCAGAGCAACGCCTACGCTCAGCATCCGATGCGACCGATAGACAGATCTACCATACCACTGCGTCGTGAATTTTATTTTAATTGTCAGATGATGCCCAAGTTCAATAGCGAATCCTCTGCCTTAATGTTCAAGCAAGAAAGTACCATCCCGACCAATGGCGTGCTCGTGCTAACAAGGACCTATCCACCTATGAACTAGCACATTTATTTCGTCGCCATTGGTGGCAGCGATAATTTCGCCTACTCTAGACGTTCTCAGCGTCTCAGGCAAGTCACTGGTGGATGGGAGTACGTTTTGTCGAGAAGCTGAGGGAGAGCTTTGGAATGTTCATCTCCTATGAATTCTTTCGGAAGGGTCGGCCTCATCGGATATTTAGCGAGGATATTGCCGTTATAACGTCCGAGAGGCCCCCGATTGGAACGCAGCAGTGCTTGAGTACGTTCAAACCGCTTTCTTCCCCGAGCGAGGCTGCATCCCGCGTTCGTGCTACCTCACAGAGTGGCGTATATATTCATGGCATGCCATCCTCCCTCGAACAAAGTGTCAGCAACCTTATGACCGGAAGAGTATTGACTCTCCTTCGGGGAGTCGATCCTAGCGTAGTACTGTACGATTGCCGTGCGGTCCGCACCGATTTCTACTTCGGTTTGAGGCACGTGGTACGCAGTTCACTCATAGCCTGCAAGGGCAACTGCGCAGCAGCAGCTCTTCCAAAAGACTGGACACCACCTTTTCGCAGGAATATCGACCCCTGCGCCGAACAGTACCTGCACTACCTCCACGTGGCCAATTGCCGCTGCTGTACTCATCCTCGATCATTCGAATCGGCTCCTCGCTCTACTAGCAACTAGCCAATCGAGCAATCAGTGTCTTGGATCTGACCCCGGCAGCCCTGGGAGACTGGAATTGTGTTTAGTGTGATTACTAACAGGAATCATAGGTCTTCTAGAACAGATCCGTGGGTAGAAAATACTTTGCACTACTTAAGACATTCTTGCCTGTCGATGAGTACAGCTAGTCGAACACGTGACAGTGGGAGTTGCCTGCCCCTTTCCTCAAAGTTTCAGAGTTAAGGCACGAATGAGTGACTACCCCGATTTCCTGGTCTGATTTGCACGCCCGAACCGTCCCCGCGCCTGGCCACTTCATAAGATTCCTCCTACTTCTCGTGATGCAGATGGCATATCCAACCAAAATTTCGTTGTCTCGGCCTCTCTGGACTAGCCACCCGTCCTCAATTGTCAGGGCTGTAGTCAACGATCGGAGGATGCTTGTAGAAATATCTGGCGTCCTGAATGTCGGACTCCTGCAGCTCGGGTGGAAACACGTAGCTCATGACGGACTCGATATTCGCGGATCCGATACGGTACGCCCCTCCTTCTAAGGTGTCCGGGTTCATAGCAAACTCATGTCTCAAGCCCAAGACATGGCCCAACTCGTGCAAGAAGACATTCTTCATGATCCCGTAGTTGGTGTGCTTCTTGCCATTCTTGCCAGTCCGTTCGGTCTTATCGAAGCCGTGCTGGTACACGTACAGAACCTCTAAAGGGCTGTTGCTCGGGAAGAAAGCACTGGCGAGGACAGTGCTTTTCTCGCCCCCATAGGCAAGGATGAATGCCGCATCGTCGATGTTGGGTACCCACTTGAACTTGACTCCAATGTTTGCGGAGTTCCAGACCTCGGCAGCCTCGATGAGGCTATTGGCCGCATAGATTGCATCGCCGGGTGCGGGATAGCCATCGGCGTAGGTGGCAAAATTGATGACAGAGTTGTACTTCCAGCGAGGGATCTCTCTGAACAGGCCAACCATGATAGCCGCCGGAGAGGAACTTGGAGGAGCAATTTCAGTCACACATGTGTAGGAAGCTTCTCCGCTGGATGCTGCATCTGGTGCTTTCTCCGGAAGATCCTTTTTGAGGTCTGCCTCGGTCAAGGTGGCAGGGGCGTTGTCTCCAGCGGCCTTGACGGCCAGAAGTTTCTGTTCGTGCTTTGTGGTGGGTTGGATGGTCAATTCTCTTTGGGTTGCCATGGTTGGAGAAGTATACAAATGAGTCAAAGTTCTGAGAGTCTCAGACGTTGGGGACGCAGATGAGCCAGGTCTTGTTCTTGGTCTTGCAACAGTACCACACCAATTGAGAGGTTTAGTGGTATCCACGTTGCCAGAAAGAGACAGAGCGGTACCTAAAAGACTTGTTAAATGGAAGAGAAGAATAACTGATGTTGGTGGAAGCTCTGCTCATACAAGGCAGAGAGAGAGATTTAAAATACTCAAGACATGCTCGAGCGATCCAGTTATAAGGCTCGCTAGCAACCTGTTCTGGACAACGATAGGCGACCACACAGTCTTCTTCGATCTTACATTCTCCTTTCGAACACCTAACGAGGTGCGCAAAAGTTGGCATTATCCGTCCTCACTCAGCTCGTGCACAACGGGGAGCAGTTATCTCTTATTTCAGAGTCGGAATGCTCGTGTGGTTGGTGTTCGGGTATAGGTTGATCATGGATGTCTAATGCCGTCTAAATCTGCACCTAACCCAATCCTCGAATCGTGCTGTGAAGTATACTTAGATTAGAGCAGCCGATAACATCTGTCGCTATCAGTCATACCATCTCCCCGCTTGCCAAGCAATAGTCTGCCTCGCGAGATAAATGAACGATTACGAAACGCTTTCACACTCGTGCATTCCCCGGTTGTTGGTAAGGGCTGGCCCCGTATGCTGGTCATAGAGGCGTCTTGTGTCTTTCATGTTAGCGAGAAGTAAGCGACTGAACCAGAACAAGAGATGTTCAGCTACGATGATCTTTCCTTGTTTGTTGAAGATGCTACCCCGCTTGAGGAGTGTGAGCTGAAAGCCGGTGGGATCCAGGGGTTCATACGAGTCTTGGCTGCTTGGCACGTTGGTCAACTAACAGACCTTTGCGCCTCCCGACATAATCTCCGCCTGCAGGTCCAGACCACTGTGATGATTCTTCTGGCTGCATGGTTGCATGCGACCGCAGAGCCACAGACACCGAGCAGCGACTTTTAGGCTAGAAGATCATTGCTGGCCTTGACATCGGTAGAGTCATTGCAAAAACAAGAGAATACACGGTCCCGAATCCTCAGGCTTGAATACCATTTTAGCGAACCCTTATACCGTAGTCAAATAGTCTATGGCGCCAACAGCAGGCTTCGCATACTTTATTTGTTCACCGCCTTCTTCCAGCAAACTGCAAATATGTGACGTTGACATAAGTTCATTCGTAGGCGCTGGATAGCAGGCACGAGACTGTCGGTAAACTCATACATAAGCCGGCTGTTTAGGGTAATGCTTCAGCTCTATTAGTCCAATCAGGTAGCATACTCAAATGTGATTGCTGACTGCATAATTAAAGGAAGGACGTGCAGCAGTTGGATGCCCTTTGGGCCTTCGTATCGAGCTTAAGCCTATCACCAGTGTTATCTGAAGAAGAAGGTCCTACCATCGAAGAGCTTGGACCAAACAGGGCTCGTGGTTTTCTTACTTAAGCAAGGTAGACAGACAGTGGAGAATTGCTTGTAGAAGTCCTCATCCTGTCATCTTCTCCTTTCGTGGTAAGCAAGATATCTTGAACTATGTCAACAGGACAGAGTCACCCGGCTGGCCAACGGACCACTGCACGGTGTCACTCAAGCTGATGCAGTCTTACCATGGACATACGAACTCCATGAGGGCAAGTCTCAGCTATCGCTTCCTCGCCCCATCAGCTGATGATGGGGGTGGGAGGGTCCGCTGTCGGAAGAAGCCGTGGACCCTAGCCCTCTGACACCGGTTCCTTGAACTTTGTGCGTACTGCACTAGATGACTGCAATTGACGTCTCTCCGAGTGAATTATTTGCTCACTACGCTCCACTAGTAGTAGGCTTGAACTCTGGGTGTACATACGTGACGGCTGATACAGGGGCAGCGGCAGCTCGTTTTCTGAAGAGCCGGCTGACCGCCCCTGGAGCGATACAGTCGTCGCAGCGTGCGCACGTGTTTCCGTTGGGGTTGCGGTTTGTATATGTAATGCACTTGTATCCTGTAGACAATCGCTATCGGCGTTGCAGCTACCGGCACATACCTTCTGGCTACTGCAGAAAGCCCACCGTTGGTACCAAGCTCACAATGGCAGTTGGAGTTGGTTTGAGAACAGCCAGAGCCACTGTAGTCGTAGCCATTTGGGACCAGTCTGTGGTGTACTGTGTTGAGAAACGTTATGCTAGACTTCTGCATTCCAGAGCACGGATGAACTGAGGTAAAGGATGTCACTTACGGACCGGCGAGCGTCACCGTCGAGGTCAATGTTGTGTCTCTATTTCCGTCTCTATCATACCCTCGGAGGTAGTCGTGGTCGTGGTAGTGTCTGCGCGGATCGTAGTGGTCGTGGTAAGTCGATGCTGATCCAGTCCGATAAGGTAGGTGGAGCAGCCACCCGTTGCTGTGCTGCAGGGTTCGGCTCGTCGGTGGAAAGTGCTATTGCGGTGGAGCTGCTGCCACTAGTACAGAATCTAGGCTTCCACAGTTCGTAGAGTTCCCCTTCTTCCTCTTCTTCCTCTTCTTCATCATCATCATCATAACCCTCAGTCTGCGACGCTGTTGTTTCTTGGGCTACTGCTCGCATACGTTGGGGAGCTTTGAAATAGATCAGCTTATCGTGCCTTGAGAGCACCTACGCAGGTGTCGCCATGATCTTCGAGCGCTATGTCCTCGAGTTAGGTCTGCAGCTGCATAGAGGTAGCTTCGTTGCACCGGACGCGATTGTTGCCATGAACCTCTACGTGATCGCAAGACACAAAAGCGTATAGGGTGACGATCTCTAGATTTCAGACCCGAACGCTGTCTTTGCGAGGTCCAGACAGGCGAAACTGAGGAGCGATATCAGCCGCGTCTTGGTCATATGAACGTTGCCAGTCTGAGCTTGGGCGCCGGAAGTCGTAGCTGTATTCTTCAAAAACTTGGGCTTGATGGAGGTGCATAAAGTCTGTGCAACGCCGATGAGTCAAGTATGGTACTTTGTGAAGTGGGGTGGCCGTACCCCGACATAAGTCGGAAGACCATTGGTGGTTGTTGCGGCAGGAAGATTTGGAAGTGAAGCTCTCGGGCAAGAAACAGACTGACTACTCTAGTCGGCGGAGCATACGGGATACTTGTAGCCAAGCACTGTTGACATAAACTCGGGTCCCAAACATTGGACTGATACCCGTCCACGATATTTGTTTCGTACGATTTTACGTGATCCCTAGTAGAAGACAAGCTTCATGCTCAACCTCGATTTGGTAAAACACCTTAGGCATTCTTACATCACCACGCATACTTACCTAGAGATGCGGAGAGTCGACCATCTTTCGCCAATCATTGAAACTCCAATCAATGCCAGCACCACTAAGTTAAGGACGGAGCTTGACATGTTGAAGCATCGTCGCTTGCCTTGCTTACGTGCGTTGCAGGCCATTTCGCGACGGTTAAGGACGAAGCTAGTCGTCGATCTCTCTTGAGTTGACGACCAGCGCGCTTTCCGAAAGCTAAAAAAGGTGCAGACTCCTCCACCACACTGCAGTCGCTGCATGACGTCGATCACCTCGTCTCACGGTGTGTTGCACTGATGTTCTCGTCAAGCATCCGGGGGACAACCCGAGCGCACGGAACCCATGATGAGTAGAGCAAATAGGTCGTCATGCTAACTCGCGCGCCCAGTCTTCTGCTATATCGTCCTCTTGTGTTCACTGCGACTTTCAGCTTGCTATCATCGTGCTCAAGTCGGCTTCATGAGCTGGCCACTGACTAGAAATAGCTAATGACACATCCACACATCCACGCCATTGCACCGCCCCTACAGGCGCCGGCTACACCATCAAAGGTACATCACTACAGCAAAGTAGCCAGGAGCAGCACAACAACTCTGCTATCACGATGCTCGAATACGGCTCAAGTCCCCGCTCCCACTCGCCCACTCTGCGGCCCTCACATGATGCACCATATGACCCAGAGAAACTGCCTGAATCACTGCAGGGCGATCCAGAAGTCCAAAGAGCCAACGCAGAGAAGAGAAAGTCTTCAAAATGGCAAGACCAGTCACAAAGCGACCCCTTCGGTGATGAAGAGGAAGGAGACGTCAGATATAGAACTCTGAAGTGGTGGCAGTGCTCGGTGATCATGATAGCAGAGACTGTATCTCTGGGTATTCTGTCCCTACCCTCTGTGCTGGCATCTATCGGTATGATTGGGGGGGCAATACTGATTCTCACCCTGGGTGTAATTGCGACATATTCTGGATATGTCATTGGGTAGGCACAGGTCTGATCGCACGCGAGTCCAAGTCAATGTTGACGCATACACAGGCAATTCAAGGTCGCCCACCCCTGGGTCCACAACATGGCTGACGCATTCTACGTCCTGTTCTGCCCCCTCGGCCCTACCGCCGCAGCCATCGCAAGAGAATTCGGAGGCGCAGCACAAACCATTTTCCTGGTCTTCAGCATGGCCAGTCACATCCTAACATGGACAATTTGCCTTAATACCCTCACCAACTCCGCAACCTGCACAATCGTATGGGGCGTCGTCGGTCTTCTCGTCTTCTGGATTTGTGACATGCCCAGAACCCTTCTCAACGTCTCCTGGCTTAGCTGCGTCAGTTTCATCTCGATCATAACAGCAGTGCTCATAACTATGATCGCTCTCGGCGCCGAAAACCCCTCGAACTCCCAGTTCCGTGGGACAGCACCCCCGGGCACGTCTTTTCCTTCGGCCTTCCTCTCCGTCACCAATATAGTCTTCGCTTACGCGGGCCACGTTTCTTTCTTCTCCTTCATTTCCGAGATGCGAGAACCAAAGGACTTCCCCAAAGCCCTCATCACGCTCCAGATCACAGATACAATCATGTACTTCGTCGCCGCGATGGTCTGCTACGCCTACGCAGGTAATGAGGTCCTCAGTCCTGCCCTCGGGTCCGCGGGTGGCATGGTAGGCAAGGTGGCATGGGGCCTCGCCATTCCCACAATTGTTGTCGCAGGCGTGATCTACGGTCACGTGGCCAGTAAATACGTATATTTGCGCATCTTCCGGGGGACACGCCACATGAGTAAGCGCACTTGGCTTGCTGTTGGATCCTGGCTGGGAATCACGGGGACGCTGTGGGTTGTTGCATGGATCATTGCGGAGAGTATCCCGAATTTCAATGACCTGCTTGCACTCATCTCGAGTTTGTTTGCGTCGTGGTTTACGTATGGCCTCAGTGGGATTTTTTGGTTGTTCTTGAATTGGGGTAGTTACACTAAGAATTGGAAGAAGATGGGCCTAACGGCTGCTAATGTTGGGTTAGTGTTGATGGGGGCCGCGGTTTGCGGGATCGGGCTGTATGCTAGTGGATATTCGATAAGTAGTGAGAGTAGTGGCAGTAGTTGGACTTGTGAGAGTAATGCGCAGTACTGATTGTAGAGAAGGGCAGAGGAGTCCGTAGATCAACTAGTGATTATTAAGAGGGAACAGCTGTAAGCTTTACTACATCGCATCCGGCTCCCACAGCGAACACCTTCAGCTGGCAGATCTTGTCGAGTCGCTCTGAACCTTGTCAGTCCTTGCATTCTTTCACCATCGCGGCAATCCTGCGCCGCAGCTAGTGTGTTACCTTATGTCTCTGGCCTTGATGTGATCGGCTGCAATCCGCTGGGACATGTAGTGGTGTGCTGGGTTACCCAGGAGACGTCCAGCGTGTAGCCTTTCCCGGACGGCAGAAGTGGTGACGGAGGACCTGGTCGCGACCATCCCGTAATGCGAATCTTTTGGGGTGATGTAATGGAAGCTAAAGTATTGAGTTAGTCCATGTAATCTGTACTCGTCGAAGTCAGAGGGGTTGTCGACACGACAAGAGTATTCGCTCTTGTACGAGCCACACCCGCAGCCAGCGTGTATCATTGCCGCGTGCAGATTGTCTTACATCCGCTGCAGCCAGACTTTGTCGCTGCATGAGGTTGGTGCCAGTCTGTAGAGGCTCGTCGTCGACCCGTGGGAAGGAAGCAGTTGTGAAGGACACGATGTCGGCGTAGCTATAGTAGAGGATCTGTCAGTGTGTGTCTAGTCCGAAATCTGTCTGTTGGTACCTCTCGTCGCCGTTCACCTGACTCTTGCGTTCGTTTGATCGTGGTGTTTTGGGTAGGCTACTGCCGTTCTCGGCATCGCTTGCAGCTTGTCAGCATACTCGCTAAGCCAAGGCGATATTGACATTTAACATGTCGTTTCCAAAAAGTTTATCTGAATCTCCTTCCTCAAAGTCTCGCACAAGGCAAAAGCAATGCTGAAAGAAAAGCAAAAAGCTGTGCACGCGTCGAAGGCGGTAGTGTAAAGCCATTAACAGGTGCGACGAGACTCCATATGCAAGCACAGCGGGAGCTCGCCATGCAACAAAAAACTGGTTGTCAGGATCCGAATGGCGACGAGTTTTCTGGGTCCGAGCCCGCCCTGACGGAACAGGAACCCCCGGGGGCTTGCCAGGCCTGCCCGCTTCAGTCAACGAGAATAGCTCAATGCTATCTCTACCTTAGTCTATGCTCGTCTGGCGTCCTTCCAGCGCCTGTGGGAGAAAAGGGAGAAGAAAGAAATTGAGAATTTTGGGAAGTGCGAGAGGAATAAGTTTGCGAGCATCTGGGTGGACCCTTGCCAAGAGTGAGTAGGGTGGAGCTTGATGAGTCATTTGTACGGGAATCGATAGGGACAGTGTACGAAGTCGGGATGTGATGCTACGAACGTGAGTGGACGGAAACTACATGACATGTGAAAGAGGTACGATAAAGGTGGCTGGTAATTGTACCCACAGCATATGCACGATTTGGTTGGTTCGTTGACAGCTCGTATGTAAAGTCTATCGTTCTTAACAGTCTTTCCTTTGGGCAACGAAGTGGCACGTGCAAGAAGCAAGACTTCGCGGAGAACAGATCTTAGACACGATATGGGACCCATAGCGGTTGCAGCCAGCATGACCAACACTGGAAAGTAGAGCTTCTTCTCGATCATGGGATAGCAAGAGTGTGATATTGGTGCACTCGTGGGGGGAGAGCAGCTGGTGTACTATGTAATGCCAGTTGGGCGGTGTAGGAGAAGTCCGGTAGCGTACCTGCCCAGCCAGTAGCTCGGCTAGGGCCGCTTGCCAGAACAGGCATCCGGACATGGGAGCCGCTGCTGCCGAGACCATACAACGAATGCATTGTGTTCCAGGTCTATGCCAAGTGGCATGTGTTGCCTAAGCAGCAATGTTACCGCAGAGTATAGTGTTCTCGCAGCTTGACTCGGCCCTCAAAATTTCAATCTCGGAGCCGAGCAAATCCTCTCCGTTGGTATCGAAACACATGTCCCCTTGACTCCGATGACGAAGATTAAGACAACCTCTGCTACACCAAGATCGGTCAGCTCACTAGCGAGCGCCCTCAGGCCTGGCACACCTACGCCGCGACGGCCGAAAACACAGAAGCTAGCCCCCGGATCCCGATGATGACGGTAGATGTATTAGGGCCTCATACCTGCAGCAAGATCCAAACGAGCTAGAAAATGAGCTCAGGTCGACTGGGCTCAGTTGATGTTGTGTTCAATATAGCCAGGATCGGTTCGATGGGAAGGGCACCGGCCTCCCAAGAGTGTGTGCCGTGTCGTAGATGACCTCCAACCTGCTCTGCAGGCTTAGTCGATCAACAGAGTCCCATCTTCGCTTTGCTTCATTGAGGTGACGTGCACTTAGGCGACGCGTCGATGAGGAAGCTGGCTGTGCTATGCTTTCGCAGCCCGAAGTTCGTGTCTCGTCCCGTATGCTTGATCCGGTTCATTGTGCTCTGCACGTTAGTGGTGGTCTGACACGGCTGTCTGATCCAAGTAAATGTGTCAGACAAAGAGAATACACGAAGAAAGCCAGACTTTTCCAGGCTCTGATTCAGGGCTTTGTTTTGGAGCCAGTCTCATGTCACTGAAGGCTTCCACAACATGTTGAGACCCGCAAGGAAATTCATCGGATATACGTTGACGTTCAAAGATCTAGTGTCTGAGGCTGGCAGCCGCTGGGCGCAGAAAAGCCATGGCAAAATGAGGAGCAAGTGCGAAGGAAAGCGTCAAACCGGAATATAAGCAGGCAAACTTTCTTTCGAGTGGCGGGTGTCATGCGTTCTAGAGACTCGGATAGACGGAAGATGCAGGATGAGCTCCGACAAAGGAGGTCAAAGTAGGTTCTTTCCTAATCACATGAAGCTCTGAAAGGGTATAGCGAGAAGGCAGACGATAGGGAAGTGGTGATAACTTGGTGTAGCCCCCTAAAGAACGACGTTTGACTTTTGGGGAAGGTCAACCGAAGTGCCTTTGTGTGTGCTCGCCCGTCAGGCCTACTCCTTGAATTACTGCTTGTATAGCAACCGTGGTCTACTTCTCTCGAGCAATAATGAGCGTGCAATGTTCGAATCCTGCATCAGTGGCTGCGTCGAAGCTGGGCATGCGTTCCCCACTAACGGGCCTTGGCGACAACGTTGAGCGCAAGTTGATGCCGCCTTGAGTTCATGATGTCAGTAATTACAATTCCAAGTTCGAGCTCTCTTTGCAGGAGGCTTTGGAGGATCGATGCTAAGTGTGGCTGATGACTTCCGACTGTTTACACGTTATAGGCATACTTTCTTTCGAGCACTCCACGCCACCATTTTTAACCTTCACCATATCGCAAGATTACCGTTGAGATGTCTATGACTGATTTTGAGGTCAAACGCATCCTCGTCTGCGGCGCAACAGGCCAGCAAGGCGGCGCCGTAGTCAAAGCGCTACTTGACCATCCGCCTTGGTTCCCTCACGAGATCCTTGCTCTCACCCGGAAAGCCTCTTCTCCAGCAGCTCGAAAGCTTGCCTCGAATGCCAAAGTCAAGGTCATCGAAGGAGATCTCGAACACAGCCCGGCCATCTTCGAGAAAGCAGGCGGCAAGGGCTCAGTATGGGGTGTCTTCCTTGTCACATTCCCGAGCATGAAGCGTTCAATACCCGGCGTAGAAGACACAGAAGTGACCCAGGGCAAGGCGTTGTTTGACGCAGCACTCGAGAATGGTGTCAGCCACTTCGTATTTAGCAGTGTTGACCGAGGTGGTGATGAAAAGAGCTGGGACACACCTACAAATGTTCCGCACTTTATTACGAAACACGAAATCGAGCTACATATCCGTGAGTATGTTCAAGCGAAAGTCGGAGGCAATGATATGACATACACTATTTTGCGGCCAACCGCGTTCATGGACAACTACAGGCCTGGCCTCCCCGGTCGTATCTTCGCCGCTGCATGGGCACAACTCGGCCAGAAGAGACTGCAGCTGGTCGCCACGAGCGACATCGGTATCATTGCCGCGCAGGCTTTTTCCGATCCAGAGGGTGATAATTACAAGAACAAAGCTATTGGGCTGGCGGGAGACGACATCAGTCAAGCTGAGGCCAACGAGTCGATGTGGCGCGCGAAGAGACGGCCCATGGTGCAGTCGTATTGGGTTTTTGCTTATCTCTTCAAGTGGATGGTCGCTGACCTGGGCGTCATGTTCAAGTGGTTTGAGACTGATGGGTATGGATGCGACATTGAGAAGTGTAGAAGGTTGAATCCGCAGATGAAAGATTTCAAGACATGGTTGAAGGAGGAAAGTGCCATCCCTGGTATCTAGCGCGCAAAAGCATGCGGGACGTTGTAGAAGTTTCTGCGCCTACGCGAGCAATACAAGGTTGGAATGGTCGAGTTCTTCCGGATTTTGTACGGCGGCCGCAAAGTTCGGCCAGTCGCTCGCACGGTCACCTCGCTACTCGAATCACCATCGACTTCCAAATTGCTCCAGCACAACGCTTTTCGAAGTACACCGTACGCACACCTCATGACCTGCAGCTTGCGCATACCTCCTGTGGGTGATACGCATGAAACTCGGGTCGGGGCGTATAGTGCAAGCGAGATGAAGTGATCCAGGCTCCCGTTCATGTGTTACGAGTGTGCGGCATGACATTGGCACCAGCACGTATGGATTGGGTAGTCGGCGACGCGGGTGACTTGATCGGCAAGCTTGAAACCTCTATCACAGACATCTCTAGTTAATCTGTATTAGTTTTATGGAAGCTACCGTCCTAACGACGGTTGAAATGGCTATTACGGTCTCATCCCCGGACCCTTGATCTTGCAGGAACGGCTATCGGCAGGTGGCCATCACAGAAAGCTTGATACATGGATGGAGCTATCTGTCTCCATAGTTGACCGAGTGGTGTACACGAAAAGATCGACATGGACGGTGGGCGGTAAGCAGCGTATCAGGTTGAGAGCGCAATTGCCAACCATGCACGATTTTCTTGTTCGTCTGCTTCGAGACGCGACTGCCTGAAACACACGCTAGCTTAATTTGGTCTTGGCGCGATTTCAAAGCTTCATTTGAGGTTTTCCATCCATTATCACATAGGGACTGCCCGAAGCCAGTGGTTCTCCCGACAAGCGAGCGCACTGAGCATGCTAGATGCTTGCGGCCCATCACCCTGGGAAACCATCCCTAATTTCCTGCTAATCTGTGCTTCTCTCCCACCTCTAAGGCGTCTATGATATCCGATCGGCGAGGACAAAGGAGGTTCGCAGCAAGTGCACTGAATGACAATGAATCATCAGTGTATAGACAAAGACCCAACGATGCAGGGAAGGACACATGCCGATAATGTCCAGTTTGATCTGCTGATCTGCTCTGCAGCATGATGCGGGACTTCGGCAGCCACGATTTGGTCGTGCAGCCACGAGGTTGACATTCTGAAACATCCCATCAACCCTGGTCATGAACCACACTGTTGTACCTTCCTGGCAAGTATTGGCTAATCTTCATCTTCCAGACTCTACCAGAACTTTCAACTCCCGCCCTACCATGTTCCGTACGAGGCAGATGCCTGATCTGGTTTCACATGGTGGTGTGAACCCTCTCCCTACGTCTACTGCCAGTGCCTTGCCTTCCCGCTCATTTCCCAAAACAGCTCATACACGCTGCAAGCGCCTTCTGATACATGCCCATGGCGGGCCTCGAAGATATGCGCAACACCTTCACCTACTTGAATAAGTCCATCTCCCCTCATCTAGAACAATGGTTGCATTTATGTTGGTGGCTCAAGCATTGTTCTCAGTTTAGCCACACGGTCACTCTTTACAAAGAACGTATTGTTCTGTCTCACTCCTTTGACATTGTTCGAGATATCACCAGGGCTGGCCCTCATTCTTTTCACGCAACACCATTTACGACTTGAGCTTCTCTGAGCACATCTTTCCTGCTCAAATAGTTTAAGCATACGCTCATTTCTAGCGAAAAACACAGCAGACCAAACAAAACTTCACCACATAAGTCTCGCTGGTCGAGCACTCACAATATGCAATACAGATTCATCCTTGCCGCATTGGCCTCGGTGGCCAGCGCACACACATGGGTTGAACAACTCAACGTTATAGCGCCGAACGGCACGATGGTTGGCGCACCTGGCTTTGCTCGGGGGAACGTCAAGAGAGGTTCACCAGGATTTGGCGATCCAGCAATGGTCAATCTCCTCCCACCGAACCCAAGACCACCCAACCAGATCTTTGATAGCGACCTCATGTGTAAGGATGCTCAGACGACGCAAACACAAAGCGACGGCAGTCCTCGCCTCCAAGCAGCAGCTGGCGCAAATGTCGCTCTTCGATACCAGGAGAACGGTCATGTCACACTGCCGCAAGGCCAGCCCGGCAAGCCTGAGAACAGGGGTACCGTCTACGTCTATGGCACAACACAGCCACAGGCAGACGACAAATTTCTGTCCATCCACAGGCAGTGGACTGCCGACGGTCAAGGCGGTGACAAAAGGGGCGTCCTCCTTTCCACGCGCGATTTTGATGACGCCCAATGCTACCAGGTCAATGGCGGAGAGATTTCCTCAACTCGGCAGAAGACCTTTGCTCACACATCAAACTCACTGATGGGTGCCGATCTGTGGTGTCAGCAAGACATCCAGCTACCAGCCGCGGCACCGAGTGGTCAGCCATACACCCTGTACTGGGTATGGGATTGGCCAACAATGCCAGGCACCGAAGGATTTCCCGAGGGGAAGCAAGAGATCTACACCACGTGCATGGATGTCGACATTGTTCAAGGTACAGACACTCAACAGAAAGCAGTTGGTGCTAGCTTCGTTCAAGGTCAGGATCTCGGCAATGCAGCAGTAGCAGCAGTGTTCGCCGACATTGCTAACCCAACAGCCGTGACGGGCGAGAGCATCCCATTCTCAGCTGCGAGTGGAACGCCCAGCGCGACCGACAACTCAGGTAAGCAGTCTACTGCTGCACCAGCTAGCACAACACAGCCAAACTCACAAACATCAGGTTTCTCTAGTTACGCTACCGAGACAGCATCGGTCGTCACCGCTACCGGCTCGGCACCAGTCAGCGCTGCCACCGGCACAACACCACTCAACACCGCTACCGATGTGCCTACAGCTACGAACACCAATGGTGGCAGTAGCCAGCAAACACGACCTAGCGTCTCCCCTATTGGCGCAACCGGTGCCTCAATCGCACAGAGTACCGCCGCCACCGGCACAACACCACTCAACACCGCTACCGGCACGGCATCTGTCAGCGCTGCCACCGGCACAACACCACTCAACACCGCTACCGATGCGCCTACAGCTACGAACACCAATGGTGGCAGTGGCCAGCAAACACGACCTACCGTCTCCCCTATCGGCGCAACCGGTGCCCCAATTGCACAGAGTACCGCTGGTGGGAATTCCAACGACGGAGATCGGGACAATGGCCGTCACGGGCACGGAGGTAACCACGGAGGTAACAACCGAGGTAATTCTGCCCAGAACACAGCCACTGCCATCGCAAACAACAACGCCGCAGCCGCAGGTACAACCACGACCGCCACAGTCACTGGTCCAGCGAGCACAGTCACACAAGTCCAGACCAACTTCCAGACCATTTACCAGACCAAAATGGAGACCGTCACCGCCAGCAACAAGAGGAGACAAGAGGCTACCGACGCTCCTGCTGCAACCGAGTATCCTTCAATTCGAGGAGTGACGACATCGACGACAACAGCGTACAGCAAGACCGAAGCCGCATATAAGCTGAGGGCGCGAAACCCGTTCTACGTCGTGCCTGGGGTCTAGCGCCGGTCGCTAGATTGCTCACGACGAAACTAAACATAATGAAAGACAAGAGATATGATATGAGATTGTACATATGACGGAACATGATGGATTGATTGATTGATTGCAATGACACACGACCGGATTCTGCATAGCGTGGACTTGCTTGAACGACATGGAGGGAAGGTGTTGGGGGCGTTGCAGGTTGACACATGGATAGCATGGCCTTACTTTCGTTGATGATACCCCAAGTTTTAGAATAGCTGGCCAACTCAGATGCACATAGGCTGGAGTGTGTTGGTGGCGTTAGTGGTAGCAATGGAATTATGGTGTTCGTGCTTGAAGCACTTATGCTTGTAAGTTCTATGAATTGGTCTATGAATGCTCGCTCCTGCCTGGGTATCAATGGCTATTCTCGTGAAGTCGTGATCTTCGTGTCTTTATGGTTTATCGCCTCCGTCCGACGAGACAATCATGGGTGTCGGTGGATTCTCCGTGACGCCAGCGCTCCCCAATGCATCCTGTTCACTAAGTATTAGAGTGCTCTACAGCTCCTTCTTCAAAAAATGCTCCGGCTTGTGCGTAACCTCATAATCATTATGCACGTTCGCCCTCTCAACCTCGGGCAAACTCTCCAGTTCCATCTGCAGGCTCTCCGCCACGTCGTGCGACACTTGCAGCGTGATATTCGGATCAAGCACAATATCGACCTCGACCGTCAGCCTGGGCCCACTGTACCAGGCGCGCACCGTGTCGACCTGCTCGATCAGCGGGTTGTGATGCATAGCGATATACGTCAGATGCTGCAGTGTTTTCGGGTCTGCACTCTTGCCGATCAACATGTTGAATTCGGATGTTGCGGTGCGCAGCCAAAGGCAGGATATCAGGACGCTGAGGATTATGGCGCCCATAGGGTCGATCCACCAGCGCAGTTTGCTACCGCCTACGGAGGTGAGGATGCCGAAGCCGTTGATGGCGAGGTCGTTGCGGTGGTCTTGCCAGAGGATTTGCACTTGCGAATACTGGTTGCGGATGCTGTAGCAGTACAGGAAGAGGCCGAGCTTGGTGCAGAAGGCGATGGTGACGGCGATGATGGAGGGGAGGTGGAAGCCCGTTGTGGCTGCGTTGGGGGGACGCGCGAGGGATTGGGCGGAGAAGGCGATGAGGATGAGGGAGACGGCGGTCATGAGGAAGCAGAAGGTTATGTTTCCTGCTGTTTCGATGCGAGCTTTGCCGGCGGGGTACTTTCGGCCGTCGACGCGGGCGACGGCGCGGTTGCAGAGGAAGAGCATGATGTTGGAGAGCGGGTCGAAGATGGCGTCGGCCATGGTGGTGAAGAGGGAGAGCGAGCCTGAGGCGATGGCGGCGTAGATCTGGAGGGCGGCGAGCAGGATATTGGCGGCGAGAGAGCCGTAGACAGCGATCTTGTAGCGAAGGGCGTTGCTTTCTTGGATTTCGCGGGCGTCGGAGACGTGGGCGTGGACGGGCTTGAGGAGGCGCTCGATTTGGTCGTTCTGTTCAGCGTAGAAGGCTGCTACTTTGCGCTTCTTGCCCGTGTTGGGCCGGGCCAGCTCTTCAGGATCGAAGACCCGGTTGCGCAGGTTGAGGGGATCCATTGGAATTTGACGATCCATCCTCACGGTTGGGGAGGAGGAGTGGTCCTGAAGGTGAAGCAGGATGCAGATTACAGAACGAGACGAAACGAGCAGGCCCCCCCTGCGGCAGACAACTTGGACCCACAACTTAGCCTGAGGCAGATATGAATTGAACCAGGCAGCCAGGCAGGCTTGGTGAGGCTCAACGTCATCGGATAAACTTCCCTTTTTGGTTTCATGTAAGTCTGCCGTTTCGAGGCAGGTACTCTCAGCTCGTCAATCTCGCACGGGAAACAGCTCGTCTGTCCAGGCTTACAGCTCAGGTCGGACAATTCTCTGTTGGTTCAGGTGTGGATCTTGTGGTGTGCAACGAGAGGTAATGCAGCTATGCTAAGTGCGGTGCCACACCACGACGGCAGCAACCTTCGAGCATAGGCTCTCTCCTCTTGGATGGCCTAACAAGCCTATCGCAATACCATGTCTATCTGTCATGGGATGAAATGCGAAGACGCCTTTGACAGCGAGGCAGCAAAGACCTCCAAACCCACATCGCACCACCTTTGGCGCAGCAGAGCGTTCTCATAGCCGATCTAGGGCTCATCTTAACTGCGTGTGCGGCCTTTGCGCATTACCGAGTGTTTTTAGACTGTGTCTCTCATTGCTGGAACAATTTTGTTCTCGAGTAGCTAATGTCTTCCCAGAATATCCCCTAAACCCAGAAGTGACTGCAGGCGGGATTACTTGCATTGTCTCGTGCGAAGCCTCCCGAACATTCACCCGTACAATGCTCGATTTTGGTCTGGTAACGTCGACACAAAGGCTCATTTCCACCGTCACTGATAGCACTTGCACTTTCAGTCTCGCCCGGTAGTTGGGACAGAACTCCTCGATAGTATAAATGTTCATCTCAGCTCGTTCTTTCATCAACCGGACGTGAGCACGACTAAAACTGGTTTATGTTAGCGCAGACAACTCAAGATGACAGGCCTCACGGCGATTTTCGACCCTCGAATATCAGTCTACTTGGGTGCATGCATTCTTGTCGGCCTACTCATCGACTATCTGCGCCTCAGATGGAAGCTACGGAATGCCAACATCATACCTCGATCAACCATTATTGAGCTGGTAGACGCATTGCTTTGGACACGGTCCGAATTGTCAAGCATTCACGGCCAAGAGGCACCCAGGTCCAACAGTTACGATGCCATCCAGCGCCTGAAAGCGCTTTACGATGAGCTCGAAAGGGGCGTACACCCTCTCCAAGCTTCTCTGAGATCAACAGAAATGCTTGTATTTCACAAAGAAATGCAAGAATCCCTCCGCGGAATTATCGACGGCTTCGAAAAGCGGTACAATATTGTTGACCAAGCGTCTCAGAGATATGAACGGAGCTGCAACGAGTGGGCCAAAACCTTACTGGCACAGCATGATCTGCTGCAATACTCATCGAGGTCTTCTGGTTGGCTCACAGAAGCTGAAACAGTGCTGGCTGACCACGATGCAGAGCTACTTGAAGAGGTTGAGGGATTCGAAGCAGTTTTAATGGCAGACTGTGCACGTGTCTATCCAGCACTTCTGGAGACGAAGGACAATACAGAAGATGGTGTCAACATGCTCATTACGAAGCGTGACTTTGACGAGATCGAGGAGTTGTTCGAATCGACGTTGCTCATGGCATCTTGGTACCACACGCTCAATCGTCTAGAGGCCGAAGTCGCCATTTCGACGGCCGAAGGTGGGCTAAAAGTTTTGTTGGAACGCAACCTGGCATTGCAGGCTCAAGGCTGTCAGGTCAAGGAGGTCAACTGCAGCAGAAATCAAATTCTGGAGATACACGAAGGCATCCTTCAAGGTGGGATCCGCGATATCGGACAATCACATATGTCGTTCAAAAACACCATGAATCAGCACTTCGGCCGAGTTCGGCAAGCAATCGACCGTATGACACTGCGACACGGACGCTGGGCCAGCATTGCGCAGAGGATCAACATGCCGGAAAACGACGTCTGGTCGGAACATGGAAAGGTGGCATTGCATCAATTCGTGCGGACGAGAACCATCATAATGAAGAGCTGCGAGAAAGAAGGATTACGATACCACGAGGAGTCAGAACAAGACGACCAGAGCAGCAGGGACGAGACTAGGCCAGGCGAAGCTACCCCCATCAACGAAGAAGAGCTCTTGCGACACCTGAAAAAGCTAAAAACCGAGCTCAGCGCCCTGCGAGGAGAAGTGCCCGAAGGCCTCCGTGCCTATGAAGAGAACATCATCGTGACCCAGATTGAAAGCATATATGAGAAGCTACACCTCGGAGAGGTGCCATATGAGTTGCGCCGTGGGTACAGACCTGCTGGGAGTTGCGGTGGTCGAGATGAGTGGAACCTACGAGAAGAGTGCTGGTGGCCAGCTTACAGAAACACGGATGAGATGAGGGAAAAGGGTCCCACTAGGAAACGCCCGAAAAACCCATCGTAACGGCATCTCAGACGATTTTGACCTATATTTGTCGGCGGAACATGTGCTTATCGCGTCGTTCATATTTGCTGCTGTCAATGACCCTTCAGTAGCACAGGAAGCTGCGCGAGGAGCATCACAGCTTCTCTGTCTGCACCGGAAGATAGATGAATTGTGCAGTCACTAGTGGTGACTGGCACTTCAAACGTTAGTTCTGTAGCCTGAATTACGCGGCAGCAACGTCTACTAGTGCCAGACTAGACCAAATGCAAGTCTTGGTGGGGCTGCGGATTGAATCTATTCTATCTCGAAATTTTGAAGAATCACACACTGACACTCTTCTTTTCTACACATTCTAGTCACTATGTCCCGGTAGCAGCAATCAATCCAGTCAAATACATCTTTGGTCGAGTGCCCCCTCGACCACCATGAAAATCTACACATATCCGCACCGGTAGCACGAATTTCTGACCACCAAGTTGTAGTGGTCAAACATGCCTCCAGGTCGTGCAACTCCAGCCTCTGCGGCTCCTCTCAAATCTCCCGTAGGCGATGCGCTCTACAACTGGGCTCGAGAGAACCAAGAGCCCGGCTATGTCTTCCAGCAGCAGGAACTCCTCGACTCTGGCCTAGTTCCACAGAATAGTCTCCAAGTCCTCGTCGAAGCTATCAAGTACCTCGTCGGCAAGCGCCTGTTCAAACCGCACGATATCAAGGGTCAACAAGGAGTAGGATACGAGTTAATTGAAGAAGCTGCTGCAGCAAAGTAATACACTTTCGCTCGCGTTCAGAAGATCAGGTCTAACATCTACACAGCTATGGAGGTCTCACTTCAGACGAGCAGATGGTCTACGGTTCTATCGAGTCAGCCGGCACAGCAGGATTATGGACTAAGACGATAAAGGCGAAAAGTGGTGTCCATGCCAAAGTGCTGGATCGGGTCTACAAAAGCTTGGAGACGAAAGGCCTGATCAAGCAGATGAAGAGTGTCAAGCACCCGCAGAGGAAGATGTACATTCGTGCTGGCTTGACTCCATCTGAAGAGGCTACAGGTGGTACGTGGTTCAACGATGGTCGACTTGATATCGGCATGATCGAAGCTGTCACTTCTGCCATTGAAGCATATTGTTCCATCAGAAGTTGGCAGGAAGTCAGCGACGACTCAGAGGACTATCTCGCTACCTTGAAGCGCAAACAGCCGGATGACGGGTTTGAAGAGGCAGGCAAAGGAAAGCAGAAGAGGACTGAGAACGGCAAAGTCGAAGTCAAGAAGCCTCGACAGTATGAGCCGATCGCGCCACGATACACTGGCTACCCGACTCTTGCCCACATCAGTCAAGAGTTGATTGACAAGAAGATCACACAGTTGGCGATACCGAACAATGCCCTGCAGCAAGTTCTAGACATCATGATCTACGATGGCCGGCTGCACCGAACGCAACGAGATGCAAGAGCAGACGAGACGCCCGAAGACCCAGATCACAACCAGATTTTCATGTATCGATGCTTCGCTAATCCTCTTCAGCTGGGTCAGAAACGACATCGACAGGCCAGAGTTGTGGGTCATCACCACTCTGCTCTACGCGAACAGGAGGTGGAGGATATCGGCAGAGGTGGCTTCAGTGAAGTGCCCTGCCTAGATTGTCCTGTGTTCGAGATCTGTGGTGATGGCGGGCCCGTCAATGTCAAGACTTGCATCTACTTGCCAGAATGGAAGGACAAGATGGAGATGGCTGATAATGAAGCTGGTGATGTCTGGCCACAAATTCCAAAGAAGAAACCGATCCAGCCAAAACAGCCAAAGAGATGATATCGCTCGGTTGACCGAGGGTGGTCTGGCTGGAAGGCAGGAATTTTCTACTCAGAAAAGCATAGCGTTGGCGTTTTCAAAATGTTCTGACGAAGGACACTACGACATTTCAAAAGATACCCAGCATTTAACGGATTGCAATGATGGGGGCTCAGCTTACTAAAGGGATAACCATGGTGGGGCTGTGGTGAGCAGCTGCACATATGACATCTGTTTCACGTATTTCTCTTTCTTACGCTGCCATGCCCCGCGGAAGCAACGTGGCCGGTACTCGGGCACTTCTTGGTTGTGATCTTCCCGTAGCACCTGCCACGTTGCTTGCGCACCGCGTGGCTGCCAAAGTTCTCGGGTGCACGTGGGTCGGGTATCCTCTCGTGCGATTGGCAGGCCTCTTTTACCTGCCTCCCATGACGGAAACCCGAAAGAACGCGGAGGCCGACCGTGCATACAGGCATGTATACTTTGATAAGCAACGATGAGCCGACCCATGTTGAACTGCTTCCAAACCGCATGGAATGATGTTCTAGCCAGGTACAACCGTGAGATTTTACGCCCGGTAAGCGCCAGCCGAGTGATCTGACCACTCAACACCTGCACAGCTCATTGTCAGCATCCCAAATCACGCCTGAAAATGACGACACTCTTGACATCAACAATCCAGGCTGTCAAGACATCGATCGGCAATGGACCCTGGGAAGCACTATCATCAGCAATGTCCTGACATAATCGTGGTATAGATCTACCTGTATATGAGTATTACGGACTTCCATCGCGGCTCCCTGAAAGTGGCACGAGTGATATGTCACTATGTCTATATTGAGTCGTATTCGTTGCTGCAGCGGGGGTCCGTAGGACTCCGACTGCTTGGGTCACTCAGTGACCCTGGAATTCCTATCTCTTGCTCATCTCAGGCTCACTGTGCAGAAGTTTCCCGATGGGAAGTGTTGCCACTGATGCAGTTCAAAACAACAACTGAGACTGGCCAAGCCCCAGGCTGGCAGCTTTCACAGAAACGAAGAATGAAGCATGCTTGTCGACGTCGAACGGCAATGAACTTTGAGCTAATTATCCTTCCGGGCCTACCTGACATTATCACCCCTTTCAGGCAATAGATTAAGGCACCAACTACTCAGCCTCCTTACTTTGACCGGTTTTGACCGGTTTTGTGGGCCGTCTACTCGCATGAGATCTTAAACTGCTAGGGACGATCACTTCAGATATTGTCGGTGAAAGAAGAACGGTCCGTGCTCTGCGTTCTTGGTAATTGTACATCAATTAGCTTCTACCTTGCCATTCTACCAAATCATCAATCACGAGATGCGACGGCCAAGACGGTGAACTTAGCTAGTGGCTTGTGGTTAAGGCACTCCAAAGTTGGTGGAAGGAATCATAGGGCTGCATCTTGCCATGATTAGGCCCCCCGCCAATGCTAAACCGGTCTGGGCAGCTCTTGCCCCGGTATCCTGGCCATGCGAACTCACGATGACACACTGGCTGAGCACTATTTCATTCCAAGCGATACCAGTCACGTTTCTACCACTAAATCGGGCGAGACGATGATCAATCACGCATTTGAATTCCTTTATTGAACGATAGCGACAGTTGTATGATAGAAATGACGTTATTCAGTGTAAAAAGCGATCCTGGCCTCCTACAATACCGTGCCTGAGAAGGATTCCGTGAGAACAAGTATGAGCCAGTCACCAAGATTGATAAGCCTGAATGGCACCACAAGGGTTTCTCTTCGTCAACAAACACTCAAATTCACCTAGTCTCTCGAGGAATACAGGCTGTGAAGCATCACTTGCATCGAAGGTGAACAAACATGTTCAGCAGCAGAGGTTCTGGAAGTCGTCAGGACCGAGGAAGAATTGGTATCGACCATTCGTTAGGTCTGATAGTTCTGGACCGCCTTCGCCTTCAGAGTCATCGTTCTGTGAAGAGGTGACAGACATCAAAAGTGAGCATAGTTCGCCGGAGCGTCGACGACCGGCATCGCTCGCCCAGAGTGAGACGGAGCAGGAACGGTCACCATCACCACAGGGGCCAACTGCAACACGACGCCGTGCCAGCACTAGGCAGCTCCCGCGGTCGGTGCCGGAGAGTTTAGTCAGGCGGCTTGTCGTGCAAAACACAATCGGGGAAAGGGAGAAGCCACAACGCGAGCCAACACCGATCGGTGTCGACCCTACAACGATTCTCTTAAGCAGATCGGGAGACATAACTGACCCCTTTAACTGCACTGTTGTACAGATAACACCAGAATTGAGGGATGTCCTCGACCGGCATCTTCGATGGGCTGTCTCGTCTGCGGTAAGTGACTTTGCGATCAAAGAAGGAGTTCAACGAATCCTCAGCTCTGTTCTCACAGACCGTATGCACTCGACAGCTTTTCTTGCCATGGCCACGGCGCAACAAAGACGGACAAGCAATATCGTCTTACCACATGATCACAGCCCAGAGTACTACTCGTACTGCGCAACTAAGATTATCAGGGAGTATATTGCCGCACGTCCTGGAGAGGTCGAACCATACACTTTTGTTGATATCTTCCGCCTTGCGATGTGTGAGTGGCTCAGTGGAAATCACAAGGCAGCACGAATCCATTTCTCGTACATTGCACGAAACTACAACAACTTCAACCCGCACGACGCAGCGGGTTGGCATAGTATCGAGGTGATCAGCACCGAAGACTTGTTCCTGGCCGTTGACGTGGACGAGAAGCCTTTACTGTCACTGACGTGGGAGCCCGAACTGGCCGCTGGACCACGGATAGCGACTTGGGCAGTAGAAGACCTAATCAGGTCTTCAATCGGTTCAATTGAGCCAGATGGGGGTTCCAGAGATCCCTCTGCCCTATGTAGAAGAGCTTCGAGTCCAAAGCAGAGGAGCGGCCTTATGGCGGTCATTCCACAACAATCCTTGCTCAGGTCGCCAATACAAAAACTTTTCATGTCATTGCAATCGTTCCCCAAATACAGTCAAATCGATTTCGGTTCAGCGACAACAGGAGAGTTGTGGATAATGAAACGGAGGATACATGCGACGCTTCACCGAATACAAAGCATGAAAATCGTGGAACCAAGCGTGGAAGAGTGTGTGAAACGAACTCTCCTCATACTACTATTCCTAGCCTCGACGACGCCAGCACGACGTCTTGGCAGGACAGACGTGCCCCGACTAGCGGTGCGGTTGAAGGACGCACTACTAGCAGCCGAAGCTGTAAGAAGCCAGCAGGTAGGCGGACCAACATGCAGTAGAGGTACAAATCCTACCATGCAGCCTAAACTATATCTATGGATGTTAATCACTGGCTTAGTGGCTGCGAAGGAGGGACCAGGGAACGAGGGATTGGCGCAGTGGTTCAGCGAGAGAGTGGTCACGTCAGCCCTGCAGGTATGCGGACCGCAACCAATGCCTGAGCAGGTTAATGCTGCGCTGGAGGAATATCTGACGTTCAGCAACGTCCACGGGAACGTAGTTGAGGAAACTTGTACGAATATTGAGATGCAGATTAAGCGTTGCGTTCGACACGGCTGAGGGGTGGATTTAGGGTTGTGGATGGACCCTTGTGATATGCCAGTATGGAGGATGGATAGACCTGGTAACAACCTACAGTACCGTACCGTAAACGCGAGATATGCTACCGGGAGGATCAACAAGCTCTTCGTCCCTTGGATCGACCGTCCTGTCTACTTTCGGTACCGAAGTACTAGTAACGTCATTCCGCGTGCTAAGTTAAGCTGACACATCCTGACAGCAGCTGGCTCCCGCATGATGGCTGCTTCCTACTGTATTCATGCTGATCCACTCCACTCCATATGTTCTATGGCTGTCATGTTTGTGCCGTGCTTCGTCCGTCTTGACTGCAGCTGCTGGGACAGGTCGTTCACCTGGCGGTGCCTGTCGATGCCCGCCTCTGAGTCCCTGAGGTCAGACTACATTGTGCTGAGAGCTCTACCTGAGCCTTCGAGTTGCTGCTCTGTTCTGTCATCTATGCGTGTGACGCTGCCTTTCGACTGTGGGGGTTGGGTGGTAGTCTACATTCTGCATCTCACGACGTCTAATCGCGGCGTGTTTGCCTCGCAGACCGAGCCACCCATGAGCTCGCATTGTTTCTCTGGTTCATGCTTCTGGTGTTGTACGGTAGACGCACCCTGCTCTGCTCTGCTCTCTTGTCATCTCGCGACCGCATTCCTCGGCTTTGGAATAGGTATATCCATGTCATCCCCCATGTCCGCACTCCCATCTGCACCCTCCTGCTCCTCCTCGTCATAGCTCGGCACCACAACATCCCACTGCTGGTTGAGACTCCCGCTCACATCCACGTCCACATCCACATCCATATCCTCGGGCGCCTCATCGCCCACCGCATCCGCATCCGCATCAACCTCTACCCCCGTCCTAACTCGATACGCAACCCAAGCGCCATCCCTCAACTCCAGATCCGCAAAGGTCTCAATGGGCCCCTGATTGCTCTTCGCGCCCGTCTTCTTCTTGCTTGACGAGACTGTCTGCGCGATGCTCGCGCGGTCCTCGGCGTAGACAAAGCCCTTTGTGGGATCGCGGCGGTCGGCGAGGATGCCGAGTTCGAGGGCGCTGGGGTCGGAGGGCAGCGGCGTGGTGCTGCCGGGGAGGGTGGTGAGGTTGCGGGAGGCGAGGACGTGCAGGAGGGTTGTCTTGGCGGAGTGGAGGGTTTGGGTGGGGTGGATGGAGAGGACGGTGGTGGATTTGTGGTGTTTGAAGAGGAGGGTTAGGTGGGTTGGGGTCGGGAGGGTGGTGAGGTCTGAGGAGGACATGTTGGGAGACTTCAGTGTAGGGACGGAGTTTTGTAGTGTTTGGAAGAAGACGGAGACAGAAACGGAGGCTTGGTTACAGAATTAGACTGGCTTGCCAAATTGATAGATAAAGTTGAGGCAATCGTAGAGAAGGGTCCTTCCTAAAACGCGCTTTCGGCCGCGGACGCGTAAAGTGGTTTTGTGCAAAGCCTGCAAACTTGTCAGTGGCTCATCTGACAGCTCGCTCAATGTACCGTAAGTTGCGCATGAGATGCCATATCCGTGATGAGTTCATACTCTGCATCAGACTATGTGGCCTTTCAGTTCAGAGAACAGCGCTGGACGTAGAGAACGTGGCGTTCTACCTACATCACCCAACGTCAGCAATGCGGGCTCACAACCAGCCGTGCCAGACACCTCACTCGCAGAAGAGATTGATGTGACCCTCCAGACTGTCACTCGCCAGCCTCAGCGTCTCGGCCTCCATCCCATCCTGCGCATCTCGCTGATTGGCGCAATCTCCTTCATCGCGGGCTTCGGACTCGGCAGTGCTCATGGCGCGACCACAGCAGCCCTCCGGTACCGCGCCGAGAACGCCCATCGTACACCAACTTCAAGAACCGGGTGGTATCTGTACGGCAAATCACGGAACTACCATGCTATCATTGGCGGTGTCACGGAGGGCGTGAAGAATGGAGCCAGATACGCTGCTTGGACTACACTTTTCCTTGCCATTGAGGAAGGTCTGGATAGAGCGAGGGGCAAGGTGTTTGCGAGCAGGCAAGACAGGGAAGATGGGAAGCTAGCGAGGGGTCAGAGGGACTTTTTGAATACCGTGTCTGCGGCTGTTGCATTCTCAGGGCTGTATGGGTGGAAGAACGGGTTTGATAGGTGGTCGGCGCAGAGGTTGACGAGGTCGGCTGTGAGGTTTGCTGTACCGTTTGGGTTGGCGCAGGATGCTCTTGCGAGTTTGAGGGGGGACAGGCCTTGGTATGTGGAGTGGGTGATGGGCAGAGCTGGAGCTGTTGAGCGGAACAAAGTTGGGCAGGAGATGGCGTGACTGTGATCCCCTCGTACAGGCATGTTGGACATGTGCTCCCGCCCAGCTAGCGCATGGACCTCCCAAAAATGATGTCTTGCAAGCAATTTTCTGATGATGACCAGAGCGTCTGCAAAGGTCAATTCGTCTCAAAACTTGCTTCCGCTGTTTCGTGTAGAAGGCCCATGTTGAAAGTCTTCTCCAATGGAGACGGCACGGGCAGAGTGGATTTTCGGGGCACAAATAGCAAGACGGCAGCCACACATGGCCTAGACTCGCACCCGGAGATTAATCCATGGCCCCTAGCACGAGCCCTAAGCTAGCGTACCAGTAACGCGGTCCGCGATGCTTCACAGCCTTCAAGCCCACTTGGCTCGTGCTTCTACTGGCAGCATGAGAAAGGTGGGGTAGGAGAGAGCGCAATGAAATCGATGCCATGCGCCTACTCTCTTCAATACAAGGGCAAGCAGCAGCAACGCGTTCACCGTGTCTAACCCGAAGACAGCTACAAGTTGGAGCTGAAACACGATCTGCGACGATCACACCTTCATCACTACCCTCAAACTGGACCAGCTGAGCTATTCGTTGACCTGAGCATCTCTCACGCGTCCTCCAACTTGCGAAAGAGTAGCAAACACCTGTTCCAACTGACTTGGTAGGAATATCTCGTGGATGAGCACGCAACATCGCCAGCGCTGCGGGCTTGCCTGCGAGCAATCAAACTATCATAGCAATCGATCCAGGGGAAGATGAGATTGCTAGTGTGAGAACAAGAGTCGGCTTCGACAACGATGCGACGACATCATGGCCGAGCGCCCTCCCCCTACGCCGGTCGTACACCTACGCCTCCCTCAGCTGAAGTCACCTTGATCCGCAACTTCGATCATGTCGTCAACCCGACTAGACCAGCGAGACAGTCCCCGCTCGCTACTTCTCAGTTTCAAGGCATGCCTCTCGACCTTGTCGACCGTATACGAAGCTTTCCTCTCTTCCAGTCCGCCCCTGACGACTTCCTGTATGAGATCGGGAAGGCCCTCAAGCCACAAATGCATGCCCCGAACGACTACATAATGACAGAAGGAGACGATGCCAAAGCTATGTATTGGGTCGTGAGAGGCGCTGTCGCTGTCTGCTCAAGAGATGGCGAATCAACTTACGCAGAACTGAAACAGGGTTCGTTTGTAGGTGAGATTGGCATACTCATGGAGCGGCCAAGGACCGCCACAGTCATCGCCCGAACCCGATGTCTGACTCTGCAGCTCAAGAAGGAAGATTTGATGCACATCTTGCCCAGGTTTCCCGATATCGATCGTGCCATCCGAGAAGAAGCCTTGGAACGACTTGCAATACTTGAGAAGAAGAAGAAGCAGGGCGCCAACCCGGCGCCCACTGAGCGAAGAGGTTCCAAGAGGATAAGAGATCAAGGCGATGAGATGGAAGTCGATGAAAATGATACCAACAAGCGGAGGAAGTCTCCAAGTCTGGCTTTGAACGATGTGTCGCCTGCGAGTGCCTTGGGCTATGGTTTGGTGAACGTGAGGACATTGCTGAAGGAACTGCCACTATTCGCAAACCTACCACCGGAACCACTGCACTTTCTTGGTTTGAATGCTCAGCCAAAGAGCTTCCCGCCCTTTGCCGATATCATCAAACAGAATACCACTGGCAGAGAGGTTTACTTCATCGTCCATGGAGAGGTCGAGGTCATCGACGAGCATGACAATTCCATTCGGAAAAATTCTCTGCCAGCTCCCGCAATTGTCAAGGCAAGATTACGCTCCGGCCACTATTTTGGCGAAGTCGTGAGCTTGTCCCTGGCTCCGAGAAGGACCGCCACTGTCAGGTCTGTAACCCAAGTCGAATGTCTGATGATCCCGGAGAACGTTCTTGAAGAATTCTGGCGTCGATGTCCACCGCCGCTGAGGACACAGATGGAGGCCACTGCAAAGCAGAGACTGAAGACCAATTCCGAGGATGACATAGCAATGGCAGATGCTGCTCAACCGCCAAGCATGACAGAGCTGGAACTGGACGAGCGCGTGGGCAAAAGGCCGGCACGACCACCAAGGGTCACATTCAACGATGCAGAAATGGCTGCTCCCATAGCACCTTTGAAACCAGATGAGCCCACATCAGCCGAACCCCTTGACCCAGATCCCTTCCTAAGTGCAGGTCTAGATAGTGTCCGATCACGCTCTCGAAGGGGGTCCTTAGCACCACCACCGCCTGACGAACCTGTCCCCAAGCCCTCTGCCAAACCACGACGTTCACCAAGAGGCTCCCCGCAGAGCTCGCCTCGAGGCTCACCGACATCATCGATAGGGCCAGCTTCGCCTTCGACGGGTTTTCCCACGCCATCACCCCTAGCAGAGGAAAGCACGCCCTTCGCCTTTACAGATCCTTTCTTCCCTCCACGACCACGTCCTGCAACACGAATCACTGACGGACAGAATCGTGGTCTCATTCCTGATGAAATCCTCGTGCTTGTCCTCCGCTACCTCGAAATGCACGAGCTGATGCGTTTCCAGGCCGTCTCGCTACATTGGCAAAACGTCATCAATAAGTCTGACAAGCTTCTGCATCACCTTGATCTAGCCAGTTACAACCGAAAGGTTACCGACGATCTCCTAATCAAGACCATCATACCGTTCGCCGGATCGAGGCCAAGAAGCATAGACGTATCAAACTGCTTCCATCTCACAGACGAAGGTTTCTCTGCGCTAGTCGAACATTGTGGTCAGAACGTCACCACCTGGAAGATGAAGAGTGTATGGGATGTCACTGCGAACGCTATCCTCGAAATGTCAAACAGAGCCAAAGGTTTGGTCGACATCGATCTCAGCAATTGTCGGAAAGTCAGCGATACTCTCCTCGCACGCATCATCGGTTGGGTCGTGCCCCAGCATCCCCCACAGATGCACATGATGGGCCGCCAATCAAGCATGAGGAACCGACCAATGCTGCGGACCAGAATCCCAGACCAACAATCCAACGGCGCTGCAATACCACCAGCAGGCACAGTCATCGGCTGTCCTAACCTAAGCACAATAACCCTCAGCTACTGCAAGCACGTCACAGATCGGACAATGCACCACCTCGCTACCCACGCCGCCAGTCGTCTTCAATCCCTCGATCTAACAAGGTGTACCACGATAACAGACACGGGCTTCAGCTACTGGGGCCAAACCATCGTGAAATTCACCCGTCTCCGGAAACTCGTGCTCGCTGATTGCACCTATCTATCTGACCAAGCAATTGTACACCTCACCACTGCCGCCGGACAAGCCCTTCGCCACCTCGATCTGAGCTTTTGCTGCGCCCTCTCAGATACATCTACCGAGGTGATCGCGCTCGGCTGTCCGAATCTCGAGGTTCTGGATATGAGTTTTTGCGGGAGTGCGGTGAGTGATGCAAGTTTGAGGAGCGTAGGGAACCATCTGGGGTCTTTGAGGGCGTTGGCGGTTAGGGGCTGTGTGAGGGTTACGGGCATGGGGGTTGATAGTGTGGTCGACGGGTGTAAGCTTTTGGAGAGGTTTGATGTGAGTCAGTGTAAGAATTTGGGGGCGTGGACCGAGGGCGGTGGTGTTGCGAGATGGAGGGGACGGGGGAGGGGTGTCAAGTTCTTGATGATGAGGTGAGGTAGGAGTGAGATGGGACATGAAGTGGGATGTTGCCAAACGGAACGGGTTGAAAGGCGATCTACTGGTTGATTTACATATGATACCCTTGTTGCTTCTTATGTGGGATTCTAAATGAAATGGAAACGGAAATGAAAATGAGCTGTATTTCAAATGTGCTAGATAAAGTCTTTGGTCCCCAGCGGCAGCGGAATTCTTTTTTCCCACCGCAGTCTTCTATCCTCATCTCATCTCACCTCGCCTCACCATACCACCCTCCGATCTTCCCATCATAGTCCGGTGAGTCGCCGTATATTTCGTGGCGCTGTTCTTCGGTGGTGAGTTTGTGGCGGGTGGGGATTGAGTTGGCTCTGGGCTCGGAGGGTTGAATGGTTGCTTTTGCTGCTGTGGCGGTGGCGGAGGCGGGACTGAGTGTTGGTCTACGGGGTTTTGGCGCGTCTCTGATGGTTTGCCAGATGTTGTAGAGTTTCTCCCTTGTTCCGGATTGGGGTGATGGGCTGGGGGTTGGGGTTGGGGTGGTTGTTGATGGTGATGCTTGGGGGGTGGGGAGCTGTGTTGTTAGCTTTTTGGGCGGGGGCGGTGGCGCGGCTTTTGATGGTTTATTGGTGCGCGGGTTTGCTGGGGACGTTGGCGTCGGCGTCGGCGTCGCGGCTTGAGCTTGAGTTTGAGTTTGGTCAGGGGTGGGGGTGGATTTGCCGGGTTCTAGTGCGAAGTTCAGTGTCTTTAGGAGGGGCAACGTTTTGTAGTATGCGTGCATGGCTTGTTCGGTTTGCGAGGAGTGCTCGGATGCGACTGCTTGCTGCCATTTCTGTAGCACTTCTGCCTCGAGTCGCTGTATCGACGGGCTGCGATGGCGTTTGGGAGCATTGGGTGATGACCTTTCCGCGGATGGGAGGGCTGGTGCGGCAGCTTGCTTTGGATGTGGAGATCTGGGCTTGGGCGCTGGGCTTTCACCTGTTACTGAGGCGGGCCTTTGCTTGATGTCTGTTTTCAATGGAACGAGTTGGTTCGTGGTTGGTGAAGTGGGTGACTCGGCTTTTGATTCACCAACTTCGGAATTGCGCCTTTGCTCTGAGCTTTGGTCTATGACATCGGTGGGATCTTGCTCGGGTCCGTCTTGTGGTGGCAGCGGCTCGTCGATGTCTTCCTGCTGTGGGTTTTCTTCGGCGACCTCTTCGGCGACCTCTTCAGCGACTTGCTTGACCACTTCTTCTGATGGCAGCAGTTGTTGGCCTTCTTCTTGTTCGGGCGGCTGCATGCCCATTCCACCGGGTTGTGAGATACGTCTGTGGTCTGGGCTTTCAGGCATGACCTCGGCGGGGTCTGGGTCTACCTCCACCGCTCTGGGTGGTAGTGGTTCTTCGATCGCTTCCTGCTTAGGCATCTGAGCTTCTGGCCCGTGGAATTCTGCGTTGCGGGTGTGAGCTGTGCTTCCTTTTATCTCCCCGGTGGTGCTTGGGTCGACCTCTGGCTTTAGTGCTAGGGGTTCTTTGTCGTCTGCCTGTTGTCCAAGGTAGCTAGTCTCTAGGATGACACTGGCAGCATCTGACGCAATTTTTCCTTCTAGTGGCAATGCTTCTTCGGCGTCGTCCTGCTCTTCTGACTCAACGTTCCGTGGCGGAAGGTTAGTAGTATGTTGACTAGCTTTTGCTTCTCCGCCGACTTCTTGCTTTTTATAACCTTTATCTGCTGAGAGCACGCTAGTGACAGCTCTATGAGAACTTTCATGGTTGTCTTGTTGTTCTTCAGCCGGATCATTTTCCGCGGTGAGGTAGACATCGCCGTTTCCGGGACTTCCTTCTTCGACATCTGCGCTTCCAGGACTTTCTTCTTCGACATCTGCCTGCTCCTCTGACTTAACGTTGTGTGGGAGAAGATTGATGGTATCTTCACTGGCTTGTTCTTCTGTGCCGTCTTCTTGCTTAGTATACTGTTTATCCGCTGAGGTGACGCTGGTAGCATCTCTATGGAGCTTGTTGTGGGTTCCTTGTTGCTCTTCAGACGTGTTACCGTTGGTGCCGAGGTAGACTTCAACATTGTCAGGCGATTCTTCTTCACTATCTTCTGACTCTTCAGCTTGGTAATCCTTTGGTAAGACGCCAACATTCTCTCGGGAGACGTCTCCTCCCTTGCTGTCTTCCTGCCCTTGAGAATTGTCTTCCTCTGTGAAAGTATGGGTAATTTCCCCATCCATTTCTCCTTCCTCTTCTTTCGTCACCTTGTCATCCTGCTCTTCGAGCTTGTCGATGTCTGACAGTATATCGACAACATCGTTGCCGATCTGTTCTTCTTCAGTAGCTTGCTGCTCTTGTGACCCACTGCTTATCGGGGATGCGTCGGAACTGTCCCCTTGAACTGATTTCTCCTCTTGTCCTGCGTGCTCTCCACACCAGTGAGCTTCGGGGAGAGTGCTAGTGCCTTCCCCGTTGACGTGTTCACCATTACTGTCGTCCTGTACTTCAGGCGTAGCACACTCCTGGTCAGCGACGGTCTCGTTGCTAGCAGCTTCCTCGTCGTCAGTCAGGCGCGGCGAGGGTTCTGCTGTGATAAGTTGATCGCTAAGTCCATTTCCATCCTCTGCGCCCTGGCTGCCGGACAGCTTGGGGTCATGATTTTCTGATAGGCCACCAAGCTTTCTAGTGCCTTGAACGTCGATCTCAGCCATATGCTTTTGGGTAGTCTCATTGTTGGCTTCCTGAATGCTATTGGTTGACTCGCTTTGTGCTGTGAAATGAATCCCACGAACAACAAGGTCATCTGACAGCTCTTGCATATTCTTCGCGAGTTCTGCCTCGCGGGCTTCGACGCCCACGAGAAATGCATCGAGCTCTTTCGGGCCGCATCCGCTACAGGCAAGGACGGTCTTCGCTTCTTTCAATGCATGTCTTTCTTCTTGGTAGCTGCGCATTTTCGAGACCAAGTCTTCTTGTACCCGTCTTTCTTCGTCTGCATTGTCTACAATCCGATGTATTTCGTGGATTTCGTCGTCGATTGCTTGGTACTTCTGAGGTGATAATGAGCATTCCTTAATAACCAGACGTTGTGTCAACTCAGCGAGTCGAGATGGCACCGCAGTAGTTAATCCAAGTCGCCTCGCTAAAGAGTCTGTCATCACGTCTCGTGCAGCAATCAGCCTTTGCTCCGTGTTGATGAAGTCGTTGCGTTGCTGTTTGACCACCCGTTGTGCGGCATTGACAACTTGGACGTGGTGGTCGACGGCCTCTAGCATGCCATGTCTGGCGGTAAGGTGAGAGCCTTCGACACGTTCGTATACATCTGAAAGATCTGTATGGAGGGCTTCAAGCCGGCGTTCTACGGCATCCATTGAGGCAAACACATAGTGGCGGTTCTTGTCATGTTCTGAGAGGTGTTTGTAGAAGCTGACTAATTCGTTCAATGCGTCGTAGGTTGCTTTGGGAACCTTGACGTGACTACGATGACCGGGATCATTCTTGAGCTTCGCTTCGGTCTTGCCAGCAGTTTTCTGTACTAAAGCTTGTTTAATCTCCTTTTCTTGGAACGTAAAAGTCTGCTCGTCAGACCTGAGGTGGGAGGACCTTCGCGCCGCCATATCGTTCAAATCGGGCCTTACATGCAATTCTGGAATCGGCGAGGTCTGATCATCGAAGCAATTGTCGTAGCATTGATCAAGTGCTTGCACGAATGCGTCTTTGAAGGTAGTCTCGTTGTCTTGCCGCAGGGGTCACTTTCGTTGGGACGGAGAGTGGATGATGTTTCCGGTGCCTTGATACCTTGCAGGCTGGTGTCTAGATGCTCGACCGTCCCCAACGAGCTTGGGTCTTGTGCATCGTATAATTGAACGACCGCGTCCCAGAATGCGCTCCTGATATCGTCCAACATTCTGTTGGTCAGCTACACGACTTGGTCTCACTTTCGTGCAGCGTAGACAGTTCACTAGTAGTAATTAGCTGATGGCAAGCTCAAGGCGAGTTGGTGGCAACCCGAAGTGGCTTCGAGCGTTGATGCCGGATGCGGCAAACAATCGAGGGCTGGCCTTCCAAGTATAACAAAGACATGTGAACAGAGCAAAATTCTATACCACTCCGTGCGGGACATGGCTGTCCCTTTGTTTGGGAGTCATTATAGCAGCCGTCGTTGATTGCTTTGTCTTCAGATACCGGGGCCAAATTTCGCGGTCGAAGATTGATCCTGGCATTGTTTTCACGGGTGTCATGGCGTCGAGTATCACTAGGGTCACAGTCAACAAGGCCTTTGTGGTTGGAGGTTGTACGATCGTGTTGACATACACTTCTCTGTTTGGAGCCTACCATGATAAGTGACTGGCCTCAGCCGGTCAAAGCTGTCAGCTTATTCTGTGCCGGCTCACAACAGCTTGATCTAGACTTGAGACGCTTGAGTACATCTTCAGTCATCTGTGCCGTATCTGAAACAAGACTCCTGTCTTAGAGAGCATATACAGGCGGGTCGATGGCATCGAGTGTAGTCGCGAATGCTCTTGTTTGATGGAAGAACAGCTGCTCCTTCAAGTCTTTGTGCAAAGCAGTCATGAAATGCGTCAGGGAGTGCTCGTACACATTCACAAGATCCTGCTACAGAGTGTACAAAGACTGCCATGTCTATAGCGACAGAGGGTGGACGAGAGTCTGGAATACACGAAGCAGAACTTCGACATAGGGATGATACTCCATTAGTACACCTTAGAGGTACCTACCACACGCCGCGCGATCAACGTGTCTGGCACTCAAGCACTTTCGGCTGTAATCTTCACCGGAGTGCCGGCCACGTTAATCGCGCGGCGATTGCATGGGTCTTCCAATAGCGCCACTGGCGTCTATGTGTCGCTTTAATGTACAGCGCTTGCTCATGTTGTACCGTAGCACCAGTATCTCGACACTCAATTCCTTTGATTTCCGGGCAATTTCATTCCCAGCCATCACGTAGACCCTCTACAAGCTTGTTAGTGCACTTCGACGACGGTGCATGCTGTTATCGGACAGACTGCAGCGCTGCTCGAGCGCTGATCAAAACGCCATCATGCCTTGCAGTATCGTCCCGCTTTGCGGTGCTGAACAATTCTTCTCTTGCCTCTAAACAAACAAACCATTATCAGCATTGTCATCACATCAGAACGATTTACACGCAGACTTGTACAACTAATTTGCCGCGACAATATGATGCCGAAGGCAAACACAAAATGCAAGAGAACTTCTCACCAGATACGTAATTGGTATTGCCAAAGTTGCGCATTCGGTGCGACTATTTACTTCACCTGTACAGCAGAAGCCTGTCTATTTGGCTACCAAGCCTCGCGGATGCGCCTCTTGCACGTCCGAATCTAGCTCGAGGTACTGTCGCTCGCATATTCTGTTCCACGAGTCGATTCGACACCGGATAGTCATGCTTGCGAAGTCTGACGAGTCCTCGTTATATACTGAATCACTTTCGCCAACAATGACGCTTTCCAGCCTGTCCATTCCCTCAAATTTACAGTCTGGAATGTCCTCATCGCCTTCCTGTTGCTGTCGTTCGTCATCGACCTCGAGCTGATTGACCCAGACTGTCACCCTATCCCTCGCTCTTTGCAACCGTTCGGCCTTCTTGGCTTCCGGTTCAAATCTTCCGTCGTCCGACTGGGACATCTGCTCAGGCGCCTCAATACTGGGCACATCACTGAATAGCCCAGGACTCGCACATTCTTTAGTGGTCTCGTGTGAAGGACCAACCGCCATATCCGAAACATTGTTTATGTCCTCTCGAAGGTGTACTCTGGATATATCGCGGGTGGTGTTTTCATCGCCAATGAACTCATCTTGGAAAATGATGCTCCCCTCGACGCAGGGTGCACCACGTATAGCGATCTCGTCGCCCAGATCATTTATCTGTCTGGTTAATGCTTGAATCTCCTCTGCTGCGGAAGCGCGTGCTGTCAGTTCCTCTTTGATGGTGGTCCGTTGGAATTTGAGTCTTCCTAATCTCTCCATCAGTTCGATCCTGTCCTGCTCTTCGGCATCCTCAGACGTGAAGGAAAATGCGTCGTTGCAGTCGTCCGAGTCGTCACGATCGAAGAGCTGTTCCGCTGCTTCCGTTTCCATGTGGCCTTCAACTTCAGCAGCCTGGTCTTCGAAAGCATCAACGGTTTCTGGTCGTATCATGCGTTCCGTTATCAGAGATAGATCATCTAACTCTGAGAGTTTGCGCTTACGGGTCAAGCCGATCTGCGTCATTCCCATTAACCTGCGGACGATCCCATCGTGGACACTCCTCAGTCCATCGACGGCTTCAGCACTTGCATTCATCCGACGGTGGACCTCCTCGATGCCAGACTCGAACTGCTCTATTCTTGCTACGACAAGTTGGACGTTGTCCTGTTGATCCTGTACCTCGAAGAACGTCTTTATATGCTGATGCCTCTCAACAAGGATCTGCAGCCTCTTCTTGTGTGGTAAGAGCACTTCACCAACCTGTTCTCGCGCTTTTTCAGCGTCATCAATGTCCTGTTTCAGAGCGAGCAATTCGAGAGTGAGTTTGAACACATCTTTCTGCATCTTTGGGTCGTCCTTGGGCTGAGCCACGCATGGGGTATCATACAGATCCTGTGGTTTTAGTTCATCAGGTTGGTCGTGACCGCCATACAGGAAACGGCTCATCGCGTACGAAAATGCCGCCATATTCGATTCCGGTTTGGTCGTAGAGATATATCCGTTTCGCTGGTATATGATCGATTGAAGACGTCGTTGATAACTATGCCACACAGAAAGGGCAACAGTGCGGAAAGTGCAACTCCAAGAATAAATCCTCTGCATGCGGCACAGACTTCCTTGTTAGAAGCCGCAACGGGCCTTTGTTCCCGGAATGTTTCACTCCCAAACGATAGCATGGAGGGCTTTGTGACGCTCTTTGTGACTGCCGTTCAACCTACTGTTCTTGTTGGCAGTGAAAGTGACGCCAAAAACAATGCGTCTCAAGGACAATGTGGTGACCGACCGCATGGTCTTCAACACGCCTCCGAAGAGTCTTGTCCTTCTCTCGCCCTGAATTCGTGTTATCCAAGCAGAGCGGTAGGCAACCCATTTGTCCCCTTCCCAATATCCCCACACTTCGGCTCTACTCGAGTCATCTGGTCGAAGTTGAAGTGAGACGAACACCTTGAAAGACCACCTCGATTTCGAAGTCAAACATATTCTACTTACCATCAAGATGTCGAACCCCGCTCCTTTCAACATTCGACCGAGCACGAAACCTCCTAGCCGGACTCCCTCGGGAACCCGCTCACTTCGATCTCAAGCAGTCACAAATCATTACATGAGCAGAAGAGTTGATGCTGCTGCAGCAGTCGCTAACCTTGGCAGTGTACAGTCCGGAAGCGTCATGGACTATACAGTAAGTGTCGCGGGCACTGAACAGGTAAGGAAAGTTCGCGTCGACACGACGGCGAAGGACTACAGGCTGTATGACATTGTTGAAATCCCTCACTTAGTCTTGTCCATGGACCCTAACCAGGTAGACGATGACTACAGAGTCAAAACCAGGGTTGGCGAGATCTGCCCCAAGTGGAGACCAGCAGTCATCGTTGCCATCTACGAGCAGAGGATGACAGTGTTGCCGATCTACACCTGCCAAGGAAAAGGTGTGTCACGCAAACCCAACCATTACAAGACCACTGCTATGTCCGTTGCCCATCCATCGATGCTAGGCGGCTCCAGTGGCCAATACTTGACCGATGAGGTGCTCCGGATCGGTACCAGTTGGAAAGGTAAGGAGGGTCAGCACGTCAATCTTAATGAGCCCCTTTCGATCAGCTACGCCTGGCCGATCAACAAGATCTCACTGCTAACCAAAGAGAGCGCGGCGGTACTCTACAAGCGGTACAGAACAGTCCATCACATGGGGACGGCTGAGCCTGTCAGCGAGCATGAGCAATATATGCAACGAAAGACGCAGGAGGACAAGGCTGCTACGAGAGCCCAACAGCCGAAGCCGAGGCCGCTGGTAGACGATGAGGGCTTTACTCTGAAGTCTTACGGCACGAAGAAAAGTAGATTGTAGGCGTGGTGTGAGATAAATCAAGGATCACTCGAAAGCGGACTCAGCTTACGCGCGAGTAGGAAGTTAAAGGCTAATCAAAGATAGCGTAGCATGAAATTGAATTGAACTACGCCTAGTGCTTTTATTCTTTACGTCCTGTGCACAGCGTACATGTATCTCCTATATCCTCATCTGTCGCCCTTGTGACCTTCGTCTACAGTCACAGACACACTTCCATCCTTTATCCTAGGATCGACCGCCAATATTCTCCCGGTAGGGAATCTCCTCAACTCCGCATACATCTCCTCCACCTTCGTCGCCGTCTTATTCAGCTTCTCGTCCTCGAACATCTCAGCTACCATAGTTCCAAGCCCCAGCTTCGTCTGCAGATCCACGACGCCCTGCTTCCTCGACAATATACAGGCTTCCCCGGCAAGTGTAATGCATAGTCCTGACAACAGAGATTCGGCGTGATCAACGCTATGACTTCCGCTGTCGGCACCTTAGCGACTTGGTGGGACTCTGTGAGATACATCCTTTCCGCGTCCCTGTCTGGCAGAATGCCTTAGGTCAGTTTACCCCTAGACTTATTAGCGGTACTGCTTTCTACAACTTCGAGTAACAACAAAAACCAGGCCCACTTTTCCGCGGCGAAGCGTTGTTTACGAAGGAGCCCTATAGTACCTCGGAGCTGTGCTTGAGAAGCAAGAAGCAGGGGCAGGCGATCGATCTAGTGATCATGATGCTAGCATGCCAGTGTCCGCCCGTACATGGAATATCTATAATCACAACTTTTTAGCACGTCGAGATGTGGCATTCCCCTTTACCATAGCTTCATCGCATTGCCCAGCGTGGGCCATGGTAACACCTTTTCCCCCTACTGTACTCATTGATGATGACTTCAAGCAGCATTGCCTACGAAGCATTTGTGAACAGCAGCTCTGTTGTGGCGTTCGGCGTCCGAGAACCTCACCTAACTTCTTTCATTCTCTAGTCGAGTAGAGGTATGTCTGACTTATTAGTCGAGCGGTTTGCAGATAGTGGACGCGTCAAGATTGTTTGAGCATCCTGATACAGGCGAAGCATATTCAGGCACGGTCGATTATCGACGTGCTCGATATAGGCTAGCTAAACGGTAAACAATGAAGGTGAACTTCATTAGCGTGGAAACTCAGCCGGATGAGGTCTACCTTCTTTGTTCACCGTTGCGGCTCGTTTACCTTCAACATTGCCGGTAGTTTGCAGGGTCATGTCCATTGATTCAGCGGCAAATCGTCACCACTGCATGTTAGGATGTGTGTTCCAATATTAAACCGAGGCTGAATCTGACGCGGGAAGTGCTTATTTGTCGTTCCGGCGGACAAACATGCCGGCAGGGGTGCCCGGACGTCTTTGTGGGTGGAGTTCATCCACTAGATGCACGAGGACGCCACTGAGCATCCCAAGGTAGAAGGTTCGCCGACGGCATATAGTGTCCGGTCCACTGATTGGAATAGTCTTTCAATCTCTGGCCAACACATTGGGGTCGGTGACTACATGATCGCTGCAGGCAGATGGGGTTGGCGATTGCGAGCACGGAAGCGGGGTATCCGCGTGTGAGTTGTGTATGTACAGGCCACATACAAAGCCTCCTCACCACTCGATGCGAGATCGATTCTACGAGCTAAGTTTTGGCTCTCGAACAAGCAATGCGAAGCACCATCTCGTAAGACACCAGTGCAAGCCGTTTGGAAGATCTTTTCGTACGGGTACTAGCTGCTACTCTTACCTATCAACTTCATGATTGAGTTTGACAGATAGTCTATGAGTGCGCTCTCGAAGTGGCTACCGGCCCTCGATATACTCATGAGGCCATCATGTTGCTAGTCGATAAGGACGACGCCACCGAGAGCTTGGTGTACTCTAAATCAATCTACAGGCTTACCATGGCTGGAGCCTCCGTGTTGTTGGACCTCTGCATCATCTTATGCTCACCGCTGACGTACATTGATCGGAGGAGCTAGGATGCTCGAAAGTCAATCATGGTACATATATGCGAAGCTCCATCACCCTGGCTCTCGCTCTCCCAATTCCTGCGTTGATCACACCAAATCCACACCTGCCAGTCCATCCTTCCCATTCACTTGAGAAACGATCAGGATGGCGTCGGCCGCCCACTTGTCACAACAACAAACGGCTGAAGAGAAACCTGGCAATTGGACACATGATCACCATCAGCACTCGTTGAGTCGTCAAATGACCGTCGCCCTGACCCCCGAGCAATATGAAAAACTGTTCTTCCAACCTAATCAGGCAAAGGGTGACCTGGCAAAGCGGTTGGGCAACCCAACGCTATTAGGTCTCCTAGGCTTCCTGATCCCTTTCACCAACACAATGTTCGCTTTGTGTGGATTCCAAGGAGCTAGCACGGCTTCCCTTGCTTCTATTATCGGTGGGTGGTACTTCTTTGGAGGTATTGCCATGGTACTTGCCGGAATTTGTGAATTTATTCTCGGCAACACATTCCCGTTCGTCGTGTTCGGAATTTGTAAGTAGTAGACCTCCAGCATCTGAACCAATGGCCGCTAAATTCAGTTGCAGACGGCACCCACTGGGTTGCACAAGCTTATACCAACGACCCCTGGCATCCATTGACGGCCGCCTATGGCACCGGTCCTGAGGTAGCAGTCGATCTGGCCTACACTTCTGGCCAAGGTCTTTACAACGTTGTCATGCTTCTCGTCTCATTTGTCTTCACCATCGGCTCCCTACGGACGAACGTTCCGTTTGTTATCACTTTTGTCGCTCTCGACTTCCTCTTCGGCTTTTTCGCGGCTGCGAACTTCCAGCTCGGCCACAACCCAACTCCAGATGGCATTGCATACGCTGACAAGCTTTTCCTCATTGCAGGTGGATTCGGAATGGTTTCATGCATCATGGGCTGGTACCTTGCTATCATCACTGTCTGTGCCTCTACCGGTGTCCCATGTCCATTGCCAATCTTTGATCTCAGCACAAAGTTGTTCCGAGACTCAGGGGCGAAGACAAATGAACATGCTGGATCTGTTAGGGAGCCGGTGAATGGATAAGAGAACGTAAATTGCATGAACACACCGAGGGAACGTTTGTTATCGAAGTGTGACGGTTGAATCTGCTGTGCGCAGTCCGCATAGGCTTTTGGATACCATACGGCTAGGGACGCTGCAAGAGAATATCGTCCATGAGAATACTCACCTCAACCGGGTTTCTACAAAAGAGCAGCTCTCAGATATCAAAGCATGTATTGTATCCAAGACCTAGACAATATCTTGTATTGATGAGAACGTGGATGTGAAATTCCTTCTCCTGGTTGTTCATTGTCAGTGTACAAGTAGTGCCGTTTAAGCTAGAGCGCCCAACCGTTATATTTCTCGAAGTACGGTCGCCCGTGAGGCCCTTGGCTTGGCGTGCCAATGGGTGGCCCTCCACCTACCGGACAAACAAGGTGGCCGCTGCTGCACGCTTACCGACTAAACTATTTTAGTTTAGCCATCGGCCAGTTTGTGTGTCCGGTATGTGGCCCTCGAGTCTCGACTTCGATGCAATTCAGGTTTGTTGTTCGACCTATCTGCCGTGACGGGGTGGTCAACAGACATGCTAAGGTTTGGCGCGCCATGAAGAAATTTCATAGAAGCGCAAACAAAGGACTTGGGTTTTCTGGACTCAGTGTTACAGATCATCACCCATAGCATCAAATCATCAGTATTTGACAGAGCTCGTGGCCACCCACAGTCTGGCAGTTGAGGCTTGTGAGTACATGCATGTTCTGCTGCCCTAAGTGGAAGTCCCAAATGTTGCCATATCGATACATCGCAGATGCTTTGCATCGATCTGATGCCGCGACCTGACCTCTTCTTTGTGCTTATACACATACGACTCCGAGTGATATGACAAAGAGCATCGCCGCACCCGGTGGCGCATTTCGACAAAGCCCACTATTCCTGGCGCGCTGACAATGGCTTCGTACGGATCTGCCCTATGCTCGACACTTGCATAACGGAAACATGATTTTTAAGCCAGCTAAAGTTGCCCCGACAGCAACGATCTTATATTGCAGGGATAGCTACCGAGCACTTCCTATATCTTACTGTACGGCAGCTGCTCGATAATGACAAGAGGAGCGAAAATACCGTGGGGCGGCCTCCCCAAGGCGGTGTTAGACGCCCTGTTGCCTAAAAGCCAAGCATCTCAGAAGGCGACTCCGGGTACCAAGCGAAGGCATTCTACGAATAGTATCACAGAGAGCGTCAGATCTTCCAAGAGGCTATCAAACGGGAAGGACCTGAAGTGCTGCGACGAATGTGGCCATGCAACGAATACTGCATTCGACAACGTTACTACCCGGAAAGGGTTAGGCAAGGTCAATACGGAGCCCAACCAATGGTGGCGTGGAATGATTGTTCGCGTTCCACATATGGTACCAACACTAGGAGAAGTGCCAAACGACGAATGCCGGGTTTGGTCGAAGAATGTGGGCAACATATGCCCAAAGGTGAGATATGCCATTGTGGTCGCTGTGTACTGCACGCGAATGATCGTATTGCCGATCTTCAGTGCACAAGGGCATGGAACAAGTCACAAACCTGCTGCCTACAACGTGACAGCCATGTCAGTGCTAGCCAGGTCCGAGCCTCCAGTGGCGCAGAAGGTAACAGATAATATGTTGTACGTATCTGGCGATTGGCAGCCCAAGGAAGGATCCCATGTCAACCTTAATGAGCCAATGTCTGTACAATACGCTTGGCCGCTTGAATGTACCGATCAGCTTCAGCCGAGAAGCACAGCACTACTGCAACAACGATACAGAATCGCTCACAATATGGCGTTCGTGCCGCTCTTCGCTCAAGAGAGCTACTTCAGAAGCCAGCTTACGAGGGAGCCAATCTTGTGTCCTCTTCCCGATGGAGCACCAGCGGATGAGCATTATATCAGTGGACCACATCGACCTAGCTTCGCATCGGAGAACGAAAACCTGCTGAACGACGACCTTGGCTATGGCCTCATAGGCGTGCGACACGACAGTAAAGCCGATAGAGTGCTGATGGGGTGGAAGTCGTCCCTACAGTATCTCCTAAACAACACGACAGCTTTTCCATCTTACAATGTCGCAGGGCTGTGGGAAGTTGACCCCTCGACGGCGATGGAAGAGAAGGATCCCGGTTTTGACTACTACCCGTACGATCACATTAAGTACAAGAAAAGTGAAGTGAAGAAGGGTTCGAATGGTAGTAGCGACCAAATCAGCCCTAGGACGGTCAAACTTCCCAATGGAAGATGGCAGTGTCTACATGACTGTGCTGATAAGAAGAAGTGCAAGCATTCGTGCTGCAGGGAAGGGGTGAAGAGGAAGCCAAGGACAGTGAAGCAAGAGGCCTTTAGGAGTACTAAGGAGGGCCGTGGTCGAGTCACGAAGACATCTTCAAAGAGAAGCAGCAAGAAGTCGAAGAGTCCGATGAAGAGAGACGCCGTTGACGTTGATGCGAACAGTGGTAATAGGAAGAGTAAGAGGCTTGGCAAGATGAATGCACCAGCAACGTCGAAGTAACTAGTAATGAGCTGATGCAGTCGAAGGATGGAGCAAGCAGAAGACTATGTTAGTTGCGTGTATGTGGTTTCTAGTGTGCAAGTCATGAGATACAATCAGTAGGATCCGATCTGCAAAGCATGGCACAAGCTTTCGTATGCTCGGGATCTGAAAGCACTCATTAACAGGTGATTTGAGAAGGGCGAAATCGGTGAAGAGCCACAGTAATGCTATGAAGGCTTGGATGAATCAATCCATCTTGACTTTCAAAGCCTGCTCAATCCGAGTGCTTGGCCGAAAATAAGACAGAAACGCTATCATAATGAGAAAGATTAAAAAAGCGTTCTGCAGATCGTCTGGATGCCGTACCAGCCAAAAAGTCGCAAAGATCACCGCAACGAGCTGCGATAGTACGAAAAGGACAGCCATTTTCCAGAATGGTCGTGCACTGATAGCGTACAAGCCGTAACCGGGCGCATATAGTTTGCGATCCAACCTCACAGGTACCTTCCTAGGCAGGTGTTGCAAAGCAAAATCCGGCGCCGCTGGGTTTATGCAGATTTTCCCTTTGTTCAAACCGTGCTTTAGTACTTTCCGGAGACACTTCTCGAAGACTTCCAGCGGCTCGGACGACTTATATACGTACTCCTTGTCGCTTTTCGGAGGTAATGCTTCGCCTATGCATTCGACAGCGTCCTTCGAGTCCATACAGCCAAACTTTGAGCGATAAGTTAGCACGAAGTACTCCTCTTGGTCCGTGGCTTGTGAGGCTTACCTTGACGAAAGCTACATCGACACACACGCTCAAAGCCCATAGATTACGCCATCCTCGAATAGTAGAGTACGTGTCAAGCAACTTTTTGATGAGAGTGTCTTCACAGATGGTCTTCGTGTCGAGATCCACTAGACGAGTCATTGTTGCGTCTTCGTCGACGCACCAGTGAATATAGCCCTCGTCGATTGAGTTGGACCCCGGTGGCGGATGACGAGAACTTATTACGACGTTGCTCTGGTCGTCAGTCGAGGAAGTCGATCGGGACCTAGTTACCTGGGTACTGTTTGTAACCCCATTGGAAGGTGTCGGATTGGCCATTGATATTTGTGACCCACTCCTGGATACGGGATTGTTGTAAAGAGGTAGTATGGGCCCGTGCGCCAACTGAAGGTGATGCCTACACCTCAGAAGGTCTCGGAGGCTTTCGCCTTGATGTTCAGGGACGTCAAAGTAAATTCTGGAGCCGCAAGCCTGCTCTCTGGTCAGCAATGCGACACTAAACTACCTCTTTGAAAAACACTTACACAGGTCCAAGACACACGAGAATAGCCTGGTAGACATTTGCTTTCCCGAGGGCTCAAAGGCCACCATGCGATCTGCTCACCGAGCATATGCTCTACACTCTCTTTCGCTCTGTCTATGAGAGAAAGCGGAGCAAGAGCTGCAGCGGGAGTGATTCGCATGTTTGGGAGGCTACCCAGAAAGTCGACCACATTAGGACTGCTGTTGGCTTCAACTTGGTTAACGAAGATGTCGAGGGGCCTTGCATCAGCGCTCGATACACCTTCGACGACAGAACAGTTTGTGTCAACTGCGTCCTTGGGCAAAGGTGCAAATTCAAGCCTCCGATAGTGTACATACTCTTCGATGCGCTCGATCCATTTCCGGTAGGGTTCTCCTTCGAGAATAAAGCGTCTGATTCGTTCGAATTGTGCTCGAAAGTCCGGATAGGATACGACTTCTTCGATATCATCCAGTTGATTCAAACCTTCCGGGCGTTCAAACTCCGTCAAGATGCTTCGCCCAATTGCTTCTTGCCGGCTTTCTCGAGCTCGTCGAGATAGCATCTCTGAGGTCAGCCGTCCACGCTGGGGGTCTTGACGCAATACAAGCTGTCGAGCGGTGTATTGAGAGCAATACCTGACAAACTTTGCAATCTCTGCTTCAGTTTTACTTGATGCTAAGCGATGGAGATCTGACGCCAAGTCCTCCAGCCGCTGCTGAAGGTACTTCTCGAAATGTTCTAACCCAACCTTGCCATCGGCAATTGCCGCGGAAAGCAATTCGTTGAGATAGACATTTTCGGAGAAAAGATCAACGAGTTCCTCGCGTGCGCCTTGCGGTGAATTTAAACCTGGAGTGCTCGGCCGTGAGGACCAGGGCGTTATAGAAGATGAACCGGATAAGGAAGGACACGGTGAAGACGCTCTGTTCAATGAGGACGAGTCTAGTCTCAATGCCAAAGCGGGATCCAGCAAGCCGTATTCTGTATGTAACGTCTCGTCAGGGACGACTTGAAACTGCATACGGAGCCTCGGTTTGCTATTGGGGCGATCGCTGGAGAGCATGAAATCGATGAGTGAAGATGATTGAGTGCGGGGGAAAAGCTGCTTAAGATGTTGTCGATGTATCTTTACCTCTGAGTCGCCACAGACCAAAATTATGTTCTGAGCAAGTAGGGCTTCTTGATAAGTCCATGCTCTGTGAAACCATGGTCTCAGCAAGAGGTTTTTAATGGGGGCCCTCAGAGGTGCGTCGAGTGGCAGCAGGGCAACTTGTCCGTCTGGCGAGGGCAAATCATAGTGCTCGCGACCAAGAAAGCCAGCTCCGAACTCCTCCACCGGCGCTGGGGACACCCGTGTGGCCTCATCTGCGGCAGAGAGCGTTCTGACGGAGCCGGCACTGAGGTTTACCTTTCCAGACTTCACGACCGTGTCGAGGAAGCTCATGGCGATCTCGCTGTCAGCGGCTGCTGCTCCAAGGCACACAAGTACGGTCTCTGCTTGGCTATACACATCGTGTATAAGCCCTATTTGGTGCCGTATTTCTTCGATGTTACTTTGGTCGATGCATATGCTATCGACCCATATCGTGCGGACCGTGTCCTCCAACCTCAGTTGAGATAGAGCCTGAAATATGTTCTCACGGACCGCAAAGGCCTTTCCATCTACAGATATCTGGAGCGATGACTGTGAATCTCCCCAGTAATATGAAAGTGCCGAGTATTTGGGAGCATCTCGAAGGGGCGTTGCAATTAATCGACAATGAATGATGTCCTTGAGAGCCGGATATTAGTATCATGAGCAAGTAACCATTAGGAGAACGATGCAGCCCAGGTGGGTTGGTGTGGGAGCTTACGCCAGTACTCCCCGGTAATAGTTCTAATAATCGTATCTCTTTCTTTTCGGGTGACAATCTGAGAGGCTCATAAATGGGTGATGACTCGTTTGCCGACAGCTGCATTTTGCGATGCTGTGCCACCTGCTTCTGATGGAACGCCATATTCCCCCTTGCCCAAATGCGGCGGAGTGAGACTGGTCAGGCTATATGCTATATTATCACAAAGCTGACTCGAAGTACACAAAGGAGTGCGTGCGATATAAGTCTACTCTGGAAAGTATTTCGTGTCTTGCTAATTGGCATTTTGTCAGTGGTTGTTACCAAGACTCTGTGAGAAGATACACGTTTTGTTCTCTAGGTAGCGGAGCTGCTCGGCGCTCCAGCTAGCAGCCGGAAGATGGGGGCAGCTAACGCTTATCACCTGATTTTCGGCCAAACCTAAAAAACGGCTACGGACTTAGCGTATAACTTATTATATATTATTATTAGCTATTAATTAATTGCTGCTATATTGCTACTTTTTTTTACTAGACGCTTTCTAATACGTCTATACGTGTCCTTATTAGTTATTAACTTAAAGACAGAGGGTTACTAGTCGACTAATAGCTTAATCTCGTCCTCGGCGCCCTCGTAAGCCCTTATTAGGTCTTTAAAGCTAGTAATAATCTTATTATTAGTCTTCTTTAACCGTTTATATACCCTAGCTATCTTCTCGATCCTAGCTTTCTTCTTATATAGTTTAAGTTATTATCGTAATACTATAAGTTCTATAATAACCTCCTCTAAATAGTACTTAATTCGAGTTATTACTAAGATATAACTATCCGATACTACCCTATATAAACTATTAATAATTAGCTTTTATTCTAACTTCCTCTTTAGTATATAGTACTTAAGAGTCTTTTTTAGCTATAGGTTAGGTATTATAAGCTTAACCTAGTCTAACTAGTACTTATAAATAAGTAAATTAACGTTATACGAGTATAAGTAAGTATATCGCTAACTAGTAGTTATATTATCTTACGTAAGAGCTACTCCTCGCGCTTACGTATATATAACGTTAAACTTAGCTCTACTAATTAGTAATAGACCTATCGGATTATTATAACGAAGAACCTTAGCGTATATATTCTTTATAATAGTAAACGATTACTAATTAAGCGATTATAGAATATAAGAGGTATAAGATAGTAGTTAGATTATTTTAACTTAGTATAATAGTACTTCGTACTATATTTCGCTAGTATAATACGATTATACTACGTTTATATATAGTACTTACTATTTTATACTCTCTCGCTTTATTTAAGGAAGGAATACCTCGTTAAACTACTTACTTTCGTACTTATTAGTTACTTAGCTCTTTTTACTAAATCCCTAGTAGAAATTAGAGTAATCTTAAATCGAAGGAAACTAGTAGTTAAAGAGCTAAGTAAGCGCGGTACTTTAGTAAATAACTAGCGGTTTAATATATTTACCTATTATACTTACATACTCTATTATACTCGTCTACTAAGTATTTCTAAAGGTAATAGATATAAGCGAAGCTTCTCGCTTAGTCTAAATAATCTCTTCTAATCGATAGTAGTTTATTCTTATACTAATCTCGTTCGCGTTTTAAATATCTTCGTCCGCTACTTCGATATCCGAAAATAAGGTATCTACGTAAGAAAACTAAGATTAAAATAGCGCGAGCTACTATATAAAGACTCGCTTTATCTTTAGTATTTAATCTCGTCTTAAACGAAGTTATAGGTATCGAGTTATAAACTTAGTTATCTAATTAATACTAAGCGGAAGAACGAGCTTAGAAGCGACTTTATTTTCCTAGTAAAGTAGATTAGCTACTTAACGATATTCTAGGTAATATACTAGCCGTAGCTATTACTACTAAGATAATAGCTAGTTTAGTAAGACGTTTTCTTACTAAATTAATAGTCTTACCTTACTATACTACTTAGAAAGGCGTACGGCTACCCTCTTAGACGCGTTCGTTACCCCCGACTTACTTACCTCGAATAGAGTAGTAGCGTCGCGCGTAGAATAGTTTAGATTAGTATTATACTACTTTTAGGCCTACTAAATCCGCTAGTATAATCCGTTTAAACTCATTATTATTAGTTATTATAGTATAGTTACTATAAGATAATATACATAGGGTTATAGTAGAAACGCGTCGCGTCCGAAAAAAGGGTTTAGCCGAAAAACGGGTGATAAGCGCTACTGGGAGCGCATGGCCTCGCAAGTCAGCCCTGCAATCTGCCCGTCACGGCTGCAACAGGTTGGCCAATAAGATGAGCAGCTCAAGCGCCTCCAAAAACACAGCCTCAACCTCAGGTTGAGTTTGAGGCAAGCTATACCGAGGTCATCTCGTACGGTGATTGCATAGGGCATTGGAAGGCTTGTTCCGAGAACATCTGGGTCGCTGAAGGAAGTAGCCTGGTATCAGGAGTAACGAAGCAAATCCTTAGTGCTTTGCGAAACAGGCTTCTATGTATTTGGACGCACGAAGTAAGTGTGCCGAGTCCGGTCTGTGGCAATCAAAACACTGGTGGTATCACGCATGACCTATCTCAGTACGTGTGCAGAGGTGCAAACGACGGTCGCATAAACTGATACCAGAACGCTGGTACTGATGAAGTGCAAATGGCCTTCGGCGTGAGGGTTGGCTGCTGCTCATGCAGCCCTTAGGGAGTATGAGCGAAGCAATGTCCCAACCATCATTTCCATCAGAGAACCAACACGGTTACATACTATCTCCTCGTAACTAACGATGTCTCTTGCCGTTCCGAGGGAAAGGCTTATGGCACTGCGGATGGGACCGGACACTATCCTCTTGCTGTCAGCTCAATCGTAAGGCTACATCCCATCCAACGACAAGCTCAGTGTGTGCTTATGGTAGACCGCTTTCGACTGGTCAACAGCTAGAAAACCGGCCCAAGAATGGCATACACTTTGTGTAACAACAATGAGGGTCCAAAGCCTAGAATGCGTTGATGACAATCCTCTTTATTCAAGTTCATCAGAGAACAATGTCACGACACCCACCAACAGAAGCTGAAAGACGTATCGCATTCACCCTTTGCTTGAGCAATAAAGGACACCACAAAGAAGGAACAGCTTTCTGCAGGTCTCCAACCAAAGCACCCGTATAAGTTGACCGTTCTAGCGTCTATGAGGTAGACTTCAACCACAACGCACCAACCGCGCGTGACGTCGTTCTACAGTACAGTATTTTACCAGGCAGGCACTGGTACACAGCATTGTACACATTGAGATCGGCTTCCACGCGTGGACACGAACACGTTCGACCTAAGCACCCAAGTAACGATCACCGCGACTGGGCGTATTTGCGCCGCCGAGAGACATGGCCACTACCCCCGAAGCGACTCCAGGGACGACAGAGTACGAAAAAGTCTATGCGAAGCAACACCATACGTTCGCGAAGGTTCGGCTCACCCATGGTCATCCGCTCCGCGAAGACCAGGAAGACTGCTCCATTTGCCTTGAACCTATCACCAATCTCCAAGAGACACTGACCCACGACACGTGCAAACACAGCTGGCACGACGAATGCCTCAATCAATGGTTTAGAGAAGATAAGCAACACTGTCCCCTTGATAGGGAAAAACTTCGATACCATCCTGAGATCAGCTACAGTGTCTTTGTCTCACATGTTTGTTTTGAAGACATTGGCCGAGAGCTCAACCTGGATGACGACTGGGTTCAATGGGCTGCGCGTACGATAGCTGCATACAGGTTAGAACTAAGTGAGCTTAGGAAAGAAGTTGCTGAGGACCTTGGCCAGCAACCCAACGATTCCGCGGTCGAAACAGTAATCATTGCTGAGCTCAGCCAAGCGGTAACTCATCGACTCGACAAAGAGCCAGACGAAGAAATCGCCAAATACATGGCTAATGCGCTCGGTCAGGTATCAGCGATGCTCGCAGAGGAGTTTGCCTATTTAGATATGGATGATTTCGCTCGAGATTTGGAACTATTCAGGCATGCCCTCGCGACCTTGCCTATACTCGGTCCACTCTGCCCTGAGTGCGACAGCAATAGAGGTGAGGTGGTCGAGACAGGAGGCACTCCTGACGATATATCTCGAGAAGACGACATCCTCCCGCCATTGTGGCGGTCGTAACATAGCGAACGACGACCATCGGAGCATCAGTTTACACCAAAGGCCGGCTAGAACCTACCTCCTGACAAGCCCAGTCAGCACTTTGTTACGAGTAACGTTCTAATGATGCGATCTTGGCTATGCGGCGCGGGCCATTGGCGGATTGAAATACAACAGTGCTCCTGTTGCTGGGCAGCGAACCACAATGATTAATTACGCCAAAGACATCTTTTTGCACCCATTCATGTTCCTTTTCTACAGCCGCTGGGTTCGGCCTTACCGTAGTAGAATTAAGATGAGACACCACCCATGCCTTGCTCCACTGTGCCGCTGAATATTCAATGTGGCTAACCAGAAGCTCGCTCGTCTGAATAGGCAGTGTTGAGATCGCCATACATCAATCTGGGCGACTCATTACTGCATAAAGGTGTTTGACATTGTTCTTTAGTATTTGGGAAAGAGCAATCCCACATGCAACAATAATAGCGACGAGGAAGATAGAATGATAAGATGACATCCTTGGTTCGTGGCTCCCTTGCAAGCAGGAATGCCGAGACAGCCACGGAAGCCGCAATCCGAGTGATGCATACGAAAACCCTGGTCGTGCAGCGCAGTAGAACAAAGTCAATGCGAACATCAAGTTCGGGACCTTTGCTTTCTCGACAATCACACATCGCACGCATGAGCATGAGCGCTTGCTTATTCAGTTGACTGGTGCCACAATGCCTGCAAACGATGACTCAACCAGCAGTAAACCACAGGGCCAGGAAGCGACACCCTTTCTGCAACGAAGACTGAATCAGGGAATCGGAACAGTCCTCAGCTGATGCATATCCGACTATTATAAAGAGCTGGGGTTCGTGATGAAGACTGGGTGCATGTCAACCTGACGAGCACTTGTTCCCAATGGTGTAAGAGCCCACAAAGAGCCTACAGATATTCTAACAGTCCCACACCAGTGAATAAAGCATGACGGCGACACGGGGCGAGAAACTCGGGAAACAGCCAACTTGTGCAGACACGTGTTAACTGATAACACTTCGAGGCGCGCTCCGGCTTCATCGTTCCACCAAGATCCACAGTTGTCGCCTATCGGCATTCCAGCACGCTTGACATAAAAAATGGGAGATCAGGCAGCGATCCTAATTCTTATCGGACACCAGTTCCCATCGTCGGTCTCGTTGACGTGAATACGGAGCCGCTTTTCCAGCGACCACAACAATGCACGCCCAGCCTTTTACCCCTGTGGACATTGTTAGTGAGGATATCGAGAACTCCTCATCTGACGTAAACTCCAGTGCCACCTTAACAAGCTCAAGCCTGACCGTCGTTCAAAACGCCATGACTCTACTCCAATTGGCCAAAGCGTTGACCGGTACGATGTTCACAGTCGATTCGCAGGGCCCTAGTGTTGATCATGGAGACCTTCACGTACAACACGCTCCACCGGAATGGAATATCGATGATGTGGCTGTCGAGTTGGGTCAAGTGCGAAAAGGTTTTCAAACTTCATATTGACCCTTCAGCGAGTCTTTTACGGAAAGAGAACCAAGGAAGCGAGACCGGCCATGTCAACGACGAAATTCAAGGTGCACGAGCACATAGTCCCGGCTTCACACGTGCGTGAGCTTCCAAACGCGCTCGCTGTGGAAGAAAACACACCAGATGCTACTCTTCACCTCGCGGTCAAGCAATATGTACCGATCAACAACCCCGATCCTAAGCCAGGAGACATCAACATCATAGCGTTGCACTCAAACACCTTTACTAAGGAGCTTTACGAGCCATTGTGGGATGATCTGCTTGATGCATTACCAGCCGGCACGAACATAAAGTCTATTTGGATAGCAGATATTGCTCAACAAGGCGCCAGCTACGTGCTCAATGAGGAGAAGCTGGCAGATGGAGCTTCATGGGACGACCACTCGAGAGACCTCCTGCTCATGATCAATCACTTCCGTGACCAGATGACAGCGCCAATGATCGGCATCGGGCATAGCATGGGTGGCACCCAGCTTATTGGGCTATGCAGGATACACCCAAGGTTGTTTCATGCAGTTGCATTTCTGGATGGTTGGTTTGCAGCTGACTATCAATCTCTTGATCCCAAAGGGTTCTGGAAGCGTGGTACATCACGAAAGGACAGGTTTCGTTCGTTGGACGTGGCGCGGAAGGGATACGAGAAGGTCCCAGTGTTCAAGGCCTGGGATAGACGTGTCTTCGAGCGGTACATGGCCGCTGGATTTCGAGACCTCCCAACGATGCTACATCCTGATGGAGAGGGTGTAGCATTGACAACACCTACAGCCATGGAGATGTCCACCGCCACACGATCGAATATCGATGAGATCAACGTCAAACCAGAAGAAGCAACACGACTGGATCGTCTGACTTACCCGGACATGGCATACGATTTGTCACTTAAGTGGCCATATTATGTGAAGCAGCCAAGAACGGCTGGGAGATACCTACCCTATCTACGTCCACGAGCACTATTTTTATACGGCAGTAAAGGATCAATGGCTCGGCCAGAGTGGCAAAAAGCCAACATCGAGCACACTGGTACAAGTGACGGCGGCAGCGGTGGGCACAGACTTGGTTGCGTAGAGGACGGGAAGGTCGACGGCGGCCATTTCTTTCCTTTTGAGAATCCAAGAGGTACAGCTAAAGTGCTCGCTCCGTGGCTGGCGACAGAAGCGAAGGTATGGAGGACCGAGAAGGAAGAGTTGTCGAAGAGGTTCCAGGTGGAAAAGCCAGCAGAGCAGAGACAGAGGTTTCCGAAGGAGTACGTGGACATCACGAAGAATTGGGCAAATGACCCGCATGCTGAACCGGCTGCAAAACCGAAGAAAGACAGCAAGCTGTGAATGTGGACGACGATACCGGTGCTGAGGCGCGCTACCAACGTCCATACCTCAGCATCAACGCGAGATCTCGCTGGCCGTGCCTCTGGACCCATCGCGTCCCATCCTCCAACTATCCGGTCATCTCAAGCACATATTGAACACATCGTTGCGGCTGCACGATGCTTCCAATGGGCCGCGAGCGGCTCGCACTGCACTCAGCAACGGATGCAAGCCTTCATATCCTGCACCTCGTGCGACCTGAACCCAGGACCAATTCCTCCCGACCTCCCTTTGCCAGATGAGCTGGAGAGCAAGCCCCTGCCTGGTGCAGTCCACGCGACGCAGAGCCCAACACAGTCAACGTAAACACATACTACCGCACAGCCCCTCAAGAACGACCACATGCGTCAACATGACATGACGGTGTCACGTCCCCACAGGCAAAGCACTTCTCTTTGCCGATCGATCACTCGCAGTATGAAATCTGAACTACGACGTCCACCCAGTCTTCGGATCTTCCCCTCCATCGCTTAGACGAAGTCGCCCGGCCCCTCCCAGCTCCGATCAAAGCATCACCAAGTCAAGTCAAGGCGGAACCGTGCCACCCACAAACAGCCCTGGGACTGCCACACGTCTCTCTCACCCACCAGCTATCCATCGCAGTCACGCAGCTTTCTTCCACGAACACCAGTCCATCGCCCGCAGCAATCAGGCAGAGCTTTCGGTTCGACTGGACTGGACTGGGCTAGCTAGTGTAGTGTAGAGTCATCTGACGGGCAATCGAACAGTGCTTGCTCGACGATGCAGTATGGATGTGGATGTGGATGGAAGCCTCGGTCCAGTCTAGTCTTTAAAGTGTGGAGGCGGGTGCGGGTGCGGAAGCGTGGAACGTCTTTCAGAAAGACTCGCGCGGAGCTCGGTGAAGTTGGGCTATGTGATCTAATAGCCACGACAAGCCGCGAGGGAGCAGCACATGGAGAAATTTATATGTCAAGTAGCAGTGTTCTCCGTTTAGCGTATGCGTACCGTCTTGCCCGCAATACGACGCGAGCGTGGGGATACTATGATATCATAGCCAACATAGACCTGACAGCTGCGCACGGTGACCGCCATAGTCCCATTCTGCTTGACACATCTAGCGACGCTACTCCATGAAGTGGATCACACCTAGCATGCTCACTTGAACAGTCTCAATATGCTCCGTTGTGCCCATACCCTGTTTGCACTCCTGCTCCAAAACCATACGACGGAGGTTCAATCTGAGCTTCATCATTCTGGACAAAACCAAGTATAGCCATCTGTGCATGCACGCCCGGGTCTCGAGCCAACTAAGCCTGGTTGACCTGAACGACAAAGACGACTTTCGCGCCCTGTACATGATCGAGGTAAGCATCGAGCTCATCGTCACCGTCAATGGTGAATGGTATCTCGGACCCTGTTGGTGCCTTGGCCATGCCCTCAATCTTGACAATAGCACTATCAGACCACTTGGACAGAATGATCGATGTCAGTTCTGCGTAGGTGCGTGTGGACAGCTGGGAGAGAAACATTTTGTCTTTTGCGTGGATTGTGGATTGGGGGTGTGGTTTGAGGTAGACAGGTATTGGGGAGGTCGGGGCAGGGGCAGGGGCAGGGAGTTCAGGAGGTGGTTGAGCCTGAGCTGTTGCGGCGGATGCCGTGTCTGCCAGGATAGAGGGGTCGATTTGCAGGTCTGAGGTGTCGAGGGTAGGGAGGGGTGGTGCCATAGCTGGCTTCTCTTTCCGGGCTGGAGTTGGCTTCGGGGCGGGTGGTTTGGCGGTTCCATCGTCCCGCTTCTGAGCGTCCCGAAGGCGTTTCATGACGTCTCGGCAGAGGACTTCGAGGGCTTTCTTTTTCCTCTCTAGCAGGTGTGGGTCTTGGTCTTCCCTCATGATGTCTTGAAGCATTGGAGTGCTCAATATCCATTGGTCTTTCAGCTCATTCCAGTGTTCAGGACCTGTCTCGAGTTTGCTTGTGAAGTGGTCGTTCTGCAGGATGAGGTAGAAACTGTTTCTGATTTGTCTCGACTGCTCTGGGTTGACGCCGAGGATGTTCTTTGCATCGACAATTGTCATGCGGGTGTCCATGGTTCGCATTCTTTTGGTGACGTCTGTGGCAATAACATCGAGAGATAGGTCTTTTGCTTGTCTCTTATCTGGGTTGGCGAAAACGGCGTTGAGGTGGGTATTTTCTTGGACGAGGCGGTCCTTTGCAGCCTGCCACCTGTCTGTGCCGGCGAGGGTTTTCTTGATGATTCGCATGTCTTCACATATACGTTGAAAGTCTGCGCGGGCTTCCTTGTACAGGTCGGGATTCATCTCGAGGAAGTCCATTGACTCGCCCAAAGTGGTCTCGGAGGGAAATCGTGGTGGGCCGGGAGGATCAGCTGGGATGCCAGCATAGTCGCGGGTGCGTCGTCGCCGCTTCTTGTTAGCCCATCGCTCGTCGGATTCGGCTTGCATCTTGTCGTGTCGTTCCTTGCGCTTGCGGAGGATGTCGTCGGGGAGTGCTTCTTCGACGGGCGCAGATGCAGGTGCAGATGCTGGTGCTGGTGATTGTGGTGGAGGTTCTTGACCAGTCTCTTCGGCAGCAGCGGCCAGGAGCTGAGCTTCCAGCTGGACATCTTCGGGAGAAGCCTTTTGACCGTTGGGGATTCGAAGAAGCCATCTATTCTTGGCTCGAACGCGCATAAGTTCTCGTTCCTTGATTTGGAAGCCTTCGTCGTTGAGAGTCTTCACCATGTCCTGGGGCAAATTAGTGGACGTTCTTAGAGGGCGGTACAACATACTCGCTGACTGTAATTCTGCTCCCAAAGCTCTTTGACACGAGTAACAAGGTCGACATTGCGATGAGCAGGATTTTGCTTGGAAGGGAAGTCCCATCGTTTGAATTGAGTCTGGAAGGCGCGCTTGGAGGGAGCAAAGTTATGCTGTTCCTTCATCCATTGCATAATATCCTCGAGCGACTGCGCGAGAGGTGAGAGGTTAGTATTGAGGCCCGACCTCGATCGAAAGGAGAGTAATACCTTGCGCTCGGTGATGTAGAGGCGATAGCATTCATCGCGGTATTGATCCCACTCGTACACCTACACATGGTTAACCAGCTGCAAGTCATTTACTCATGGAGGTCAATTACCATGATGGCTACGGCGAAGTAATGACTTGACCTTGATGAACCGTGGATGGTGCAGTGCAGTGGTCGAGATGTGCCAAAGACGCGACAGGGAAAGGCTGCCGGTGTGCGGTGGGCAGCAAGTGTTGTCGTGGGCGGTACGCAGAAACCCCAAAACGGCAAGAACTCCCAAGACACGCGTTGGCACCTGCACCTGCACTGCACCTACAGAGTGACGCGGTTTATGTCACCAGCACACTTGTCTCTCGAAGGACAGAGACCATACAATTGTACTCGCAAGCATTGATATGATTCGAGATAGAAGTGCTCAAGGATCACAATCTTGTTTGACCACCTAAAAACATATTCCTTTCAGCCCTCAGTCCGCGTCCCTTGCTTCGTCGTCGACCTCTGCTCCTCTGCATACTCATCACCTAGAAGTGCTCTAGAACAGCCGGGCTGCCACCCCTCATCGTCTCTTTCTGCCTGCTCTCAAATCTTCGAGCTCCTCTTGTTCTTGGATGCACCTTCCTCACTCTCTGCTGGTTTTTTGTCGCTTGTTTCTGCCTCTAGCGATACCTGGTCTCCAATCTGTGATGGTTTCTGTGTCTGCGAAGCATTGGTGTCCTTCCCAGCCTTTGGTGCACCCTCTTCGCTCTCTGCTGGCTTTTTACTGCTTGTCTCGGCCTCCAATGACACGGGATCTCCGAGTGCTGATGGGTTGTTCTTCAGGCTCTCCTCCGCCTTCTCTTTCAATGTTTGACCCATAGTGATTTGACTTCAAGGACGACGAGAAGAGATGTTGAAAGGTTGAATACTGGTTGGTAAAGGACTGAAAGAGCTTCGGACACTTCACATATGCGACGTCTTGAATGCTCGCATGTCTGAACCGCGGTATCAAGAGCCCTGGAGCCACACTGACGTCTTACACTCCAGGATCGGAGCTTATGCGGGCGCGCCCCCATTGGACTGGACCCCTACCACCTTCGTCTTGATCAAGGAGTCTCGCCGACCCAACACCATTCCCAGAAAGCACATGTTCCACTCATACAGCAATAATAATAATGGCAGAATTAATGTTGTGTCCCGACATGAGAAGGACTTCCCCGCATCACGACTTTCCCGCTTGCGTGCCTCATGCTAGGCAAGCACGTACTTGAGCTACCTAGCGTAGAAGCAGGACTCTGCTGATGAGCTGGAAACACTGGTCAGTTGTTAGCTAGCACAATGTCTTTCGATCGTGTCCCTATCCTTGACCTTGCGCTGGCACAATCGCCAGACACCAAGCCTGCCTTCCTCAACGACCTCAAGCATGCTCTCCTCGAAGTCGGTTTTCTCTACATCAAGAACGCTCCGGGTATCAGCGATGAGTTGATCAGAAACGTCGTCTCCCTCGGCAAACAATTTTTCAGCCTACCAGAGGAGGAGAAGCTAGCATGTGAGATGAAGAACGCGAAATCGTTTCTTGGCTACAATAGCCTGGGCAAGGAGATTACACGCTTCAAGACAGACTGGCGTGAGCAGATTGACTTGTCTACCCCCCATCCCGTCCCTAGTCCGGAAGAGCCGCTCTATCGAAACTTGCTGGCACCTAATCTGTGGCCCGACGCAAATGCGCTCCCTGACTTTCGTGAGGTCTATGAAGAGTACATGACCAAAATGGGCAAGATGAGTGTCTGGTTCACTAGTCTTTGCGCTGAAGCTATTGGCCTACTGGCTAATGCTTTCGACAAGTTCTTCGATGGAGATGCACAACAACACAAGCTGAAGATTGTCAAGTACCCTGACCTAGAAGAGCTTGGGGTTGAAGGTGAAGCACAGGGCGTTGGCCCCCACAAAGACAGTATGCTCACCAGCTATCTACTCCAAGCCTCACATCATCGTGGCTTGCAGGTCCAGAACGGAGAAGGCCGGTGGATCGACTGTCCTCCCGTCGATGGCACCTTCGTCGTCGCTATTGGTCAGGGTATGGAAGCCCTTACCCAGGGTGTATGTCAAAGCACCACTCATCGTGTTCAAAGCCCATCAAGGGGTTCAGGTGCCAGGTACAGTATACCATTTTTTCAAGGTGTGAGCTACGATGCCACGTTCGAGAGTATGGACGTACCGGAAAATGTGAAGAAGCTGAGGCAAGATATTCTCGCCAGAAGAGGTGGAAGGCTGGATGATATTGAGTTTACCTTTGTTAAAGGGATGTGGAGTCGTCTGGGAGAGGCCACGCTCATGAACAGAATCAAGTCGCATCCAGATGTCAGTGAGATATGGTATCCCGAGCTGCTGCAGAAGATTCGAGAGCAACAACAGGCTGTAGCAGCATGACCTCCAACAAACACTGACAAAGCCGTCATTCGAAATCAAATACGATGCGGCCAATCCTTGCTCCCGAATGATGGATAACCAAGAAGTGAGTCGAACAGGGCGCGGTCGTAATAACGACAGGCCTACGAATACCGCTACGTCATGCAGACTGTCGAAGACGATGCAAGGAAAGATCTCAGGCCTTGAAAGCAGAAGTCGAGGTTTGAATCTCTCTGTCGCTATCACATTTCGGACCTGCACAAACTACTAGTAAGCTTATGTCCGCAGTCGTTGCCGGCCTCCATCACGCAGTACAGTTAGGTGCCGTTCTCACTATCGATGCACCGAGGCAATGCCGAAGCTGAGCATTCAAACGTGAATACCAGTAGTTGCCTCGATATGCTCGCCAACCGGGGGTTTTTCGAGATCGCTGCTGGATCCCTGTCCCACTGCACTCGCACGACGTTCAGCATCGAATGCTCTCCTTGCTCTCTCTTTTCCAATCTCCTGCAAGCTGTTCCCTTTCTTTCTCAGATCTTCTAGATCATCAGTAGTCACGGCATATTCTTTCCGCTCCTTCTCCTCCATCTCAGGTCCGATCAACAGGAACACAATCATCCAGGCATATACAGCACCAATGAAAATGCCAATGACTCGACCATAATCAAATCGGGGGGTGCACACCGCACCGACACATCTTGGTGAGATCGGAAATCGTTCTCCGATGATTCCCTGGATGGTGGCTGAAGCACTACTTGCTAGATTGCCGAGCTGATACGTGAAGCCGACAACAGTGGTTTTGAGTGCGGGAGGTGACAGTTCACTCAAATGAATCGGGATCGGGCCCCTATATCCATGGTTAGCTGTTGGGCATGCCGACAGGGGGGGCTAGGGAGGACTGACCAAACACCGCCCACGAAGAATTGCATAAAGAATGCACTGGCCACGAGTGCCATACTTCGGGGGATGATGTAAGCTGGCAGTATACAACCCCCGAGGACGCAGCAAATCAACATAACCAGTCGACGACCGCTGAAAGCTGAGATGTAGCCGATAGTCGTGCCACCGATAAGGGCACCGATTTGGCCGACTACAGAGATGATTGTTGTTTGAGAGGGATTCATCTCAACTTGGTTTTTGAGGAATGTCGGATACAGATCCTGAGACTGCATAGAGTTAGCAAAGTGCAGGGGCGCTCCACAACAAGGTTCGACTTACACCATGGGAAATGCTGTTGAAGCCAGTCATCAGGAAGACCATATAGATAAAAAGCACCCAATTACGCTTGAGGTCGAGCTTCATTTGATGGAGCCACGCTTTGGCACCGGCGTGCTGCATGGTGCCGCCATGCGCGGACTGCAGTCGTTCCTTCTCCTCTCTTTCTGCAGCCATCACCTGGAAGTGGTTCGTCTCGGGCAGCCACAGACGATACGCGATGATGAGGACAGGTGGGCAAGCACCAAACCAGAAAATGCTTCTCCAACCGTGGGTTGTGGTAGGCACTAGTGCTCGGTAGAATATCGCAGCCAGAAGATATCCCATTGCATAACCTTGTTGGTAGAGGCCAGAAAGAAGACCGCGGGCATCGTACGGGAGGTCTTCGAGCGCAGTTGCAGCTGCTGGGCCAAACAGACCACCCATTGCTATGCCGTACAAAGACCGCACAGCGAGGAATTGTGAGAGGTTCTGGCAGAAGCCGGACGCGAGTTCCAGGATTATGAAAAGGCCGAGATTGAAGATGAAGGGCCATTTTCGGCCGTATCGATCAGAGAGCGAACCGAATATGAGGGCGCCGACAGAGCGGAGCATAAGTGTGACCGTTATGCCCTATGAAGAGCATTAGCATCGTTGCGAGCATGAACGAGCAACGCTTGAGGTACTTACCCAGGTCACCTGTGAGTTCTCGACCCCGAAGTCTTTTGCAATCTCAGTCACAGTCAAAGCAACCGTGAAGAAATCGAACGCATCCCAAGTCCATCCAATGAAACCGACGCTGAACATCTGCCATTGGTGTGCATCGAGCTCACGGAGGATAGCGATTGGGTTACGGAGTTGTGCCTGGAAATAACTTTGTCAGCAAAGTTGCTTTGTCTCGGAACCAGTTGGACCTAGTGGTTGGTGATGGTCTGGCTGTAATGATAGATGCTCATCACAACTGGTGATATCTGGCAAGCAGGTGGCACAGTGCTGCGAGAAAAGCGAGCAACCTTGAGGACAGCTCGGAAGACGGTGCACAGAGAACGAATGAACACGAGTGGAAGAGAACTGCTTACCCTAGGCGGCTTAAGAGATGTCGGCCTTGACAATATGTACCGACGAATCTGAGAAGGGCTGTAAAACCAGCCAAGAGCCATATTGTTCCTCATGTTGGCGGTATTGTCGCTGTTTGCTTGTTCTCAACCGTGTGAAGCAGCACACAAAGGACCAAAGGACCAAAATCAAGGATTGCGTCCACCTCTTATTTCTCAACAAGCTTCTCTTGACAGTCAGCCACCATATGCTTGAGATGTCTTGTCCACTTCATCAAGCTACGCTAAGGCGCTGCCAAGTGTCTTGGTATGCGGGGAACCTGGTCGTGGGTTGCATCTGATTGGGTATGCTGATTGCCGTTGCCGGCTTGGTTGCAAGACAACAGGCGAGCTGCCTGATCAAGGAAATCGGTCTTCGTCGGGCATTGAGCGATTGGACACATTGACCATGGCGTGCGATTGTTCATCGAATAGCCATTGGACAGGTGCAAGACCCGAGTTTATCATTCAACCGAGGCATTCGTGGGGACCTCAAGATATGTTTGCATGAGGCATGGATGTGCTTCAAAGGACAAGCATACCCATGCGAACTCTCAGATCATGAATGACGGCGCCAGAGCATGGGGACATCTGAGAGATTGTTACTCGCAGAGTATCTCCTAAGAATACGTTCGGATAGACCGCAGGGGGGGCAAGCTGAGGTCGATAAGTGGCATGCGTAGACGACGATAACATGCCAATGATCGGGACGGTCCCTTTCTGACTCGACAGTTGCCGTCAGTACCATGGGACTCCCATCGGACACCACTGCGCGCCTCATACACGAGTTCTCCTTTCATCGAAATTGGTGCAGATCTGAAGTCTCACCTTGGATAGTTCCTTTCACCTGGAGTAGTGACAACGCGACAGTGCACAGTTGAAGGACTCTGCGTCGCATCATCATACTCTACAGATCTCCTCCCTTCCGTAGCACATATCGAATCCATGAAATACATAGCGGAAATGCGCCAAATCGTTTATGCCGACCCATTACTGCGGCTCCCTGCCCGCTCTCACTCCGTCACAACTTGTCTCATGCGTCCTAATCTTGATCTGATCTTAATTGGCTACCACTTCGACCGATGACGGGCGACCGTTCGGCCGATATGCAGGCTGGCAGCATGCACAACTACTCGCATTCATCCTGCAACCGCGTTTCGTTGTACAAGGCTGTAAGTTGTGATGGTCGTCGCGGCACTCGATGGGAATTATCTACGACCTTCCTAAGGAGGACACCGAGGCATGAGTCCACATGCGATCACGATATGCTAGTACTCGAGTAGTCGTGGTGTTCCGAAAATACGCATTGCCGAAAAGGATTAGAGAAACCTTTAAATTTATTCATATTACGTTCGTGAGCAGACAGGGTGGTAAATCTTGTACCACATCCACCGCTTGACATTCGCTTCCTAAGTTCCTAACACTACCATGAATGTCCTTCTTATCGTGCGTCGATGATGGGAGTACTCTAAATTCTGTATTCCCCACCATTGCTCCTGCATTTGGAACAACATCGGGACCGGGAGAGTCTCGAAGTACTTTATCAGACTACCTCAACACTCAACAACACAGCGCGCATCCTTCCCAAGAGTATCGTGCCCGTTCCAGATTGACGTGAGTTGCAAGAACGAACACGACATAAGAAGACGCGAGCGCAGCAAAGGGTGTCGACACTTCCGTGTCCGGGACATGATCTTGGACAGGGATACAACTACTGTAAGTGACGCAATGCAGCGAGCTCCCTACGTATCGCTTCATTCGTTCATCCCTTGACAGCTCGTCCATGTATATCAAGGACCGCCGCGCAAACATCCTGCTACGAGGCTCTAGGTAATGGCTCCATTGCCGCGTCGTCAACCCATAGAGGATTGCTCGTGCGCCGCCGAGGAACGAGTGTTAGGGGCTGGCGGGATGCTACATGATGGCTATATCTGCTCGATCAGCTGGGCTTTGGAGACAGTGTGTATCGTGATACATGAGAGCTATAGAACCGAATAGATCGGTTTTCCGGCTCTTCGTGGCGCGGATCGTGCTTCCACTGAGAAAAAGCAGGCAAGGCTGGATGTAATGGGTCGAGGGAGACTAGATGTCGGTTGACGGGCAGAGGTTCGCCGATGTGCCATTTCGGGGCTGGGGGCGGATATCGCTGCTTTGCTCTGAAGAGCAGGGTGTCGGACATGGAAGATGTGAGCCATGCGGAATATACTAGTACTCCTTTGCTTTTTCTACCCGTTGTTCGAGCTGATGCATCGTGTAACGGCAAACAATGTAATGGCGCGCCTTAAAACGAGCCGACGGAACAGCGGATGGAAAAGCAAGCTCTTTCGTTTTTGACTGGCCTGTGGTTTACAAAAATTGTCAAAGAAACGCCTGAATCATGGAAGACCGCTCTCACAAGTCATGTATGTTTCTCAGATGTTCTTCGACCTCGTCGGTCTGGCTGGTGGCTACCTAGCCTCCTGGAGGCCTCCGATGAACGAGTGGGTGGGAGGGTGGGTGGATGAGTCATCCCTCAGTGATCAGATGCAGCACATATCCGCATGAGCAAGAAAGGCCTTCTTCAAAACTTCTTAGTCTATTATACTGCAGATGGAGCTGCTCATCTAAAGAGTAGAAAGGAGGCGTTGGCGCCAAACCTACATCGATTCACAGATGTCGTTCTAAGTCTATGTTTCTCATCACTTATTGGACCGTTCGTCTAACGCAGGCACCATAGAAGCCAGCGGCGCTGCCGATGTCACCCCGCCCACTTCCCCATTCCCATTCCTTGTACCAAGCCCCGACCCATAGTAATCTGCCACTGCGACTGCAACTGCTGCGAGCTCCTCACCGCCTCGCTCAGTCTATAACGTCGCTGCTGTCATCTCCCTGTTCGACTTCTGCTCTTCTGACATGTCTTGCCACCTCTCGACGATCTTGAATACCTCTGACAGCGGGAACGTGACTACGGGCTATTTCTGCGCGGGTTGAGGGAATCGCATAGTGCATATTGATGGGAACTGCGACAGTATGGGCGGCAGAGAATAGATTGGTGTCGGTGCGGTGAGGACCCTGGGGTTTGGTCGGGTGGTGTTGGGGGTAGGAAGTTGGTGGTGCATTGTTGGACGTGGGAGGGTTTTAGGGCTTTTGAGGGGCAGATGCGGTGGGGGAGAGTGTTGAAGGGGGAGGGGAACGGGAAGGATGCTGATCCTGATGCTGGCCTGAGCTTCTACGATTTTGATGCGCAAGTGCGGATATGGTGTGGTTGGTGCGGTAAGAAGGCTCGATTGCTCTACCATGGCATGCTTCGTTGTATAGTGTGGCGCGTTGATGTCTCAGTGCATGGCGATGAAGAGGTGTAGAGGGCTCTGCCCGTGATAGTCGACGGTACCAGGGAGGAATTGCAGTACCAAAGACTCCATACTTGGAGGACGTCTAGAGATCGCTAGCATTCGGTTTACATTAGTATTCATGGACCGCGCCTTTCCTCCTACGAATCATATAGAAGGTTGGGCGTGAGTTGGCTGCAACAGCCACAGACTATGGGTCGAAGATTTCATCAGATGCCGTGGTCCGCTGCAGCTAAAGAAGGCTCGAATCGTCAGCTCTCTCCTTACCTCAATGGCTGATGCATGGCGAGCTGGACGGGATACAACTGGCCCTCGACCTCCTAGGTCCTCAGTCAGTTCGACAAGATGAGGTTCCAAGTCTAATGCAGCACGGCCATCACGCATTTGACCTTGAGTTTGGGGAAGGTTTGGCAGAGCTTGCTCAAAGTTTCCGTGGACTGTTTCATCTTCACGCTACACCAACGGCCACGAGGGGAAGAGAATGGCGATTACATTATTGAATAATCAGAAGACGGATGGCCGGATATGAGATGCCCCAGAACTGGGTCAAGAGCATGAAAGCGAGGACGGACCACTCTAGCGGAACACGACTCGGTATAGGGGCGGAAGTCTGAGATTGAGAGTGATGAAAAAGACTCGGTGAGATCACCCCTCGGCGAAAAAGGTTTGGCACCAAAGTATCTGCACTCCAGGTGATGAGAACCCCATTTGGGGTTCCAGACAAATGCAGGTACCCGCACTGCCGACCACCAGGAGACGTGGAGGAGGCCGCCTTGACGCTCCTTATGCACCGCTGGAAGAGTCATCACAGCACATCCCGGCAAACAATCCGTCATGCCTTGAGGCGCTCGTGTCCAGCCCACAAACCCTAAGTCAAAACGATAATCTCGATAGCGTTCTGACCTCCGAGACATATTGATGGCCCGTGATCACCTGACATCATTGATCGGTCTACCTAATGCAACCCCTGATCGGAGAGCTAAGGCGTGCCAAGGTTATGGCTCCTTGGCCGGAAGACTAGGCATCTAGCCGGTCCCCAGCTTCAAGCCAAGGAGCTTGCCTCACTGATTTTTTCTTCCAAGAACGACCTGCCCTGAGCATCGAATGCTACGTGAAGGACGATATGTGTATGGCTTAATCAAAGAGTAGGACCGATGTATATGCTGTAGCCGTCTGCGAGTCAGACAATCACGCAGGTCTTCACGATCGATCGGCGGATGCATGTTTACCCGTCCAAGACAGCTGGAGTTAAACTTCTAAGTGGGGACGGGTTGTCAACACGCGAATCCGGGGTAGGGCTGCCCATGCCTTGGATGGGAAATTGCTTCGTCCATTTCAGGTATCATTTCAGCCCGCTAAGCTCGCTTGTCTTTAACGTCTCAACGCCCAAACTCTATTCTCATCCCGCTTCTGAAGCTTCCCCTTTCCGAATACTGTTGGCCTTCATTGGTACCTGGTCTACCTTTCTCCAGTTGCGGATAATGACCCAAACTATAGTGTAATGTTTCCGGAACTGGTACAGCTGGGGAAATTTGCACTTTGCCACTGCACAACAAGCTGTCTTTGGCACCATTTCGAGCCGATGGAATCCCCTACCCCCTAACGATGGCAGTGTGCTTGCGGCAAATGATGAGGCTATATAGTGGTAGGTCAAGGTCGCTATGTCTGCCCTTTTCCTCCTCCAGCAATTGTGAATAGTCTAGCTTCATCCTACTACAGTCATTCTTTAGCAAAACATACACTCTTTAGCAAAAATGCCTTCCTCATCAATCATTCTGGGGTCGAGCGCCACACTCGTTACTCTTCTGTCTCTGGCCGCTGCGCCAGCTGCTGCCCTCCCCTCAGGTGGCGATCAAGGCGTCCAAGCATGGAGCAACCTTAACAACTTCGGTGGTTCCACCACTACTAGTGCTGTCGCCGTCACCACCACTGCTGCCTACAACAACGGAAACCACGGTGGTAACAACAACAACAACAATGGCAACGGCAAGGGTGACAATGACTGCGATGAGCACGACGAGGACTGCAAGAACAACGGCGGTCACGGCAAGGGCGGCAACCAGGTAACTACTACCACCACCACCGCCGCCGCTACTACCACCGCTGCCAAGCCAACCACCAGCAAGGGCCAGGACGGTGGTGACCGAGACAACAACGGCAAGGGCGATGACGATTGTGATGACCACGACGAGGACTGCAAGAACAACGGCGGTCACGGCAAGGGCAACAACGGTAACGGCCAGA
>Ga0210040_10000096_pt1 | contig 184106 bp, 167 predicted proteins | sample CryGeyCG12114_NA_FD_185462 | JGI IMG/M metagenome (GOLD analysis project Ga0210040, IMG submission 185462) | Groundwater microbial communities from aquifer - Crystal Geyser CG19_WC_8/21/14_NA (SPAdes) (version 2) | ecosystem: Environmental > Aquatic > Deep subsurface > Groundwater | place...
CAGCGCCAGCGCTTCGCTGGGTGGCGTGACCGCTCAGCAGGGCGACGCGTTCAGCCAGCTCGCCATCGCGCTGCTCGTCGCGATCCTGATCGTCTACATCGTCATGGTCGCGACGTTCCGCAGCCTGGTGCAGCCCCTGCTGCTGCTGATCTCGGTGCCGTTCGCCGCCACCGGCGCCATCCTGCTGCAGGTGCTCACCGGCATCCCGCTCGGCGTCCCGTCCCTCATCGGCGTGCTGATGCTCATCGGCATCGTGGTGACGAACGCCATCGTGCTCGTCGACCTCATCAACCAGTACCGCATGCGGGGCCGGCCGCTGCGCGACGCGATCGTCGAAGGCGCGTCACGCCGGCTCCGGCCCATCCTGATGACGGCGCTCGCGACAGTATTCGCGCTGCTGCCTCTCGGTCTCGGCGTCACGGGCAGCGGCGGCTTCATCTCGCAGCCGCTCGCCATCGTCGTGATCGGCGGACTGTTGTCGTCGACGGTGCTGACGCTCGTGGTGCTCCCGGTCGTCTACTACCTCTGGGAGGCGTTCCGGGAATGGTTCCCCCGGTGGTTCCGGGAACGGCTCGACAAGCGCCAGGCTCGCAAGAGCGGCGAGCGGGCGACGGAGCCTTCGGCGAGCGTCTGACCGGGACGCCGGAGACGGGCCTCAGACCGCCCGATCAGTCCGCGGAGAGGTGCTCGCGCAGGAAGTCGGACACGGTCGTGCGCAGGGCGTCGTCGAGGGCCGCCGTGGAGTGCGCGACGCCCGGCGTCAGCTCGAGCCTGTGCTCGACACCAGCGGCGCCGAGGGCCGCGGCGAACTCGCGGGACTGCCCCGGGGGGATGAACTCGTCCGCCGACTGGGCTACCAGGACGGGCGGATCGGTGACGTCGGCGTGGTACGCCGGGGACGCCTCCACGGCGGCAGGGCAGTGGTCGATGTCGGCGCAGCCCAGGTAGGAGAGCTCCCGCGCGACGAGCCACTCCGGCTGCTCGCCGAGCGTCCGCCCGTGCGCCGTGAGGTCCATGGGGCCGGACACGGTCGCGACGGCGGCGATCCGATCGCCCGTCGTCGTGCTGCCGGAGCCGCGGGTGCCCAGCAGGGCCGCAAGGTTGCCACCGGCGGACCCGCCGAACGCGCCGATGCGCTCGGGGTCGATGCCGTAGCGGGTCACGGTCGCGGGATCCCGCAGCCAGCGCAGGGCGAGCGTCACGTCGTCGATCGCGGCCGGGAAGGTGGCGGAGGGCGCGAGGCGGTAGTTCACGTTGACGGTCAGGAACCCCTCGGACGCGAGCCACTGGCACGTCGTGCGCCAGGTGGGCTCCGCCTTGTCGCCGCGCGACCAGCCGCCGCCGTGGATCTCGATCACCGCGGGGAGTGACCCCGCAGCCGGGTCCGCCGCGGGGTGGCACACGTCGAGGGTGAGCGGCGTCCCGTCCGGGGCCGAGCCGTACACGACGTCCGCGGTCACGGTGACGGACGGATCGCCCAGCCAGGTGTCGATGCCGACGGTCGGGGAGTCCGCCGATGCGGGTTCGACCGCGGCGGGCGTCGCGGGGTAGAAGACCGCGACGGCCATGGCGGTCGTGGCGGCGGCCAGGATCAACGTCCTGTGCTTCATGCGGGCTCCGGGTGTGCGGGAAGACGGGAGAGCTCCGTCTTGCCGGGATGACGCGGGGAGCGTTGACACAGGATAGGGGACCGGGCGCGCAAGCGAGAAGTCCCCGTGCGGGGGCGCCGAGCCTGGGAAGCCGCGGTGCGGAAGGTGACAACGCCCGGGTGGGGCACTAACGTGGGTGAGTCGGCTCTGACACCGCCCCTCTCCGGGCGGATGGGTTTGTAAGTCAGCGGGCCGGTTTCTCAGCGCATCCGCTGATGAATGTCACGTATTGACACGGCCCCGGTCATCGACTGCCCGGGTTCTCGACGTGCCGGCCAGGCACGTGTCGCGCGAGTACAGCGCGACGTTCGCGCCGCGCGCGATCTCGACCCACGCAATGTCATGCATTCGAGAACAACCCAGGAACTCCCACCATGCCGAAGAACAAGAACGGCGGCGGTTTCCGTCCCGCCAAGAACTACGAGCCCTCCCGAGGCAAAGCGGGCAGCCGCAGTCCCGGTCATCGGGGCTACCGCCCGGACGAGACCGGCGCGCCCAAGAAGCAGCGCTGGAACGCCGACGAGCGAGCCGCCGGCCGTGACGACGACCGGTCGAACGACCGTCCATCGTACGGCGATCGGCCGCAGCGGTCTGAGCGTCCGTCGTATGGTGATCGGCCGCAGCGGTCTGAGCGTCCGTCGTATGGTGATCGGCCGCAGCGGTCTGAGCGTCCGTCGTATGGTGATCGGCCGCAGCGGTCTGAGCGTCCGTCGTATGGTGATCGGCCGCAGCGGTCTGAGCGTCCGTCGTATGGTGATCGGCCGCAGCGGTCTGAGCGTCCGTCGTATGGTGATCGGCCGCAGCGGTCTGAGCGTCCGTCGTATGGTGATCGGCCGCAGCGGTCTGAGCGTCCGTCGTATGGTGATCGCCCGCAGCGGTCTGAGCGTCCCGCGTACGGTGACCGCCCGCACCGCACCGCACGGCCGTCGACCGGCGACCACGAGACCCCCCGCCGGCGCTTCTCCGAGGACCGCCCGCACCGCGGCTTCGGCGACCGCGACCGTAACCGCGCGCCCCGTCGGTTCGAGGACGACCGCTCGCCGCGGCGTTCCTTCGACGAGGACCGTCCCCGCCGGGATGCCGGGGCGGGCAGCGAGCGTCGCGGTCCGCGTCGCTCCTTCGACGACGAGCGTCCCCGTCGCAACGACGAGCGCGGCCGGACGGGGGAGAGCTCCTTCTACCCCTCGCGCGACGCATCCGCGCACCGCACCCCGAACGATGACGTCGTCCTCGAGCGCCTCGAGGCGCAGGCCACGACGGCGAGCGACGTCGAGGGCGTGACCTTCGAGCAGCTCGGTCTCGGCGCGAACATCGTCGCCCAGCTCGCACAGCTCGGTGCGCCGTCGCCGTTCCCCATCCAGGCGGCGACCATCCCCGACGTGCTCGCCGGCCGCGACGTCCTCGGCCGTGGCCGCACGGGCTCCGGCAAGACCATCGCGTTCGGTGCGCCCCTCGTGGAGCGCCTGCTGGAGAACAACGGCGCGAAGAACCGCAAGATGGGGCGCAAGCCCCGCGCGCTCATCCTCGCGCCGACCCGCGAGCTCGCCATGCAGATCGACCGCACGGTGCAGCCGATCGCCCGCAGCGTCGGGCTCTTCACCGCGACGATCTTCGGCGGCGTGCCGCAGTACCGCCAGGTGGGCGCGCTGCAGCGCGGCGTCGACATCCTGATCGCGACCCCGGGGCGCCTCGAGGACCTCATCGAGCAGGGTCGCCTCGACCTTCGCGAGATCCAGGTGACGGTGCTGGACGAGGCCGACCACATGTGCGACCTCGGCTTCCTCGAGCCGGTCCAGCGCATCCTGCGCCAGACCGCTCCGGACGGCCAGCGGCTGCTGTTCTCGGCGACGCTCGACCGCGCGGTCGCATCCCTCGTGAACGAGTTCCTCACCGACCCGGCCGTGCACGAGGTTGCGGGCGAGGACCAGGCGTCCTCGACCATCGATCACCGCCTGCTCCTCATCGAGCAGCGCGAGAAGTCGGCCATCATCGAGCAGCTCGTGCAGGGCGAGGGCAAGACGCTCATCTTCGCCCGCACCCGCGCGTATGCGGAGCAGCTGGCGGACCAGCTCGAGGATGCCGGCGTGCCGGCCACCTCGCTGCACGGCGACCTGAACCAGTCCCGCCGCACCCGCAACCTGCAGATGCTCACGAGCGGCCGGGTCAAGGTGCTCGTCGCCACGGACGTCGCCGCCCGGGGCATCCACGTCGACGACATCAGCCTGGTCATCCAGGCCGACCCGCCGGACGAGTACAAGACCTACATGCACCGCTCCGGCCGCACGGGCCGCGCGGGCAAGCACGGCACGGTGGTCACCTTGGTGAACCGCTCGCGCCGCCGTCGCATGGAGGAACTGCTCGACCGCGCGGAGGTGACCGCGACCGTGCAGCCCGCCGCCGCGGGCGACGTGCTTCTCGACGAGCTCGCCGCGGTCTGATCCCGGGTTCTGCAGCCCTCCCGACCTCGCGGCACCGCCTCCCGTCTTCGACGGAGGCGGTGCCGCGAGGTCGTTTCAGGCGAGGCCGAGCATCCCCCCGGCTGCCAGGGCGAGCACCAGCCCCACCACCTGCAATCGCGCGATGCGCTCGCGGAGCACGATGGCGGCGAGCAGGATCGTGCCCGCCGGATACATTGCCGTGAGCACGCTCATCACGGTGAGGTCGCCGAGTCGGATCCCGATCAGCACCAGTGTGTTGGCCGCGGCGTCCACGATGCCGCAGGCGACGGCGAAGCGCAGCCAGCCGCGCCGGCCCACGACGTGCGCGGCCTCTGCGCCGGGGAGCGCGATCACCCGACGCCGCCGGGCGACGAGGGCGAGCCCGCCGAGCACGGCCAGCATGATCGACCCGTTCACCGCCCGGTTGGCGATGAGCGGAACGAGCCCGGAGTCGTCCGGCGTCTGGTCGATGAGCACGAGGAAGACGCCGATCATGGCTCCCGACGCGACGGCCATGAGGAGACCCCGCACGCTCGGCCGCGTGGCCGCGTCGCCCGGCGTGAATCCGACGAGCACGACCGCCACGAGGGCGACGGCGAGCGCGAGGTAGCCGATCGGGCCGAGCCGCTCGCCGCCGAGCAGCCCCCAGCTCATCGGCACGACGGCCGAGACGACCGCGGTCACGGGCGAGAGGATGCTCATCGGGCCGATGGCGAGGCACGCGTAGAGCAGGGAGATGGCGATGGCGCCCGAGACCCCCGAGAGCGCCCCGAAGAGCACCGCAGACGACGACCACTCGCTCGGCACGAGCGGCAGCGCAGCGAGCAGGGCGGCCAGACCGACCACGGCCGCGACGCCCGTCACGCGCACGGCGCTCGTGCGCAGCGCACCGAGGCCACCGAGGAAATCGGCGGCGCCGAACACGAACGCGCCGAGCAGGCCGACGAGTACGGTGAGCATCATTGAACCCTAGCCGTCGACGGGCGGTGCGGCCGGTGGCGCGGCGCCCCTAGCGGCTCCGCTGGCGGGGCGGGCGGGAACGCAGGAAATGTTTGGCCGCCCCGCGGCGTTGAATCCGGTGACCGTTATGGACAGCCCGAAGGAGATACCGCTATGCCGACGATGGAAATGACCGCCGAGAACTTCGAGAGCACTGTCGACACCAACAACATCGTGATCGTGGATTTCTGGGCCGACTGGTGTGGCCCGTGCAAGCAGTTCGCGCCCGTGTTCGAGGCGTCCTCCGGCAAGAACCCCGACATCGTGCACGCGAAGGTCGACACCGAGGCCCAGCAGATGCTCGCCGCACAGGCCAACATCACGGCCATCCCGACGCTCATGGTGTTCAAGGACCAGACGCTGATCTTCAACCAGGCCGGGGCGCTGCCGCCGCAGGCGCTCGAGTCGCTCATCGAGCAGGTGCGCGCGGTGGACATCCCCGCCCTCAAGGCCGAGGCCGAGGCGGAGGCCGCCGCCGGGACCGACAGCTGAAGCCCGACCGATCCGTGAACGACGAAGCGGCCCCGCTCCCTCCCGGAGCGGGGCCGCTTCGTCGTGCGCGCGGTCCCCGCCGGTCCCAGGCGCTGACGCACACCGGGCAGGCGACCATCCTGGGGCGGCTACGATGGCCCGGATGACCGCCGTGCCCGCCCCCGAGGATGCGCGCCCCGTCGGCCCCGCTCTCGACGTGCTGCAGCGGGTGTTCGGCTATGAGTCGTTCCGGGGCGATCAGCAGCAGATCGTCGAGCACGTCATCGCCGGCGGCGACGCCCTCGTGCTGATGCCGACGGGCGGCGGGAAGTCGCTCTGCTACCAGATCCCCGCGCTCGTGCGTGAGGGCACCGGCGTCGTCATCTCGCCCCTCATCGCGCTGATGCAGGACCAGGTGGACGCCCTTCGCGCCGTCGGCGTGCGGGCCGAGTTCCTGAACTCGACGCTGAGCCTCGACGAGGTGCGCGATATCGAGCGCCGCCTGCTCGCGGGCGAGATCGACCTGCTCTACCTCGCGCCAGAGCGCCTCATCCTCGAGCGGACCGGTCAGCTCCTCGACCGCGCGCCGATCTCGCTGTTCGCGATCGACGAGGCGCACTGCGTGTCCCAGTGGGGCCACGACTTCCGGCGCGACTACCTCGCGCTGTCGATGCTCGCGGATCGCTGGCCCAGCGTCCCGCGCATCGCGCTCACCGCGACCGCGACCGAGGCGACGCACGCGGACATCACGGCCCGGCTGAAGCTCGGCGGAGCGAGACACTTCGTGTCGTCGTTCGACCGCCCCAACATCCGCTACCGCATCGTGCCGAAGGACGAGCCGAGGCGCCAGCTGCTCGACCTGATCCGCACCGAGCACGCGGGGGACTCCGGCATCGTCTACTGCCTCTCCCGCAACACGGTCGAGAAGACCGCGCAATTCCTGGTGGATCAGGGCATCCCCGCGCTCGCGTACCACGCCGGCCTCGATGCCCGCACGCGCGCGGCGAATCAGGCGCGGTTCCTCCGCGATGACGGCATCGTCATGTGCGCGACCATCGCGTTCGGCATGGGCATCGACAAGCCGGACGTCCGGTTCGTCGCCCACATCGACCTGCCGAAGTCCGTCGAGGGCTACTACCAGGAGACGGGGCGGGCCGGGCGCGACGGCCTGCCGTCGACGGCCTGGCTCGCATACGGGCTGCAGGACGTCGTGCAGCAGCGGCGGATGATCGACGACTCCGAGGGGGATCTCGCGCACCGCAGGCGCCTGTCCGCGCACCTGGACGCGATGCTCGCGCTCTGCGAGACCATCGGCTGCCGACGGGTGCAGCTGCTCGCATACTTCGGTCAGGCGAGCGAGCCATGCGGCAACTGCGACACGTGCCTCGAGCCGGTCGAGGGGTGGGACGGCACCGTTCCCGCTCAGAAGCTGCTGTCCACGGTGGTGCGGTTGCAGCGCGAGCGGAACCAGCGCTTCGGCGCCGGGCACCTCATCGACATCCTTCTCGGCAAGCACACCCCACGAGTGCAGCAGCAGGGGCACGACAGCCTCACCGTGTTCGGGATCGGGAAGGACCTGACCGAGATGCAGTGGCGCGGGGTCGTGCGGCAGCTGCTCGCGCAGAGCCTGCTCGCGGTCAACGACGACGGGTACGGCACGCTGGTCATCACGCAGGCGAGCGGGGCCGTGCTGAGCGGCGCTCGCACCGTGTTGATGCGCGCGGAGCCGAAGCGCGCGTCCCGCCGGGCGGGAGCGCGCGGGGGAGGCCTCGCGAAGGCGCAGTCCGATCTCGGTCCTGCCGCGGAGGAGCTGTTCCAGCGGTTGCGCGAATGGCGCGCCGACCAGGCTCGATCCCAGGGTGTGCCCGCCTACATCGTCTTCGGCGACGCCACCCTCCGGCAGATCGCGTCGACATGCCCCGACACCCTCGCGGAGCTCGCCGGGGTCGGCGGCGTCGGCCAGAAGAAGCTCGAAACGTACGGCCCGGCGGTGCTCGAGGTGGTGTCCACCGTACGGGGGGGACGCCCCCCAGTACAGGGGTGAGAGGCCCTACCCCACTTCGGGGCGATGTGCAAGTTCTTCTGGAAAAACCGTGCAATCGGTCCATATGCTCACGGCAGCAACTGTTGCAAACCCGAGTGTGACAGGAGCGAGTGGTGCGGGGGGCGCACAGCAATTTCTGCCAAAAATTAGGTAGATCATAACGATCCTGTTACGGTCGCTTGTCCCCCGATCGTGACGGCCGGTTCACTCCGCCGGCCGCAGATGCACCGCACATCGTCCTGTTTTCCGCCGATCGTGCCGAGGAATGTGAATGTTCGCCAAAGTCAGACGTACCCCGTCTTCCGTAATCGGGACCGCAAAGCGCTCCCGCACCGCCATGGCAGCAGCCACGGCCGGTGCTGTCCTTCTCACCGTGTTCGCGCCCGCCGCGGCAAACGCCGCGCCGGGCTCCACCGCCGCGACGAAGTCGGAGATCGTGCTCGCCGCGTCCGACGCCACCTGGGTCACCGCCCGCGCTACGGCGGCCGCCCCCAACAAGTACCCGTACCTGAGCGTGACCCGGAGCAGTGACCGGACGTTCCTGAAGTTCGACACGTCGAACATCGGGGCGGACAAGACGGTCGTCTCCGCCACGCTCGAGCTCACGGTCCGCACGGCCGAGGCGAGCAAGCCCGGCGTGCAGGTCTTCGCGGCCGACCACCAGTGGTCAGCCGACTCCCTCACCAACGCGAACCGGCCGGCAGCGAAGTCGGACCAGGTCGCTGCGACGTCGGCGACCGCCGTCGCGGGGAAGACCCTCACGATTCCGATCACGTCCCTCGGCGCGGTGTACCGCACGAAGCCGACCGCGTTCGAGCTCGGATACGAGCAGTCCTACGTCGGCAACACGATCCAGAAGCTGGGGAACGCCGCGCCGAAGCTGCGCCTCGTGCTTTCCTCCGGCGGGTCGGCCGCCGCTCCTGCTCCCATCGCCCCGGCTCCCGCTCCGGCTCCGGTTGCTCCTGCTCCGGCCCCCGCACCGGTGACCAACGGGGACCCGAGCAAGCTGTCCTTCGCGGTCTCGGCCCCCGGGTCGTCCGCCAAGAAGGTCTTCGCGCACTACTTCCCGCCGTACCCCGTGTCGATCGACAACAAGGAGGGCAGCGCCGACTACTACGCCAAGAACTACCTCTCCCCGTCCGGCGAGGGCGGCAAGTTCGCGGCATACGGCGGACTGCTCCGTGACCGTCCTCTCGAGCGGTCCCCGCTGAGCGGCGACTGGCGCTTCGCCGACCTCAAGTCGGAGGTCAAGCAGGCCGCTGATGCCGGGATCGACGGCTTCACCGTCAACCTCATGGGCACGTCCGGTCGCAACTGGACCCAGTCCGTCGCCCTCATGGAGGCGGCCGAGCAGTCCGGCCGCAACTTCACCGTCGTGCCGAATGTCGACGTGACGGGATCCATCGCCTCGGCCTCACCGGCGACCATCGCCGGCAAGCTCGCCGAGCTGTACAGGTCTCCCGCGGCCTACCGCCTCAGCTCCGGCGAATACGTCCTCTCGTCCTTCAAGGCGGAGAACAAGAGCGTCGAGTGGTGGTCGGAGATCAAGTCACGGCTGAAGAACGACTACAACATCAACGTCGCCTTCGTCGCGGTGTTCCTCAATGCGAGCGACGCGAACATGAAGAAGTTCGCGCCCATCAGCTACGGCCTCGGCAACTGGGGTCTGCGCTCGCCGAAGTCGACGCTCAACATGTCGAACTTCGCCGCCAAGGCCCACAACCTCGGCAAGAAGTGGATGTCCCCGGTCGCGGTGCAGGATGAGCGCCCCACGGCGAACATCTACGCCGAGGCGGGCAACACGGAGACGCTGCGCAACGGCTGGAAGCGCGCGATCGCCGACGATGCCGACTTCGTTCAGCTCGCCACCTGGAACGACTACAGCGAGTCCACCTCGTTCGCTCCGTCGGAGGCGCACGGATACTCGTTCCTCGACATCAACGCCTACTACCTGACGCAGTTCAAGTCCGGCAACGCTCCCAAGATCACGAGCGACTCCCTCTACGTCACCCACCGCGTCCACCCCTACGCGGCGCGGCCGACGCAGAACAGTCAGGTCATGCGGCCCACGCTCGAGGGCACCTCGACCCCCCCGCGGGACACCGTCGAGGTGGTCTCGGTCCTCACGGCCCCGTCGAAGGTCACCGTGACCATCGGCGGCAAGACGTACTCCGCCGACGCGCCGGCCGGTGTCTCCGCGGTGACGTTCCCTCTCGGAGCAGGCAAGATCACTGCCGCGGCGGTGCGTGGCGGAGCGACGGTCTCCAAGGTCGCCTCGCCCTTCACCGTGGTGAACAGCCCGGAGCGTCTCGACATGCAGTACTTCGCAGCGAGCAGCCGGGGCAAGTAACAGCCCGCCCATCGGCACAGGTGCAACGCCCCCGTCGTCCGCGACGGGGGCGTTGCGCATCCCGCGGACGGGGCATTCCGCTCAGGCGGACCGATTAGCATGGATCGACACTCAACACCGATGGGGTACAGCTGTGACTCGTTCGAGTCCCCGTGACGGGGGAGGCCGTCGGGTGCCCCGCCTCCTTCTCGCGTCCGCGGTCCTCGTGGGGGCCCTCGGTGTCACAGCCGTAGCGCTGGTCTCGGCCGACCCTCCTGCCACGACCCCGGTCGCCTCGACGCCCTCCCCGACGCCGACCAGTCCGCTGCCGTACGACGTGATACCGTCCGGCGCAGGCGACAAGACGGTCTTCGCCCACTACTTCCCGCCGTTCCCGGTGTCCGTCGACAACGCGGACGCGGCGAGCGACTACTACACGCGCAACTTCCTCGCGCCCGACGGGGAGGGCGGGAAGCATGCAGCGTACGGCGGACTCCTGCGCGACCGCCCGCTCCCGCGGGACGTCCGCGAGGGAGCGGACTGGCGCCTCGACGACATGGTGGACGAGGTGAACGAGGCAGCGGACGCGGGCATCGACGGCTTCACCATCGACATCCTGTCCCTGCAGGGCGAGAACTGGGACCGCACCGTCCGGATGATGGCGGCGGCGGCCGAGGCGGACCGTGACTTCACGGTCGTCCCGAACGTCGACGTGAGCGGCACGTTGAAGACCGCGGACCCCGACGAGGTCGCGGCACGGCTCGCGGAGCTCTACACCTACCCGTCGGCCCACCGGGTGCAGTCCGGTTCCTATCTCCTCTCGTCCTTCGCGGCGGAGAGCGTCTCTCCGGAGTGGTGGTCGCAGGTCATGGCGACGCTCTCGAGCGAGTACGACGTGCCGACGAAGTTCGTCGCCGTGCTGCTGAGCCCGACCGACGAGAACATGACGGAATTCGCGCCGATCAGCTATGCGCTCAGCGAGTGGGGGAAGCGCACGAAGGACCAGGTGCTCGCTGCGCCGGATCGCGCCGCGAAGGCACGGGCGCTCGGCACGGAGTGGATGGCGCCCGTCGCTGTGCAGGATGCGCGGCCGAAGAGCAGCCTGTACGCCGAGGCGGGCAACACGGAGACGTTGCGCGCGATGTGGCAGCGCGCGATCGACGAAGACGCCGACATGGTGCAGCTCGTGACCTGGAACGACTACAGCGAGTCGACGACCTTCGCGCCCTCCGTCGCACACGGCAGCGTCTTCCTCGACATCAGCGGCTACTACGCGGCGTGGTTCAAGGGGGGCAAGGCGCCGGTGATCACGCGGGACGCCGTGTTCCTGATCCACCGCACCCAGTGGACGGGGACGGCGCCCGCGGACGGACTCCCCGCCATGGCACCGACTCTCGGCGGCGCAGCCACACCGCCCCGGGACGCCGTCGAGGTGCTCACGATGCTGACGACCGCTGCCGTGGTGGATGCGCACGTCGGCGAGGGCACGTTCTCCGCCGCCGCGTCGGCCGGCATCTCGGCGTCGACGTTCCCGCTCGGCAGCGGTGCGATCGACGCCCGGGTCCTGCGGGACGAGCGGGTCGTCGCGGAGGTGGCGTCGCCGTTCCCGGTGTCGGCCGAGCCGGCCATCCCGGATCTTCAGTACTACGCGGTGGGCTCGAACCGCTGATCAGGTCGCGAACCGCGCTCCCCACCCGATGGGGGAAGGGTCAGCTGCGTGCTTCCTGGATGGCGGCGAGGCCCGTACCGGTCACCTGAGGGCGCTCCGCGGCGTGGTCCGCCTCGCGCTCATGGATGCGCTTGTACCGCCGCTTGAGCTCCGCCGGAGCGAGGTTGGCGACCGCGCCGAGAATCGCCGAGCCGCTCGCCTCGAGAGCGTCGATCGATCGGCGCAGTTCTCGCACCTCGACCCGTCCGCAGCCGACGACGAGGATGGCGCCGCCGAAGTGCTGCGCCAGGATCGCCGCGTCCGTCACGGGCATGAGGGGCGGGCTGTCGATGATGACGACGTCGTACCGGCTCCGAAGCGCCTCGAGGAGGGCGAGCGAGCGGCCGGAGCCGAGCAGCTCGCTGGGGTTCGGCGGGACGGCGCCGGACAGGAGTACGTCCAGCCCGTCGGCACCCCAGCGCTGGATGGCGTCGTCGAGGGACGCCTGTCCGGCGAGGACGGTCGTGAACCCGACCCCGTCCTCGAGGTCGAGATAACCGGCGAGCGACGGCTTGCGCAGGTCGGCCTCCACGAGGCACACCCTGCTTCCCGACGCGGCGATGACGGAGGCGATGTTCACCGAGGTGGTGCTCTTGCCCTCGCCGGGGACCGACGAGGTCACGACGAACGCCTTGTGCGGCTGCCCGGCCTGCAGGAAGCCCAGATTGGTCCGGATGTGGCGGAACTCCTCGGCCCGGAGCGACGAGCTGCTCGCGCGCGTCAGGATGGGATGGGCGAGAGCGGAGCGCTCGTAGCTGATGGTACCCAGCACGGGAACGCCCGCCGTCTGCCTGATCTGCTCCGCCGACCGCACCTTGGCGCCCGTCAGCTCACGCACGACGATGAACGCGATGCCGGCGACGAGGCCGAGCAGCAAGCCGAACAGCACGGCCAGGCGCGCATTGGGTGAGGCGGGCTTCGTCGGCGCGGTCGCACTCTGCACAGTCTCCAGGCGCACGGGCGACGAGCCGTCGCTGCGTTTGGGGACCAGCCGGACAACGGTGTTCGTGAGGCTCGTGGCGATGGCGTTCGCCGTCGCGGCCGCGCGGTTGGCCGAGGTGTCCATGACCGTGACCGTGATGAGCGACGTATTCAAAGGTACGGTCGCGGACACCCGGCGCGCGAGCGCGGCCGGAGTGGTCTCGAGACCGAGCGCCGTGATCACCGGCTCGAGCACGGCCTGCCGCGTCGCGACGACGCTGTAGCTCCGCGCCTGCTGCTGCGAGTAGTTGCTGCCCTGGTTGAGGTCGCTCGAGTTGTCGGCTCCCACGGCGGCGACGAAGAGCTCGGACGTGGCCGAGTACTCCGGGGTCGTCGTGAGGACGAACGCCGAGCCGCCGATGCCACCGAGCAGCAGGAAAGCCACGACAGTGAGCCAGCGCCGACGCAGGAGCGTCCAAAAAGCGCGTTGATCCATTGTCTCGTTCCCCCTCGGGCGACGGCCGGTGTCGGGTTCAGTCGTCGAATTCCTGAGGATACCAAGCGCTCACGGACAGAGATACCGGAGGAGGACCCCCCGAAAGGGCGACGGGTGCGACCGTGAAGCCGCGGCCGCATGTGTCATCATGGGCAGATGGCATCGTACATGAGAATGGCTCAGCTGCGTCCTCTGGGATACGCGCTGGTGGCCCTCCTCCTCGTCGCTGCCGTCGTCACAGGGGTGCTCGCGCTGCGGTCGCACAATGCGGGCGGGGGGTCTTCCGCGAGCGCGGAGCCGTTCCCCACACTCGCCGCGGACCCGCCCCGCCCGGTCGCCGTCTTCATCGGAGACGCATACTCCGCAGGCGTCGGCGCGAGCGAGGCGGCCAAGCGCTGGACCTCGATCGTGTCCGCGACTCAGGGCTGGGAAGCGGTCAACCTCGCCCACGGCGGTGCGGGTTACCTGGTGTCGGAGGGAACGGACGACTGCGGCGGGTCCCCCTGCGTGAACTACCAGACGACCGTCGCGGACGCCGTGCGTCTCGGTGCCGCGATCGTCGTGGTCGCGGGTGGATCGAACGACCAGGACGCCGACGTCGACACGGTGAACGCGGCGATCGTGTCGACGTACCAGGGGATCCGCGTCGGACTGCCGTCCGCGAAGATCGTGGCCGTCGGGCCGACGTCCCCCGAGCCCACGGCGGACCTCCGGGCCATCGATGCCGCCGTCGAGCGGTCTGCCCTCGCCGTCGGCGCCACCTACGTCAGCCTCCTCGATCCGCCGGTGGTCACGGCCGAGCCCCTCCCCGACGGCGCTTTCGTCGACGACGAGGGTCACGCGGCCATCGCGGACCGGGTGAATGCCGTTCTGCAGTAGGCTCGCGCGGGTGGCGGCCCGCTTCCTCGGCCGCCGGGGGGCGAATCCGGGGGTCGGCACGTGACAGGGATCGTTGCTCGTCGGCAGTCGGCGCCGCACAACCCGAACCGGCTGGCGATCGTCCTCGGCGCCATCCTCGTCGGCGCGCTGCTGTCCGGTGTGCTGCCTCTCCTCCTCGTCGCCCAGGTGGACGACATCGGCCGGAGCGACGCCTGGCGCATGACGTTCGCACTCATGGTCTGGGCGGGCGCCCGCCTGGCGGTCGCCATCGCCGCCGGGCGTCCCATGCTTTTCGACTTCTTCTTCTGGCTCTTCACCTACATCTTCATGGGCATGGCCCCCACCGTGCAGATCCGCAGCGGCATCCTGTCGCGCACGACGCCCGGTATCGACGAGGGGCTCGACATGTCGACCGCCCTGCTCGTCTGGCTCGGTGTCGCCTGCTACGAGATCGGCCGGTTCCTCGCCTCCCTTCGGTCGAAGCGACGCGACGGCGGTGCGCCGCCGTCGCGCAGGGTCACCGCGGTCAGCCGGCCCAGGGCTCTCATTCTCGTCGTGATCGGCGTGCTCACGAGCGCGTACTTCGTCTCCCGCGTCGGGGTCGGCACCCTCTTCGGCAGCCGGGACGTCGCGTTCGAGGCCCGCAACGCGGCGTGGCCGGACCCGGCCATCCGCGCGATCATGTACTCGCTGGCGATCTACCCGCTCCTCGTGGGCATCGGCGCCCTCGCGCAGTTGCGCAGACGCGCCACCCGGTCGCACGCACGCTGGTACGCGGTGCTCATCGTCACGGCGGTCGCCCTGCTGCTGACGATCGTCAACCCCGTCAGCAGCGCCCGTTACAGTCTCGGAACGGTGCTGTTCGCCCTCGCGGTCTACGCGGGTGCCGTCGTCACTCCGGCGAGGGTGCGGGCGACGCTCATCGCGGCCGTGATGGGGTTCGTGTTCCTCTTCCCGCTCGCCGACGCGTTCCGCCTGAACACCGTCAACCTCGCCCGGGACGGGTTCTTCGGCGAGTACAAGGGCAACCCCGACTACGACGCGTTCTGGCAGGTCGCGAACGCCTTCTCCTACTCGCTCGACGGCCTCGTGGAGTACGGGAGGCAGGCGCTCGGCGTCGTCTTCTTCTGGGTGCCGCGAAGCTTCTGGTCCGACAAGCCTGTGGACACCGGCATCCTCCTCGCGAACTATCGCGGCTACAGCTTCGACAACCTGTCGGCACCGCTGTGGGCGGAGTTCCTCGTGAACGGCGGCGTCGTTGCGCTCGCCCTCGGCTTCCTCGCCGTGGGTTACCTCCTGCGGGTCATGGACGAGAATCTTCTGCCGGCGTTCCCCCGCGCGGGCTTCTGGGCCATCGTCGGGGCCATCTTCCCGGTGTACATGACGATCCTCCTGCGCGGCTCGATGCTGCAGGCCACGGGCGCGGTCGCCGTGGCGACGGCGTGCCTCCTGATCGTCCGGTCCCCGGACAGAGACGACCCCGCGGCCGAGAGCGGTCCGGCGAGGGGCGCGGCGTCCGCCGTCAGGCCCGATACGCCCGCTCGAGCTGCTCCGCGATCGCCGGCATCGCCAGTCGATCCCGGGTGAACGCTCTGCCGGCGGCGCCCATCGTCCGCGCAGCCTCGGGGTCGGCGAGCATGGACTCCACGGCGGCCGTGAGGGCGTCGACGGATTCGTCGACGACGACGCCCGCACCGGCCTCGGCCACTGCCGGTGCGAGCCCGCACGAGTCGGTGATCACCACCGGCAGGCCGAGTGCCATCGCCTCGAGCACCGACATCGGGTACGGCTCGTCGACCGAGGGCAGGACGTACACGCTGGCCCGGGACATCCGGTCAGTGGTGAGCGACGGGTCGAGGGGACCCTCCCACTGCACGTCTGCGGATCCGGACAGGCCTTCGATGCGCGCCCGGACCGCCCGCCCCTCGCCCTCGTCCGGCCCGACGAGGCGGAAGCGCGCGGAGGGGAACCGCAGGGCGACGCGCTCGGCCATCTCCACGAACGCGGCCGGGCGCTTGCGCGGCGCCAACCTGGCGAGGTAGAGGACCTCCGGATCGCCCGAGCCGTCCGCGCGGGCATCCGGCACGGGGACTCCGTTCGGCAGCTCCTCGAGACGCAGGCCGTCGCCGGCCACAGCGATCAGGTCCGCCCGCTCCCGGTCGGTGAGGTGGAAGACGCGCCGTGCCCCCCGCAGCCCTGGTCGGGTGAGGGCGGCATCGAGGGGACGGGCGAGCGGGTTGCCCGACTCGTCGATCATTCCGTGGGTCTGCACGACGTAGGGCACGCCATGGCGGCGCAGCCAATCGACCGCCGGCATGGTGACGAGGTCCCGCGCGGCGTGGACGTGCACGATGTCGACGCCCCTCGTGAGGGCGGCGAGGCGGCGGTAGAGCCCGGGCGACGCGACACCGGCGAAGCCTGCCCCGGGCAACAGCGTGCGGGCGGGGAAGAGTGCCAGGCGCACCCCCTCCATTCGTCGCGGAGGCGCGCCGGTGAAGCCGCGGTGCGCGCCCGCGACGAGGACCTCGTGGCCCCGCTCGGCCAACGCGCGGGCCTGGTTCAGGGCGACCCGCACCGGGCCGCCGTACTCGCCGGTCGGGCTGACGAGCGTGACGATCGAGAGGATGCGCACTATGCGGACGCCCCGCCCGTGCGGGCGGGGCGGGAGGCGGTCGTCGCCCGCGGGGCGAGCACGAGCGCGTGCGGCTCGACGTCCGCTGTCACGAGCGCACCCGCGCCGACCACGCTGTCGTGCCCGACGGTGCAGCCCCGAAGCACGGTCGCCCGCGCCGCAACCCAGGCGCCGTCCTCGATGACGATGGGGGCGTTGTCGAACTCGAACGTCGGCGAGCGGCGGTCGTGGCTGCCGGTGCAGAGGAACACGTCCTGGGACACGCACACGTCGCGGCCGATGGTCACGGGCTCGAGGTTCAGGATCCAGACGCCCTCGCCGATCCAGGAGTCCCGTCCGACGCTGAGCTTCCACGGCCAGTGGATGCGTACGCGGTGGCGCACGAAGGCGCCCTCCTCTATCCGGGCGCCGAACGCGCGGAGGATGCGCGCCCGAACGCCCGCCGGGCACCACCAGTGCATCGTCACGAGGCCGGAGACGACGAGCCAGGCGATCTGCCACGCTGGCCCGCGCCCCTTGTCGTAACCGGCCCCGGTGAATCCCGCGAGCCGGCGGCGTCCGCCGTGCCCCTCCGGCTCCGCCTCCGCTGCGTCCGATCCGTGGTCCGCGGGGCGCGTAGAAGACATGACAGGGAGTGTACACAGGGCGGTATCCCGCCTTCCGGGCCGCAGGCGCAGGGCCACCGTACGGAGGGCCGCGGTACTGCCGATAGGTTGTTCGCATGACCGTCCACCCGTGCGCCCCGTGAGCCGGGGCATGACGACCGAGGCCCCATCGGGCGGGGCGGCGCGCCGGCGGCTGACCGCGGCGGCACTCGTGCTCAACCGGTTCACCGGCTTCGCGCTCTCGATGCTGCTGCTCGCCGTCGCGTCGCTCGTGGTGATCCCGGCGATGGTGCACGCGAGCGGTGCCGACGCATGGGGAGTCATCGCCGCCGGTCAGTCCATCGGGGCCGTGGCCGCGGTCGTGATCGCGTTCGGCTGGGGGATGTCCGGACCCGCCCGCATCGCCCGAGCCGACGAGGCAGGGCGGCTCACCGAGTACACGGAGGCGCTCGTCGCCAAGCTCATCATCTTCGTGCCCGTCGGTGCGATCGCGTTCGTGGCGGCCTGGCTCATCGGTGGTCGTTACCCGGCGTATGCGGCCGTCGGCGCCCTCACTGCGGCGAGTATCGGCCTCACGGCCAACTGGTACTTCGTCGGTATGGCTCAGCCGTACACGATGCTCCTCGTCGAGACGCTGCCCCGCGTGGCGGGCACCGTCGTCGGCATCGCCTTCATGCTCTCCGGCTCGAGCGCGCTCGCGGGGCTGCTCTGCCAGCTCGGCGGGATGCTGGCGGCTTTCACGGCATGCACGCTCCTGATCCTTCGGCCATGGGACCGGCACCGCAGTGCACGGCCGAGGCGCCGGCCGCTGTCCACGGTGCTCCGCGAGCAGCGCCATGGGCTCTCGTCGAGTGTCGTGTCCGCCTCGTACGCCGCGGCGCCCATCGTGATCGTGGGGCTCGTCGCCCCTGCGGTCCTGCCCACCTACGCGATCATCGACAAGGTTCAGCGGCAGATCAACGCCGCCCTGGCTCCCTACATCACGGTTCTGCAGGGCTGGGTGCCGCGGGGGACGGCAGAGGGCATCCGTCTGCGTGTCCGCCGAGCCCTCGTCGTGTCCGCCGCCGGCGGGGCGGTCCTCGCGCTCGTGCTCCTGCTCATCGCGCCCGAACTGCTCGGCTGGCTCGGCCGCGGCCAGATCCAGCCGCCGTACGCGGCGCTGGTGCTCATGGTCGTCATCATCGCCGTGAACATGTGCGAATCGGTGGCGAGCAAGGTCTGCCTGTCGGCGCTCGATCGGCTCGACGTCGCCGCGCGCGCCACCGTGACCGCCACCGTCGTCGGCATCGTCCTGATCGTCGCCGGCGTCTTCTTCTGGGGCGTCCTCGGTGCCCTGACCGGGATCCTCGCGGGGCTCGTGCTCCGCATCGTCCTCGAGCTCCTCGGAATGCGCCGGCGGGGGCCGGCCGGAAGCGGCGCGCCGAACCCCGGCCGCCTCTAGATCGGAGAACCCATGAGCAAGGCTCGCCATCTCGCCCGGTTCGCCGCCTGGCTGCTGCCCGCATCGCCGCGCAAGAACGCGCTGCTGCGTCGGCTCGGCCACGATGTCGCGCCGACTGCAACGGCACGATCGAGCGTCGTCTGGCGCGTCGAGCGGATCACGCTGGCCTCCGGAAGCCGCATCGGGCGCTGGAACCTCATCAAGAACATGAGGGAGATCTCCATCGCCGAGAAGGCATCCATCGGTCGTCTCAACGTCGTCTCGTCCCATCCGGTGTACGCCCGCCTGTACCCGGACGGGGCATCCCTCCGCGTGGCCGACCACGGCAAGATCACGAGCAGGCACCACCTCGACTGCTCCGGCGGTGTCACCGTCGGCTCGTTCGCCAGCGTCGCGGGCAGCGGCACGACACTGCTCACCCACAGCGTCGACCTCCGGCGCGACGCGCAGGTGGCCCGCCCCATCTCGGTGGGCGCGTACTCCTTCGTCGGGGCGCGCTGCATGGTGCTCGGCGGCGCCGTCCTTCCCGACCGCTCCGTGCTCGGCGCCGGGTCCGTGCTCACCCGGTCACGCGAGGAGCGCACTGCCGGGCTGTGGGCCGGTGTTCCCGCTGCCCACCGCGGCTCCGTTGCGGGCAAGTGGTTCGAGCGCGCGGAGACGCACACCAGGCGGGTCTACGTGCCCGCGACGGGGGAGACGGTCGAGGACGCGTTCTGACCGCGCCGGTACGCGGGGGTCGCGAGATCCCCGCCGGTCAGGCGGACGCCGCCCGGAGCTTGCTGAACCACTTCCCGAGCAGGAGCGCCATGATGGCGGCGTTCGCGACGAGGAGCACGGCGTACACGGGCAGGAAGACCGCCGGCCAGCCGAACAGGCCGATGGCGAGCGCGAGGACTCCGTAATCGGCGGGGAGAAGCGCAAGCGCGCGCGCCAGTGAGGGGGCATCGGGGGATCGCGTCGCGTCCTTCTTGGCGCGGCCGAGGAGCTCCACGAGCAGGCCGCCCACGAACGTGACGATCGCGACCACCTGGAACGCGAGCGGAAGGAGGTAGTACCAGTCGTCCACCGACAGGTGCAGATACGCAGCGACGAGCACGGATCCGTGCACCGCGACGATCTTGCCGGCGTCCACGACATGGTCGAGCCACTCGCCGGTCGCCGAGGACGTACCGGTGAGCCGGGCGACCTGGCCGTCCGCCGAGTCGAGAGCGAAGCCGAGGACGAGCAGGAGCATGGCGATGATGGCGCGCGCGGGATGGGCGGGGCCGGTGACGAGCACGAGCAGGCCGGCGGCGGTGACGATCGCCGAGACCACCGTGACGGCGTTGGGCGACATCCCGAGCTTGAAGGCCGCAGCGGCCAGCAGACGCCCGAGTGGCCGGTTGATGAAGCGGGAATAGAGCGAGACGCCGCGGCGCGCCTTCTGGGACTGGGCGAGGTCGAGAACGGCCTGTCGGTAGGAGGTCATGGGCCGTTCTTTCTGTCGGGAGGCGGCGTGGGGCGGGGAGGCGGCGGGGAGCTTCCGCGTACCCCGTTCGGGGGGTTTGTGCGCCGAGGCGGCACCCGCGTACTGTCGGGCCGAGTTCCCTATCAATAAAAAGGTGAGGAAAACCCGTTTTTCACCGATACTGGACTCGCCCCCCCGCTTACCCGAAGCAGTCCCCGGCACATTACCGTGGTGCGGACTGCGCTCTCAAAAGGACGCACCCCCCTATGCGTAAATCCCTGTCGATCATCGCTGCCTCAGCGGTTTTAGCGGGGCTGGTCCTCGCGGGACCAGCGGTCCAACCGGCCTCCGCGCTGTCGCCCGATGTCCACTTCAGCGCCGATGACCTCTCCACCTGGCAGGCGAACGGTGTCATCTACGCCGCCGGCCAGTCCAACGGACTCGTGCTCGCCGGCGGAACGTTCTCCCAGATCCGGCCGCCCGAGGGGGTCGCCGGCTCCGCGCAGAATCGCACGGCGCTCGCCGTCTTCGACGCCGAGACCGGCGCCCCGGCGAGCTGTCAGTTCACCGTCGCGCTCGGCGGCGGAACGCCGACGATCCGCGCCATCGCGACCGCACCGGCCCCGAACAGCGACATCGTGTACATCGGTGGCAACTTCAGCAGCGTCAGCAACGCCAATGGCTCGGTCAATGCCGCCCGGGTCGCCGCGCTGAACCTGCGCACCTGCCGCGTCGACACGGGCTTCCGCATCTCCAGCATCTCCAGCACGGTCCGCGCCCTCGCGGTCACGAACGACACGGTGTACTTCGGCGGGGACTTCCAGTCGGTCGGCGGGCAGCAGCGTCAGCGCTTCGCGGCCGCGAACCGTACGACCGGCGCACTCCTGCCCTGGGCTGCGGATGCCGACCTTCCCGGTCGCGCCGTCGCCGTGTCGCCTGACGGCACGAAGGTCGCCATCGGTGGTGACTTCTTCACCGTGAACGGTGAAGATTCGCATTCCATCGCCGTCGTGGACGCGTCGACGGGCGCGAACATCCGGAACTACACGAACAACTTCATCCCGCAGACGTCGGTCACGAAGGCCATCGTCTCCGACGGTACGTCGTTCTACGTCGGCAACGAGGGCACAGGCGGTGGTGTCTTCGACGGCAGCTTCAAGGTCGACTGGGGCACGCTCGACCAGGTCTGGCGCAACGCCTGCCTGGGCGCCACGCAGGCGATCCTGCCCTACAAGGGCACGCTCTACGAGGCGAGCCACCGCCACCACTGCATCGCGATCAACGCGTTCCAGGACGGCAAGCGCAACTTCTTCACCGCGGCGTCGTCCACGGACACCCACCTGCTCGGCTGGTTCCCGACGGCCAACGACGGCATCGGCGAGGGCATCGGCCCGCGCGCGCTGACCGTCGCCACCGGGCGCACCACGGGCAAGGACTACCTCTGGGCCGGTGGCGAGTTCACCCGCATTAACGGCAAGGCGCAGCAGAGCCTCACCCGCTTCGGACCCGACGACAGCGGCAACCCGCCGACGCCGGCGCCGGTCGCCGAGGCGATGAGCAACGGCCAGGTCCAGGTGCGCTTCCGCACCGTCGTCGACCCGGACGACAGCAACCTGACCTATGAGATCTTCCGCAACGGCACCCTCGCCGGCACCGTCCAGGCCTCCTCGTTCTGGTGGACCCGCCCCCAGGTCACCTGGGTCGACCCCAACCCCGGCACGGGGAGCAACAGCTACCGCGTGCGGGCGAGCGACGGCAGGAACGCGTCCCCGCAGTCGGGCGCAACGGCTTCCGTGCGGGCGATCGCGGCGCGGACGGACTACGCCAGCCAGGTGATCGCCGACGGCGCGAAGCTGTACTGGCGCTATGACGAGGCCTCCGGGGTCTGGGCGCAGGACAAGTCAGGCTCCACGACCGACGGCATGAACGGCCTGTACGAGAACGGCGTGACCCGTGGGGTCGACGGCGCCATCGCCGGGGACAACAGCCCCGCGGCCCAGTTCGACGGAGTCGACGACTACGTCTGGGAGGACCAGTACGAGCCTGCTCCGACCACGTACACGGTCGAGACCTGGTTCAAGACGGACACCACGACCGGTGGCAAGATCATCGGCTACGGCAACAACCGTCCGAAGACCGACTCGGGTGAGGCGGTGATCAGCAGCAGCTACGACCGCCACATCTACATGGACAACACGGGCGGGCTCACCTTCGGTGTCTACAACAACGGCTCGCGCACCATCCGCAGCGCCGGTCCCTACAACGACAACCAGTGGCACCAGGTGGTCGCGACGCAGGGCGCGAACGGCATGGTGATGTACGTCGACGGTGTCCGCGTCGGGCAGCACTCCAACACGCAGGCCGAGTCCTACTACGGCACCTGGCGCGTGGGCTATGACAACCTCAACAGCTGGCCCAACCGTCCCTCGAGCCAGTACTTCCAGGGTGCGATCGACGAGACGGCCGTCTACGACCAGGTGCTGACCTCGCAGCAGGTCGCCCGGCACTTCCAGCTCTCCGGCCGCGCAACGAGCATGAACACGCGCCCGGCCGACGCCTACGGTGCCGCCGTCTTCGACGCCGAGCCCGACGTGTACTGGCGCCTCGACGAGACGTCCGGCACGACCGCGAACGATGCCTCTCCCTTCGGCGTCCGGGACGGCGTGTACGGCGCCGCCGTGCAGCAGGGCCGCACCGGCCTCGCGGGCAGCGGCACGGCCGCGGCCACGACCGGCGCGGAGGACAGCGTCATCGCCCAGGCCCGTCTCGGCAGTCCCCTTTCGGAGTACACGGAAGAGGCCTGGTTCCAGACCGACTCGACCTCCGGTGGCAAGCTGATCGGTTTCGAGAACACGGCGACCGGCAACGGCAGCAACTACGACAAGCAGGTCTACATGACGAACTCGGGGAACCTGGTGTTCGGCGTCTACACCGGCACGCAGCGGACCATCCGGTCCGAGCGCGCCTACAACGACAACGTGAAGCACCACGTCGTGGCGACGCAGGACGGCTCGGGCATGAAGCTGTACGTCGACGGCCAGCTCGTGGCACAGAACGACGTCTCCGCCAACCAGTCGTTCGACGGGTACTGGCGGGCCGGCGGCGGAAACGTCAACGCGTGGCCCGAGGCACCGAGCAGCTTCTACTTCTCGGGCACCCTCGACGAGGTGGCGATCTACCCCCGGGCGCTCCCCGCGGCCGAGGTCAGCGCGCACTACCAGCTCGCCACGACGGGACCGGACACGGTCGCGCCGACCACACCGCAGGACGTGACGGCATCGCTGCGCGACGGTGCGGCGGTGATCACCTGGCAGGCGTCCACCGACGCGGTCGGTGTCGCCGGGTACCGCGTCTACCGCGGCACCGAGGCGGGCTTCGAGCCGAGTGAGCAGAACCTGCTGACCACGACGACCGATACGACCGTCACCGATTCCACGATCGGCGTCGGCGCCTACCACTACCGCGTCGTGGCGTTCGACGTCGCCGGTAACGCCAGCGGTGCCTCGGCGGCCGCGAGCGTCGCGGCCACCGACACCACCGCCCCGTCGACGCCGGAGGTCCTGCCGACCTCCGTCTCCGGCCAGGCGGTGACCATCCGCTGGGTCCAGTCGACCGACAACGTCGGAGTCGCCGGCTACACCGTGTACCGCGGTACGTCGAGCGCCTTCCCGGCCGATGTCGACTCGAAGATCGCGGACTCGACCGGCACCCAGTACGTCGACAGCGCTCCCGCCGGTACGTACTACTACCGAGTGGCCGCTTTCGACGCGGCCGGCAACGCCAGCGCGGCGTCCGACGCCGTGTCGGCCCGAGTGGTGGCGAACCAGCCCGACCCGATCACGGTGACGGCGACGCCGACGCAGGACGCGATGGTGGTGGCCGCCGCAGGCAACTCGAACTACGGCACGAACACGCAGTTCTCGTCCCGCGGTGCCACGGGCACGACGCCGCTCGAGTCGTACCTCTCCTTCAACATCCCGGCCGCCCCGTCGGGCATGGTGCTGACCGAGGCGACGCTGCGGCTGCGCACATCGACCGACCCGACGGCCGGCTCGACCGACAGCCACCTCGTGCGACTGCTCGGCGACGACTGGAGCGAGTCGACCGTCACCTGGAACAACCGACCGACCTCGTTCGGTGCTCAGCTCGGTGAGCTCCGCGGCGCGACGTCGACGAGCACGAACTACACGGTCGGCCTCGACGCTGCGGCGCTGCAGGGCCTGACCGGGCAGTCCGCCTCGATCGCCATCACGACGCCCACCGGATCGGACAATGTGCGATTCTGGTCGAGCAATGCAGGCACCGCGGCCTACCGGCCGCTGCTGACGCTGACCTACGAAGCCGAATGAGTGACTGAATGAGTGTTCGGAGTACCGAACCTTCCGCTGCCGACGGTCGAGCGCACGCCCTCCTGGGGCGGGCGCTCGACCGTCGGCGGTTCCTGCTGGGCAGCCTGTCCACCCTCGCCCTCGCCGGCTGCGCGCCGACGCAGGCCGAGGACGACCTCGGCACCCTGTCCGCCACGGACGTGACCTACACGATCGACGACCTGTTCTCCACGTCGCCCTTCCACATCGCGCATCGCGGATCCGGCGACAACTGGCCGGAGCACACCATGCAGGCCTACGTGAACTCGGTGGAGTGGGGCATGAAGGCCCTCGAGGTGTCGGTGAACGCCACGAAGGACGGCGTCCTCGTCTGTCACCACGACACGACGATGACCCGCACGAGCGGCGAGGACGTCACGATCGCCGACGTGTCCTGGGACACGCTGTCCGAGATCCCGATCGACGCCCGGGAGTGGCTCGGCCCGGCGGCGGCGCCTCAGCCCATTCCGAGACTCGAAGAGGTGCTCGACGCCTTCGCGGCCACCCACGTCATCTTCATCGAGGACAAGCAGGGCACCAACACCAAGGCCCTGCTCGAACTCATGGACGAGTACCCGGACTCCACGAGCCACTTCGTCTGGAAGCAGTGGGCGGGTGCGACGCAGTACAAGGTGGCCACGGCTCGCGGCTACAAGACCTGGGGTTACTTCGGGCTCGACATCATCGACCGCGCCCAGGACTTCGCCGCCCGGTTCGACTACCTCGGGATCACCCACCGCGCGACGGACAAGCAGGTCCGCTGGGTCGTCGGCTTCGGCAAGCCGGTGATCGCCTGGGAGGTCCACTACCGCTGGGTGCAGGCCAGGCTGCAGAACCTCGGAGTGCAGGGCATGATGTGCTCCAACGTGCCGTATGTCACCCGGGATCGGGCCATCGCCACCTCCGACTCCTTCGCCACCGGTCGGCGGGCCGCCGGCGACATGCCCTGGACGATCGAGAAGGGGTGGGCCGTACAGCCGACGCTCGACGTCCTCTCCGGGTCGCTCGTGATCGACAGGCGGGGGGTCCAGAGCTACGTCATGGGCTCGATGTGCCCTCTCCCTGCAACGAGTTACACGATCGCGTTCGAGCTGCGCTGGCCCGACCGGGTGCCCGACCCCAACGAGAACGCCGGCATCGCTTTCGGGCAGCTGGACGACCGGCCCTATCGCATCCGGATACCGAGCGACACCCCGGGTTACCACATGGTCTTCCGCGCGAACGGCGTGATCGAGCTCTTCAGCCGTCCGGAGGGCGCCGAGAGCGGGACATCGCTCGGTGCGGTCGACTCCGACGACGCCGTGCCGGGGGAGTGGGTGGCGTTCACCATCACGGTGTCCCCGGACGGCATCCGGGTGGCGCGGGTCGGCCTCGACCGATGGTCGATCTCGGTGCCGGACACCACCTACCGGGGACGCTACTTCTCGCTCTGCAAGAACTACTACGAGGGGCCGGGCGTCCAGTTCCGGTCCGTCAGCGTCAGCTAGCCCCCCTCCTCACGGGCTTCGGCCGTGGTGCGGTCGCGCAACCGGTCCCGAACCGGAACCGGGATCGACTCTGCCGACGTTCACGACGCTAAGATGAGAATCCTTCGAGAAGCCCGGTGCCGGGACACCTCGGTGTCCTCCGGGCTCCGCGGCACGGTCGGGCCGCATCGAGCTCTCTGCTTCTCCGCAGTCCCGCAGATCCCCGACCGCGTGCCTGCTCACCCGAGGGAATGACCCACTCATGCGTATACCCGCAGCCCTGCTCACCGCGCTCGCTCTTGCGGCGGGCATCGCCGTCGCATCCCCCGCCCCGTCGCCCGCGGCGGCGCTGTCGCCGGGCGTGCAGTTCAGCGCCGATGATCTTTCCACCTGGCAGGCGAACGGCGTCGTCTACGCGCTCGCGACCGCCGGTGGCGGCAGAGTCGTCGTCGGCGGAACCTTCTCGCAGCTCCGGCCGCCGTCCGACGGCACGGGAACGGCGGTCAACCGCAGCGCGCTGGCCGTCCTCAATGCCGAGACCGGGGCGCCGGAGAGCTGCGCCCTGAACGTCAAGTACACCGGGGGCACGCCAACGGTCCGATCGCTCGTCGCCGCTCCGGACGGCAACACCGTCTACGTTGGCGGCAACTTCACCAGCATCAACGGTGTCGGCGTCACCCGGGTCGCGGCGATCAACCCCATCACCTGCACCGTGTCGTCCTTCCGCGCCCCCTCTGTGCCCGCCACGGTCTATGCGATGGCGCTGTCCGGCGATCGGCTGTACATCGGTGGCGCGTTCACGAGCGTCGGCGGCCAGCCGCGGCAGAAGTTCGCCGCGGTCGGCACCAGGGCGAACAACACCCTGCTCCCCTGGGTCGCGAACGCCGGCATGGTCGACCGCGCCACCACGGTGAGCGCCGACGGTCGCGCGCTCACCACGTCGCCCGACGGGTCGAAGGTCGTCGTCGGGGGTGAGTTCGACACCATCAACGGGCAGGACTCCCACTCGATCGCCGTCGTCGACGCCGTGACCGGCGCGAACGTTCGCAGCTACCCGGCGCCGTTCATCCACCGCAGCTCGATCACCAAGTCGCTGTACTCCGACGGCACGCGCTTCTACGGCGGTAACGAGGGCACGGGAAGCGGCGTCTTCGATGGCCGCTTCGCGATCAACTGGTCGACCCTGGACGAGGAGTGGCGCGACACCTGCCTCGGCGCGACGCAGGCGGTGCTCGAGCACAACGGCACCCTGTACGCGGCCAGCCACGCGCACGACTGCGGCAGCGTCGGCGCGTTTCAGGACGGCAAGCGCAACTACTTCACGGCCCAGAACGCCGCGGCCCCGGCGAACCTCCTGCAGTGGTTTCCGCGCGGCAACGACGGCATCGGCGAGGGCATCGGCCCGCGCGCGCTGACCATTGCGACGGGACGGACCACCGGCAAGGAGTACCTGTGGTCCGGTGGCGAGTTCACCCGGATCAACGGTGCCGCCCAGCAGAGTCTGACCCGCTGGGGCCCCGACGACACGGGAAACCCCCCTGGCACGACGCCCACCGCCGAAGCGGTGACGGGCGGCGCCATCCAGGTGCGGTTCCGAACGGTGACGGACACGGACGACAGTGACCTCCGCTACTCGGTGTTCCGCAACGGTGCGGCCACACCGATCTATACGACCACGGCGACCTCGTTCTGGTGGACGCGCCCCCAGGTGACCTTCGTCGACACCGACGTCACGCCCGGTACCCGCTACACCTACCGCGTGCAGGTGACCGACGGTCGCAACAGGAGCGCCCTGTCCGCGTCAGCCGCAGCGACCGCCACCGGTTCCGGTTCGGCGTACGCGTCACGGGTGATCAGTGACGGTGCTCGGATCTTCTGGCGTTACGACGAGACGGGCGGCGAGTGGGTGCAGGACAAGTCGGCCCGCGCCACCACGACGGCCGCGACCAACGGTCTGTACAAGTTCGGTGCCGTCGGCGGCGCCGACGGCGCGGTCCGCGGCGACAGCAGCACCGCCGCCAGCTTCGACGGAGTGGACGACTTCGTGTGGGAGGACCAGTGGAAGCTGGCTCCGGTCACCTACAGCATGGAGACGTGGTTCAAGACCGATACCACGACCGGCGGGAAGCTCGTCGGCTTCGGCAGCGGGCGTCCGCGCACCGACTCCTTCGCTGCCAGCCCGAGCCGGGCGTTCGACCGTCACGTGTACATGGAGGACTCCGGCCGACTCTCCTTCGGCGTCTACTCCGGCGCGACGACGACCGTCCGGTCGGCGGCGGCCTATAACGACGACCGGTGGCACCACCTCGTCGCGACGCAGGGCCCGGCGGGCATGCGGTTGTATGTCGACGGGGTCACCGTGGGCAGCAACTCCGTCACGAAGGCGCAGAAGTACGCCGGTGTGTGGCACGTCGGCGGAGACAACGTGAACGGCTGGCCGAATCAGCCGACGAGCACGTACTTCCGCGGCCAGATCGATGAGACGGCCGTCTACGACACCGCGCTGACGGCTCAGCAGGTAGCGGACCACTACGCCATCGCCGGGGGAGCGAACCCCGTCACGGCCCCGGCGGACCCGTACGGGGCCTCGATCTTCGCCGACGAACCCGAGCTGTACTGGCGCCTCGACGAGACCAGCGGAGCTGCGGAGGACTCCTCGCGCTTCGGTCTGAACGACGGCACCGTGGGATCCGCCGTGCGGCGCGGCGTCGCCGGCACGCTCTCGTCGGGCACCGCCGTCAGCACGACCGGCAGCACGGACAGCCTCGTCGTCGGTCCGCAGACCGGCAGCCCGGCGGCCTTCACCACGGAGGCGTGGGTGAACACCACCACGACCACCGGCGGCAAGATCCTGGGCTTCGAGGCGGTGCCCACGGGCACCGGCGGCAGCTACGACAAGCAGGTCTACATGGTGAACTCGGGCCGCCTGATCTTCGGCGTCTACGACGGCGCCGCTCGGACCGTCATCTCGCCGAACACCTACAACGACGGCCAGTGGCACCACGTCGTGGCGACGCAGGACTCCGCCGGCATGCGGATGTACATCGACGGGGTCCTGCAGGGCACGAACAGTGCGACGACGAACCAGAACTTCACCGGCTACTGGCGGGTCGGCGGGGGAAGCACAAAGTCCTGGCCCTCCTCCCCGACGACGCCGTTCTTCACCGGATCGGTCGATGAGGTGGCCGTATACAGCCGCGGCCTCAGCGACGCCGAGGTTGCCGAGCACTACGCGCTCGGCGGTGGGACGGCGACGGGAGGCGCGCCCGCCGTCATCACGGGTGGTCTCACGGCCGACGCCCTGGTCGCGGAGAACAACGCCGCCAAGGCCTATGGCACCGCCGACGTCCTCGTGTCCCGTGGCGGCACGGGCGCGGCGAACATCAGCTACCTCGGGTTCGACGTCCCCGCCGCTCCCGCCGGCAAGACCCTGACGAGCGCGACGCTGCGCGTACGCACGTCGACGGACGCTTCGTCGGCATCCAACGACTCGTTCGCGCTGTCGCTCGTTTCCGGTGCTTGGAACGAGGCGACGGTCACCTGGACCAACCGCCCCACGGCGCTCGGCGCAACCGTCGGCACCATGACGGGCACCCGCGCGCCGAACACCTTCTACGACGTGACGCTCGACGCCGCGGCGCTGAAGGGGCTCGCCGGCTCGAGGGTCACCCTTGCCATGCTCGGCAGCGGAACCGACAACGTGCGGCTCGCGTCCCGGGAGGCCGCGGCGGACAGCCGTCCCGTGCTCACCTTCACCTACACCTCGTAGATCCGCTCGCCGTGCCCGTCGCATCGACGGGCGCGATGGTGCCGGGAGGAGCGCGGGTGGCCTAGCGCGCCGAGGGCGCAGGCTCGGCCGTAGGCGACATCACGTCGTCGAGGATCGCGCTGAACGCGGCGATGGCCGAGTGCTCCGAGAGGTACGCGGCGCGGAACGCGCGCCCCGCCCGTCCGTAGGCGGCGGCCGACTCCGGGTCGGCTGCCATGGCCTCGGCGGCCGCGAGCAGGGCGGCGGGATCCGCCGCGTCAACGCGCACGCCGGCGCGTGAGCGCGCCAGCTCCTCGGCGGTCACGCTCGCCGCGTCGGTCGCCGCGATGACGGGGAGGCCTGAGCTGAAGTACGAGGTCAGCTTGCTCGGCACCGACATCTCCGTGAGCCCGGGCCGCTCGTTCACGAGGAGCACGTCGGCGGCGTGCAGCGCTGCCGTGAACTCCTCGTCGGGCAGCGGGTCGACGAAATCGAGCGCCGCGTTGCCGCCGAGCGCTTCGAGGGCGGCCCTGCGGTTTCCGTCACCGAGCAGCACGAATCGCACGCGGGACCCGCGCTCCGCGGCGAGCTGCGACGCGTGGACGACGTTCTCGAGGCCCTGCTTCGCGCCCATGTTGCCCGCGTGCAGCACGACGACATCGTCCCGGCCCCAGCCGAGCCGCTCGCGCGTGCCCGTCCGGGAGAACGCCGGTGACTCGTCGACGTGGCTCCAGTTGCGCACGACCTCGACGCGGTCGGCGTCGACGCCCAGGTCCTCGACCAGGTAGCGCTTGAAGCGGTCGTGGATGACGACGACGCGGTCGGCCGAGCGGAGGATGGACCGCTCGACGCTCGCGAGCGCGCGACCCGCCAGGCGGCCGCCTGTGCCGCTCTCCGCGACGCCGAGCGTGTAGATGTCCTGCACCCATACGCAGTGCGGCACGCCCGTCAGACGCGCCCGCAGGCCCGCGAGGCCGGTGGAGAACAGCGCGGGCGACACGAGCAGGACCACATCGGGCCTGCCCCACCGTGCGGTGAGCGCGCGCAGGCCGAAGCCGAGCTCGAGCACGAGCCGATCGAGCAGCCGGGGTGCCGACGGCACGTAGTGCCGAAGCCGGGTGACCGGCACGCCCGCGATCGTCTCGCGCATCGTCCGGCCGGAGTACCCGTCCTGCACCCGCCACTGCGGGTAGTGCGGAAAGCCTGCGATCACCCGCACCGGTGCGCCGTCACGAGCAAGCCCCTCGGCGAGGCCCGTCGTGTACGGGGCAATGCCCGTCGGCTCCGGAACATAGTTCAAGCCGACGATCAGTACCCGGCCGGACGATGCGCCGTCAGCGGCCTCGGTAATCATCCTGGTGGGCGAGGAACCAGTTGAATGCATCCTCGAGGCCCTCCTTCAATCCGACGCTCGACTGCCACCCCAACCCCCGCAACCGGGAGACGTCGAGCAGCTTGCGCGGCGTGCCGTCCGGCTTGCTCGCGTCGAACGTCACGCGTCCCGCGAAACCGGTCACCGCGGCGACCGTCTCGGCGAGCTCGCGGATCGTGCAGTCCTGCCCGGTGCCCACGTTGATGTGGGAGAGCATCGGCTCAGTGTATTCGGCGTACACCTCGGGCTCCAACTCCATCACGTGTACGCTCGCGGCCGCCATGTCGTCGACATGGAGGAACTCCCGCATGGGCGTGCCCGTGCCCCAGACGGTGACCTCCTCGACGCCCTGCTCGGCCGCCTCGTGGAAGCGGCGCAGCAGAGCGGGTACGACGTGGGACTTCGTCGGGTGGTAGTTGTCGCCCGGCCCGTACAGGTTGGTCGGCATGACGCTGCGGTAGTCGCGCCCGTACTGCCGGTTGAAGCTTTCGCACAGCTTGATGCCGGCGATCTTCGCGAGCGCGTACGGCTCGTTGGTCGGCTCGAGCGGGCCGGTCAGCAGGCTGTCCTCCCGCATGGGCTGGGCGGCGTCCTTCGGATAGATGCAGGACGAGCCGAGGAACAGGATCTTGTCGACCCCGGCCTCGTGCGCGCCACGGATCAGGTTCGTCTCGATCACGAGGTTCTCGTGGATGAACTCCGCCGGCTGCGTGTTGTTGGCCTGGATGCCCCCCACCTTCGCCGCGGCCAGGTACATCTGGTCGACGGGCGTGCTGCGGAAGAACTCCTGGACGGCGTGCTGGTCCGTGAGGTCCAGCTCTGAACGGGTGCGCGTGATGATGTTGGTGTAGCCGAGGGCGGTGAGGCGGCGGACGATCGCCGACCCCACCATCCCTCGATGACCGGCAACGTAGACCGCGTCGGTTGTGGATCGCATGCTCAACCTGCCAGCGCCACCGAGGTCGGGTAGCCGTTCTTGCGCAGGAACGCGATGCGGCGGGCGTCCTCGAGGTCGGACGCGACCATGTCGGCGCACATCTCGCGCACGCCGATCTCGGGCGCCCAGCCCAGCTGGCGCTGCGCCTTGGTCGAGTCGCCGAGCAGCGTGTCGACCTCGGCGGGGCGGAAGTAGCGCGGGTCGATGCGGACGATCACGTCGCCGGGGGACACGCCGGGGGCGCGGTCGCCCTCGACGGACTCCACGATGCCGACCTCCTCGACGTCCTTGCCCTCGAAGCGCAGGGTGATCCCGAGCTCCTTGGCCGACCACTCGATGAACTGGCGCACGGAGTACTGCACCCCGGTGGCGATCACGAAGTCCTCGGGGAAGTCCTGCTGCAGCATCATCCACTGGAGGCGCACGTAGTCCTTGGCGTGGCCCCAGTCGCGCAGGGAGTTGATGTTTCCCATGTGCAGCGCGGGCTGCAGGCCCTGGGCGACGCCGGCGAGACCGCGGGTGATCTTGCGCGTCACGAAGGTCTCGCCGCGGCGGGGGGACTCGTGGTTGAACAGGATGCCGTTGCAGGCGTACATGCCGTACGCCTCGCGGTAGTTGATCGTCGTCCAGTACGCGAACAGCTTCGCGACCGCGTAGGGCGAGCGCGGGTGGAACGGCGTCGTCTCCTTCTGCGGGATCTCCTGCACGAGGCCGTACAGCTCCGAGGTGGACGCCTGGTAGAACCGCACGCGGTCCGTCATCTTGAGCAGGCGGACCGCCTCGAGCAGGCGCAGCGTGCCGAGGCCGTCGACGTCGGCGGTGTACTCCGGGCTCTCGAAGCTCACCGCGACGTGGGACTGCGCGCCGAGGTTGTAGATCTCGTCCGGCTGCACGTCCTGGATGATGCGGGTGAGGTTCGAGCCGTCGGTGAGGTCGCCGTAGTGGAGGTGGAAGCGGGCGTTCTCCTCGTGCGGGTCCTGGTACAGGTGGTCGATCCGGTCGGTGTTCAGCGAGGACGAGCGGCGCTTGATTCCGTGGACCTCGTAGCCCTTCTCGAGGAGGAGCTCCGCGAGGTACGAGCCGTCCTGGCCCGTCACGCCCGTGATGAGTGCGCTTTTCGTCACAATGTCTGCTTTCTGTTCGAAGGTGCTTCAAGTAGTTCAAGAGCGCGCCGGAGGGCGGTGCTCGAAGTGGAAACGGTGTAGGGGAAATAGACGACGTCGACGCCGACCTTGGCGAACTCGCGCTCCAGCCGGAGGCCCTTCTCGGTGCCCTTCCAGTCGTCGCCCTTGAAGAAGACGTCGAACCGCAGGGACTTCCAGGTCTCGAGCTTGTCCGACACGACCTCGGCGACTGCCTCGTCCACGTAGCTGATGTGGCTCACGATCTCGAGTCGCTCGGCGAGCGGGACCACGGGGGTGATGCCCTTGTTGAGCTTCAGCATCTCGTCCGAGACGACGCCGGCGATGAGGTGGTCGCACTGGCTTTTCGCGTGCTTGAGGATGTTCAGGTGCCCGACGTGGAACAGGTCGAACGCACCTGCGGCGTAGCCGATCCGCTTCTTCTCGGTCATCAGTAGGCGCCTTCCGGTCTGGTGAGCACGCGGAACGTCCGCCACATGATGACGAGGTCACCCGTGATCGACCAGTTCTCGACGTAGTAGAGGTCGAGGCGCACGCTCTCCTCCCAGCTGAGGTTCGAGCGGCCGTTCACCTGCCACATGCCGGTGAGCCCGGGCTTGATGAACAGGCGGCGCTTGACGTGGCCCTCGTACCCCTCGACCTCACGAGGAAGGGGCGGGCGGGGACCGACGAGGCTCATGTCGCCGACGAGGATGTTCCAGAGCTGCGGCAGCTCGTCGAGCGAGTACTTGCGCAGCACCTGGCCGACGCGGGTCACGCGGGGGTCGTTCTTGATCTTGAAGAGCAGCCCGGCGCCCTCGTTCTGGTCGAGGAGCCCGGCGAGGTCGTCCTCCGCCGTCTGCACCATCGAGCGGAACTTCAGCATGTGGAACGTCTGGCCTCCGCGACCGACCCGCTCCTGACGGAAGATGACCGGTCCTGTGCTGTCCGCTTTGACCGCCGCAGCGAGGACCGCCATGAGCGGCAGCAGGAAGATGAGCGCGAGCCCGGAGACGGTGATGTCGAGAGCGCGCTTCATGACGTGCTTCGCACCCTCGTACTGCGGCAGCTCGACGTGCATGAGCGGCAGACCCTCGACGGGGCGGAAGTGGATGCGGGGGCCGGCGACGTTCGTGAGGCCCGAGGCGAGCACGAGCTCGGCGCCCGTGCCCTCGAGGTCCCAGCCGAGATCGCGGATGTAGGTGTCGGGGGCGGAAGCGGGCTTGCCCGCCACGATCACCGCATCCGCACCCACGAGCGCCGTGGCGCGGGCGACGTGGTGCACGTCCGCGACGACCGGCACGATGCGTGCTCCCACTCGCACGGGGCCGCGGTCGTCACCGTCGATGGCGGTGCCGACCACGTTGTACGCGGCACCCCACTTGCGCTCGATGTGCCCGACGACGTACTCGACGTCCTTCCGGGCGCCGACCACGATCACGCGGGACAGGTAGTTGCCGAACTCGCGCTGCTTGGTCAGCCACTGCCGCCAGAGCCACCGGCAGCCGGTGAGCCCGGCGACGCCGAGGGGGAGCGCCACGACGAAGAAGCCGCGCGCGATGTCGATCTTGAACACGAGGAAGATGACGGCGAGCAGGCCGAACGCGAGAAAGCTCGCGTGCACGACGCGCTTGTACTCCGTGAGCCCGACGCCGACGACGCGGGCGTCCCTCGTGTGGTACGCGGCGAGGCTGGCGACCCACGTGAGCACGATGAGCGCGGAGAGCACGAGGTAGTCGGCCGTTATGGTGACGTCCTCGCCGAGTCCGAAGCGGGCGAAATACGACGCGCCCACCGTGATCACGATGATCGCGAAGTCGGTGACGGCCAGCTTGGCCCGGTACCGCTTGGCCCACGCCGTGCCCGGCGCGGCGGCCGAGACGGCTGCCGCTCGCGCGACGCGGCCGGTGGGGTGGACCCCGGCGATGCCGAGGGAGAGGGCGGCGGGAGCGACGAGTTTGGACTTGGCCTCACTCATCGGGGCTGCCGATCAGGGGGCTGTCGCCCATGCTGCGGTGGAAGGAGGAGAAGGAATGTGCTGTGCGTCGAGGATCGATGGATCGACACGACGCCAGGTGGGCGTTCATCGGTATGCCTGCATTTCGGGGGGTACAGGTGCGGGACAGGGTGCGACGTCGGCGTGGGTGCGTCGACGCTCGGATTCCGGTAACCGCGCGCAATGGGAGTGCGCGCGCAGCCGGGGTGGGCGGGGTGCTGCTGGATTCGAACCGTCGCGGTGGGAACTCTGTCGAGACAGAAGGTGAATTCTCACCACCGTTGGGGTCCTCCGACCTTATCGGCACCCACCCCGTTCGGGTTACCCCAATTTGGGGGGTCTCGAAGAACGGGGGCGCCGCGCTGGGGCGCGAGTGTCTACACTATGCGGCCGCGGCGGTGGCACGCCGCCCGCGCACTAGATTTGCTGCATGACCACGCCCGGCGCCTCTCGGCAGAAACCCGCCGCCGACCCCGTCGGTGAGGGCATCTCCGACTGGCCGACCGGTCGTCTGCTGTCCACCGCCGCGCGCCTCGTCGAGCACGCCTGGGTGGAGGTGCTCGACGAGCTGGGGCTCACGCATGCCGGCCTCATCGTGCTGCACCTGCTGGGGGACGGGCCCTTCAGCCAGCGCGAGCTCGCACGAAGCGCCAGGGTCGAGACGCAGACGATGTCCCGCACCCTCGAGCGGCTGGAGCGCGAGGGGTACGTCACCCGGGCCAGGGATCCGAAGGACGCGCGGAAGCACCTCGTCACCCGCACCGAGGCCGGAACGGCCGCGTGGCGCGCAGCGCGCAGCAGAGAGGCAGATCTCTTCCCGCCGCTGTCCCAGCACGACGTGCTGCGCGGCTCGTTGCTCGAGATCATCGACGCGGTGGCGGCGAAGCGCTGGTCCGGACGCTGACGCCGGCGCACGGCGTCGGATACGCGGTTACGCTCGGCAGGAGAGCACGAGGCACCGCGCCTCTCCCATCAGTGCGCCGGATAATCAATCCCTTGCAGGGGATTTCTTCAACCGCTTTCCTAGGTTCGCGGGTGGAAGCGATTCCCGCCGGACGCTAGGGGTCAGGCATGTGCGACATCGCAGACGCTCGGAGCAAGAAGGCCGAAGACGGTGCTTCCTCCGGCGCGCAGACTGCGCCCCGCTGGCGGCAGATCGAGGACGGGCTCTGGTCCCTCTCTCCGCGGCCGGGTCTCCTCCGCGTGATCGAGCGCAGGAGCGAGGGCGAGTACCTCGTGCTCAGCGGTCACCGCTCGCAGATCGGGCGTTTCGCGACGTTGTCGGTGGCCATGACCGCAGCCGTCGCGGCCGAGCCCGCAGCGGTCGCCTGACGCCTCGGGTCGCAACGCCGGCCGCCTCCGGGCCTCCCGTCCGGGCGCCCGCCTGGCGCGCAGTACCCCCGAACGAGGGGCAAGGCAACCCCCTTGTCGTGACCGGCATGCCGAGTCTTGCATAGAACAGTGCCTCGACATCTGGGTCGGGGCCCGAAATCAGCAGAGGAGCGCACAATGGTCAACGACCAAACAGGTGGCTTTGAGACGCAGACGACGACTTCCACAGCCAAGAACGAGGCGGCCGGGCTGGCCAGCGAGGCCAAGGGGTCCGCACAGCAGGTCGGTGGAGTCGCGAAGGATCAGGCCTCGAAGGTGGCTTCCGAGGCGGGCAGCCAGGCCAAGGGCCTGCTGCACCAGGTGACGGGCGAGCTTCGCTCGCAGGCCGGCTCGCAGCAGCAGAAGGCGTCGTCGGGCCTGCAGGGCGTCAGCCAGCAGCTCCACTCCATGGCGGAGGGCGCCGACTCCGGCGTCGCCTCGGACGTCGTCCGCCAGGCGGCCGGACGGGTCGACGGTGTGGCGAACTGGCTCGAGAACCGGGAGCCGGCCGAGCTGCTCGAGGACGTGAAGAGCTTCGCCAGGCGCAAGCCGGGCCTCTTCATCGCGATCGCAGCCGGTGCCGGACTCGTCGCGGGCCGCCTCACGAAGGCCCTCGTCGCCAACGCGCACGACGACTCCGACAAGTCGGCCGGGTACACCGGTGGCAACTCGACGGTCGACTACGGTTACGGCTCGACAGCGGGAAGCGGCTACGCATCCGGCGCCGGTCTGGCGGGCGGATACACCGGCGGCAGCTACAGCGACGCGCCGGTCGGCTCCGCAACCGCACCGTTCGTCGCCCCCGAGGGTGACCCCGTCGTCGACGAGGCCATCGGCTACGACGAGCTCGGCTCCAACATCGACGGGACGCCCCGTGGCGACGCCGGAGGCCGACTGTGACCGATCCGTTCATCGGCGACCGCACGCAGGGCGCGGCGCACCCCGTCGGGGCAGACCCCGACAGCCCGGGGGAGCGGGCGGCGAACACGTCGCTCGGTGACCTCCTCGGTGAAGTGACCCGCGACATCTCCACGCTCATGCGACAGGAGGTGGAGCTCGCGAAGGCGGAGCTGAAGCAGTCCGCCAGCAAGGCGGGCAAGGGCGCCGGAATGTTCGGCGGCGCCGCCGTCGCCGGCTACTTCGCCCTTCTCTTCCTCTCCATCGCGCTGTGGTGGGGCCTCGGTCACCTGATCGACAACGGCTGGTCCGCCGTCGTCGTCGCGGTCATCTACGGCATCATCGGCCTGGTCCTGTACCTGCGCGGCAAGAAGGAGCTCCAGCAGGTCGAGGGGCTCCCGAGGACCACCGATTCAGTGAAGAAGATTCCCGAAACCTTTAAGAACGGAGAACCGCGATGAGCGACCCCGACCAGATCCGCGAGGACATCGAACGTACCCGGCGCGAGCTGGGCTCAGATGTCGACGCGCTCGCCGACAAGGTGAGCCCGTCGAGCATCGCCCACCGCCAGACCGACAAGGTCAGGAGCGCCGTCGGAGGCGCCGTCAACAGTGTGAAGGAGCGTGTCATGGGTGTGACCGAAGATGTGAAGAGCGCCGGATCGTCCGCACTGCACTCCGCAGGCGACCACGCATCCTCCGCCGGTGGCGGCCTGTCCTCCGCGGGCAGCAGCATCTCCGCGGCCCCCGGTCGTGCGGTCGACAAGGCGAAGGGCAACCCGCTCGCCGTCGGCCTCATCGCTTTCGGCCTCGGTTGGCTCGTCTCCTCCCTGATCCCGTCCACGGACCGGGAGCAGGAGCTGGCCTCGAACGCCAAGGACGCCGTCGCTCCCCTCAAGGAGAAGGTGACGGACGCCGCCAAGGACGTCGCCTCCAACCTCAAGGAGCCCGCCCAGGAGGCCGCGCAGTCGCTGAAGGGCACCGCGCAGGATGCCGTCGCCGCCGTCAAGGACGAGGGCGCATCCGCGGCCGACGACCTGAAGGGTTCGGCGCAGGAGGCGAAGCACGCGGTGAAGGACCAGACGCCGTAGTTTCTTTTCAGCCTGAGCCGAGATGACTGTCTCGGCGCCCAGAAGGCCGAGACAGCGACCGGTCGCCCGAAAGGGCGACCGGTCGTCTCGCGTTCGCGGGCGGATGCACACGACGAGAAGGGGGAGTGCCGTGCTGGTCGTGCCGATCTCCGTCGTCATCCCCGTGAAGGATGACGCGCCCCTGCTCGAGCGCTGCCTCATCGCACTGGCCGCGCAGACCGTGCGCCCGCTCGAGGTCGTCGTGGTGGACAACGGCAGCACGGACGGCAGCGCGTCGGTGGCGCGGGTGCACGGCGCCCGCGTGATCGAGGAATCGTCGCCCGGCATCGCCGCGGCGAGCAGCGCGGGTTACGACGCCGCCATCGGCGCGATCGTGGCGCGGTGCGACGCCGACTCCGTGCCCGGCCCGGATTGGCTGGAGCGGATCGCGGTCGCCTTCGCGGCCGACCCGCACCTGGCAGCGCTCACCGGTCCCGGCCGCTTCTACGGCGTGTCCCGACTGACGGCCGCGCTCGGCGACGTGCTCTACATGCGGGCATACTTCGCGAGCATGACGCTCGCCCTCGGCCACGTTCCCCTCTTCGGCTCGAACGCCGCCTTCCGGGCGTCCGCGTGGCGAGCGGTCAGGACAGCGGTCCACCGGCACGACCTCGGGATGCACGACGACGTGGACCTGAGCGTGCACCTGGGGCCGCGCCGCCGCATCCGCTACGACGAACGCCTCGTGGTGCAGGTGTCGGGTCGTCCGCTCGTCGACCGAGCCGGCATGGCACTGCGCGCGCGCCGTGGCGTCCGGTCGATCGTCGCGCACTGGCCGGCGGAGCTTCCCCCGTATCGCTGGCGCGCTCGCCTGCGCGCCGCCGCCACCCGCTTCGGAGGCGCCCGGCGCAGTCCGGCGGCCACGACACGCGGGAAGGCGCATGCGTAGGGTCGGACGCATGGAAGCAGAGAACCCAACGCCTCGGCCGTCGATCCGAGACGTTTTCACGGACAGGCTCGGCTGGCTGGGAATGCGCAGCGCGCAGATCCTCCTCGTCATCATCCTGGCCGCCATCCTCGTGTACGGCCTGACGCAGTTGAAGCTCGTCGTCATCCCCGTGCTCGTGGCGCTCATCCTCGCCGCGGCGGTCGGCCCCGTCGTCAACTTCATGCGCCGCCGCGGGCTGCCCGCGATCCTGGCCACGTGGATCACCCTCCTCGCCGGCCTCGCCGTCTTCGGCGGCATCGTCACCCTCATCGTCTTCGCCGTACGCAACCAGTGGGAGACCCTGGCGTCGTCCGCCGCGGAGGGCCTGGAGCAGCTTCAGGAGCTGCTGAGCAGCGGTCCGATCCCCATCGACCAGCAGCAGTTGAACGACGCCCGCGAGGCCGCGATCGACTTCTTCACGAGCAGCTCGTTCGGCACGGGCGCGCTCGCCGGCGTCTCCGTGGCGGGAGAGCTCGTCACGGGCGCCCTGTTGACGTTCGTCGTCCTGTTCTTCTTCCTCAAGGACGGGGGTGACATCTGGGCGTTCTTCCTCCGCCCCTTCCGCGGTGAGCGACTCGAGCGCGGGCGCCGCATCGGCATCGTGTCCCTGAAGGTCCTCGGCGGCTACGTCCGCGGCACCGCGCTCATCGCGTTCGTCGACGCGGCGGGCATCGGCATCGGCCTCGTGCTGCTCGGGGTGCCCCTCGCGCTGCCGCTCGCCGTCGTCGTCTTCATCACCGCCTTCATCCCGATCGTCGGTGCGACTCTCGCCGGCGTGCTCGCGGCCCTCGTGGCCCTCGTCGCCAACGGGCCGGGCACCGCGCTCGCCGTGCTGGGCGTCGTGGTGCTCGTGAACCAGCTGGAGGGCAACCTCCTGCAGCCCGTCATCATGGCGCGCTCGCTGAAGCTGCACGCCCTGGTCATCCTGGTCGCGCTGACGGCGGGCACCATCCTCGGCGGCATCATCGGTGCCGTGCTGTCGGTGCCCCTGGCCGCCGTGGCCTGGGCCATCATCAAGGTCTGGAACAAGCCGGAGGACGGCAGCTTCGACCCGCCGCGTCGAGTCGCCCGAAGCCGTGCTCACGCGGTCGGTGCTGCCCAGGCCGGCAGCGAGTCCTGACCGGCCCCGTGCACGACGAGGCCCGCGAGCGCCCGGTGACGGCATCCGCCGTCGTCGGGCGGCTCCTCGCGGGTGTCTTCGCGGCCGTCTCCCTGCTGCGCCCGGCGCGGCCCATCCACCCGCGCGGCGTCGCGCTACGCGGCTCCCTCGAGCGTTCCGGCACCGCTGTGCCGTCGGGGGTCGACTGGATCGACGTACCGGGCCGTGACGGGGTCGAGGCCCGGGTGTCCCGCTCCATCGGACTGCCGCTCGCGCTGCCGGACATCATCGGCCTCGCGCTGCGAATGGACGGCGGCGCGCGGGGCGATCTCTTCCTCGCATCGACCGGTCTCGGCGTCCCGTCCCGGTACGTGCTGCACCTTCTCGGCCGCGCCGATCGGGCCCGCTTCTCGACGGTCATCCCCTATCGGGGGCGGCGCGGTCCCGTGCTCATCGGGGCGCGCACCCTGACGGCGCCTCCCCTTCCGGCCCGGCCGCGGGCGCTCGCTTCCGCGCTCGCCGGGGGCGAGTGGGCGCTCGAGCTGTACCACGCCCGCCCGCTCGGCCGCTGGCACCGGTTCGGCACGCTCACGCTCGCGTTCGACGAGGAGGCGGGCGCCATCGACACGGATCGCCGCCTCGACCCGATCCTGCACGTCCTGCCGGGGTCAGAGCAGTACGCGTGGGCGGCCCGCATCCGCGAGCCCGCGTACCGCGTCGCCCGCGGCGGTCGCGACGCCTGAGGACCTGGACACGTGAGGACCTAGACGGGCGCGTTCACGCTCGTCGTCTCGGAGGCGATGTCCCAGAGCGTGCGCGCGAGCGTCTCGTCGTGCGACGTCCTGCTGCCCTTGACGGCGGTGGGGCGCCCGCGCAGCTCACCGGGGCCGCGGGGTGCGATGAGCTGGCCGCCCCGCACTCCCCGGAACGTCGCGGCGAACAGCTGGGGGAGTGCGCCCTGCTCGACCGGCTGGCCGACCGTGCGGAAGAAGACGCTCGAGGCCAGGGTCACGGGTGCGGGCGAGCTCGAACCGATGTTGGCACCGATGTTCGTCGCGGTGAGGCCGGGGTGCGCGGCGACACTGATGGTCTTCGCGCCCGTGCTGCGCAGCCGGCGATCGAGCTCGCGCGCGAACAGGAGGTTCGCGAGCTTGGTGCGGCCGTAGACCTCGAACGCAGAGTATCCGTCGCCGCGCAGGTCGGCTCGGATGCGCTCGGCGTCCATACGCGCCCTGCGGTGCGCGATGCTCGTGACCGTCACGACGCGGCTGCCCGTGAGATCGGTCATCATCGGCAGGAGGTGCCACGTCAGCGCCATGTGGCCGAGGGCGTTCGTCGCCCACTGCATCTCGAAGCCGTCGACGGAGTGCTGCAGCGGCGGCGCCATGATCCCCGCGCTGTTCAGCAGGAGATCGAGGCCGGCGGCCGAGCGCTCACGCACGGTGTCCGCGGCGCGGCGCACGTCGCCGAGGTCGGCGAGGTCGAGCTGCACCAGCTCCGGACGCGCGCCGGTCGCGACGGCGGACACCATGTCGAGGGCCCGGGCGCCGCGCTCCTCGTTCCGGCTGCCGATGAACACGCGCGCCCCGTGAGCGGCGAGCACCTGGGCGCTTCGCAGTCCGAGGCCACCGGTTGCACCGGTGACGAGGGCGGCCTTCCCGGTCAGGTCGGGCATCTTGTCGTCAGTCCAGGAACTCATGGTCCCAGTCTCCCCTGAAGCACGGCGCCATGCGGCGACGTGCGCCGGGGCGGACGGGGTATTCGATGTGGCTGGACGCGGCATCGATCCGCGGACCTTTCGATTTTCAGTCGAACGCTCTACCAACTGAGCTACCCAGCCGAACAGGACCTGAGCCCTCTAAGGAAAAAGGCCTTCTCCGGGAAGGATCTCCCCGGAGAAAGCGCTTGTCCTTGCGACCCTGACCGGACTTGAACCGGCGACCTCCGCCGTGACAGGGCGGCGCGCTAACCAACTGCGCTACAGGGCCTCGTAGTGAAACCATTTTTGTTCAGTTGTCTCGTTCGTGACCCCAACGGGATTCGAACCCGTGTTAACGCCGTGAAAGGGCGCCGTCCTAGGCCACTAAACGATGGGGCCGCGGTATCGAAGACGATCTTGCTGCCGAGGAAAGAGCATACGTGTGCCGAACGGATTTGCCAAACCGACCGCGAAGGCGTCGTGCTCGGCCGGTCGGCCGGCGCGGCGTCGCCCATCCCGCCGCGCCGGGCGGGCAGCGAACAGGGGGCGCCGGCGCGGGGGCGGGTAGTCTCGAGTAGGCGTTGAGACTCGTGCGAGACCGCAGTGCGGCGTCGGGGCCGACGGACGGATTGCGGCAACCACTGGACAAAAGACGCGCGATTGTTACTGTTGTGGCTGTTGACAATGTGATCAATGACGACCCGCCTCGTACTGGGGGTCGCAGCCGGCGCGGAAATGACGGATTCTGGGCAGGGACATGAAGGGCCGGATTTGACGCAGGCAGGTATCTGGGAACACGCGCGCAACCGCGCATCGGCGATGCAACGCCGGACCGTGCGTTTGGCGTGCGCGGGAGCGGCCGTCGTGGCCCTCACCGTCGGTTCCGTCGCCGCCCCGGCCTTCGCCGACGACTACCCGTCCTGGGAGGACGTGATCGCCGCGCAGGGCACGGAAGCCGCCCAGGCCTCGCTCGTCGCCCAGATCAGAGCCGACATCCAGGCCCTGGAGAGCGAGGTCTCCGCCGCGACCGCTCTCGTGGAGCAGCGTGGCGAGGAGTTCCGCAAGGCGCAGCAGGCCTTCGACGACAAGACGTTCCAGGCGGACGAGCTGCAGCGTCAGGCGGACGAGGCCCACGCCGCCGCCGATGCGTCGAAGCGCCAGGCCGGCCTGCTCGCCTCGCAGCTCGCCCGCACGGCGGGCGGTGACCTGAGCGGGAACCTGTTCGTGAGCGGTGAGGCGCGCGCGGACGACCTGCTCTACCAGCTCGGTGCGATGAGCAAGCTCAGCGAGAAGACCGACCAGATCTATGTCAAGGCGCGTCAGCAGCAGAACACCGCGCAGTCCCTCACCGACCAGGCCAACGTGGCCAAGAAGCAGCTGGGTGCGCTCGCGGACGCCGCTCAGACCGCACTCGACGACTCGGTGGCCGCCCAGGAGGCGCTCGAGCAGAAGCAGGCCGAGCAGCAGCAGCACCAGATCGAGCTCGAGGCGCAGCTGAGCGTGCTGGTTGAGAAGGCCGACGTCACCGAGGCGCAGTATCAGGTGGGGGAGCGGAAGCGCCAGGAGGCCGCAGCCGCGCTCGCCGCTGCCCAGGCGGCCGCGGGGGGCATCTCCTATTCGGGCACGGCGTCACCCGGTGGCGCCGTCGCGGCCTCCGGATGGGCTGCACCGCTCGGCGGTTCGCACTCCTCTGGCTTCTACGGCAACCGTTACCACCCGATCTACAAGACCTGGATCTTCCACGCGGGCGAGGACATGGTCAACGGCTCGACCTGCGGATCCCCCATCTACGCCGCCGCGGCCGGCACCGTCACGTACTCCGGCCTGAACGGCAGCCTGCGCAGCGGCTACGGCTACTACATCAGCATCGACCACGGCAACGGCACCTCCACGGCGTACGGGCACATCATGCCGGGCGGCCTGCTCGTCGCCAAGGGACAGCATGTCGACGCCGGTCAGAACATCGCCCGCGCCGGCACGACCGGCGGATCGACCGGATGCCACCTGCACTTCGAGACCCGGATCAACGGGGCGTCCGTCGACCCCGTCCCCTTCATGCGCGCCCGCGGCGTGCAGATCACGTCCTCACGTTAGGTTCAGCCCCCATGAACTCCGTCCGCTCCTCCACCATCGCCGTTTCCGCGGTCACGGCGGGCGCGCTCGCAGTCACCGGCGGTGTGCTCGCGCCCGCCGCCTTCGCGGCGCCCGACTACCCGTCCTGGGAGGACGTGCAGCAGGCGAAGAGCAACGAGGCGTCGACCCGTGCCGCTGTCGATCGCGTCACCGGACTCCTCGTCGGCCTGCAGGCCGCGGCCGACTCGACCGGCGTCGTCGCGCTGCAGAAGGGTGAGGCGTACGCGCAGGCCACCATGCAGCTGGACGCCGCCACTACGCGGGTCGACGACCTCACATCGCAGGCGGAGGAGGCGTCGGACCGCGCGCTCACGTCGCGGATGCGGGCCGGCCTGCTCGCATCGCACCTCGCCCGGGCCGGCGGCGGCGACGCCTCCATGAAACTGTTCCTGAGCGGCGCGGATGCCGACGACCTGCTCTATCAGCTCGGCACGGCGAGCAAGCTCACGGAGTCGGCGCAGGTCGTCTACGAGGAGGCCGTCACCGACCGCAACACCGCCCGCTCGCTCAGCGAGCAGGCCACCGTCGCGAAGAGGAAGCGGGCGGAGCTCGCGGAGGTCGCGCAGACCGCCCTCGCCGAGGCGGATGACGCCGCGACGTCGGCGCAGGCCGCTCTCGCCGAGCAGCTGCGCAAGAACGACGAACTGATCGCCCAGCTCGCGTTGCTGAAGGACACGACCGTCGAGGTCGAGGCGGAGTACATCGCGAGCCTCACCCGCCCGGTCGTCGAGGTCCCGGCCGCCGCCGCGGTCACCGCGCCCGGTCGTGCCGCAGCGGGAGGCGCGTCCGCACCCGCGGCTCCGGCGGCGTCCGCTCCGGCACCCGCCCCTGCTCAGGCGGCGCCCTCGGCGCCGACCGCTGCGCCTGCTCCGGCGCCTGCGCCTGCTCCGGCGCCTGCGCCTGCGCCTGCTCCCGCGCCAGCACCGGCTCCCGCGCCAGCACCGGCGCCTGCTCCGGCTCCCGCGCCAGCACCCGCACCTGCTCCGGCGCCCGCTCCCGTCGCGCCGCCCAGCGCCGGTGCGCCCAATGTGGGCATCGCCCAGGGGGCCATCGCCTTCGCGCGGGCTCAGATCGGCAAGCCGTATCAGTTCGGCGGTGCCGGGCCCGCTGTCTGGGACTGCTCGGGCCTCATGATGAAGGCCTACGGGAGCGTCGGCGTGTACATCGGAGCGCACGGCGTGACCAGTCAGTACGACACCCTGAAGAGCCAGGGCAAGCTCGTCCCGTTCAGCCAGCGGCAGCCCGGCGACATCATCTTCTGGGGGTCGCTCAACGGCTCCAAGTACCACGATGCGATCTACATCGGTGGAGGCCAGATCATCGCGGCGCCGAAGCCGGGTGACGTGGTGAAGCAGCAGTCCCTCTGGGGCAGCGACATCGTGGCGTACGTGGGCCGCCCCAGCGCCTGATCGGCGCCCGCGCGCCGGCACCACCCGCCGCGCCCCCCGCAACACACGGAGCCGCCGTCGGCCGGCGCGGGTGCGCTCGGCCGACGGCGGCTTCCTTCGTGTGTGCGACGTTCTCCGGTGCAGAACCCCGGTGCGCGGCCTCCTCGGCCTCAGGCCTCCTCGGCGTCAGTGTCGCCAGGGGTCGGTGTCGCCCGGCGTCAGTGCCCCTCGGCGGCGAGCTTGTCGATCCCGGCCTGCACGATCTGCTCCGCCTCGGCCGCATCCCCCCAGCCCTCGGTCTTGACCCACTTGCCGGGCTCGAGGTCCTTGTAGCGGTTGAAGAAGTGCTCGATCTCGTCCCGTGTCTGCTGCGGCACGTCGGTGATGTCCTGGATGTGCATCCAGCGCGGGTCCTTGACCGGGACGCAGATGACCTTGGAGTCGATGCCGGCCTCGTCGCTCATGTTGAACACGCCGACGGGGCGCACCTTCACGCCGACGCCGGGATACACGGGGTACTCGAGAAGCACGAGCGCGTCGACCGGGTCGCCGTCGAGGCCGAGCGTGTTCTCGAAGAAGCCGTAGTCGGTCGGGTACACGAACGAGGTGAACAGGACGCGGTCGAGGTACACCCGACCGGTCTCATGATCCACCTCGTACTTGTTGCGGCTGCCGCGCGGGATTTCGATGACGACGTCGTAGCTTGCCATGCGGTGTGCTCCTAAAAGAGGTCTGTGAATCGCTGCAATAATGTTAGTGGATGCCCTCGGAGCGCCCGCGTCTCACGCCCGCCGTCGCGGATGTGCGGCGGGCCGTGCGCACGGGGCTCGCGGCCGCAGCGCCGGCGCCGGCCGCACTCGTGCTCGTCGCGCTGAGCGGGGGACCGGACTCCCTCGCTCTGGCCGCCGCGACGGCGTTCGAAGCGCCGCGCGCCGGATTGCGGGCGGGCGCCGTCGTCGTGGACCACGGACTGCAGGAGGGCTCGGCGACGGTCGCGGCCGCGGCGGCGGAGACGGCACGCGCGCTGGGTCTCGATCCCGTGCTCGTGCGGCGGGTGCACGTCTCGGCCGGGGGAGGACCGGAGGACGCGGCGAGGACGGCGCGTTACGCGGCGCTCGACGAGGCGCTGCGGGAGACGGGGTCCGGCCACCTCCTCCTGGGACACACGCTCGACGACCAGGCCGAGACCGTGCTGCTCGGCCTGGCCCGCGGCTCGGGCCCCGCCAGCCTCCGCGGCATGGCGATGAACACGCCCGCGCGGGCCGGCGGGGGAGCGCGGTACCTGCGGCCGCTGCTCGGCGTCCACCGGTCGACCACCGTCGCGTTCTGCTCCGACTCCGGCCTGCGCCCCTGGACCGATCCGCACAATTCGGATCCCGCGTACCTGCGCGTGCGCGTGCGCGATCGGGTGCTCCCGGCGCTCGAGCGGGAGCTCGGCCCCGGCGTCGCCGATGCCCTCGCCCGCACGGCGGAGCAGTTGCGCGAGGACGCGGACGCGCTCGACCGGTTCGCGGCGGAATGGGCGGAGGAGGTGGCGGGCGCGACGGACGACGGCAGGCTCACGCTCGACGTCGGCGGGCTCGCCGCCAACCCGCCCGCACTGCGCCAGCGCATCCTCCGCTTCGCGGCGGCGGGGGAGTTCGGGGTCTCGCTGAGCCGCGCGCACACGCTCGCGATCTCGGCGCTCGTGACCGACTGGCACGGGCAGGGGGAGGTCGCGGTGCCAGGCGTTAGGGTTGAACGGCAGGGCGGCCTCCTCGTGTTCACGCCCCAATCCCTCCCCGATCCGCCCAGCTGAAGGACGCACCCGCCATGGAATCGACCGACATCGCCGGTGACCTGACGCAGGTTCTGCTCACGGAGAAGCAGATCCACGATCGCCTCGCGGAGATGGCGCGGCAGATCGAGGCGGACTACGCCGGGGACGAGCTGCTCCTGGTCGGCGTGCTGAAGGGCGCCGTCATGGTCATGGCGGACCTGGCGCGGGAGCTGAAGATCCCGATGAACATGGACTGGATGGCGGTGAGCTCCTACGGCTCGGGCACGCGCTCGTCCGGCGTCGTCCGCATCCTCAAGGACCTGGACGCCGATCTCACGGGCCGGCGCGTGCTCATCGTCGAGGACATCATCGACTCCGGCCTCACCCTCTCCTGGCTGCTGACGAACCTCAAGTCCCGCGGCCCGGCCTCCGTGGAGATCTGCGCGCTGCTTCGCAAGCCCGAGGCGGCGAAGGTGCACGTCGACGTCAAGTACGTCGGGTTCGAGATCCCGAACGAGTTCGTCGTGGGGTACGGACTCGACTATGCGGAGCGCTACCGCAACCTGCGCTCGATCGGCGTCCTCGCGCCGCACGTCTACAGCTGACCCCCGCCGGTTCGAGCGGCGGTTCCGCCGCGCCCCCGGTGCCACTACCCCCACAGCGAACATCCGAGGGGCGCCCAGAGTTGCGCAGGTACGATGGGCGGCACCTCACCGCCGTACGGCGCGGCGCGAGCAGAAAGGTGCCGGGCGACTCGCTCGAACGCTCATGAACTTCAAGAAGATCCTCCGCAGCCCGATCCTGCTCGTGGTGCTGGCCATCGTCGGCATCTCCATCGGCTTCAGCCTCATCACCGGAACCGGCTTCCGCGCTGTCACCACCCAGGAGGGTCTCGAGCTTCTGAACGACGGCAAGGTCGCCTCCGTGAAGATCGTGGACGGCGAGCAGCGGGTCGACCTCACGCTCAAGCAGGCCGACGGCGACAACGGCAAGGCCGTGCAGTTCTACTACGTCACCCAGCGCGGGGAGGACGTGCTCGCCGCGGTCAACGCGGCCAACCCGTCCGACGGCTTCAACGACGAGGTGCCGCAGCCGAGCTGGCTGCTCTCGGCGTTCAGCATCCTGCTGCCCCTGCTGCTCATCGGCTTCTTCATCTGGATCATGTTCTCCGGCATGCAGGGTGGCGGCAACCGCGTCATGCAGTTCGGCAAGTCGAAGGCGAAGCTCGCCTCGAAGGACAGCCCCAAGGTCACCTTCGCCGACGTTGCGGGCGCGGACGAGGCCATCGAGGAGCTCGAGGAGATCAAGGACTTCCTCAAGGAGCCCGCGAAGTTCCAGGCCGTCGGCGCCCGGATCCCGAAGGGCGTCCTGCTCTACGGTCCTCCCGGAACCGGCAAGACGCTCCTCGCGCGTGCCGTCGCGGGCGAGGCGGGCGTGCCCTTCTACTCGATCTCCGGTTCGGACTTCGTCGAGATGTTCGTCGGTGTCGGCGCGAGCCGCGTCCGCGACCTGTTCGAGCAGGCGAAGACCAACTCGCCGGCCATCATCTTCGTCGACGAGATCGACGCGGTCGGCCGGCACCGCGGTGCGGGCGTCGGCGGCGGGAACGACGAGCGCGAGCAGACGCTGAACCAGCTGCTCGTCGAGATGGACGGCTTCGACGTGAAGACGAACGTCATCCTCATCGCCGCGACGAACCGCCCCGACGTCCTCGACCCCGCTCTGCTGCGCCCCGGCCGCTTCGACCGCCAGATCGGCGTCGACGCGCCCGACCTCACGGGCCGCCGCCAGATCCTCCAGGTGCACGGCAAGGGCAAGCCCCTCGCGGCGGGCGTCGACCTCGAGGTCCTCGCGCGCAAGACCCCGGGGTTCACGGGTGCGGACCTGGCCAACGTGCTCAACGAGGCCGCGCTGCTCACCGCCCGTGGCGGCGCGCAGCTCATCGACAACCGCGCGCTCGACGAGGCGGTGGACCGCGTCATGGCCGGCCCGCAGCGCCGCAGCCGCATCATGAACGACCACGAGAAGCTCATCACGGCGTACCACGAGGGAGGCCACGCGCTCGCCGCAGCCGCCATGCGGCACACCGACCCCGTCACCAAGGTGACGATCCTTCCCCGCGGCCGCGCCCTCGGCTACACGATGGTGCTGCCCATCGAGGACAAGTACTCCGTGACGCGCAACGAGCTGCTCGACCAGCTCAGCTACGCCATGGGCGGCCGCGTCGCGGAGGAGCTCGTCTTCCACGACCCGACGACCGGCGCCTCGAACGACATCGAGAAGGCGACGTCGATCGCCCGCCGCATGGTCACCGAGTACGGCATGAGCGCGAAGATCGGCTCGGTCAAGCTGGGCAGCTCGTCCGGCGAGCCGTTCCTCGGCCGCGACCTCGGCGGCGGGCGCGACTACTCCGAGAACATGGCCCTCGTGGTCGACGCGGAGGTCCGGGCCCTCCTCGACGAGGCGCACGACGAGGCCTGGCAGGTCATCAACGAGAACCGCGACGTCCTCGACCGTCTGGCGACGGCGCTGCTCGAGCAGGAGACCCTCGACCACATCCAGCTGGCCGAGATCTTCAGCGACGTGCGCAAGCTGCCCGAGCGCCCGCAGTGGCTCTCGAGCGCGAAGCGCCCGCTCTCCGACCGGCCCCCCGTCGCCGTGCCCGCGAAGCTGCCGATCGACCCGGGCGTCGTCGACGGCGGCATCGACTCGGAGCCGTCGAAGCCCAAGCGCATCGCCCGCCCCCGCCCGGCCACGGCCTGACCGGCCACGGCCTGATCGGCCGCGGCGTAGCCCGCCACGTCGAACGACTGGAATACTGCTCGGGAGCCGTGAGGCTGCCGGGCGTGCGGTGAGGAGTGTCATGACGGGAGTCGACAGCGCGCGCATCGAGGCGGCCGTCGCCGAGCTGCTGCTCGCCATCGGCGAGGACCCGTCGCGACCGGGCCTCGAGACGACGCCGCGACGGGTCGCCGAGGCGTACGGCGAGTTCTTCGCCGGCGTCGGCGACGACCCGCTGCGGCACCTCGAGGAGACGTTCCCCCTACCCGAGGACAACGCCGGGATGCCCCAGCCCGTGCTCCTGAAGGGCGTCGCCTTCCGCTCGATCTGCGAGCACCACCTGCTGCCGTTCACGGGCACGGCGCACGTCGCGTACGTGCCGGGGGACCGCATCGTCGGGCTGGGCAAGATCCCGCGGGTGGTCGACACGCTCGCCTCCCGCCCGCAGATGCAGGAGCGGCTGACGGAGCAGATCGCGGACGCGATGGTCGCCGGTCTCGATCCGCGCGGTGTGCTCGTCGTGCTCGAGGCCGTGCACGGCTGCGTCTCTGCGCGCGGGGTGCGTCAGGTCGACAGCTCCACCGTCACCGTCGCCGGCCGCGGCGCCCTCACGGAGCCCGCGGCCCGGGCCGAGCTGATGGCGCTGATCACGACGGGCGCGCTCGCCGGCGGGGCGGGGGGCGCGAGCGCCGGTGGCCCCGCATGACGAAGATCATGGGCGTCCTCAACGTCACACCGGATTCCTTCAGCGACGGCGGCGAGCACGTCGACGCCGCGGACGCCCTGCGTCATGCGGAGGTGATGCTCGCGGACGGCGCGGACATCATCGACGTCGGCGGCGAGTCCACACGGCCCGGTGCGGAGCGGGTGGACGCGGCGGAGGAGGAACGGCGCGTGCTCCCCGTCATCGCGGAGCTCGCACGCCGCGGCGTCGTGGTGAGCGTGGACACGATGCGCGCGTCGACGGCGGACGCGGCCGTAGCCGCGGGAGCGACGATGATCAACGACGTGTCGGGCGGCCTCGCAGACGAGGGCATGGCCGGCGTCGCTGCCGCGGCGGACGTGCCGTTCGTCGCCATGCACTGGCGCGGCCACAGCACCGACATGAACGCGCGCGCCGTCTACTCGAACGTGCGCGCCGACGTGCGGCACGAGCTGCTGGCCCGCGTCGACGCCCTGGTCGCCGCCGGCGTCTCAGCGCACCGCATCGTGCTCGACCCCGGCCTCGGGTTCGCGAAGAACGCCGATCACAACTGGGAGCTCATCGCGCATCTGGACGAGTTGCGGAGCCTCGGGTTCCCGCTGCTCGTCGGCGCCTCGCGCAAGCGCTTCCTCGCCGACGTGGTGCCCGAGGGCGTGCCCGCCCGCGACCGCGACCCCGCCACCGCGGTCATCAGCGCGCTCGCGGCTGCGGCAGGCGCCTGGGCCGTTCGCGTGCACGACGTGCGCGGCACCCGGACGGCACTCGCCGTGCACGACGCCGTGCGGGGGGCCCGTGGCTGAGGCGACGAAGGACTCCCCGCCGCTCGACCGGATCACGCTCACGGGCATCCGGGTGCGGGGAAACCACGGCGTGTACGACTTCGAGCGCCGGGACGGCCAGGACTTCGTGGTCGACGTGACGGTCGAGCTCGATGCGGCCCCGGCCGCGGCGGCGGACGCGGTCGGCGAGACCGTGCACTACGGGGTGCTGGCGGAGCAGATCGCCGCGGCCGTCGCGGCGGACCCCGTCGACCTGATCGAGACGCTCGCCGAGCGCATCGCCGACGTCGTGCTGAGCCACCCGGCCGCCCGGCGCGCGCACGTGACGGTGCACAAGCCGGACGCCCCCATCGCTGTGCCGTTCGCCGACGTCGCCGTCACCATCACGCGGACGCGCCCGGTTCGCGGTTCCGGTGCCGAGACGGAGGACGTCGTGCTGGCCCTCGGCAGCAACCTCGGCGATCGCGAGGGCATCCTCACGGACGCGCTCGCCGACCTGCGTGCGCTGCCCGGCATCGAGCTCGTGCGTTCCTCCGCCCTCGTCGAGACACCCGCGCTCACGCTGCACGGCGTCGACGAGAGCGCGCCCGCCTACCTGAACGCCGTGGCGCTCGTGCGCACCGCGCTCCCGCCGCACGCCCTGCTCGACGCCCTGCACGACATCGAGCGCGGTCACGGCCGCAAGCGGGGCGAGCGCTGGGGGGACCGCACGCTCGACATCGACATCGTGACGTACGGCGACAGGCGGTCGAGCGACGAGCGGCTGACCCTGCCCCACCCGCGGGCACACGAGCGGGCATTCGTGCTCGTGCCATGGCTGCAGGTGGATCCTCGGGCGGTGCTGCCCGGCAGGGGCCGGGTCAGCGACCTGCTCGCGGGCACCACCGATCCCGTCCGCTTCCACCGGGGAGGGACCCCATGACCCGCACCCGGCCCGCCACCCTGGTCCTCCTCGCCATCGGCGGGGGCGCCCTCGGCTGGCTGCTCGAGATGATGCTCGTCGCCATGGGCAGCCGTGCCGTGGTGCCGCCGCTCACGCTCACCGTCACGCTCGTCGCTCTCGCGGCCGTCGCGCTCGCGCTGGCCTGGCCCATCCGCCAGTCCGTGCGGGGCAAGGTCAGGCGCCGGGTCGATCCGTTCCAGGCGACGCGCGTCGTCGTGCTCGCCAAAGCATCCAGCCTCGCGGGCGCGCTCCTCGTCGGCGTCGGCGCCGGCGTGCTCGCCTTCCTCGCGAGCCGGCCGGTCGTGGCTTCGACCGACTACCTCTGGCAGTCGGCGGCGGCGACCATCGGTGCGCTCGTGCTCCTGATCGCGGGTCTCGTCGCGGAACTGTGGTGCACCATCCCGCCCGACGATCCGGAGAACGGCGGCGGATCCCCGCAGCGCGACGGCCCCGGCCGCGTTCCCGCTCCCCACTAGAGTGAGTTCGGACGAAGGAGGATCGTGTCGAACGGTCTCGAGCTGGCCACTGTGGAGTGGCGTCGCGTGTCGCCGAAGCAGATCGGTGTCGAGCTCGTCGGAACCCTTCTCTCCGCCCTGGTGCTCATCGCCGTCGGCGTCTTCTTCCTCGCCGTCGTCCGGACCCCGTTCGGCTGGGTCATCATCGGCGCGTCCGTCGTGCTGCACGGCATCATGGCGATCCTCGCGGCCCGGCGGGTGCGGTCCATCGGCTACCAGCTGCGCGAGGACGACCTCGTGTTCCGCCGCGGCATCATGTGGCAGCGCATCGTCGCGGTGCCCTACGGGCGGATGCAGCTCGTCGACATCACGCGCGGACCCGTCGCACGCGCGCTCGGGCTGGCCGAGCTGAAGCTCGTGACCGCTGCCGCCGTGACGAGCGTCACCATCCCGGGACTCGTGAACGAGGATGCGGAGGGCCTGCGGGACCGGCTCGTGGAGCTCGCGGAGTCGCGGCGGGCCGGGCTGTGACCCAGGCCGTCCGGGCCGCCGAGCAGCTGACCGACGGGAATTGGCACCGCCTGCATCCGGCGACCCCGGTGCTTAAGGGCGGCATCGCGTTGCTCGCCATCGCGGGCGCAATTATCGCGAACCTCCGCGAGGCGCTCATCGAGAGCTTCATCGGCGGTCCCCGCGAGGAGGACCCGGTCTCGCTGCTCTACACGAACGGTCTGCTCGGCTGGGCGCTGCTCGCGGCCCTCGTCGTCGTGCTCCTGTTCGTGCTCGGCTTCTGGGTCTCCTGGCGCATGCACGAGTTCCGCGTCACCGAGGACGTCGTCGAGGTGCGCAGCGGCATCCTCTTCCGCACCAATCGCAAGGGCAGGCTCGACCGCGTCCAGGGCATCAACATCATGCGCCCGCTCGTTCCCCGCCTCTTCGGCGCGGCGAAGCTCGAGGTGAACGTCGCGGGGCAGAACGCGAACGTTCAGCTGTCCTACCTGCGGTCGAAGGATGCCGACGCGCTGCGCCGCCGCATCCTCGGCCTCGCCTCGGGCAAGCGGGAGGAGACCCCCGCCGGCGAGCACACCGGCGCCGACCACGCACCCGGTGCGCACACCGGGCCGGTCGCCGCGCGCGTGCTCGAGGAGCGCGCCCGCGAGTTCCTCGCACCCGAGCTCGACCCCGATGCGGCGCCACCGGAGTCGATCGTGAAGATCCCGCTCGGCCGGCTCGCCGGTTCCATCGCGCTCAGCGGGTTCACCATCGTGCTTGCCATCGTGCTGTTCGTCGGCGTGCCCATCGTCGTCGCCACGGAGGCCTACTGGGCGCTGCTCCCGGTGCTGCCCGGCCTGATCGGCTCCGTCGGCTTCTACGTCAACCGCATAGTGAAGTCGCTGCGGTTCAGCATCGCGGGCACGCCGGACGGTATCCGCGTCGGGTACGGGCTGCTGTCCACGAGCAACGACACGCTGCCGCCCGGCCGCATCCACGCGGTGGAGGTCCTGCAGCCGCTGCTCTGGCGCCCGGCCGGCTGGTGGAGCATCCGCATCACGCGGGCGAGCAACTCCTCGACGCCGGGTGCGGCGGGTCAGGCGAACACAACGCTGCTGCCCGTCGGCGACCGCGCCGACGTCACGCGCGTGCTGGGGCTCGTGTTGCCGGAGTTCGTCGGCGAGACCTCGACCGCGCTGCTGCAGACAGGCATCCTCGGCCGCGGCGGGGACGGTGACGGCTTCGTCAACGCGCCGCGGCGCGGCCGGTTCCTGCGACCGTTCTCCTGGCGCCGCACCGGCTTCGCCGTCGACCCGAACGCCCTCCTGCTGCGCTCCGGTGCCGTGTGGCGGCATCTCGTGATCGTGCCGCACGCCCGCCTGCAGAGCATCGCGCTGCGGCAGGGTCCGTTGGAACGGCGGCTGCGGGTGAACCGCATCCAGGCGCACACCGTCGCGGGCGCCGTCGACACGGAGCTTCCCGTCGTGGACCGCGACACGTCGGTGCGGCTGTTCGAGGACCTCGCCGCGTCCGCGGCGACGTCCGGCCGGGTCGACCGCTCGCACCGCTGGTGGACCGCCGAGCACGAGGGGATGCAGGAGCAGGAGCAGGCGCCCTCGGAGCCGGGGTCCGTGCGGGAGGAGGCCCGGTGACGGCACCGTCCGGCCGGTCCGCGCGGCTCGGTGTCGGCGTGATCGGGGCCGGCGCCGTCGGACCCGTTCTCGGCGCGGCGCTCGCCGGCGCCGGGCATGCCATCACGGGCATATCCGCGATCTCCGAGCGCAGTCGCGACCGCGCCGAGGCCATGCTGCCGCGCGTGCCCGTGCTGCCGATCCCCGAGGTGATCGAGCGCAGCGAGCTCGTGCTGCTCGCCGTCCCCGAGCCCGAGCTCGCCGGTCTGGTCGCCGGACTCGCCGCGACCGGCGCGTGGCAGCCGGGGCAGCTCGTCGTGCACACCGCGGCCGGGCACGGCGTGCGGGTGCTGCAGCCCGCGACCGCCGCCGGCTGCATCCCGCTCGCCATCCACCCGGCCATGTCGTTCACGGGAACGAGTCTCGACCTCGCGCGGCTCAGCGAGAGCTACTTCGCGGTCACGGCCCCCGCGCCGGTCCAGCCGATCGGACAGGCGCTCGTCGTCGAGATGGGCGGCGAGCCCATCATCGTGGCGGAGGGCGACCGGCGGCTCTACGCCGAGGCGATCGCCACGGCCTCCGACTTCTCGTCGGCCATCGTGGGCCAGGCGACGGGCATGCTCGCGTCCCTCGGCGTCGACGAGCCCGGGCTCGTGCTCGGGCCGCTCGTGCGCTCGTCCGTGGAGAACGCCCTGACCCGCGCGACCGCGGGCGGGGCGGGCGCGGACGCCCGCTTCGAGACGGACCGGGGGGACGACGAGTGAGCCGTCGTCCCCGCGTACTGCACGGGATCGGCGAGGTGCGCGGGTACGTGGCGGCGGAGCGGGCGGGCGGCGCGCGCGTCGTGCTCGTGCCGACCATGGGCGCGCTGCACGCGGGACACCTCGCGCACGTGCGCCGCGCCCGAGAGCTCGGCGACGTCGTCGTCGTCTCCATCTTCGTGAACCCGCTGCAGTTCGGGCCGTCGGAGGATCTGGACCGCTATCCGCGCACCCTGGACGCGGACGTCGACGCGCTCGCCGAGGCGGGCGCGCACGCGGTCTTCGCGCCGACCGTCGCCGAGATGTACCCGGACGGGGAGACGGGCACCAGGGTCACGGGCGGGCCGGTGACCCGGCTGTTCGAGGGGGCATCCCGGCCGGGCCACTTCGACGGGATGCTGACGGTCGTGGCGAAGCTGCTCGCCATCGTGTCCCCCGACGTCGCCACGTTCGGCCGGAAGGACGCGCAGCAGCTGTTCCTGGTGCGGCGCATGGTGCGCGACCTCGACATCCCGGTGCGCATCGAGGCGATCGACATCGTGCGCGAGGGCGACGGCCTCGCCCTCTCCAGCCGGAACCGTTACCTCTCCCCGGCGGAGCGACAGGCGGCGCTCGCCCTGTCCGCGGCCCTCCGGGCGGCGGGCGCCGCGTCGCCCGCCGGCGCCGCCGCGGCCGTCGAGGCGGCGCACGGCGTGCTCCGCCCCCGCGCTCTGGTTGAATTGGACTACTTCGCCGTCGTCGACCCGGACACCTTCCTCCCGGTCCAGGACGGCTACCGCGGAGAGGCGTTCGCCCTCGTCGCCGCGCGGGTCGGCTCGACCCGCCTCATCGACAACGCGACCATCACCGTCGCCCCTGGAGAGCACTAGCACCATGACCGACACCACCCGCACCCCCAAGACCACTCTGACCGCCCACGCCGACAGCGATACGGCGGAGGCGGAGGCCGCCGCCGCGGCCGCCCGCGAGGAGATCGCGGAGCAGAAGTCGGTGCGGCTCGCGAAGCGCGACCGCCTGATCGCCTCGGGCGACGGAGCGTACCCGGTCTCCGTGCCCGTCACCGCGCGCATCGGCGAGGTGCGCGAGCGTTTCGCCGGCTTGGAGCCCGACGAGAAGACCGGCGAGACCGTGGGCGTCGCCGGCCGCGTCGTGCACCTGCGCAACACCGGCAAGCTGTGCTTCGCCTCGCTGCAGGCAGGCGACGGCAGCCGCATCCAGGCCATGCTCTCCCTGGCAGAGGTGGGGGAGGAGTCCCTGGCCGCGTGGAAGGACCTCGTCGACCTCGGCGACCACCTGTTCGTCGCGGGCGAGGTGATCTCCAGCCGCCGGGGCGAGCTCTCCATCCTCGCCGCGGAGTGGCGCATCGCCGCGAAGGCGTTGCTCCCGCTGCCGAACCTGCACGCCGAGCTGAGCGACGAGACCCGCGTGCGCAGCCGCTACCTCGATCTCATCGTGCGCGAGCAGGCGCGCCGGAACGTGATCGACCGGGCGCGGGCGGTGGCCTCGCTGCGCAGCACGTTCGCCGGGCACGACTTCCTCGAGGTCGAGACCCCCATGCTGCAGGTCATGCACGGCGGCGCATCCGCGCGCCCCTTCGTCACGCACTCCAACGCGTTCGACACCGAGCTGTACCTGCGCATCGCCCCCGAGCTGTACCTGAAGCGCGCCGTGGTCGGTGGTATCGACCGCGTGTTCGAGATCAACCGCAACTTCCGCAACGAGGGCGCGGACTCGACGCACAGCCCCGAGTTCGCCATGCTCGAGGCGTACGAGGCCTACGGCGACTACAACTCGATCGCGGACCTCACCCAGGAGCTCATCCAGAACGCCGCCGTCGCCGTCTCGGGCGGTCACGTCGTCACCTGGGCGGACGGCACGGACTTCGACCTCGGCGGCCACTGGGACCGGATCTCGATGTACGAGTCGCTGAGCGACGCCGCCGGAGTGCGCATCACTCCCGGGACGACCGTGGAGGAGCTGCAGGCGCTCGCCGAGCGCGAGGGCGTCGAGGTGCCGCTCTCGAACCACGGCAAGCTCGTCGAGGAGCTCTGGGAGCACTTCGTGAAGGGCGGCCTCGAGCGCCCGACGTTCGTGATGGACTTCCCCGTCGAGACGTCACCGCTCGTGCGCGCGCACCGCGGCATCGAGGGCGTCGTCGAGAAGTGGGACCTCTACGTGCGCGGCTTCGAGCTGGCCACCGGATACTCGGAGCTGGTGGACCCCGTCGTGCAGCGCGAGCGCTTCGTGCAGCAGGCGCGCATGAGCGCCCGCGGCGACGCCGAGGCGATGCCGCTCGACGAGGACTTCCTCCGCGCGCTCGAGCACGGCATGCCGCCCTGCGGCGGCATGGGCATGGGCATCGACCGCCTGCTGATGGCGCTCACCGGTCTCGGCATCCGCGAGACCATCCTCTTCCCCCTGGTCAAGTAGGAGACCCGCCATGACGAACCCCGCGGGCAGCGGCCCGGGCAAGAACCCCCAGAAGCCCACCATGGCGAGGTACGCGCTGTGGATCATCGTGGGCGGCGTCGCCCTCGTGATGATCGTGCAGGGCGTCATCGGCATCGTCGCGGGCGGCGGCTGAGCCGAGGGTCGACGTCGTGTCGACGTTCGTGCCCGGCCGTGATCTCTGCGCGGCGTTCTACCGCGACGTCCTCGCCCCGGTGCTCGACGTTCCGCACTCGGCCGGCCTGCTGGGTCCAGGCTCGGACGTGCTCGGCTACGACACCGAGCGCTCGACGGACCACGACTGGGGTCCGCGAGCGCTGATCCTCGTCGCGGAGGGCGAGCGGCAGCGGTGCCGCGAGCGCATCCGCGGCGTCCTGCCCGCGACCTACGGCGGCTGGTCCGTCTCGATGGGTCACGACGGTCTGCCGCCCGAGCCGCGCGTCGACGTGCTCTCGCCCAGCGAGTGGCTGCGGTCCCAGTTCGGCTTCGATCCGACGTCCCGCCCGCTTTCCGCCGCCGACTGGCTCCTGCTGCCGCAGCAGCGCATCCTCGGTGTCGTCGCCGGTGCGGTCTTCGCCGACGACACGGGGGTGCTCGGGGCCGCCCGCGCGCTCCTCGCCAGATACCCCGACGACGTGTGGTGGTGGCTCGTCGCGGCGCTGTGGCGTCGGCTCGACCAGGAGGAGCCCTTCGTGCACCGGACGGCCGAGGTGGGCGACGCGCTGGGCTCGGCCGTCCTGGCGGCGCGTCAGGTGCGCGACTGCATGCGCCTCGCTCTGATGCTCGGCCGTCGGCACGCGCCGTACTCCAAGTGGCTCGGCACGGCGTCCGCCGGGCTCCCGGACCACGACGGCCTCGGCCGCGCCCTCGGCGCCGCGGTGGCGACGCCCGATCTGCCCGAGAGGGAGGCCGCGCTGGGCGCGGCGTACACGGCACTGGGCACGCGATTCAACGACGTGTACCCGGGGGAACCCGTCGACGCGTCCCTTCGCCCCTTCTGGGATCGGCCGGCACGGGTGCTCGGCGCCGACCGATTCGCTCGAGCGGCCCTCGGCGAGGTGCGCGACCAGGGGCTGCGGCAGTTCCCGCTCATCGGCTCGGTGGATCACCTCGCCGACAGCACGGACGTGCTCGGCAACCCGGTGCTCGTGGCGGCACTGCGCCCGATCTACGCGGCGGTCGACTCGCCCCTCTAGACACCGGGGCGTCCACCGCCTACGGTTGGTCCCACCCGTGAGAGCGCTCTCAGGGGACACCGAAAACGAATGGAAGACATAGTGGTCTTTTCCCCTCGCCGTCGCGTGCGCGCTGCCGCGGCACTCGGCGCGTCGGCACTCGCCGGATCCCTCGTCCTGTCAGCGGTCCCCGCCGCCCAGGCTGCCGAACAACTGCCGGAGGACTTCGGTCCGTGGTTCACGTCCGCCAACATCCAGGACTCCCGCGTGGACTCCGGCGGCTCCCTGTGCGTCGACGTGCCCGGCGGTCTCACGAATCCGTGGGACGCCATCGTCGGGCTGAACGGCGTGGCGATCGAGGAGGGTACGACGTACTCCCTCTCCTTCGACGCCCGCGCGTCCGAGCCCCGCGTCGTGCGCGCGCTCATCGGCGAGAACGGCGGCGCGTACCGCACCACCGTCGATGAGAGCCCGTCGCTCGACGCGGACGGGACGACCTCCGACTACACCTTCACGCCGACGATCTCGTTCCCGGCCGTGGCCACCGCAGACGCCCCCGAGGGGCAGATCGCCTTCCAGCTGGGCGGAGCGAGCGAGGACTGGACGTTCTGCCTCGACCGCGTATCGCTGGTGAGCGACGCGGAGCCCGCGGTATACGTGCCCGAGACCGGCCCGCGCGTGCGCGTCAACCAGGTGGGCTACCTGCCCGAGGGCCCGAAGCGGGCAACGCTCGTCACGGAGGCGACCGAACCGGTCTCCTGGTCGCTGATGCGGGGCGGCGAGTCGGTCGCCACGGGCACGAGCACGCCGCGCGGCGTCGACCCGACGGCCGCGCTCAACGTGCACACGATCGACTTCACCAGCGTCACAGAGCCGGGCGTCTACACGCTCGTCGCGGACGGCGAGACGAGCTACGAGTTCTCGGTCGACGCCGACATCTATCAGCAGCTGCGCTACGACGCGCTGAACTACTTCTACCTCGCGCGCAGCGGCATCGACATCGACGCCGCCATCGTGGGCGAGGACTACGCCCGCGAGGCCGGCCACGTGAACGACCCGGGGCAGACCCGCACCGACAGCGTGAACCGCGGTGACTACGGAGTCGGCTGCCAGGACCCGGTCGACTTCATGGACGACTGGACGTGCGACTACACGCTCGACGCGCAGGGCGGCTGGTACGACGCCGGCGACCACGGCAAGTACGTCGTGAACGGCGGCATCGCCGTGAACCAGCTCCTCAGCACCTACGAGCGCACGCTCACGGCACCGACCGCCGCCACCGGCGCGCTCGGCGACGACACCCTGAACCTTCCCGAGACCGGCAACGAGGTGCCCGATGCGCTCGACGAGGCGCGCTGGGAGCTGGAGTGGATGCTGCGCATGCAGGTGCCCGCGGGCCAGCCGCTCGCCGGCATGGTGCATCACAAGCTGCACGACGACGGCTGGACGGGACTCCCGCTGCTGCCGGCCGACGATCCCCAGGAGCGCGAGCTGCACCGCCCGTCGACGGCGGCGACGCTGAACCTCGCCGCGGTCGCGGCGCAGGGCGCGCGGCTGTGGGCGCCGTACGACGCGGCGTTCGCGGACGAGCTGCTGACGGCCTCCCGCACCGCGTGGGCCGCAGCGCTCGAGACGCCGGACCTGTACGCCCCGGCCGAGGACGGCAACGACGGCGGCGGCGCGTACGACGACACGAACGTCGGCGACGAGTTCTACTGGGCCGCCGCGGAGCTCTTCCTCACGACCGGGGAGCAGCAGTTCGAGGATCACGTGCTGGCCAGCGAGTACAACACCGCCGACATCTGGGGCCCGAGCGGAATGGACTGGAAGGCGACGGCCGCCCTCGGCCGCCTCGACCTCGCCACGGTCGAGTCGGATCTCCCCGGCCGCGAGGCGCTGCGGGACTCCGTGGTCGCCGGCGCCGAGAAGTACCTCGCCTGGCAGAGTGCGCAGCCGTTCGGCACCGCGTACCCGGGAACGGCGGAGGGTCTCTACGAGTGGGGCTCCAACAGCATGGTCCTCAACAACCAGATCGTGATCGCCACGGCCTTCGACCTGACGGGCGATGACCGCTTCCGCACCGCCGTGCTCGAGTCGATGGACTACCTGATGGGCCGCAACGCCCTGAACCACTCCTACATCACCGGATACGGCGACGTGTACTCCGAGAACCAGCACAGCCGGTGGTTCGCGCACTCGCTGAACCCCGAGCTGCCCCGCCCGCCGGCGGGCTCCGTCGCCGGTGGCCCGAACTCGGCGATCCAGGATCCCGTTGCGCAGGCCGTGTTCGGCGGCGAATGCGTGCCGCAGTTCTGCTACCTCGACGACATCCAGTCGTGGTCGACGAACGAGATCACCGTCAACTGGAACTCCGCGCTGTCCTGGGTGGCGTCCTTCGTCGCCGACCAGGAGGCAGGCGCGACCGAGGCGGGACGCGTCGTGCGCATCAGCGCCGACCCGGCCGACGTCACGGCCGTCGAGGGGGAGGACGTCTCCTTCACCGCTGCGGCGACGGGTGATCCCGCCGCCACGGTGCAGTGGCAGGCGCTCATGGACGGCGACTGGGCTGACATCGAGGACGGGACGGACGCGACCCTCACGTTCACGGCCGCGCTCGGGCAGGACGGCACGCGATTCCGCGCCGTCTTCTCGAACGAGTTCGGCTCCGCGGTGACGGAGGCGGCGACCCTCACGGTCACGGCCGCCGCGCCGGCGCCTGCTCCTACGCCGACCACCACCCCGGCACCGACCCCGGTGCCCGCCCCCGGAACCGGTGGCGGCATGGGAGGTGCGGGCGGCGGTGCGGTCTCCGGCGGCCCCGATGCGCTCGGGTACACCGGTGGCGGCGGCGTCGACGCGTGGGTGGCGTGGCTCGCCGGTGCGCTGGTGCTCGCCGGTGCCGGTGCGCTCACCCTGACCGCTGCGCGGCGACGCGGCGCGAGCAGCTAGCGCCCGACCGGACGGAACCGGACTGCGGGGTCGGCCTTCGGGCCGGCCCCGCAGTTCGTTCACTGCACACGGGGTCGCGCTCGGGCTGCCGCAGCACCGCGTGAGCCGGGACCCGCTCGCTGCGCCTGCCGCGTCGCCGGATCAGAGGGCCGACAGGAGCTCGTCCAGAGTGGCCTGCGCACCCGTGCCGCCCGCGGCGCGGGTCGAGAGGGAGCCCGCGACGGTGGCCCAGCGCAGCCGCGTCCGGTCGTCCGGAACGCCGTGCGCGATCGCCGCAAGGTAACCGGCGTCGAAGCTGTCCCCGGCGCCCGTCGTATCGACGACATCGAGGGACAGGCCCGGCACCGACACGCGCACGCCGTCGAGCCCCGCGGACCAGCCGCCCGCCGCGCCGTCCTTCACGACGACGCGCACGCCCGCCGCGGACAGGTCGGCGACGGCCGACAGCGCGTCGAGCTCCGTGCGGTTCGGCAGCAGCACGTCCACCGCCGGCAGCGCGCCGGTCACCCCGCGCCAGTCACCGCTCGGGTCCCAGTTGGTGTCGAGGCTCACCCGGAGGTCCCGTCCTCGCCCGCGCAGGGCGCCGAGCAGCCCCGGCAGCCCCGCCGTGAACTCCGGCATGAGGAACGGCGACGCGACGTGCACCCAGCGGGGGTCGCAGCGTTCGGCGGCCGTCAGCACGTCGTCCGTCCGGAGCGTCGGGATGGACCCCGGCAGCGTGAGGATCGCGCGGTCGTCCGGCGCGGACAGGATCACGGACAGGCCGGTGGGCAGCACGGCATCGACGCGCACCGCGCTCGTGTCCACCCCGGCGTCCGCGAGCGCGCGGAGGGCGACCCGGCCGAAGTCGTCATTCCCCACGACGGCGGCGAGGGTGGTGGGCACGCCGAGCCGGGCGAGCCCGCACGCGGCGATGGCCGCACTGCCGCCGAGCACCACGTCCGCCCGGTCGAGCAGCTGCTCCACCTGACCGAACCGGGGCACGACGTCGCCGCTCAGCACGAGGTCGACGTTCGCGTCGCCGACGACGAGCACGGGCGACGCGGTCACCCCTTGAGTCCCGTCATGGTCATGGTGGCGACGAACTGTTTCTGCGCGAACAGGAAGAACAGGATGAGGGGCAGTGTCGCTACGACGTTGCCCGCCATGAGCAGCTCCCACGAGGTGCGCCGCGTGCTCTGGAAGTTCGCGAGGCCGAGCTGCAGGGTGAAGGCATCGTCGTTGTTGATCGCGATCAGGGGCCAGACGAGGTCGTTCCACGAGCCGAGCAGCGTGAAGATCGCGAGCGTGGCGAGCGCGGGCTTCGCCAGGGGGAGCACGAGGTGGAAGAACACCTGCCAGCGGTTCGCCCCGTCGATGCGGCCGGCCTCCTCGACCTCGGCCGGGATCGAGAGGAAGAACTGGCGCATGAGGAAGATGCCGAAGGCCGACGCGAGCCACGGCACGATCGCCGCCCCGATCGCGTCGATGAGCCCCAGCCGCGCGAAGAGGATGTACGTCGGGATCATGAGCAGCTGGGTCGGGATCATGATCGTGGCGATGATGAGGAAGATCCCGACCGTGCGCCCGCGGAAGTGCAGCCGGGCGAACCCGTAGCCCGCGAGCGAGCAGAGGATCAGGTGCGACACGATCGCCGATGCCGACACGATGATGGTGTTCAGCAGCCAGCGCAGGACGTCGGTCTCGGTGAACAGCGAGACGTAGCCGCTGAAGTCGATGCGCGAGGGGATGAAGGGCGGCGGGAACGCGATCAGCTCTTCCGCCGGCGACACCGACGCCAGGAACATCTGCGCGAACGGGATGACGAACAGCAGCGCGATGGGCGCGAGCACGAGATGCCAGCCGGAGGGGCGGCGCCGGCGGCCGGGACGACGCCCGGAGCCCCCGACCTGCTCGTCGGCGACGGTGCTGCCCGCCTCGGTCGCGGTGGTGATGATCGCCGTCATCAGAAGGCCTCCGTTCCTCTGCGCCGCGAGTAGATCACGACGCCGACGGTCACGAGCAGGGTGAAGCCGAACAGCACGTACGCGACGGAGGAGCCGTAGCCGAACTCCAGACTCCGGAACGCCTTCTCCCACAGGTAGTAGACGATGGTCTTCGTGGCGTCGAGCGGACCACCGCGGGTCGTCGTGTAGACGAGGTCGAACAGCTGGATGGCGCCGATGGTCTGCCAGATCGCGGTGAACACGGTGACGGGCGCGAGCTGCGGCCAGACGACGTTCCAGAACGACTGCCAGCGGGTGGCGCCGTCGAGGCGCGAGGCCTCGAGGAGCTCCTGCGGCACATCCTGCAGGGCGGCCAGGTAGAGCACCGTCGTGAACGCGGCCTGGCCCCACAGCGACATGAGGGCGATCACGAGCATCGCCTGGCCCTCGTCCTCCAGCCAGCCCTGGGTGGGCAGCCCGACCGTCCGCAGCACGTTGTTCGCGAGGCCGAACTGCGGGCTGAAGAGGTACGTCGAGAGGATGCCGGTCGCGGCGGCGGACGCCACGAACGGCACGAAGATCGCCGTGCGGTACAGCCCGATGAAGCGGATCTTGCGGTTGAGCGCGACCGCGAGGAACAGCCCGACGAGCACGGACGCCGGCACGAAGAGCAGCGTGTACAGCCCCGTGTGCCTGGCGGCGGCGAAGAAGTCGTCGTCCGTGATCAGCCTTGCGTAGTTCTCACCGCCGACGAACTCCGGCGGCGAGAATCCGTCCCACTCCTGCAGCGAGAGCAGGAACGCCCACGCCGCGGGGAAGATCGACAGCCCGAGTACCAGCAGCGTCGCCGGGGCGACGAACAGCCAGCCGCCGAGGTCCTCCCGCAGCTCCGCGATCCGGGAACGGCGCCGCCGCGGGGTGCCGGGCTCGACGCCGCCCGCTCCCTCCCGGCTCCGTTGCTCCCGCACCATCGTGTCGCTCGTGCCCGTCATTCCGCCACCGCCTCTTCGCCGTGCTCCGCCGTGTGCCGCGACTCAGTCCGAGAGTGCCTCGTTCGCCTCGTCCGCGGCCTCCTCGAGCGCCGTCTTCGGGTCGCCCTGTCCCTGGAGCACCTCGGAGATCGCGTTGGCGATGGCCTCCGAGAGACCGACGTAACCGGGGACGGTCGGGCGGGCCTTCTCCGCGTTCTCCGCGTTCTGGGCCATGACGTCGAGGCCGGGCAGCGCCTCGACCTGCTCCTGGAACGCCGCGGACTGGATCTCGCTCGAGCGCAGCGGCAGGTTGCCGTAGGCGACGTTCCAGCGCTCGTCCTGCTCCGCGGCCGTGAGCCAGGCCGCGAACTCCGTCACCCAGTACTCCCGGTTCGCATCCTGGTGGTCGAACAGCGCCCAGATGTCGGGGCCGGACACGGTCTGGTGGTCGCCGTCCGTTCCGGGCAGCACCGTGACGCCGTAGTCGGTGCCGGCCGTGTTGAGGTCGTACAGCTGCCACGGGCCGGACGTCATCATGCCGATGCGGTCCGCCGCGAAGAGCTGCGCGAACTTCGTGTCCGTCTGGTCGAGGTAGATGCTGCCGTCGTCGATCGCCATGCCGCGCAGGAACTCCAGCGCGTCGACGCCCGCCTCGGAGTCGAAGGCCGCCTCGCTCTGGTCGTCGTTCAGGATCTCCCCGCCGTTCTGCCACAGGTGCGGCCAGAACTGCCAGGTGGTCTCCTCGGAGCCGGACACCGAGTACGCGTAGCCGTACGTGTCCGACGCCGGGTCGGTGAGCGCCGCCGCGGCCTCGCGGAAGTCGTCCCACGTCCAGTCCTCGGTCGGGTACTCGACATCGGCCGCGTCGAACACCGTCTTGTTGTAGATCAGGGAGATGTTGTCGACGAGCGCGGGGAAGCCGATGGTCGCGTCACCGGTCGGCTGCACGGTCGCGCGGGCGGCCTCGCTGAACTCCTCCCACCCGAGGTCCGGATCCTCGGTGCGCTCAGTGATGTCGAGCGTGCGCTTCGAGGACTCGAGCTGGCTGGCCCAGCTGCCGAACGCGTAGGACATGTCGGGGTACGTGCCGCTCGAGAACCCGGCGGAGAGCTTCTGCAGCAGCTCCTCCGTGCTCGACGCTCCCTCGGACACGTCGATGGTGACGTTCGGGTGCTCGTCCTCGAACTCCGCGGCGAGACCCTCGAGCAGCGTCTGCGCCGCCTCGGTCTGGCCCGTCCACCACGAGATGGTGACGTCGGCTTCGGGGTCGAGCTCGGTCGCGCCCTGGGAGCCGCCGGAGCAGCCGGCGAGGGCGACGGCCGCGATCGCGGTCGTCGCGGCGGAGAGAACGAGTCGTCGGGATCGGATCACGTGAGGCTCCTTGCTGTGGGAGGGGTCGTACGCCGGGCACGAATTGCCCTCATGTTGGTGCCGATCTGATCGTTTGACAACGTGAATGGTCGAATCGCTCACTTCTTCTGATTGTTCGTTACGAATTCGTTTCGTCGCCGCTTCGGGGAGGTCAAGTCCAGCGCCGTGCCGAGAGAAACACTTGTGCAAACGTTCTACAGCGTTATAGAACGTATTCACACGTTATAACTTGCTCGGAAGGAATCTTTGTGACTGCAACCACCCTCTCCCCGGAGACAGCGGCTATCGAGCAGCAGCTCGCCGACGCCCGCGACGCGATCGCCGCGCGACAGTCCGTCAGCCGGGTCATGCTCACGGCGTGCGGTGGCTCGTACGCCGTCATGCTGCCCGGGGAGTACTTCCTCGGGTCGACGGCGACCGCCCTCGAGGCCACCGCGCTCAATGCGGCCGAGTTCACCTCGCGTGCGTCGTCGCGCGTCGATGACGCGACCGTCGTCATCCTGTGCTCGCACTCGGGCACGACGCCGGAGACCGTCGCGGCAGCCGAACACGCTCGCGCTCGGGGTGCCCTCACCATCGCCTTCACCCATGACGTCGGGTCACCACTCGCCCAGGCGGCCGAGTACGTCATCGGCTACCAGCACGGGCCGGAGAAGAGCGAGTCCTACGTCGCCCCCGCTCTGTTGCTCCGGCTGATCGCCCGCCTTCTCGACACGCGCGAGGGAACCTCGCTCAGCGAGCAGATCGACGACGCCGTCGCCGCGCTGCAGACCCTCGTGCCCGAGGCGCGGGCGGCGCACACGGAAGCCGCGGACGCGTGGGCGTTCCGTCACCGGCGTGAGCCGCTGATCTACACGATGGCCGCGGGGTCGAACTACGGCACGGCGTACTCGTTCGCCATCTGCCTGCTTCAGGAGATGCAGTGGGTTCACTCGGCAGCCATCCATGCCGGTGAATACTTCCACGGCCCGTTCGAGGTCACGGATGTCGACGTGCCGTTCATCGCCCTGCTCGGGGTCGACGAGACCCGCCCGGTCGAGCAGCGCGCCGTGGACTTCCTGGTGAAGCACAGTGACCGTGCGCTGGTCATCGACGCCGAGACCTTCGGACTCGACCGCTTCGATCGCGTGGTGCAGGGCGTGCTCGCCCACGTGATCTTCAACCCGGTCCTCCGGACCTATGCCGACGCGCTCGCGGACCACCGCGGCCATCCCCTCAGCGTGCGCCGCTACATGTGGCGCATGGAGTACTGATTCCCGAAAGGACACCTGCACATGCGCACATCAACACGCTTCGCCGCCGCGGTCGCGACCGCCGCCCTTCTCATCCCGCTCGCCGGGTGCTCCGGAACGTCGGGTGCGGCAGGCGGTGACGACGTCGTGGAGATCGACTTCTTCCATCGCTGGCCGAACGAGCCGAAGAACACCTACTTCAACACCCTCGTCGACGAGTTCGAGGCGGAGAACCCCGACATCAGGGTCAACGTCGAGAGCGTGCTCAACGACGCCTACAAGGACAAGGTGAAAGTGGTCGCCGGTTCCGACAGCGCGCCAGACGTCATGTTCTCGTGGAGCGGCTCTTTCGTCGAGGAGCTGGTCGACGGCGGCAACGCCATGAACCTCGATGAGTGGCTCGGCGACAACCCCGACATCAAGGACCGGTACTACGAAAGCCAGCTCGAGGCGTTCTCCGTCGACGGGGCCCAGTACGGCCTGCCGATCGGGATGCACGCGAAGCTGTTCTTCTACAACAAGGATGCTTTCGACGAGCTCGGGCTCGATGTCCCCACGACCTGGGACGAATTCCTCGACGTGCTCGACACCATCCAGGACTCCGGCGCGGTGCCCATCGAGATGGGAGCTCAGGAGCAGTGGCCGATCGCGCATTACGTCGGCACGCTGAACCAGCGCATGCTCGCCGCCAACGTGTTCGAGGGCGACCAGAGCGCGGCGGACGGCGAGTTCACCGACCCCGGCTACGTCGAGGCGCTCGAGCGACTGAACGAGCTCGCGGAGTACATGAACCCCGACCTCACCGCGGTCGGGCACGAGGTCGCACGCAACGCGTGGATCGCCGGCGAGGCGCCGATCATGTACCTGCAGGGATCGGAGGTGAACTACTTCGAGGGCATCGGATTCGACTACGGCACCTTCAACTTCCCGGCCGTGGACGGCGGGGAAGGGGATCCGCTGCAACTGACCGGCGCACCGGAGGGCTTCGTCGTGGCGGCGAACACCGAGCACCCGGAGGAGTCGCTGCGGTTCCTGGAGTTCATGCTGAACAAGGAGAACGGCATCGCCTACACCGAGGACACCGGGGAGCTGAGCGCCGTGGTGGACGCGGTCGCGGAGTCCGGTGCGCCCGACATCCTCAAGGACATCGCGACGCAGATCGTGGACGCGACGGAGATGACGCCGTGGCTCGACAACGCCTACGACCCGCAGATCGTCCAGACGTACCTCGCCGAGGCGCAGTTGATGCTCGGGGGGCAGCAGACTCCCGAGGGCGTCATGACGGCCGTGCAGGAGGCCGCCGAGCGCGTCCGATCCGAGTCCTGACCGACCGCGGGGCCGCCGCGCACCTGTGCACGCGCGGCGGCCCCGCGCCCCATCCGAAAGGCATCCCGATGATCGCTCGCTCCCGATTGGTCACTGTCCTCTATGTCCTGCCTGCGCTCGCGCTGATCGGGCTTTTCGTCTACTACCCCCTCGTCGCGAACTTCGGCTACTCGTTCTTCCGATTCAGCGCGGGCGCCGGGGACATGACGTTCGTCGGCCTCGACAACATCGAGCGATTGTTCTCCGACCCCGTCATCCGCACCGCCCTCGGCAACAACGTGCTCTACGCGGTCGTGTCGATCCTGTTCCAGGTGGTCGGAGGCCTCATCGTCGCGGCCTGGCTGACCCGCCTGCTCGGACGGCGCATGGGTGCGATCCTGCGGAGCGTCTATTTCCTGCCCGCGGTCATCTCCATGACCGTGATCGCCCTGCTCTTCACCTTCATCTTCAACGCCCGCGGCGGCCTCCTGAACGCCTTCCTCGACCTCATCGGCATCGACGGCGCCTCGACAGCGTGGCTGGCGGATGTCGACACGGCGATGGGCGCGGTGATCAGCGTCTCGCAGTGGCAGAGCGTCGGCTACATCACGATGCTGTACGTCGTCGCGCTCCAGCAGATCCCCGCCGAGCTCTACGAGGCGGCCTCGATCGACGGCGCGGGCCGGATCCGGCAGTTCTGGAACGTCACCGTGCCGCAGGCGAAGGAGATGATCTTCGTCGCCATGATCCTCACCGTGTCCGGCGCCTTCACCGTCTTCAACGAGCCGTACATCCTCACGCGAGGCGGGCCGGGCAACACGACCCAGGTGCTCGCCACGTACATGTACAACCAGGGCTTCTTCCAGAACCAGATGGGCTACGCCTCGGCGATCGCGAGTGTGATCTTCGTCATCACGCTGCTGCTCTCGATCGTTCAGCTGGTCTCCTTCCGCAGCGGAAAGGACTGATATGTCGGCATCAGACATTCGCGAGGCTTCGCTGCCTCCGAGCACATCATCGGCGGGAACGGCGACCACGTCGGCGGATGCCCCGGCGGCGGTCCGCATGCGGCGGCGCCCCACGAGTGGAACGGAAGGGTCCGTCGCCTGGAACATCCCGGTGTACGTCATCCTCGCGATCTACGCGATCCTGATCGCCTACCCGCTCTTCTGGATGGTGATCTCGTCGTTCAAGTCGTCGACGGAGATCTACGCCGATCCGTGGGGTCTGCCCAGCACATGGCTCGTCGGGAACTACGCCGAGGCATGGGACCGCGGCATCTCCGAGTACTTCCTGAACTCCGTCATCGTGACCGTCGTCTCCACGATCGGCACGGTCACGCTCGCGGCGCTCTGCGCATACGGCATGGTGCGCCTGTCCCACCGCACGGGGAACGTCGTCCTCGTGCTGGCGATGGGAGGACTCGTCGTCGCGCCGCAGGTGAGCCTCATCCCGCTCTACCGCCTCCTCGACGCCACCGGTCTGCTGAACACGTACTGGGCGATGATCCTGCCGTACGTCGCATTCCGCCTTCCGATGGCGATCATCCTCATCCGGTCGGTGTTCTTGTCCGTCTCGAAGGAACTGGTGGACGCCGCCATCATCGACGGATGTCACTCACTGCAGGTGCTCCGCCACGTCTATCTGCCGCTCAGCAGGTCGGTGCTGGTCACGGCCGCGGTGCTCACCGCCTATTTCGCCTGGAACGAGTTCCTGTTCGCGATCGTCTACGTCGACTCCGACGCCATCAGGACCATCCCGGCGGGGCTGATGTCGTTCCGTGACGCCCTGTCGACAGACTGGGGCGTTCTCCTGGCCGGTCTCGTCATTGCGGCGTTGCCGATCGTTCTGGTGTTCGCGTTCCTGCAGAGGTATTTCGTCGCGGGTGTCGCGGCGGGAAGTGTGAAGGGTTGAGACATGGTGACGGCTGATGAGCTTCGCGACCGACTGCGGGCGGTGCCCGCCCCGTCCCTCGTGGGCGTGGGCGACGACGTCCTCGACTGCTACCTGCACGAGGACCTCGCCTATCCCGGCGGCAACGCCCTCAACGTGGCGGCGTACAGCCGCCTGTTCTTCGGTGGCGAGTCCGCGTTCCTCGGCATCCTCGGCGATGACCGCTTCGCCGATCACCTTGCCGACGTGCTGACGACGCTCGGGGTCGACCTGGAGCAGGTGCGGCGCGTGCACGGCAGCAACGGGATGGCGTTCGTCGCGCTCGACGACGATGGCGATCGGCACTTCGTCGGGTCCAACTGGGGTGGCGTGCAAAGGGGCCTGCGGCTGCGGCTGCACGAGAGGGACCTCGACTACGTCTCGGGCTTCACGCGCTTGCACACTTCGGTGTACTCGTGCGTCGAAGCGGAGCTGGCCGCGATCGCGGAGCGTGGCGTCGGCATCTCCTTCGACTTCGGCGATCGGGTGCCTGGCGGACTCGTAGAGCAGGTCGCGACGCACGTCGAGGTCGGCTTCTTCTCCGGCGGTGGCCTCCCCGAGGCCGAGGTGCAGGACCTCGGACGATACGCCGTAGCCTGCGGCATCGAGCACGCCGTGGTCACGCTCGGTGCTCGCGGGTCATGGGGTTTCACGCGCGAAGGGTGCATGTACGCCGGCATCATCGACACGGATGCCGTCGACGCCCTCGGCGCGGGGGACGCGTTCGTCACCGGGTACCTTGCCGCCCTCGCGGCGGGGAACGACATGGCGGCCTGCCTCGGCACCGCCGCGGCGTCGGGTGCGTTGGCCTGCACGTACCGCGGTGCCTTCGGATACCCTGTCGAAGCAGGGGAGGACGCTCGCGCCCAGCTACTCCGCCGTTTCGACGCGCCCTAGGCGCGGTGCGAGGAGGGGAACGATGACGCAGTCGCGGGCGATCTCGCTGCACGAGCAGACCCGCAACATGCTGCTGTTCGAGATCGAGTCCGGTGTGTACAGCGAGACCGGTCGACTGCCGACGGAGCCGGAACTCTGCGAGCGCTTCGGGGTCAGCCGCATCACCGTGCGGCGCGCGGTCGCCGACCTGGAGGCGATGGGCATGGTGGCCCGTCGTCAGGGACGCGGCACCTTCATCAGCTGGCAGCGGTCCGCCGTCGGCACCATGGCGATGGGGGGCTTCGCAGATCAGGTGAGCGGTGGCGGCAAGACCTCGCGCCGCGTGATGAGAGCCGACACGGTGCCGGCGGATCCGCACTGGGCGGAGCAGCTGCAGATCGCCGAGGGGTTGCCGGTCTTCCGGCTGGTGCGCGTCTTCATGCTCGACGGCACTCCGCTCTCGATCGACGACAGCCGTTACTCGCTCGTCCGGTATCCCGGGCTCGACCGGCTCGTCGACGACACGAGCTCCACGTACCAGGTGCTCCGCGAGGAGTACGGCGTGCATTTTCATGAGGTGGAGCGCATCATCAGCGTGAGCTTCACGACCGAGGAGACGGCGGCGTGGCTCGACCGACCCGAGCACGACCCGCTGGTTCTCATCGAGAAGACGGCGACCGACCGCGCCGGTGAGGTCATCCACGTGTCGCGGGTCGAGGCCGTGCCCAGTCGGCTCACCCTCAAGGTCACGGCGCGCGAGGATCAGGCCTGATCCGCCTCGCCCTCCCGCGGCGCGACTACGGGAGCCGTGGGGTCCCCCGTGGCCGCACACGGAGCGATGAGGTTGCGGAGTGAGCGATTCGCGCAACATAATGAGCGGCCTCAGGGGGGAGATCAGGATGGCAACCGTGGCCGTACACGCCCCGCCCGCCGCGTCCGGCAGGCGATCACGACGCATGATCGCGATCCTCGACCTGCTCGCGGAGCGGGGGAGCGTCTCGCTGAGCGAGCTCTCGGACTGCCTGGCCATCTCCCCGGCGACCGCGCGGCGCGACCTCGCCGACCTCGCCGAGCAGCGACTGCTGCTGCGCACGCACGGCGGCGCCCGGCTCATCGACTCCCGCAACGAGCTCCCCGTCGCCCTGCGCGACACGCGTTTCCAGGACGCGAAGCGGGCGATCGCCGCTGTCGCGGCGGACCTCGTGCCGAGACAGCGGTACGCCGTCGCGCTGAGCGGCGGCACGACGGCGGCGAATGTCGCCCGCGCGCTCACGGGGCACGACGAGCTGACCATCGTGACGAACTCCCTGACCATCGCGCAGCTCGTCGTCAGCTATCCGCGGCTGAAGGTCATCATGACCGGAGGCATCCTCCGCCCGGAGTCCCTCGAGCTCGTCGGCGTGCTCGCCGAGAACACGTTCAACGCGATCAACCTCGGCACCGCCATCCTGGGCACGGACGGCATCACGGCCGAGGGCGGCGTGACGACGCACGACGAGACGGAGGCGCGCACGAACAGGGCCATGGCGACGCACGCGCAGCGGGTCGTCGTCGTCGCGGACGGCTCGAAGATCGGGCGGCTCGCCCTCGCGCGTGTCGCGACCGCAGAGGAGATCGATGTGCTGATCACCGACGGCAGCGCGGATCCCGTCGCACTCGACGCGCTGCGCGAGCGCGGCGTCGACGTGCGTCTGGTGTGACGGGCCGCCCCTCCCAGGTTCTCGGGCTATCGTTTCCGGTCATGGACGAGTTCTGGTCGAATGCCCTCTGGTCGGTGACCCCGACGGTGCTGGTCGGCCTGATCTTCTGGTTCGTGATGCGCTCCGTCATCCACGCCGACCGCAACGAGCGCAAGGCCTACTCGCAGATCGAGGCCGCGGAGCGCGCCCGGATGGGACTTCCGCCGGCCGAGGAGTCGCGCCCCTCCGCCTGACCCGTCGCCGAGCCGCCGTGTGCCGCGTCGTCGCGATCAGCGCGAGGCGACGGCCCGGCAGCTGCGCAGGAACGATGCGGCGAGGGTGTCGCGGTCGTCGAGATAGCCGGCGACCATCGCCCCGTCGCGGATGAGCATGAGGTCGTCCGCGACCGCACCCGGGTCGGGCAGGTTCAGCGGCCCGACGATCTCGGCGAACGCGGACTTGCACCAGGCCCGGTGCTCGTCGACGGTCCTGCGTACGGCGCTCAGCGGATCCGGATACTCGGCGGCCGCGTTGATGAAGGGGCATCCGCGGAATCCGGCCTCGCACGCCATCGTGCCGAGCGCCTCGGAGATGAGCTGGAACGCGCGGTCGGCGCTCCCCTCCGCGTGCGTGATCGCCGCCGTGATGCCGTGGCGTTCGAGCTCGGCTCGCCGCTCGAGGTGTGCGACGACGAGGTCGTCCTTGCTCTTGAAGTGCCGGTAGAACGTCACCTTCGTGGTCTGAGCCCGATCGATGACCTTGTCGACGCTCACGGCCCGGAGGCCGTCCGCGTAGAACAGCTCGGTCGCGGCGTCGACCAGCCGCTCCCGCATGGACACCTTCACGGTCCCGATCTTAGGCACTCCCGTTCCTCCCCTCTTGCGGCCCGCGTCCGTCATGGACTAGCGTCACCAATGTAGAGTTACTAGTCATTCTACCTCTGCGAGACGCGGTTCAAGAGCCGTCGTCCCGGCCGCCAGCGTGACCACCGACAGATTGGACCACCCATGACCACCTCCACCACCGAGAGGCCGGCGTCGATCACGACGACGCTGCGCTCCCTCTACCTCGTCAGATTCGGCTTCGCCGTCGTCTGGGCCGCGCTGCTCGCGGCCACAGCGTCGTCCCTCGGCGCGCTCAGCATCTCGCTGCTGCTCCTCTATCCGCTCGTGGACCTCGCCGCCGCGATCGTCGACCACCGCGCCTCGCGCGCCACGCGCCCGACGCCCCTGCTGTTCCTCAACATGGGCCTCAGCCTGGTCACGGCCGTGGCTCTCGCGCTCGCCGTGACCTCGGGGCTGCGCTCCGTGCTGATCGTGTGGGGCGCGTGGGCGATCACCGCCGGGATCGTGCAACTCCTCGTGGGAGTCACCCGCCGCTCCCTCGGGGGCCAGTGGCCGATGATGCTGAGCGGCGCCATCTCCGTGATCGCCGGCACCGGATTCATCCTGCAGTCGAGCGGGTCCTCCGCCTCGCTCGTCTCGCTCGCCGGCTACGCCACCCTCGGTGGGGTCTTCTTCCTGATCTCCGCGATCCGTCTGCATTGTTCCTCGAAGGGCGGCACCCGATGAGCGCGTACGACGTCATCGTCATCGGCGCGGGACCGGTCGGCGAGAACGTGGCCGACCGCGTCGTGCGAGGGGGCCTCACCGCGGCGATCGTCGAGGCGGAGCTCGTCGGTGGTGAGTGCTCGTACTGGGCGTGCATGCCGACCAAGGCGCTCCTGCGCGACGCGGCCGCGCTCCGAGCCGTCCGCCGGCTGCCCGGCGCCGCCGCGGCGGTGACCGGCCGGCTCGACGCCGCGGCCGTCCTCGCCCGCCGCGATCGGTTCGCCTCCAACTGGAAGGACGACGGCCAGGTCGCCTGGCTCGACGGCGCCGGCATCACCCTGCTCCGCGGCCACGGCCGCATCGCCGGGAAGAGGACGGTCGCCGTCACCTCCCCGGACGGCACGGTCACCACCGTCACCGCGGCGCACGCCGTCGTGATCGCCACCGGCAGCAGCGCAGCGCTCCCGCCGATCCCCGGTCTGCGCGACGCCGCAGCCTGGACCAGTCGCGAAGCCGTCGCCGCCGACCACGTGCCGGCGCGGCTCGCCGTCATCGGCGGTGGTGTCGTCGGCGCCGAGATGGCCACCGCGTTCAGCGCGCTCGGTTCCGCCGTGACCCTGATCGCCCGGGACAGCGTCCTGCCGAACGTCGAGCCGTACGCGTCGGCGCACGTGGTCTCGGCGCTCGAGCGCGAGGGCGTGCGCGTGCTGATCGGCGCAAACCCGGTTTCGGTCGCCCGCGATGACGACGGAACCGTGCGCATCGCCCTCGGCGATGGCGACACCGTCGCCGCGGACGAGGTGCTCGTCGCCACCGGTCGCCGGCCGAACACCGCGGACATCGGGTTGGACCGGGTGGGGCTGGAGCACGGCACCTGGCTCTCCGTCGACGAGACCCTCCGGGTCGTCGGCCCGGACGGCGCCCTCGTCGACGACGGATGGCTGTACGCGGCCGGTGACGTCAATCGCCGGGCGCTCGTGACGCACCAGGGCAAGTACCAGGCGCGCGCCGTCGGCGACGTCATCGTCGCGCGGGCTACCGGTGCCGACGTCGACGATGCCCCATGGGGGCGCCACACGCCGACCGCGGATCACGCGGCCGTTCCGCAGGTCATCTTCACCGACCCGGAGATCGCCTCGGTCGGCCACACCGTCGCGAGCGCGGCGGCGGCGGGGATCCGTGCCCGGGCCGTCGAGTACGACCTCGGGGCCGTCGCGGGCGCCGCCCTGCACGGGGACGGCTATGCGGGCCGCGCGAGCATCCTCATCGACGACAGCGCCGACCGCATCGTCGGGTTCACCGCCGTCGGTCCCGATGTCGCCGAGATGCTCCACGCCGCCACGATCGCCGTCACGGCGGAGGTGCCACTCGACAGGCTCTGGCACGCCGTGCCCGCATATCCGACCGTCAGCGAGGTCTGGCTCCGCCTCCTCGAGGCCGCGGGCCGCTGACCTGCTCCGGACCCCCGGCACGAACCCGCAGAACACGAAAGCGAGAACAGAAGGATGACCTCCATGTCCACCAAGATCACGTTCATCATCGACAACCCGGCCGACCCCGCGGCGTTCGAGGCCGCCTACCCGGGCATCTCGGACCTCGCGGACCGGCTCCCCGGGCTCCGGCGCCGGGAGGCGGCGAAGGTCTGGCCGAAGGAGGACGGGACCGCAACCCCGGCCTACCGGACGCTCGACCTCTACTTCGACTCGTACGAGGAGGCGTCGGCGGCGGTCGCCACGACGGTCGCGGGGGAGCTCGTGGGGGCGCTCACCGCCACCGGGGCGTCCTTCACCGGCCTGTTCTCGGCGCTCGAGCCGAGCTGAGCGGACCGCGGGGCGGCGGCGCGGCGGGTCCGGGGAACGACCCGCCCACCCGCCGGGCCGTGCGCACCCCGACGTCGCGGCACGGGCATCGGCCCTGGCACCGGCTCGGTACCGGCACCGGCATCCACCGGCACCGGCCCGGCACGCCCGGTCGGCCTCCCGCGTTGCGCTGTCCACAGCCCGGATCCCGCTCACGCCCACGGCGAACAGGGGCATGCAACCGGGGGAGCGCTCGTTAGCATCTGTGTATCGAAGCCGACCCCCTGCCCGGCTTCTAGGGAGACAACATGTTCGAGAGATTCACCGACCGCGCTCGCCGCGTCGTCGTCCTGGCCCAGGAAGAGGCCAAGATGCTCAACCACAACTACATCGGCACGGAGCACATCCTGCTCGGCCTCATCCACGAGGGTGAGGGCGTCGCCGCCAAGGCTCTCGAGTCGCTCGGCATCTCGCTCGACGCCGTTCGCGAGCAGGTCCAGGACATCATCGGCCAGGGCCAGCAGCAGCCCACCGGGCACATCCCCTTCACTCCGCGCGCGAAGAAGGTGCTCGAGCTCTCGCTCCGCGAGGCGCTGCAGCTCGGCCACAACTACATCGGCACGGAGCACATCCTGCTCGGCCTCATCCGCGAGGGTGAGGGCGTCGCAGCCCAGGTGCTCGTCAAGCTCGGCGCCGACCTCAACCGCGTGCGCCAGCAGGTCATCCAGCTGCTCTCCGGCTACCAGGGCAAGGAGGCCATCGCCGTCGGCGGTGACCAGCAGCAGGGCGAGAAGGCGGGATCGCAGATCCTCGACCAGTTCGGCCGCAACCTCACGCAGGCCGCCCGCGACAACAAGCTCGACCCGGTGATCGGGCGCGACAAGGAGATGGAGCGGGTCATGCAGATCCTCTCCCGTCGCTCCAAGAACAACCCGGTCCTCATCGGCGAGCCCGGCGTCGGCAAGACCGCCGTCGTCGAGGGCCTCGCCCAGGCGATCGTGCGCGGCGACGTGCCGGAAACCCTGAAGGACAAGCAGCTCTACACGCTCGACCTCGGCTCGCTGATCGCGGGCAGCCGCTACCGCGGCGACTTCGAGGAGCGCCTCAAGAAGGTGACGAAGGAGATCCGCACGCGCGGCGACATCATCACCTTCATCGACGAGATCCACACCCTGGTGGGTGCGGGTGCCGCCGAGGGTGCGATCGACGCGGCCAGCATCCTCAAGCCGCTGCTCGCCCGCGGTGAGCTGCAGACCATCGGCGCGACGACGCTCGACGAGTACCGCAAGCACTTCGAGAAGGACGCCGCGCTCGAGCGCCGCTTCCAGCCCATCCAGGTGAACGAGCCGTCGCTGCCGCACACCATCAACATCCTCAAGGGTCTCCGCGACCGCTACGAGGCCCACCACAAGGTGTCCATCACCGACGGTGCGCTCGTCGCCGCGGCGAACCTGGCCGACCGCTACGTGGCCGACCGGTTCCTGCCGGACAAGGCCATCGACCTGATCGACGAGGCCGGCGCCCGCCTGCGCCTGTCGATCCTGTCGTCGCCGCCCGAGCTGCGCGAGTTCGACGAGAAGATCTCCGTCGTGCGCGCCGCGAAGGAGGCCGCGATCGAGGACCAGGACTTCGAGAAGGCCGCGAGCCTGCGCGACGAGGAGAAGAACCTGCTCGGCGAGCGTCTGCGCCTCGAGAAGCAGTGGAAGAGCGGCGAGGTGAAGACCACGGCCGAGGTGGACGAGGGCCTGATCGCCGAGGTGCTCGCCCAGGCCACCGGCATCCCCGTCTTCAAGCTCACCGAGGAGGAGTCCAGCCGGCTCATCTTCATGGAGAAGGCCCTGCACCAGCGCGTCATCGGTCAGGAGGAGGCCATCTCGGTGCTCGCCAAGACCATCCGCCGCACCCGTGCCGGGCTCAAGGACCCGAAGCGCCCCAGCGGCTCGTTCATCTTCGCCGGCCCCACGGGCGTCGGTAAGACCGAGCTCGCCAAGGCCCTCGCCGAGTTCCTGTTCGACGACGAGGACGCCCTCATCTCGCTCGACATGAGCGAGTACGGCGAGAAGCACACCGTCTCCCGCCTGTTCGGTGCCCCTCCCGGGTTCGTCGGGTTCGAGGAGGGCGGCCAGCTCACCGAGAAGGTGCGCCGCAAGCCGTTCTCCGTCGTCCTCTTCGACGAGATCGAGAAGGCCCACCCGGACATCTTCAACTCGCTGCTGCAGATCCTGGAGGAGGGACGCCTGACCGACGGTCAGGGCCGCGTCATCGACTTCAAGAACACGGTGATCATCATGACCACCAACCTCGGCACGAGGGACATCACGTCCGGCCCCGTCGGCTTCCTCGTCGAGGGCGACAACGCCACCGGGTACGACCGGATGCGCGGGAAGGTCGTGGAGGAGCTCAAGAAGCACTTCAAGCCCGAGTTCCTGAACCGCGTCGACGAGACCATCGTGTTCCCGCAGCTGACGCCCGAGGAGCTGCTCCAGATCGTGGACCTGTTCCTCAAGCGCCTCGGCGAGCGTCTGCTCGACCGCGACATGACGGTGGAGCTCACCAAGCCCGCGAAGGAGCGCCTCATCGAGGTCGGCTTCGACCCGGCGCTGGGTGCCCGCCCGCTGCGCCGCGCGGTGCAGCACGAGGTCGAGGACCGGCTGTCCGAGCGCATCCTGCACGGTGAGCTCAACGCCGGCGACCACGTGCACGTCGACTTCGTCGGCGGCGAGTTCGTGTTCACCACGACGAGCCGCGGCGAGGCCGTGGGCGTCGGCGTCAACACCGCGGCCGCCGTAGGCACGGGTCCCGCCACGGCGGACCTGGCCATCACGAGCGACTAGTCCGACGGGGACCGTCCGCAGGGGACGATCCGACGGGGCCCGGCGAGGAGACTCGCCGGGCCCCGTGCCGTATCCGGGCAGCCCGCCCGCCCTCCCCGGGAAACCGCGCCGCCCGGCGCTCGTCGCCACGCGCGCGGCGGGCGCGGCCGGGGCCGCAGTAGTGTGGAAGACCCGGCCGGTGCGCTCTCGCGCGTCGCGGCGCCGGGGGAGAAGCGGAAGGGGACGGCGGTGACGGTGACCACGACGGGATTCACGGTGCGCCGCGCCCGCACCAGCGACATCCCCGCCATCCAGGAACTCGTCGAGCCGCTCGTGCAGAACCGGGTTCTGCTCGGCAAGGACCGCGTCGTGCTGTACGAGGCGGTCCCCGAGTTCCGCATGGTCGAGACGGACGACGGCCGGACCGTCGGCTGCGGCGCACTGCACGTCATGTGGGAGGACCTCGGCGAGGTGCGGACCCTCGCCACCGATCCCGAGTACCGCGGCAGGGGAGTGGGTCACGCCCTGCTCGAGCAGCTGGAGAAGGACGCCCGGGAGCTCGGGCTCAGTCGCCTGTTCTGCCTCACCTTCGAGGTCGAGTTCTTCCGCCGCCACGGCTTCTCGCCGGCCGGCGAGTCCGTGGTGGACCGCGAGATCTACTACGAGATGCTCCGCTCGCCCGACGAGGGCATCGCCGAATTCCTCGACCTGTCACGGGTGAAGCCGAACACCCTCGGCAACACCCGCATGCTCAAAGTCCTCTGACCCGTCGAGCCCGACCGCGACCGCATGAGCGGGCGCGCCGGCCGGATCGCCACCGGGCGTGCACGCGGCGCGCCGCGGCAATACGGGCCCCGCGCGGGGGCGTGGCTACCCTGGCAGCATGTCGACGCCATCGAACCCTGTCGGCCGCCCGTCCAGCGCCGTGTATCGCCGCAGACGGCTTGTGGTCGGCCTCGGCCTGCTGCTCGCGATCATCGTGATCGCGCTGATCATCGGTCGTCTCGCCTCCAGCGCGGGAGCGGAGAACGACCCGGCCGGCGGCTCAGCACCGGCGGCCACGGACAGCGCCGCCACGGACGACGCGGACGCCGCGAGCACCGACCCGAGCCCCGACGCGACGGACGACGCCACGGTGGAGGAGTGCGACCCGGGTCTGCTCGAGGTCACCCCGGTGACGGACGCCGACGAGTACGAGGCCGACGGGCAACCGAAGCTCTCCTTCACCATCGAGAACACCGGTGCAGACGTGTGCACGGCCAACGTCGGCACGTCGACGCAGGTCTACACCATCACGAGCGGTGCCGACGTGGTGTGGACCTCCACGGACTGCCAGGAGGACCCCGCCGACCAGCTCCTGACGCTCGACCCGAACACGCCCGTGTCGTCCACCCCGCTGGCCTGGGAGCGCGTGCGCTCGTCGACGGACACCTGCGACGACGAGGATCGCGAGCCCGTCGTGGCGGGCGGGGCGACCTACAGCCTCGACGTCGAGGCGGCCGGGTCACCGTCGGTCGAGCCGAAGTCCTTCCTGCTGTACTGATCGACGGGCGACGGGCGACGGGCGACGGGCGACGCGGGAGCCGGTCGCCGGCCCGACGACGCGCCCTCCGGCAGGGTCGCCCGGTTCCAGAGGATCCTCCGGCACAGGAGCGCCGTGATGGCGGGCGGGTCAGAACGCGCCGTCGAGTTCCCGCTCGCGGTCGCTCTTCGACATGTCGAGCGCCCGTGTGACCGCGTGGTGCAGCAGGCCGACCTCGGAGTCGAGCGTGCGGGAGAAGCCCAGCCGCAGCGCCTCGGCCGTGCGCTGGCGCATCGCGGACACCGAGCGGATCTCGCCCGCGAGACTGATCTCGCCGAACGCGGCAAGCGTGTGCGGCAGAGCCTTCTGGGTGACCGCCGAGACGAGGGCGAGCGCGATCGCGAGGTCGGCCCCCGGCTCGGTGAGCCGCACGCCGCCCACGGTCGAGACGTAGACGTCGCGGTCGGAGAAGCGGTGGCCGACGCGGCGCTCCAGCACGGCGAGGAGCATGGCGACGCGGGAGGAGTCGACGCCGTTCGTGACCCGGCGCGGTTGCGGGGCCTTGGTGTCGACGACGAGGGCCTGGATCTCGACGGGCAGGGCTCGACGCCCCTCCAGGGCGACCGTGACGCACGTGCCGCTCACCTGATTCCTGGCCCGGCTGATGAACAGGGCGCTCGGATCCTCGACCTCGCGAATGCCCTCGCCGGTCATCTCGAAGCAGCCGACCTCGTCCGTCGGCCCGAAGCGGTTCTTGAGCGCGCGCACGAAGCGCAGCGCCGTCTGCCGGTCGCCCTCGAACTGGCAGACGACGTCGACGAGGTGCTCGAGCAGCCGCGGGCCGGCGATGCTGCCGTCCTTCGTGACGTGGCCGACGAGCAGCACGGGCGTGTTGCGGTCCTTCGCGACGCGGATGAGCGTGCCCGCGACCTCGCGCACCTGGCTCGGCTGCCCGGCGAGGCCGTCGGAGAGGGAGCTGCTGATGGTCTGCACGGAGTCGACGATGATGAGCTGCGGGTCGATCTGGTCGATCTGGCCGAGGATCGTCGCCAGGTCGGTCTCGGCGGCCAGGTAGAGGTGCCGGTGCAGGGCGTTGGTGCGCTCCGCGCGGAGCCGGACCTGGCTCACCGACTCCTCGGCGCTCACGTAGAGCACGCGGTACCCGCCGTCGGCGAACTGCGACGCGACCTCGAGGAGCAGCGTCGACTTGCCGACGCCGGGCTCGCCGCTCAGCAGGATGGCGGCGCCGGGCACGATGCCCCCGCCGAGCACACGGTCCAGTTCGCCGACCCCCGAGGGCCAGTGGGACACGTCGTTGGCGCGCACGTCGATGATGGACTGGGCGACGCGCCCCTCCCCGATGCGGACCGGCTTGACGGAGCGGGCGGCGGGCGCCTGATCGGCCACGTCGAGGACGGTGCCCCACTGCTGGCACTCGGCGCAGCGGCCCACCCATTTGACGCTCGTCCAGCCGCACTCGGTGCACCGGTAGTTCGACTGGATCTTCGCCACCCGGCGAGCCTAACCGCGGCCACCGTCATCACCCGGACGCGCGCCCGGCCGGGGTCAGGAGAGCTTGGCGATCGCCCTGTCGAGGACAGGAAGGAATGCCGATGCCCACACGCGATAGCCCCGGTCGTTCGGGTGGAAGAAGTCGCCGGCCACCTGCGTGAGCGCGCGGGGCAGGCCCTGCCGCCTCGTGGTGCGGTAGAGCGGCACGAGGACGTGGCCGTTCGCGATGGCGATGCGGTGCAGGATGCGGTTCGCCGCCCGCACCTTCCGCTCCCCGTCGGGGAAGTGGAAGCTCGGCACGTCGGCGACGAGCGATCGCGGCGGCAGCGCGGAGAGCAGCGTGCGCACGTCCCGCTCGAACCGGGCGGGCTCGAAGGCCGCCATGTCGTTCGCGCCGACGGACACCGTCACGACGTGCGGGGACAGCTTCTTCAGCTTGGGCAGCTGCAGGTCGACGGCATCGGCGACGCGGGCGCCCGAGATGCTGAGGTTGATGACGTGCACGGTCCGCTTGGTCTCCTCGCGGATGTGCTCAGCGAGGAGCCCGACGTAGCTCCTGCCGGGCTCGCTCGCCCCGATGCCCTGCGCTGCGGAGTCGCCGATGGCGGCGTAGACAATCTCGCCGGTGAGCGCGATCTGCTCGCGCCACCACTGGGAGTTCACGGGCAGCGTGTCGTTCAGGACGACGGCGTTCGCGCGGCGGCGACGCTCGAAGGCGCGGGGCACGTACGTCGCGACACCGGCAAGAAGGGCGAGGGCGGAGCCCCAGATGTACGAGGTGCGAAGAGCTGTGCGGGTTGCCACCCGGAGGACTCTACTCCCGGCCGTGTGCGCCGCCGCCCCCCCACGATCCGCCCGGCCGGGGCTCTCGGACGTGCCGCCGTGCGACCGGCGGACGGGACCGACCCGCGTCTGTACTACAATCGACGGCGGTGGCGTGTCCGAGCGGCCTAAGGAGCATGTCTCGAAAACATGTGTGGGGGCGACTCCACCGTGGGTTCAAATCCCACCGCCACCGCTGTGAGGCCGACGCGGGAGTTCGCGTCGGCCGAGGAAGCCCCCGACACTGTCGGGGGCTTCCTCGCTTTCTCGGGCGGTCCGCGCTGCGGAAGGACCGAGTCCCCTCTGTCGGGGCGGGCGCTCGACTGGGAGACTCCGACCATGACGGAGAAGGTGCGGTTCGCGTGGCGCGACCCCGTGACGGACGCCGAGATGGTCGAACTCGTGCTGTCGCACGGCGGCAACCCCAGCGCAGGCTGGTGGGATCGGATCCGCCCGCACAGCCTCGGGTGGGTCGGCGCGCGCGATGAACACGGCCTCCTCGTCGGATTCGTGAACGTGGCGTGGGACGGCGGCGATCACGCGTTCCTCATCGACACGAAGACGCGGGGCGGACACCAGCGGCAGGGGATCGGCACCGAGCTCGTGCGGCTGGCCGCTGTCAATGCCCGCGCCGCGGGGTGCGAGTGGCTGCACGTCGACTTCGAGCCACGGCTCGGCGCGTTCTACTTCGACGCGTGCGGCTTCCGTCCCACGGAAGCAGGGCTGATCCGCCTGCGCGAGGCCGGTAAGGCCTAACCCCTCCCGCGGAGGGCCGCGAATCAGGGACCGGACCGGTCATCATGGAGCCCGCGTCCGCCGGGCGGGGGTCAGGGCGCAACGGCCTCGCGGGAGTGCTCGATGGCGTCGTCGACGATGTGGGAGACGTGGCGGTCGGCGACGGAGTAGATGGCCTCGCGCCCGGCGCGTTCGACCTGCACGAGCCCGACGCCGCGCAGCACGCGGAGGTGCTGCGACACGAGCGGCTGCGAGAGGCCGGATGAGGCGACCAGCGCGGACACGGTCGACTCGTTCTCGGACAGGAGGCGCAGCAGGCGAAGACGCGACGACGAGGACAGCGCCTTGAAGAGGTCGGCGGCCGCCTCGAGTCCCGCGTCGTCAGCCATGACCCACACATTAGCCGCTGGGGATACGTGCGGACGGTTCGCCGAGCTGGGCGGAGGCGTAACGGGGCGTCAGCGGCACCAGCTGGGCAGGAAGCCGCCGACACTCCGCCTGGCGGCTCCGCTCGACAGCTCGACGAAGTAGGTCGTCATGTCGCTGAAGGCGGGCAGAAGGTCGTAGCCGTCGATCACGCCGTCCACCGGTATCACCTCCACCGCGAGGAACTGGCCGTTCGGTGACACGCAGAAGTCCCGGATGCGGCTGGTCTCCGACGGCGGCGCGTAGATCCGCCGCGTGCCGGACGGGTCGACGAGGGAGAGCTCTGAGCTGATCGTCGTGCGCGCGAGCGAATAGTCGACGTTGTCGAACTGCTGCACGTAGCTGTCGCCGCCGAGCATGACGATCTTCCCCGCGGTGGAGTCCGCGTCCGCCTCCGCCTGTGGCAGGTCCAGCGGCGACACGGTGCCGTCGGCCAGGTCGATGATCGACCCGGACAGCGGATCCGCGACGATGAGGTTCGTCGTGCCGGGCACGAAGCCCCGCATCTCGGTGTGCTGCCCGAGCGGGGTCGGTGGGGTGCCGGCGACGGGATCGACGAGGTACAGCTGCTGGTCGGCGGCCTGCGCCACCAGAGCGGTCGTGCCCGGCACGAAGGTCCAGTCCTGCACGGACAGCGGCGCACCGTCGAGCCCGACGACGGGGATCGGGATGCCCGACGCGTCGGTCAGGTCGAGAACGTAGAGGGGCGCGGGTCGAGTGGACGTCGAGGGGTCGATCTCCCCGCCCAGTCGGAACCCGAGCAGCTGCTCGGTCAGCCGCAGGTCGTGCGGCGGGCCCCCGAGGGGTGTCGGCACGGGGGTGGAGACGCCGTCGCTCAGGGAGGTGAGCACGAGGGACGGCTCGCCGCCCACGGTCTGCGTCGCCGCGACGAGCACGGAGTCCGTCACCGCGTACTCCTGGATCCGCGGCGCCTCGAACACCTCCTCGGACTCTGCGCGCGTGGGGGAGTTGCGCAGGATGCGGTCGGGCGCGTCGATCCCGCCGTCGGTCGTGGTGTCGCGCAGGAGCGTGTAGACGTCGACGCTCGGCGTGCTGAAGCGGTGGGAGAGCGTGCTCACCGCACTGGTGAACGCCCCGCGCACCTCGTCGATGCGAAGGGTGTAGTCGGTGTCGTAGTCCAGGATGTCCGCGAACCGCACCGTGATCGCCGTGCCGTCGACGGAGACGTCGTCGATGGCGGCCGCGGGCGACACGGTCACCTGGGCCGCGTCGATGTCTGCGACGGGCTGATTGGCGGTGAGCACGAGGCGCTGCTCCGCCCGCGCGACGACGGCCGCGGTGTTGATCTCGGCGGAGCTCAGCCGAGGACCCTGCGTCGCGTTCGCCGCACCGAGACCGATCGCCGCCGCGGCGAGCGAAACGAGCACCGCGGCATTGACGCGCCGGAAGCGGGAGCTCCTCGACCGCTCCAGCCGCGGCCGATCGGCGCCGCGATCAGTAGACATAAGGCTGGCTGGGCCGGCTCGTCGCGTCGATCGCGTCCGGGGTGATCGCGATGGTCTGCAGGCTGTCGAGGCTGGGATTCGCGCCGAAGGTGCCCGTCACCTCGACCCAGCTGTCGACGGGGAAGCGGCTCTCCCAGTCGGGGGAGTACACGGCGACGCCGACCGGCTGCGCGTCGACGGCGCAGCAGGTCACGACGAAGCGGGCGACGTAGAACACGTTCTCCGGGTCGTCGGGGTCCGGCGTGACGAACCCGGTGAGGGTCGCGGTCTTCCCCACGACGAACTCGTCCCCGGCGCCCTGACGGATGAGCGACGCCCAGTCCTTCACGGAGAAGGACGACTGGTCCCCGCCGGCCAGCTCGGCGGATCCCGCCGCGGCGGGGCCGGCCACGCTCGCGTTGAGGTCCCGCTGGTCGACCGTCGACGTCGTCAGGGTCGCGGGCGGCAGCACGAGCAGTGCGCCGGCGGCGAGCACCGTGACGAGAACGCTGCCGGCGACCGCGAGGGAGCGGCGACCGCCACGGGCCTGCTCGCCGTGCGCGTGCTGCTCGTGCTCGGCGTCGTCCCCGTACTCGGGGTCCCCGCCGGGCACGACGACGAAGGCGGCGATGGTGAGCACGGCGGCGATGACGGCCATCACCGTCGTGAAGACGAAGTAGCGGGGGTGGATGTAGAGACCGAGCTGCCCCGTTGCGGCGAGCCACACCGTGGCGACGATGCCGATGAGGCTGATCAGCACGCCGGCCCACCGGGCCGTGAAGCGCTCACGCAAGGAGGTTCACCCCCAGCCCGAGGACGAGGCAGCAGAGGGCGACGATCGCGGTCACCCGCAGGAGGGCCGCAGCCGTGAACGTCGTGCGCAGCAGAGCGAGCATCTTGACGTCCACCATGGCGCCGAAGACCAGGAAGGCGACGATGCTGCCCGGCAGGAACGTCGAGCCGAACGACAGGATGAAGAACGCGTCGACGTTTGAGCAGATCGCGACGATGAACGCGAGAGCCATGAGCGCGAGCACCGAGAGCACGGGGTTGCCGCCGAGGCTGCCGAGGGCCTCCCGCGAGACGCCGACCTGGATCGCTCCGGCGATGGCGGAGCCCACGACGAGCGCCGGCAGCATCGTGCTCGTCTCCTCGGCGAAAGCGAGCACCCCCCTGCGCATCCGCGAGCCCGTCTCCGGGTGGTCGTGATCCAGGCGGCAGGCGGCCTCGAAGCGCGGCGTGAGCAGCTGCTCCTGACGCGGGTGCAGGCTGAACAGCCAGCCGACGAGGTTCGCGATCACGAAGCCGCCGGCGATCCGGCCGAGCAGGATGCCGTCGTCGAACCCGAAGGCCTGGTAGGTCGTGATGATCGTGACGGGGTTGAGGATCGGCGCGGCGAGCAGGAAGGTCATCGCCTCGGACACCGACAGTCCTCGAAGGAGCAGTCCCCTCGCGAGCGGGACGTTGCCGCACTCGCACACCGGCAGCAGGACCCCGAGCAGCGACATCACGGCCCGCCGGGCGACGGGGTGGCGCGGCAGCAGCCGCGTGAACAGCGCCTCGGGCACGAAGATCCGCACGACGATCGACAGGATCACGCCGAGGAAGACGAACGGCAGCGACTCCACGAACACGCTGATCGACAGCGTGAAGAAGTCCCGCACCTGCTCGGGCACGCCGTCCGACGGTCTCTGCGGGCTCAGGATGCGCAACGTCAGCAGCGCGACGGCGAGGGCGATGCCGATGGCGAGTCCGGTGCCGAGGCGCGGAGCGGCTCGACGGGTGGGCACGACGTCCAGGGTATGACGCCCGATCACCCGGACCTGACAGGTCGCAGGGGAGTCGGAGCGGGTGTCCCGGTGAACCCCCGCGTTCCGGACGCCCCCGCATAGCAGCCGTCCGCGCCCCCGGTCAAGCCCGTCGGTTCTCCTTTGCCCGGATTCCGCGGGCTGGATAGTCTGATCCAGACGCGTTTCCTCCCCCCGGGAAATGCCGGGCGGCGACGAGCACCTCGTCTGCGGCGCGGCCCGCGTCAGGCATAGTCGCCAAGCAGAAGACCCGGCATCGGTTTCCCCCGACCGCTCCGGGTCTTTTTGCTGTGCCCGGACGCGCGGGCCGGGCCGTCGAGCGCCGGCCCGGCCCGAACCGCCCGAACGTGCGCCCGGCCCGGATCAGAACAGGTCGGCGAAGCCCATCGCGACGAGATTGTCGTGGGAGGTGCGGAGACAGTCGAGCGGCGAGCGGCCGTACTGGTCGTCCTGCTCCACGAGCAGGTACTCCGCGCCGATCTCCTGCGACTTCGCGACGATCGCCGGGAAGTCGAGGTTGCCCTCGCCCACCTCGGCGAACTGCACGACGCCCGTGAAGTGCTGCATGAACGTGGCCCCGTCGCCGGCGGCCTGGGCGGCGAACGCCTCGGCCGGCAGCCGGCCGATGCGGTAGTCCTTGAGGTGCACCATCGCCACCCGGTCGCCGTACTTCGCGAGCGTGGTGACCGGATCGAGCCCGCCCCGCTGCACCCAGTGCACGTCGATCTCGAGGCCCATCGCCGGGGCGCGCTCCGCGATGATGTCGAGCAGGAAGCGCCCGTCGTACTTCGCGAACTCGATGTGGTGGTTGTGGTAGTAGAGCCGGATGCCCGCATCGCGCATCCGTTCCGCCGCCGCGTTGCTGCGGTCGCAGAAGTCGAGGACCGCGTCGAGGGAGGACATCGCCTCGATGGGCAGCATCCCGATGCGCACCATCGTGGTGTCCAGGGCGCGGGCGTCGGCGATGATCTTGTCGAGCTCGCCCTCCAGGCTGTCGCCCCGGGGGCTCGGCGCGAGGTTGGCCGAGAGCGCGGCGACGTCCATGCCCAGCTCGTCGCGGGCGCGCCGCAACTCCGCGACGTTCTCCGCCGTCATGGGGATCTGGGAGATCTCCACGGCGCGGTAGCCGATCTCGGTCACGCGGCGGAGCGTCTCGAACGGCCCGTCGGCGGCGAACTCGTTCTTCAGCATCATCGCCTGCACGCCTATGGTGGCCATCGCTACCTGCTTCCCCGAGAAGGGCCGGGGCATCCTCGCCCGGCGTCGACACCAGGATGGGCGCCGCGGCAGGCCCTTGTCAACCGGTTGCCAAGCGGGTTACGCTCCTCGAGCCGGCAGGTGGACTGCGCGGTTCCGAAGACGCGACCGACGCCGGAGGCAGATACGACCGTGACCAACGAGCACCCGATCGCGTGGACCCTGTCGGGCTTCGGCGACGAGATAGACCCGGACCCGGCCGTGCAGGTCGCCGTGCTGCGCGCCCTGGGCGCCCGGCACATCGAGGTGCGCAGCGCCTGGGGCACCAACGTCGTCGACCTCGACGATGATCAGCTCGACCGCCTGAGCACGCTGCTGAGCACCCGCGGTATGGGCGTGTCCGCCGTCGCCTCGCCCATCGGCAAGGTCGACGTCGCGCTCGACGCCGACCTCGAGGTGGCCCGGCTCGCCAGGGTCATCCGCGTCGCGCACGCGCTCGACACGGCCGACATCCGGGTCTTCTCCTTCTACCGTGGCGATGGCGTCTCCGCGGAGAGCGTCCGCGATGACGTGCTCGAACGCATGCGGCTGCTGGCCCGGCTCGCCGAACGCGAGGGGGTGACCCTGCTGCACGAGAACGAGAAGGACATCTACGGGGACGTGCCGGAGCGGATCCTCGACCTCGTCGAGTCGGTCGGCTCGCCCGCCCTGCGGCTGGCGTGGGACAACGCGAACTTCGTCCAGGTCGGCGTCCGGCCCTTCGACGACGGTTACGCCGCCCTGCGCCCCTACGTCGACTACCTCCAGGTGAAGGACGCCGTCGCCGCCACCGGCGTCGTCGTGCCGGCGGGAGAGGGCGACGGTCAGCTGCTCGAGACCCTCACCGCGCTGCGAGACGACGGGTACGCCGGCTACGCGTCGCTCGAGCCGCACCTCAGCGACGCCCATGCGCTCGGCGGGTTCTCGGGACCCGACGCTTTCGGGGCCGCCGCGCGGGCCTTCGCCGGGATGACCGCCTCGCTGGGGATCGCGCTGCGATGAGCATCAGGACCGCCGTGCTCGGCTGCGGCGACATCTCCGCGCTGCACTTCGCCGCGATCGCCACCGTGCCGGGCGCCGAGCTCGTTGCCGTGTGCGACGTCGACCCCGAGCGCCTGCGCATCGCCGCGTCCGCCCAGGGTGTGCCGGGGTTCGCCGACGCCGAGGAGCTCCTCGACGCCGTGCGACCCGACGTCGTGCACATCTGCACGCCGCACAGCACGCACTCCGCGCTCGCCGTGTCCGCGCTCGAGCGCGGCATCTCGGTGGTGCTGGAGAAGCCGCTCGCGCACACCCGCAGCGAGGGCGACCGCGTCGTCGCTGCGGCCGAGGCGAGCGGCGCGAAGATCGCCGTGTGCTTCCAGAACCGCTACAACCAGCCCGTCCAGCGGATGCGGGACCTGCTCGACTCCGGCGCGCTCGGTGCCGTGCGGGGGGCCGCCGCCACCGTGGTCTGGCACCGCGACGCGGCGTACTACGCCGACCGGCCCTGGCGCGGCACCTGGGCGGGCGGTGGCGGCGGGCTGCTCATGAACCAGGCCATCCACACGCTCGACCTGCTCCAGTGGCTCGTCGGCGACGTCACGGCCGTGAACGGCTCGGCCTCCACGCGCGCGCTCGGTGACTCCATCGAGGTCGAGGACACCGCCGACCTGCTGCTGACCCACGTCGGCGGCGTGCGGAGCACCTTCTACGCCACGCTCGCGAACGCGTGGAACGCCCCCGTCACCATCGACATCGAGACGGAGAACGCCGTGCTCTCGCTGCGCGGCGAGCTGCGCGTGACGTTCGCCGACGGGTCCGTCGAGGTCACGCGCGAGCGGGAGACGGCCGCGGGCGAGCGCGCGTACTGGGGCGTCTCGCACGAGCTCCTCGTGCAGGACTTCTACGCCCGGCTCGCCGAGCCGGAGCCGTTCTGGATCTCCCCTGCGGAGGCGCGCAAGACCCTCGGCATCATCCAGGACGTCTACGACCAGAGCCACCCCGGCAGGAACGAAGGAATCGCCACGTGAACGCAGTACGCCTCGGCATCATCGGACTCGGCACCCAGGGCTCGATGTATGCCCGGTTCATCACGGAGGGCATGGTGCCGGACATGGTCGTCGGCGCCATCGCCGACAGCGACCCGGCGAAGGCCGCCGTCGCCGCGGAGCGCCATCCCGACGTGCCGTTCTACGACGACTACCTCGCCATGATGGACAGCGGGGACGTCGACGCCGTGGTCACCTGCATCCCGCACTTCCAGCACCCGAAGGCCGGGATCGACGCCCTGACTCGCGGTCTGCACGCGCTCGTGGAGAAGCCCGCCGGCGTGTACACGAAGCAGGTCGCCGAGCTCAACGCGGTCGCGGCCGAGCATCCGGAGCTGAGCTTCGGCATCATGTTCAACCAGCGCAACAACCCGCTCTACGCGAGGCTCAAGGAGATCATCGATGCAGGCGAGATCGGCGCGATCCTCCGCTCCAACTGGATCATCACCACCTGGTGGCGTCCGCAGGGCTACTACGACCAGAGCGCCTGGCGCGCCACCTGGGGCGGCGAGGGCGGCGGCGTGCTCGTGAACCAGGCGCCGCACCAGCTGGACCTGTGGCAGTGGCTCTGCGGGGTGCCGACCTCCGTCTTCGCGAAGGTCGCATACGGGTTCCGCCGCGACATCGCCGTGGAGGACGAGGTGACCGTGCTCGCGGACTACGGTGACGGCGTCACGGGCGTCTTCGTGACGGCGACGCACGACATGGTGGGCACGGACCGCCTGGAGATCCTCGGCGACCGGGGCAAGATCGTGGTCGAGGGCTCGAAGACCGCGACGGTGACGCGGCTCAGCAGGCCGGAGCGCGAGATCAGCGAGAGCCTGGACGCCGAGACGGTCGGGCGCCTGTTCTCCGGGCAGTTCGACCCGAGCGAGCTCTACGCGAGCGAGACGATCCAGTTCGACTCCGCGTGGGGCGGTCAGCACGCGGGCGTGCTGGCGAACTTCGCCGCCAACATCCTCCGGGGGGAGCCGCTGCTGGCACCCGGCGCAGACGGCATCCTCGGTGTGCGCCTCGCGAACGCCATCCACCTCTCGAGCTGGACGGGGAGGGAGGTCGGGCTCGACTTCGACGAGGAGGAGTTCCTCGCGGCCCTGAACGAGCGGATCCGGGGCGAGGGCGCCTTCGAGGAGCGCACCTGACCCGATCGCCGCTCGCGACGGTGTGACACGATCGATGGCGGCGGCGGCGCCGGTGGCGCCGGCCGGCGGTTGCGCCGGCCCCCCGAACGAGAGATGAGGGCGATCCTGTCGAGCGACGAGGACACGGTCCCGCGCGGTGACGCCGCGCCGGGGGGTGACACCGCCCCGGGCGGCGGGCCCGCCCCGAGCGCCGCGCCCAGCCCGAGCGCCGCGCCCAGGCGCGGCCGGTCCGCGGTGACCATCTACGACGTCGCGAGGCTCGCGGGCGTCTCGCCCTCGACCGTCTCCCGCGCGCTCAGCAAGCCGGGCCGGATCAACGTGAAGACCGAGGAGCGCATCCAGGCGGCAGCGAGGGAGCTGAACTACCGCCTCAACCCGATGGCGCGGGCGCTGCCCACCGGCCAGAGCTCCACCCTCGGCCTGCTGCTGGCCGACATCACCAACCCGATGTTCTTCGCCGCGGTGCGCGGAGCGGAGCAGGCGGCGTCGCTGCGCGGCTACACGATGATCCTCGCGGAGTCGCAGGAATCGGCCGAGCGCGAGGCGGAGGCGGCGGACCGCATCGCCCCGTCGACCGACGGCCTGATCCTCGTGAGCAGCCGGCTCTCCGACGAGCAGATCACGGCGCTCGCCGCCTCGATGCCCGTCGTGGTGGTCAACCGCGAGGTGCCGGGCGTCGGCGGCATCGTGCCCGACCTCGCGCCGGGCATCGAAGCCGCCCTGGAGCACCTCGCGGCGCTCGGCCACACCTCTCTCGCGTTCCTCTCCGGTCCGGTCAACTCGTGGATGAGCGGCGCCCGGTGGAACTTCCTGCTGCAGCGCGCCCCGCTGCGCGGCATGAGCATCGTCGAGATCGGCCCGGGGGTGCCGACCCTCGACGGTGGGCGCGCGTCGCTGGCCCGCGTGCTCGCCTCCGGCGTGACCGCCGTCATCGCCTACAACGACCTGATCGCGATCGGCCTGATGCGTGCGGCCCAGGAGGCCGGCCACGGCGTGCCCGGGCGGCTCAGCATCGTCGGGTTCGACGACATCTTCGGCAGCGACTTCACGTCGCCGCCGCTCACGACCATCCGCACTCCGCTCGGCCCGATGGGGGAGCGGGCGGTACGGAGGCTTCTCGGCGACGCGGCCGCGGGGGAGTCGTCGGCCGACCTGCCGACCGAGTTCGTGCGGCGCGGATCCACGGGCGCGCGTGACGAGCGCCCGACCGTCGGCCACGGTCGCTGATCTCGTCGGAGGGCGCGCCGTCCCGATTTGGCAACCGGTTGACAGAGCCTGCCCCGCCCGCTTGAATCGGGGCGTGCCAATGAAGCTGCTGAACGACCCCGACCGATTGTTCCCGGTCGACCCGTCGACGCGGGCGATCGCCCGTGATCTCTACGAGCGGGTTGCGGCATTGCCCATCCTGTCGCCGCACGGCCACGTCGACCCGCGCATCCTGCTGGACGACGTGCCGTTCGCGGACGCGGCGGAGCTGTTCATCCGGTACGACCACTACGTGACGCGGATGCTGCACTCGGCCGGCGTCGACCTGGGCAAGCTCGGCATCCCCGGTGGCACGAGCGTCGCGGAGCCCCGCGAGGTGTGGCGCACCTTCTGCTCGCACTGGCGGCTCTACGCGGGCACCGCCTCCGGTTACTGGCTGCAGTCGATCCTCGCCGCGCAGTTCGGGGTTGAGGAACAGCCGGATGGGAGCAACGCGGACCGGCTCTTCGACCGCATCAACGCCGCGCTGGCCACGGACGCCTTCCGGCCGCGCGCCCTGTTCGACAGCTTCGGCATCGAGGTTCTGGCCACCACGGACGATCCTCTTGACGACCTCGCGGTGCATGCCGCCCTGGCCGCCGACCCGACGTTCCGCGGCCGGGTGCTTCCGACCTTCCGCCCGGACGCCTATCTCGACCCCGCGGCGCCGGGGTGGGCCGAGCGGGTCGCGCGCCTCGCGGCCGAGAACGGATCCGCCGCCTCCAGCTACGCGGGCTACCTCGAGGCCCTCGAGGGGCGCCGCGCCTACTTCATCGAGCACGGCGCCGTGTCGGCGGACCACGGCGTGCTGCAGCCCCTCACGGTGGAGCTCGACGACGCCGAGGCCGCCGGGCTCTTCGAGCGGGCGCTCGCCGGCTTGCTCGACGCCGAGGAGGCTCGCGTCTTCGCCGGCCACATGCTGCTGCAGATGGCCGAGATGAGCACCCGGGACGGCCTCGTGATGACGATCCACGCCGGCGTCTTCCGCAACCACGACACCGCAACGTTCGAGCGCTTCGGCGCCGACATGGGCAACGACATCCCCGTCGCGACGAGGTACGTCGAGCCCCTCCGGCCGCTGCTGGCGAAGTACGGCAACACGCCGGACTTCCACCTCGTGCTGTTCAGCGTCGACGAGACCGTGTACTCCCGGGAGATCGCCCCGCTCGCCGGGTACTACCCGTCGGTCTTCGTGGGTGCCCCGTGGTGGTTCCTCGACGCGCCGGACGCGGTGCTGCGGTTCCGCGCCGCCGTCACGGAGACGGCCGGGTTCTCCCGCAGCTCGGGATTCATCGACGACACCCGCGCATTCCTCTCCATCCCCGCGCGGCACGACATGTCGCGCCGCCTCGACGCCGCCTTCCTGGCCCGGCTCGTCGGGGAGGGGCGCGTCGATCGGTCGTCGGCCGAGGAGATCCTCCTCGATCTCGTCGACGCCCAGCCGCGGAAGGTCTTCAAGCTGTGACCGCCGCCCCGCCCCCACTGTCGCGAGCGGTCGTCGACCGCCCGGCGGTGCCGGTCCGGATCGTGCATGTCGGCCTCGGCGCCTTCCACCGGGCGCACCAGGCCTGGTACACCGACGCGGTGGATGCGGAGTGCGAGTGGGGCATCGCCGCCGTCACGGGCCGCAGCCCCCGGGCGGCCGAGGACCTGGCCGCGCAAGACGGCCTCTTCACGGTGATCGAGCGATCCGCGGATGGGGACGCCGCGACGATCGTGGGGAGCATCACCGAGGCGGTCGACGGGGCGGACGTCGACCGGCTGGTCGAGCTGATCGCCTCCCCGGGCACCGCGATCATCACGATCACGATCACCGAGCCCGGCTACCGTCTCACCTCGGACGGCTCACCCGACCTGGGCGACGAGGCCGTGGTGGCCGACCTCGCTGCGCTCGCCGAGGGCCGCGCGCCGCGCACCGCCATGGGGCGCCTGCTGCGCGGACTGGCCGCACGCCGCGACGCGGACGCGGGCCCCGTCGCCGTCGTGCCCTGCGACAACATGCCGGACAACGGCACGCTCGTCGCCCGTGGGCTCCGGCGCATCGCCGAGCGCGTCGACCCCGGACTCGCGGAGTGGATCGACGAGCACGTCTCGTTCGTCTCCACGTCCGTCGACCGGATCACGCCGAAGACGACGGAGGCCGACCTCGCCACCGCCGCGGAGCTGACCGGGTTCCGGGACGCGGCCGCGGTCGTCACCGAGCCGTTCCGGGACTGGGTGCTCTGCGGCGACTTCCCGGCCGGCCGCCCCGCCTGGGAGCGGGCCGGCGCGCGCTTCGTCGACGACATCGAGCCCTTCGAGCGGCGCAAGCTGTGGTTGCTGAACGGATCGCACAGCCTGCTGGCCTACGCCGGACGTCTCCGGGGGCACGAGACGGTGGCGGCCGCGATCGCGGATCCGGTCTGCCGCGGCTGGGTCGAGGACTTCTGGGACGAGGCCGTGCGCCACCTCCCCGCCGGGCTCGACCTGCCCGACTATCGCGCGGCGCTCCTCGCCCGTTACGACAACGCCCGCATCGAGCACCGTCTCGCGCAGATCGGCATGGAGGGCGCGACGAAGCTGAGGGTGCGGATCGTCCCCACCCTGCTCGCCGAGCGCGCCGCCGGCCGCTCGGGAACGGCGTGCATCCGCGCACTCGCGACCTGGGTCGTGCTGCACCGGCGCGGGGAGGACCTCCCGGATGCGCGCAGGGAGGCCATCGATCGCGTGCTCGCCGGCCCGGAGCACGCGGTGGAGGAGGGCCTGCTCGCGCTCGTCGACGAGCGCATCGCGGCGGACGAGGGAATCGTCGCCGACGTGCGCGCCGCGGTCTCCGCGCTGACCTGACCCTCCGGGTGGCCACATCTTTCGGGCCGCCCCGCCTCTGGCTCCCCACCCCGACGCTCCCTATCCCGAGCGCACACGCTCCCTCCCACACCACCGGCCCACGGCCCACAGGAAGAAAGGCAGGCGCATGAGGATCCATGCAGCCGACGTCATCGTCACCAGCCCCGACCGCAACTTCGTCACCCTGAAGCTCACGACCGACGACGGTCTGACCGGTCTCGGCGACGCGACGCTGAACGGGCGCGAGCTCGCCGTCGTGGCGTACCTGCGGGAGCACGTCGTGCCGCTGCTCATCGGCCGCGACGCCCACGCCATCGAGGACACGTGGCAGTTCCTCTACCGCAGCGCTTACTGGCGCCGCGGGCCTGTGACGATGGCCGCGATCGCCGCGGTCGACGTCGCGCTCTGGGACCTGAAGGCCAAGGCGGCGGGCATGCCGCTGTACCAGCTGCTCGGCGGCGCATCGCGCACGGGGCTCATGGCGTACGGGCACGCCTCGGGGAAGACGCTGCCCGAGCTGTTCGACAGCGTGCGGGAGCACCAGGAGAAGGGTTATCGGTCGATCCGCATCCAGACCGGCGTGCCCGGGCTGAAGTCGATCTACGGCATCGCGTCCAACGCGACGTTCGAGGCGAACAAGGGCGTGCGCTACGACCACGAGCCGGCCCAGCGCGGCGCCCTGCCCAACGAGGAGGACTGGGACACCCGCAGCTACCTCCGCCACGTGCCGACGGTCTTCGAGGCCGTGCGCAACGAGTTCGGCCCGGAGCTCCCGCTGCTGCACGACGGCCATCACCGCATGACGCCCATCCAGGCGGCGGCGCTCGGGAAGTCGCTCGAGCCGTACGACCTGTTCTGGCTCGAGGACTGCACGCCCGCCGAGAACCCGGAGGCCCTGCGCCTGGTGCGCCAGCACACGACCACCCCGCTCGCCATCGGCGAGATCTTCAACACGGTGTGGGACTACCAGCAGATCATCCGGGAGCAGCTCATCGACTACGTGCGCAGTGCCGTCACTCACACGGGCGGCATCACACATCTCCGGAAGGTGCTCGACTACGCGTCGCAGTACCAGATCAAGTCGGGCATGCACGGTCCGACGGACATCTCGCCGGTGGGCATGGCGGCCGCGATGCACCTCGGGCTCGCGATCCACAACTTCGGCATCCAGGAGTACATGCAGCACGGGGAGAAGACCGACAGCGTCTTCGAGCAGTCATTCACCTGGAACGACGGCATGCTGCACCCGGGGGACAAGCCCGGCATCGGCGTCGAGCTCAACGTGGACGAGGCGGGCAAGTATCCGTACGAGACCGCGTACCTGCCCTACAACCGTCTCGCCGACGGGACCGTGCACGACTGGTGACCGGTACCGGCGTCGGGCTTCGGCGCCCGTCCCTAATCGTCGACCCACTCCAGCAGGTCTCCGGGCTGGCAGCCCAGGGTGCGGCACATCGCCTCGAGGGTGCTGAACCGCACGGCCTTGGCCCGGCCGTTCTTCAGCACAGCGACGTTGGCGGGGGTGAGCCCGACGCGCTCGGCGAACTCGCCGACGCTCATCTTCCGCTTGGCGAGTTCCACATCGATCCGCACGACGATGGCCATCAGATCACGGCCTCCATGTCGGTGCGGAGGATCGTCGCCTGGCGCAGGAGGGCGCGCAGCACGAGCATCAGCAGCACGAGCACGGCGCCGAACAGCACGATCCCGAACAGCAGGATCGGGATGCCGGGGTCCCGCAGCCGCGGCGTGAAGTAGATGACGGCCGTGCGGTAGGTCGCGAGGCAGGCGAACAGGAGCCATCCGGCGACGAAGGACCACACGATCCCGTTGACCCACGTGAGGGACGCGTCGCTGAAGATGCTGTCCCGCCGCACCATGGTGAGCAGCTTCGCGGTGCACACGATCACGACCTCCGCGCACAGCAGCTCGAGCTCGCCGACCACGAGCATGGGCCAGAGCAGGTGCGCGGCGTCCGGGGAGTTGCCGAGGTCGTGGAGGATGTCGCCCGGCAGGCTCAGGACCTGCAGCAGCACGAGGAAGGCGAAGAGCGACGCGAGGAAGACCCGCAGGACGATGATGAGCTGACCGTGAAATCGGAACATCCATCGAGCATCGCGACTTATCTATCGAAAGTCAATAGGCGAGAGGCGTGGAACGATGCGCCGCCCGTATGACGATAAGAGCGGACTAGGACCGGGCGACGATGCTGAACGTGGGGATCGCGCGGTGCAGTCGCACGCGGAGCCGCAGGTCGTTCCGCCGCGCATGCACCAGCCCGACGGTGAGGGCGGCGAGAGCCGGCACACCGCCCGCGATCATCATGGCCGTGTGGGTGCCGAACCGCTCGACGATCCAGCCCATCAGCGGTCCGCCCAGGGCCTGGCCGCCGAGCAGCACCATCACGTACAGGGACATCACGCGCCCGCGGATGCCCATGTTGGACGACATCTGTACGAGCGAGTTCGCCGCGGTGAGGAACAGCAGGGTCGCGATGCCCACCGTGACGAGCGTGGCCGCGAACGCGACCATGGTGGGCATGAGACCGGCTGTCGCCTGCAGCACGCCCGCGATCCCCGCCGTGATGACGACCTCGCGGAGCCGCACAGTGGCGCGCCGGGTCGACGCGAGGGCGCCGACGAGCGAGCCGACCGCGACCATCGCGTTGAACAGGCCGTACCCGCCCGATCCGACGCCGAACACGGTGTCGGCGTACGAGGCGAGCAGCACGGGCATGGTCAGGGCGAAGACGGAGAACGACGCGAGCAGGGTGATCGGCACGTGGATGGTCGGCTTCGACATGGCGTAGCGCAGACCCTCCCGCAACTGCCCGGACGTGCGCCTGGCCGGCGGGGTGCGGATCAGCTCCGAGTTGCGGATGCGGGACAGGGTGAACACCACGGCGAGGCAGGCCGCGCCGTTCAGCGCGAACGACCAGCCCGCACCGACGCCGAGCATGAGCAGGCCGCTGAGCGCCGGTCCGATCATCCCGCCGAGCTGGAAGATGGAGGAGTTGATGCTGATCGCGTTGCGCAGGTGCGCGGGTCCGACCAGCTCGTTCACGAACACCTGGCGCGCGGGGTTGTCGATCACCGTCACGAGGCCCGTCGCGAAGGCGATCAGGAAGATGTGCCACACCTCGACGACGCCGACGAGCGTGAGCACGGCGAGCAGGATGCTGAGCAGGGCGAACGTGCCCTGCGTGATCATCATGAGCACGCGCTTGGAGTACCGGTCGACGAGAACGCCGCCCAGCAGGCCGAAGACGAGCATCGGCGTGAACTGCATGGCGACGGTGAAACCGACGGCGGCGACGCTGCCGGAGAGCTCGAGCACGAGCCAGTCCTGGGCGATGCGCTGCATCCAGGAGGCCGTCATGGCCACGAGGTTGGTGCCCGCGAAGAGGCGGAAGTTGCGCACGCGAAGGGCTGCGAGGGTGTCCCGCCAGGCCGGGCGCTGGGGCTGAACGGGGAGGGCGTCTGTCGGTGGAAGGGCGTCGGAAGTTGTGCGAGTCACGTGGAAAGGTCCTGAAGTAGCGGCTGAGTCAGTTATGTATGACCTAGTCAACGATATTGACCGCCGCTTTATTCGCTACTTCAATGGCTCCTATTACTGCCATTACGTTTCCGAATGAGGCGCACCATGTTCGACCCCGTCCTGCTCCGCACCTTCCTCGCCGTCGCCGACACCCACAGCTTCACGCAGGCCGCGGGGAGGCTGGGCATAAGCCAGCCGACGGTGAGCCAGCACGTGCGCAAGCTCGAGGATGCGGCGGGTCGACGGCTCATCACGCGGGACACCCGCGGGGTGCTGCTCACGGACAACGGCGACGCCATGGCCGGGTTCGCCCGCACCATCCTCGCCGCCCACACCGCCGCGGACAGCTACTTCCGCGGCTCCGCGATGAAGGGCCGGCTGCGGTTCGGCGCGGCGGACGACCTCGCGATCACGCAGCTGCCGCGTATCCTGCGGCATTTCCGCCAGCTCTACCCGAACATCAATCTCGAGCTCACGGTCAACCAGAGCACGCGGCTGCATCGTCGCCTGCTCGCCGGCCAGCTCGACCTCATCTTCGTCAAGTGGAACCCGGACCCGAATCCCCACGGCATCCTCGTGCGCCGGGACGACATGGTGTGGGTGGGGCAGGAGAAGACCGTCATCGAGCCCGGTGCTCCCGTGCCCCTCATCGCGTACCAGGCGCCGAGCCTCAGCCGGCAGATGGCCATCGACGCGCTCGAGGAGTCCGGACGCACCTGGCGCATCACGTGCAACACCCGGGAGGTGAACGGCGTGCTCGCGGCGGTGCGGGCGGGGATCGGCGTCGCCGTCTTCCCGCGCACGCTCATCCCCGACGACCTCGTGCAGGTCAGCAGCAGTATGGGGCTGCCATCGCTCGGCCAGGTCGACTTCACGCTGCTGTCGAATCCGATGGCCGCGAAGGAGCCGGTGGACGCCCTGGTGTCCGCGATCGTCGGGAGGCCACTGAACCGCACGACGTGACCGTGGCGCGGGACTCGTGGCCCGCGCACGACCGACTCAGGTGCCGTGTCGTGCGGCTATGCGCGTGGCTGCGCTGGTTCTGCTCTTGGTCGCGGGTCGCCATCGTCGGGAGTGGTCGAGCCAGGGCGGTGCCTGCACTTCGGGTGCCCCGTGGCGCATGCGGATGGCCCAGCCGGAGGTGTCGATGGTGCGGTGGTGGAACCAACACAGCAGCACTCCGTTGTCCGGATGCGTCGGCCCGCCCTGCGCAGCCGGGATGACGTGGTGGACCTCGCACCATCCGGCGGGGATCGAGCAGCCGGGGATGAGGCAGCCGCCGTCGCGTGCGGTGATGGCTCGGCGTTGGGGTGTGGTGAAGCACCGCTCCGCCGACCCCAGCCTCACGATCCGGCCGTTACGCCCGAGCGCGACCTGTTGGATCCCGCCGGTGCAGACGAGCTGCCGCACCGTCGTGGGCGACAACGGTGACTCGACACCGTCCGCGTACCCGGCGCCGCCGGACTCGGACTCCAGGTCCTCAGCCCGCACCGTCACGAGCACGGTGGGTGCCGCTCCGCCGATGGTGGGCGTGTCGCCGCTGCGTGCCATGGCGTCGAGGACGCCGATGAGGATGTCGTGCCGCTGCTGATCCGCCGTCCGAGGGTCTCTGGTCATGTTCTTGTCGGCGAGTTCCTCCTCGGTGAGGAACGCCGGTGCGGTGGTGGGGGTGAGGTAGGCGTCGAGGAGCCGCTTCACCCGCCCCGCCGCCTCAGGCAGGAGACCCCCGGTGACGGGGACGAGGCCGTTGCGTTCCGGTCCGAGGCGGAACCCGCGCTTGGCCATGGCCTTGCCCTCGTCCGGCTCGAGTCCGTCCGGATCGAGGGTCGCCCGCCACACGGACGCCTGGATGCGGATCTCGTCCGCCGACGCAGGCACGACACTGTCCGGTGACGTGCCGGTCGCCGCGGCGACCAGCTCGGCCTCGGCGGCGTCGAGCGCGTCGGGGTGGACCCGGTCCGCGATCGGGGCGAGGTTCCTCGTCAGTGCCATGGCAGCGTCGATCCCGAGGTCGCCGCGCTCCAACGCGGCACGCACGTGGTCGAAGGCGGCGGGCATGAGCGCGCCGGACAGCGCGACGCCGGGCCGGGTGAGTGCCGCCAGGGAGATCCGTGACGCACCGGTGGCGCCGGAGACCTGGGTGAGGCGCTGCAGGAGCTCGTTCGCGGACCGGCACCCCTTCCTCGCGGCGAGCCCGGCTGCGCCGTCCTCGGTGCGGGAGCGCGCCGCGACCGTGCCCGCGATGGCGGCTCGGAGCGCGTCAGCGCGGCGGCCGAGTGCTTCGGCGTCTCTCGCCGCGGCGAGCAGGTCCTCATCGCTGAGCCCGTCGACCGACGCGACCGGCAGCGCGGTGGGCACCGCGTCCGCGAGGTCGGTGAGGGTCGGGTTCTGCATGCGTCCATGGTCGCACCAGCCACCGACAATCCGCCGATGACCAGGACAAACGGTGGAGAAGTGCTCCTTCCGAGACGGTGTGGGGGAGAGGACGCCGGGGTCAATCGTGGATGCCAGGCCGGAGTGGACGCCGAGGCACGATCGTGGACGCCCGGGGGGCGCAGGGACCACGCGGGCCGATCGCGGACCGCGCGTCGGTCAGCCGCGGATGCAGGTACCCGGCTCCACCGGGTCGGAGAGCGTCGGCGCCACCGCGGCGACCGAAGCGAGTTCCGACATCGCCAGTGCGTAGCCCACGTTCGCGGTCGTCGTGCCCCTCGCGAAGATCACTCCGGCGACGCGGCCGTCCTCCGTCAGCAGCGGCCCGCCGGACTCGCCCTGCTGCACGTCCGCTGCGAGCGTGTACACCTGCCGCGCAGCGGGGCTGTTGCCGTAGATGTCCGGGATGGCGAGCGGCCCGAGCCCGATCACCTCGGCCGGATCCGCGTCGAAGGGACCGCCGAACGGGTAGCCCTCGGTCACCGCGCGCTGACCGACGCCGAGGTCGTCGGCCGTGCCGAGCGGGGCGGCGGCGAGGCCGTCGACTGCGAGCACGGCGAGGTCGTCCACCGGATCGAAGTACACGACGCGGCTCGCCAGCGCGCCGTCGGTGCTCTCGACGATGGGCTGGTCGACTCCCGCCACGACGTGGGCGTTCGTCACGACGCGCTGCGGCGCGATCACGAATCCGCTGCCGGACTGGCTCTGACCGCACGCGAATGCGTTGCCGGTGATCCGCACCACTGATGCGGACGCCGCCCGCAGGAGCGGATCATCCGTATCGAACCGCGGGATGACGGGGGTCTCACCCGTGAATGCGTCGACGATGCGGGGCAGCCCCTCCTGCAGCACCGTCGCCCGCACCTGCGCGACGACGGATTTCACGGGGTCGGGCGTCAGGCCGTCTATGGAGCGGAGCACGGTGGATGAGGCAAGCGCGGGGGACAGCACCGGAACGCCGAGCGAGCCGATGCTGAGCGCGAGCATGCCGAGCACGAGCGCCGTCGCAACGAGCGTCCCCACCGCGCCGAGCAGACGGTCGACGACGCCGAAGCCGGTCTTCCGCAACCGGCGCGAGATGGCGGACCCGATGCTCGAGCCCACGAGCAGGCCGATCAGCACGAGCAGCAACGCGGCGGCGAGGGTCGCGGGAACCCGCCACTGAGGCGTCGTCACCCAGGTGCCGACGAACGGCACGAGGAGCAGGGCGGCGGCGCCACCGGCGATGGCCCCGATCATGCCGCTGACGCTGCGGACGAGCCCGTTCCGGTATCCCTGCACGAGGGCGGCGAGCAGCAGGAGCACGAGGATCACGTCCACGACGACCGACGGCGACATCGCACTCCTCTCCACCCGCGCCGAATCGTATCGGACCGCACCCCGTCGACCGCTGGGCGGGGGCGGGGAGGGGCGTCAGGCCGTGGGGGAGTTCGCGTCGTAGCGCCGGAAGGTGCGGCTGCGTCGCACGACCGTGGCGACGAGCACCATGATCACGAGGCCGCCGAGCAGCGGCGGCAGCCACAGCGCGCCGAGCGTCGCGAGTACGCCGACGTACATGTCGCCGACGCGTGGACCGCCCGTGACGACGACCGTGAATACGCCCTGCAGCCGGCCGCGGATGTTGTCCGGCACCGCCGACTGCAGCATGGTCTGGCGGAAGATGCTGCTCACGTTGTCCGCGCCGCCCGCACCGGCGAGCAGCAGGGCCGCGATCGCGATCGCGGGTGCGTTCGCGTCGCCGATGTTCGCGGACACCGGGGGGAATGGGCCGACCGCGAGGACCGCGAGCACGGCGCCGAACGCGGCGAGGAACCCGCCGTACACGATGATGGCCCGCTCGATGGCGACGCCCTGCATCCGCACCGAGCCGGCCCGCCCCGAGAAGAGGCTGCTGAGCAGAGCGCCGACCGCATATGCCGCGGTGAGAATACCGACCGTGACGGCGCCGCCGCCGAGCAGCAGGGTGCCGATGGCGGGGAACAGCACGCGGGGCTGGCCGAACGTCATCGCGATGATGTCGAGAAGGAAGGAGAGCCGCACGTTCGGGGCGACCCGCAGGAAGGACAGTCCCTGGCGCAGCGAGGCCAGGCCCGGGCGGTGCACCTGGCCCTCGGGCGGCAGCGACGGCAGCGAGAGGATGCCGACGAACGCGGCGAGGAACAGTACGACGTCCGCGGTGTAGGTCCAGGCGAAACCGACGGTCGCCACGAGCACGCCCGCCACCGCCGGTCCGACCGTCACGGAGATGCCGCCCGAGATCCCGCTCAGAGCGGATGCGGCGGGCAGCAGCCGAGCGGGCAGGATGCGCGGCACGATGGCGAAGCGCACCGTGCCGACGATCGTGGCCGCGACCGCGTTGACGGTCGTGAGCAGGTAGAAGGGCAGGACGTCGTCCACCTGCAGCCAGGCGAGCGTCGCCAGGCCGATCGTGGATCCCCACGCCGCGACGGCGGAGAGGAACGCGACCCTCCTCCGGTCGAACGCATCCGCGAGCATGCCGCCGTAGAGCCCGGCAGCGATCATCGGGATCAGGGCGAACACGGCGACGAGCGACACGGCGAGCGTCGAGCCCGTGATGTCGTAGATGTGCAGGCCGACCGCCACGACGGTCATCTGGCCGCCGATGCCGGAGATGGCGCCGCCCAGCCACAGCCGCGCGAAGGCGGGGCTCTCGCGCAGCGGCGACACGTCGACGAGGTGGCTGCGCCGATCGCTGCGGTCTCCGGGGGATGCGCTCACCGGTTCCATTGTGGCCCTCGAAACGCGTTCATTCTCACCGGGCCCATTCCCGAGCATGCTGGGAACCATGACGATTCCCGCGCACCAGCTCAACGACGGTTCCCGCATCCCGGCACTCGGCCTCGGCACGTACGGTCTGCGCGGCGACGAGGGCATCTCCTCGCTCGTCGCCGCGATCGGCGGCGGCTACCGGCTGCTGGACACCGCCCTCAACTACGAGAACGAGCGCGAGGTGGGGGAGGCGGTACGCCGCAGCGGCCTCGACCGGGATGAGCTGTTCGTCACGACGAAGCTCCCCGGGCGCCACCACGGCTACGAGGAGACCCTCGCCAGCTTCGAGGAGTCGCGCGCGAACCTCGGGCTCGACACCGTCGACCTCTACCTCATCCACTGGCCGCTCCCGAAGGTCGGCAAGTACGTCGACTCCTGGCGGGCGATGATCGAGCTGCGCGAGCGCGGCGTCGTGCGCTCCATCGGCGTGAGCAACTTCCTGCCCGAGCATCTCGACCGGCTCGTCACGGAGACGGGGGTCGTGCCCGCCGTGAACCAGGTCGAGCTGCATCCGCGCTTCCCGCAGGCGGAGCAGCGTGAGTACCACGACGCCCATGGCATCATCACCGAGAGCTGGAGCCCGCTCGGCAAGGGCAGTGACCTGCTCGAGCAGGATGCGGTGCGCCAGGTGGCCGAGGCACACGGGGTCACCCCGGCCCAGGCCGTCCTGCGCTGGCACATCGACATCGGCGCGGTGCCCATCCCGAAGTCGGGCGACGCGGCGCGGCAGGCGCAGAACCTCGACGTGTTCGGATTCGAGCTCAGCACGGACGAGGTGCTCGCGATCTCCGCTCTGGAGACGGGACGACTCTGGGACGCCGACCCGGCGACCCACGAGGAGTTCTAGGACCGTTCAGGCGGGCCCACTCCGGTGGGCTCACCCTTCGACGGGCTCGGGAATGCGCGGTGCGACCCGGGCGCCACCGCACTTCGTCACTGTGTCGGGCGGCGGTCGCGCCCCCATTTTCGAGTTTTTCTCACCTGCACTAGCAAAAGTGCGCGGATATTCGGTATTGTTCCGAGAGCGTCGCGTGGCTTCCCCAGCCCGAGCGACGCACACCCCCACCCCCCCACCCGCTTGCGATCTCATCGAAGGACGCGAGCGCTTCCCGCGCGCCCCGAACGACGCTTACCCGAGCCGACGGCCCACCCTGCCGTCTGTGTCGCCCTTCTGTGCGACTCGTCTTCCGTGGCGCGCAGAAGGATCACGATATTGCCATCGCGCACCTCTCCCGCCCCCGGACGACCGGCTCGCATTCGCGCGGTCGCCGCCACCCTGGCCGCCGCTCTCGGGCTGTCGCTCCTCGGTGCCGTCGCACCGGCCGCAGCCGCCCCTGTCTCCGCGTCCCCCGCAGCAACGGCTGCGGTGGACGAAGCCGCCGTCACCGGCACCTGTGACCCGGCGGATTGGTCCGTCGACTACTTCTCGGGCACCGAGCTCGCCGGCGATGCCGTGGCGACCGACTGCATGGCGGGCATCGACCTGGCGTACGCGTCGGGCGACGGCCCGGAGGGCGTCGGCTCGACGCTGTACTCCGCGCGGTTCACGAAGGTGATCGACGAGGGTGCCGGCACCTACGACTTCTCGGCGTTGAGCGACGACGGCGTGCGGGTGACGGTGGACGGCGCTGAGGTCATCGACTCCTGGGTGCGCCAGAGCGCGACCACGACGCACACCGGGTCGGTGACGCTCACGGCCGGCCAGCACGTGCTCGAGGTGGAGTACTTCCAGCGCTACGGCACCGCGAAGCTGGCCGTGGACTACACGCGGGTCGCGACGGGCTGCACCGACTCGCAGTGGTCCGCCCAGTACTACTCGGGCATCGCACTCGCCGGTGAGACCATCGCCACCGAGTGCCTCACCGACCTCGACCGGTCCTACGCCGCGGGCGATGGCCCGAAGGGCGTCGGCTCCACCCTGTACTCCGCGCGGTTCACGAAGGTGATCAACGAGGGTGCGGGCACCTACAACTTCTCCGTGCAGAGCGATGACGGCGTGCGCGTCACCGTCGACGGCGCGCCCGTGATCAGCTCCTGGGTGAACCAGAACGGCTCGGCCGTGCACACCGGATCCGCGGTCCTCACCGAGGGCGAGCACGTCGTGGTGGTCGAGTACTACCAGCGCTACGGCACCGCGCGGCTCTCGCTCGACTACCAGAAGGTGGTCACCGGCTGCGACGACGCGGCGTGGTCCGTCGACTACTTCGCCGGCACCGACCTCGCCGGTGCCGCGGTCGCGACCGACTGCGTAGCGGGCATCGACCAGTCCTACGCCGACGGCGTCGGCCCGAAGGGCGTCGGCTCGACGCTCTACTCCGCTCGCTTCACGAAGGTGATCGACGAGGGCGCCGGCACGTACTCCTTCTCCGCCCGCAGCGACGACGGCGTCCGCGTCACCGTCGACGGCGAGAAGGTCATCGACTCCTGGGTGCGCCAGAGCGGCACCGTGACGCACACCGGATCGGTCGCCCTCACCGAGGGTCAGCACGTGATCGTGGTCGAGTACTTCCAGCGCTACGGCACCGCCTCGCTCACGGTTGACTACGAGAAGACCTCGACCGGCTGCACCGCGGCACAGTGGTCCGTCGACTACTTCGCCGGCATCGACCTCGCCGGTTCCGCCATCGCCACCGACTGCATGACGGGCATCGACTCGACCTTCGCCGAGGGCAAGGGCCCCCAGGGTGTCGGCTCGACGCTCTACTCCGCCCGATTCACGAAGGTCATCGACGAGGGCGCGGGAACGTACGACTTCAGCGCGCTGAGCGATGACGGCGTGCGCGTGTCGGTCGATGGCACCCGCGTCATCGACTCCTGGATCCGACAGAGCGCCACCGAGACCCGCACCGGGTCCGTGACCCTCACCGAGGGCCAGCACGTCGTGGTGGTCGAGTACTTCCAGCGCTACGGCGGCGCGAAGCTCGCCCTCTCCTACGAGAAGCGCGGCGTCGACGTCGTGGCCCCGGGTGCCCCGAGCGAGCTCGTTGCCTCGACGGTGGATGCGACCATCCGCCTCGACTGGGCGGCGAGCGCCGCGAGCGACGTCGCCGGCTACCGCGTCTACCGCGGAACCACCCCGGGCGTGCAGACGACCGGCGCCCCGTACTCCGGTGCCGACCTGCTGACCACCACCCGCTTCGTCGACTCCGACGCGGCGCGCGGCACCACCTACTACTACGCGGTCGTCGCGGTCGACGGTGCGGGCAACGTCTCGCCCGCCTCGAACGAGGCTGCCGGTCTCGTCGCCGAGCTCCCCGACACGGAGGCCCCCGCCGCCGCGACGGCGCTCTCGGCCACGGTCGGTGACGGCGGCGTGACCCTCGGCTGGACCGCATCCGCGTCCGACGACGCCATCGGCTACCGCGTGTACCGCGCCACCGAGACCGGCGCGCTCACCACGGGCGAGGTCGTCTCGGGTGCGGCGCCGATCACGGCCCCGACCTACCTGGACGACACGACGACCGCCGGCACCACGTACTACTACGTCGTCACGGTGGTCGACCTGGCCGGCAACGAGTCCGTGGCCTCCAACGAGGTGACGGCCGAGGTGCGCGAGCTCGACGTGACCGCCCCCGCGGCACCGGCCGGCCTCTCGGCCCAGCTCGACCGCTCCTCCGTCGACCTCGCCTGGACGGCGGGCACGGAGGACGACATCGCCGGCTACCGCGTCTACCGCGCCGCGGGCACCGAGGCGCTCGCACCGATCTCGGGCGCCGCGCTCCTGACCGAGGCGACGTTCGACGACGCCACGGGAACGCTCGGCACGGAGTACACCTACGCCGTCACGGCGGTGGACGCCGCCGGGAACGAGTCGCTCGTCTCCGAGCGGGTCGTCGCCACCAGGCAGACCTTCGACATCGTCGTGGACGGTGCCGGCAACGGCGACGCCGCAACGATTCAGGGCGGCATCGACCTGCTCGCCAACGCGAAGGACTACAGCGCCGCACCGAAGAAGATCCTGGTGCGTCCCGGCACCTACACCGAGACCGTCGCCAGCGGATCCCGCTACGGCGTGCAGCTCATCGGTGCGACCGGTGACGCCACGGACGTCGTGCTCACCCAGGCCGTCGGCAACACCGTGACGCTGACCGTGTCGGGCAAGAACTGGCTCGTGCAGGACATCACCGTGGCGAACACCACGACGACGGCCGGCACGAACGGCACCGCGCTCCGCACCAACCAGGACCGCGTCGTGTACGACAACGTGCGTCTCCTCGGTGACAAGCAGACCGTCCAGGTCTCGAGCGGCGCGCACGGCACCCTCGCTCGCGCCTACTTCGTCGACTCCTTCATCGAGGGCGGATCCGACGTGCTCATCGGCCGCGGCACCGCCGTGTTCGACCGGGTGACCTTCCACATCGCGAACCGCCCCGGCACCGACTTCACGGACGCATCGCAGTCCGAGGCGCTGCAGTACGGCTTCCTCATCACCGACTCGACCGTGCTGACCGACGGCCCGGCCTCCGGTGCGGCGCCCACCCAGTACCTGGGGCGCGCGTACTTCGAGGGCGCAACCAACGGCCCCACCACGTCGTCGCAGGTGACCATCCGCGACACCGAGCTCGGTGCGGCCTTCCGCAGCACCGGTGCATGGCGCGACTACACGGGCGGCACGTTCACGAACACGTGGACGACCGAGCGCTTCTTCGAGTACGGCAACACCGGTCCCGGTGCCGCCATCGACGACACGCGCCCGCAGCTGAGCGCCGGCCAGGCCGCCGACTACACGCGCTGGGACTACCTGCGCGGGACCGACGGCTGGAACCCCACGGGTACGGAGGAGCCGGCTGCCGACCAGCAGGCGCCCGCCGCCCCCGCGGGACTCGTCGCCACCGCGGCCGACCGTGCCGTCGAGCTCGACTGGGCCGACAGCACCGAGGCCGACCTCGACGGCTACACCGTCTGGCGCGCCACGGGGAACGAGGGCTTCACCCCGATCACCACGACCCCGCTCACCACGTCGGACTACCGCGACTCCGCGGTGACGGCCGGTACGGAGTACCGCTACCGCGTCACGGCGTCGGACACGGCGGGCAACGTCTCGGCCGAGTCCGCGGAAGCCGCGGCGACGCCGACCGGTGCCGTGCTCCCCGAGCACGACGCGCTCGTCGCGTCGGACGGCTCCGGGCAGTACAGCACCATCCAGGCCGCGGTCGATGCCGTGCAGGCGGGCACGGCGGATGACCGAACGGTCATCCTCGTGCTCCCCGGCACCTACACCGAGCGCGTCACCGTCACGAAGAGCTTCGTGGACATCGTCGGCCTCAGCGAGACCGCGACGGACACCATGCTCGTGGACGACGTGCCGCAGAACGCCGCCGGCGTGCAGAACCTCGGTGCGACCCTGGTCGTGACCGCGAGCAACGTGACCGTGCGGAACCTCTCCGTCGAGAACGCGTACGACGAGGCCCTGAACGGCTCGAGCCAGGCGCTCGCGCTCTACACGACGGGTGACCGGCTCGTGTTCGACAACACCCGTTTCGTGGCCGACCAGGACACCATCCAGGTCAACTCGCCGAACGTGTGGACCCCGGCTCGCGCCTACTTCGTCGACAGCTACATCGAGGGCGACGTCGACTTCATCTACGGACGCGGTACCGCGGTCATCGACAACAGCGTCATCTTCGCCTCGACCCGGGGAAGCAAGAGCAACAACGGCTACCTCACCGCTGCGAGCACGTCCACGACCAGCCGCTACGGCATCCTCATCACCGACTCCACCGTGCAGAGCGACGCCCCGGCCGACTCCTTCCACCTGGGCCGCCCGTGGCGCGCCTGGACGGACGGCAGCCAGGTCCGGGACGGCATCACGGCCAACTCGCGTGGTCAGGTGACGATCCGCAACACGGAGCTGAGCGCGGCCATCAAGTCGGTCCAGCCCTGGACGGACATGAGCCCGAACCTGTGGACCGACGGCCGCTTCTTCGAGTACGCCAACACGGGTGAGGGTGCCGGCACGGACGCGACGCGTCCGCAGCTGACGCCCGCCGAGGCAGCCGACTACACCAAGTGGGACTACCTCGCCGGTGCGGACGGCTGGAACCCCACGGACGGAACGGAGCCCGTCACCGACGTGACCGCTCCCGACGCCCCCGCGTCGCTGACGGCAACGCCGTCCGCGACCGACTCCACGGTCAGCCTCAGCTGGACCTCGAGCACGGCTGCCGACCTGGCCGGTTACAACGTGTACCGCTCGTCCTCCGCGACCGACGGCTTCACGCTCCTCACCGAGACCCCCGTCACGGAGTCGGCGTTCGCCGACACCGGGCTGGTGTCCGGCGGCACCGTGTACTACCGCGTCACCGCAGTCGACGCGACGGGCAACGAGTCCGCCGCGGCAGAGGCGTCCGCCGTCGCGGGCGGCGAGGTGCTCCCGGCCCACGACGTGCTCGTGGACCCGGCGGGCGGGGCGGGAACCTACGCCACCGTCCAGGCGGCTCTCGACGCGGCGCCCGCGGGCACCGAGGCCGACCCGACGGTCGTCCTCATCCGTCCGGGCGACTACCGCGGCCGTGTGTTCGTGACGAAGCCCTACACGACCCTGAAGGGTCTGACGGGGAACGCCGCCGACGTGCGCATCGTGTTCGACCTCCCGTCGAGCGCCGTGAACCCGGACACCGGCAGCACCTACGGCAGCAGCGCGGCCACGGTGATGGTGAGCTACTCCGCCGTCGGCGTGACCATGACCGACCTGACGCTGGAGAACGACTACGACGAGAACCTCGGTTCCTCGCAGGCGCTCGCCATCCAGACCCAGGCGGACCGCGGCGTGTTCCGCAACGTGCGCTTCGTCGCTGACCAGGACACTGCGCTGTTCAACTCGCGGAACTCCGACACCGTGGCCCGCAGCTACGTCGTCGACAGCTACCTCGAGGGCGACGTCGACTTCATCTACGGTCGCGGCACCGTCGTGGTCGACCGGAGCACCGTGCACCTGTCGTCCCGCGGCAGCACGAGCAACAACGGCTACATGCTGGCGCCCTCCACGGAGTCGGCGAACCAGTACGGCATCCTCGTGACCGACTCCGTCGTCACGAGCGACGCGCCGGACAAGTCGTTCTACCTCGGCCGCCCCTGGAAGCCCTCGTCCGCTCCGAACGCGCACAGCCAGGCGCTCATCCGTGACACCGTGCTCCCCGCGGCGATCCGTGACGACGCATGGTCCGACTTCGGAAGCGCGTCGCCGTGGCGCTCCGCCCGCCTGTTCGAGTACAACAACTCCGGCCCCGGCGCCGGGGTGAGCGCCGACCGGCCTCAGCTGCCCGCGGACCAGGCGAACCAGTACACCCGCTGGACCTACCTGGCCGGCACGGACGGCTGGAACCCGACGGGAACGCCTGCCCCGGCGACGGACTTCACGGCTCCCGCCCGCGTCGGCGGCCTGACCGCCACCCCGGGCAACGGCACGATCGACCTCATGTGGGCCACCGGCACGGAGCAGGACCTCGCGGGCTACCGCGTGTACCGCTCCACCGCGGCCACGGTCGAGCTGACCGACGCGAACCGCCTCACCGACGCGCCGCTCGCGACGCCCGGCTACACGGACCGCGCCGCGGTCGCGGGAACGGCGATGCACTACGTCGTCACCGCGGTAGACACGTCCGGCAACGAGTCCGTGGCATCCGCCCCGGCCGTGGCCACCGCGCTCGAGACCACGCTCCCGCCGCACGATGTGCTGGTGGACGCGAGCGGTGCGGGTGACTTCACCACCGTCCAGGCCGCGGTCTCCGCGGTCGGCAACGGCACCGCGGCGGACCCGAAGGTGATCGCGATCGCCCCGGGCACCTACCGCGAGGTCGTCGAGGTCCCGAGCAGCTACGTGACCCTCGTGGGTGGAACGGGCGAGGCCGACGACGTGGTCATCGACTACGACAACGGCGCGAGCACGGTCAACCCGGCGACCGGATCCACGTACGGCACGAGCAACAGCCGAACGATGCTCGTGAGCGGCAACGACGTGCGCGTCGAGGACCTCACGATCTCGAACAGCTACGACGAGGCTGTCAACGGCAACACCGGCGCCAGCGCGCTGCACGTGACGGGTGACCGCCTCGTGTTCAACGACGTGCGACTGCTCGGAAACCAGAACACGGTGCAGGTGAGCACGAGCTCGAACACGAACCAGGCTCGCGCCTACTTCGTCGACAGCTATGTCGAGGGCGACCAGGACATCATCTTCGGCCGCGGCACCGCCGTGTTCGATGACACCGAGATCCACGTCACCGGCCGCATCAGCACCCCGTACGTCACTGCCGCGCGCACCCTGACGACGCTCGAGCACGGGATCCTGATCACCGACAGCACCATCACGAGCGACGCCTCAGCGGTCTACCTCGGTCGTCCCTGGACGCCGAGCGAGGACTACAAGGGCCAGGTGCTCGTGCGCAACACGGTGCTGCCCGCCTCGATCCGCTCCACCCCGTGGCGCGACTCCTCCGCCGGCCTCGACTGGAAGGTCTACGGCCGGTTCGCCGAGTACGCCAACACCGGGGCGGGCGCCGGCTCGGCGAGCGCCGACCGTCCGTGGCTCACCGCCGCGGCCGCCGAGGCGCAGACCAAGTGGGCCTACCTGGCCGGCTCGGACGGTTGGAATCCGACGGGCGTCTCCGCCCCCGCGTCCGGTGACGTCGAGGCACCTGTCACGCCCACCGGCGTGAGCACCACCCTCGTGGGTGAGCGCTCGGTGACGGTCTCCTGGAACCCGGTCTCGGCCGAGGACCTGAAGGGCTACGTCGTCTACCGCTCCTACAACCCGTCCGGCTCGAGCTGGGTGCAGCTCACGCCGCAGCCGATCACCGCGACCTCCTACGTGGAGTCCAGCGCGGGGCAGGGCGTGACGTCCTACTACCGGATCGTCGCGGTCGACCACGTCGGCAACGCATCGGAGCCGGGCACGGCGAGCATCGCGGTGCCTGCCGGAACCGCCGGATCGGAGCCCGTCTCGGTGTTCGTCGCCGGTGACTCGACGGCCTCCACCTACAAGGCCGACCGCGCTCCCCGCGCGGGCTGGGGTCAGGCGCTCCCGCTCTACCTGAACGACAAGGCGACGGTGCAGAACTACGCGATCTCCGGATCGAGCACCAAGACCTTCATCGCCGCCGGCGCGCTCGACAAGATCCTCGCCGCGATCCAGCCCGGTGACTACCTGCTCATCAGCTTCGGTCACAACGACGAGGACGACGACCCCGCGAAGTTCACCCCGCTCGACGCCACGGCGTCGGAGGGCAGCTACCAGGGCTACCTGATGCAGTTCATCAACGGGGCCCGCGACCGCGGGGCCAACCCGGTGATCGTCACCTCGGTGGAGCGTCGCTCCTTCGTCACCTCGAACGGCGTCGAGACGGCGACTACGAAGAAGACGCACAAGGGTTACCCGGAGGCGGCCGCCGCCCTCGGTGTCGCCAACGACGTGCCCGTGCTCGACCTGACGAGCGTGAGCTACGCCAAGTGGGGCGAACTCGGTCCGGAGGGCACCAAGGACTGGTTCATGCACCTCGAGCCCGGCGAGTCCGTCAACTACCCGGAGGGGATCGTGGACAACACGCACTTCCAGGCGACGGGAGCGATCGGCGTCGCCCGCATGGTCGCGAACCTCATCGAGCAGGAGGGCGTGTGGCCGGCCGGCTCGTACACCCGCCGACTCGGCGAGGACGTGAGCACGAGCGAGCTCGTCTGGCCGGCGAACTAGGCCGGCGGTAACGCACCCGCGACGGCGGCGGACCTTCGGGTCCGTCGCCGTCGTCGTGTCCGTGCCGTGGGCGGCCGGACGGTCACGCGTGCGGGGTCCGCGGCGGCGTCCACGCGTACCGCGCGTCCGGCTCGCGCTCCTCGGTCGTCATGCCGTCCGTCCGCTCGACGAGCACGAACCCCGCCGCCTCGTAGAACCGGCGGGCGCGGGCGTTCCGCTGGAACACCCAGAGATCGAGGCCCTCGGGATGCAGCCGCTTGGCGTGGTCGAGGAGGAGGCGGCCGATTCCCGACCCCTGCGAGCCCGTCGCGACGTACAGCTGCTCGACCCTGCCCGGGGTGAGCGCCAGGACCCCGGCGACGCGGTCGGCCGCCGTCGCGAGCCAGACGTCGTGCTCCGGAAGCAGCACGGTCGCAACCCAGTGCCGGTCCTCGTGAAGGGTGTGCGGCACGGCCAACCACGGCATGGCGGCGCCTTTCGACGAGCGGATGAGGTCAGCGATCGCGACCGCGTCCTCCCGACCCGCCCGTCGTAGCGTGCTCCCGTGGGATGGCGGTGTCCTCCCGCGTCCCATCCGGCCCTCCCTCGCGTCCGTACGGAGAGGAGCGTAACGCCGTCCGCGGCCGTCGGCGCTCACCGCCCGGAGGCGGAGTGATCGCGGATCTGCTGTGCGCTGAGCGCGACCGTATACACCGCCGCGAACCGGATGCTGCCGGTGAAGTAGAAGTTGGAGGGGGGAGTCGGCCACCCGAACACCGAGTCGTAGCCGATCCGCCAGTATCCGGTGGCGGCCTGAGCGGTCGTCGTGGCCGGATCGGTCGCGGCGACCGCGCCGTCGACGTACAGCACCATGCCCGCGGGGGAGAGGGTCGCCGCGACGTGGTGCCACGCGCCGTCGGCGTAGGTCACGCCGGGGGCGCTCGAGATCGACCGGTAGAGGCTCTGCGGGTGCACGCCGAACACGAGGCGACCGTCGTTCGTCATGTAGATCATCCGGTCGAAGACGTACGAGATGCCCGTCTCCTGATCACCGAGCCCGATGAGGCGCCCGCCGGGCACCGTGGTCCTGAACCACACCTCGACGGTGAAGACGTCGGTGCCGGTCCACCGCGTCGGGTTGCTGACGAAGCTCGTGGACCCGTCGAGCACGTACGCGGTGCCGCCGTCCCGGGGGCAACCGGCGTTCGTCGGCGTCGGGGTGCTCGCCTTGACCCCCTGATACCTGCCATCCTGCATCCGGGGCGAGAAGTCGGCGGCCGTCGGCTTGGTCGTCACGGTGCTGTAGGTCGTCTCGAAGTTGTCGAGGTGCATGCCCGTGGTGTCCGTGACGGTCGTGCGCAACTGGGCCGTCGTGTACGCGAAGCCCAGGGCGATGCCGGCGCGACCGGCACCGGTGATCCCGCCGTCGATCACCGACAGTCGCTCGGTGCCGTCGACGAGCATGCGGATCGTCGTGCCCTTCATGTCCAGCGACAGCCGGTGCGTGCTGGGGCCCGTGACGGGGGCGGGCCACCCGCCCAGGGAGGTGTAGGTGTTCGCGACAACGCGGAAGAGCGCGTACGTCGCGGACGCCTGCTCGTACCGGGCGAGGTAGAAGGTGCCGGCCGTGTCGGCGGGGTCCATGCGACCGACGACGCCGATGCGGTCCTCCGCGAACGCGGTGACCGTCTCGATGTCCGCGCTCACGGCGTAATCCGCGCCCGTGGGCACGGCGGAGGACGTGTACAGCGCCGCATAGGTCGAGGAGCCGCTCTTGCGGACCCGACCGGCCGCGGTGAGCGCGGCGTCATCCGTCGCCCCGGATTGGGCGCGCTTCGTCCACGACCCCCCGATGTCGGCGCTCCTGGTCTGCAGCGCGGCGCCCGCCGTGCCGGTGAAGGTGTCCCGCACGACGGTCGCCGAACGCTGGCCGACCTGCAGGTAGTCGAGGGCGACGTTCCCCGTGTCGTTCGCGCCGTGGCTGAGGGCGACGGCGTGCGGTCCCGCGGCGAGGTGGGCCGACAGGTACACGGTCGACCACTCGTCCCACGAGGACATCCCCGGGAAGGTCACCTGCTGAACCGGACGCGCGTCCACCTGCAGGGTGAGCGTCCGTGCCGCGCCGCTGCCGTTCGCGTACCGCACGGCGATCGTGTACGTGTCGGTCGCCTGCGCGGAGACGGTGAAGGTGGTCTTCGCGCCGGTGCCGGGGTCCGTCGTGCGGTCGACGAAGCCCGTGCCGCTGTAGCCGGTGTGGTTGCTCGCAACGCCCGAGTCCCCGCTGCGCACCGCGGACTCGGCCTCGTAGACCGTCGCTCCCGGGCTCACCACGGTCGTGCTGACGTCGTCCAGCCGGTAGGCGAAGAGGGCGTTGGCGGTGTCCGCCGTGTACGCGGAGTCGCAGGTGAAATACCGGGCCGTGCCCGTCCTGTTCGACGAGTTCGTCACCTGCGCGGTGAATCCCGCCATGGTCTCCGACGCCTGCGTGAACAGGCACAGCAGCACGAGCACGAGGACGCTCACCGGAAGAGCGAGCGACCGTGACGGGCGCACGGCCGACCGGCGCGTCATCGGAGCTCGGGCTTCTCGGCCCGCGGCGGGAGGCCGACGACGAGGCACCAGAGGAGGGGGAGGGCGCAGATCCCGCCGAGCACGAGCCAACCGGCCGGCGGAAGGTGCAGCGCCGTCGTCACGTCATACGCATCGGCGATGGCGCGGGCCGGTGCCGACACCGTGCCCACCATGCCGCTCACGAGGTCGACGTGGGTTCCGCCCGTCACCTCCGCCCGGATGGGCAGCACGCCGGTCGAGACCACGGTCGCCCGGGCGAAGCCGCCCTCGACGTAGGTCGACAGCATGGCGACACCGACGAGCGGCTTCAGGAGGGCGGTCGTGCAGGACACCACGAGACATGCGCCGGTGATCCTCGCGGCGGATCGGTTGTCCGTGCTCACGAAGCGCCCGGTGATGAACCAGAGGGCGGCGAACCCGACGGCGAGAAGCGGGACGGCCCGAATGGCCCAGCCCGCCCCCGGGATGAGCAGCATGACCCGTCCGATGATGTCCGCGTCCGTGAGCGCCCACGGGTCGGCGGCACCGTTGACGTCCCCGCGCGTGCGGACGGCGCCGGAGCCGTCGAAGCCGTCGACGCGGTGCGTGTAGACCTGCCCGCCGGCCGTCGGCGGACGGAACGAGATGATGTCGCCGACACTCAGACGGCTCGCCGTATCGGGTGACGTGATCACCAGGGTGCCCACCGGAGCGCTTTGACCCATGGATGCGGTGCTGACGATGAACCAGCGGCCGCCGCCGCCGTGGAAGACCGCAGCGGTGACGGCGATGGCGACGACCAGGCACAGGAGTACGACTCCGCCGGCGGCGGAGAGCCGAGCACCGAGGGCAGGAGTGCCGCCCGCGGCACGGTCGGCGTCGTCGTCGCCGGCCGCGGAAGCAGCCGCGTCCGATGCGCCGTCCGGCGGAGTAGTCGTCATGGCGCGTCCTAACGCGTCGCGTTCCGCGATCAGCTGGTGAAGGTCCAGGTGAGCGGCAGCGAGGCGGCCAGACCCTGATATGCGTTCTCGGCGGTATCCGCGAGCGTGACGGTGAACGTGAACGGGATCGATGCCCCGGCGGCGGGAGCGGCCGGCATGGTGAAGGCGGATGCGGGAGCGCCCGCGAGAGTCGCGGCCGTGCCCGAGAAGACGGTGGTCGCACCCGACGTGATGACGACGGAGAGCTTCGCGCAGAGGTCGGTCGCCGACCCGTTGACGGGGCCGTTGTTCGACTGCACGCACGCGGCACCGGGGGTCAGCGTGAACGTGCTCGCGGCGATCGTCCCGGAGTTCGTGATCGCGATGGACGTGGTCGATGGCGTGCCCGGCACCATGGCGAGGTTCCCGCCGAACTTGTTGATCGTCGTACAGGTCGCGGTGTTGACCGAGACTCCGCCCCCGTCGGTGCTGCTGCAGGTGACCGCGGTGCCGCTCGTCGTCGTCTCCTGCATGGTCAGCACGCCGGCGCCGGCCGTGTTGGTGCTGTTCGTGATGCTCGCGACGAAGCCCGACATCGTGCCCGTCATGGAGAGGGACAGGAGCGCGGCCCCGAGGACGCCGGTGGTGATCGCCGCAGGCGTGAACCTGCGGCGCGTGATTCGCGGCGTGCTTCTCGCCATGCTCGTTGCCCCCTGATGATCCGACGATCGGTGAGCCCGCGTGGCGTCGACGACGCGACGCGCGGTGCAGCCCCCGTGACACCCGCGGCGGATCGCTCGCAGGATCGGATGCAACCGTAGTTGTCCTCCGGAGGGCGGACAATCGATCCCCTATCCCCAGTTCGGGGCAGTGTCCACGGGCGGGCCTGCCTCAGGTCTGGCAGCGGGGGCACCAGTAGACGACGCGGTCCTGGCTGCCCTGGCCCGGCCGGACGGGGTCGCCGAGCTCGCCGCGGAGGATCGGGGTGCCGCAGCGCAGGCACGGCTTCCCCTCCCTCCCGTAGACGTAGGAGGTGCGGCCGCGGCGCAGGTCACCGGTGAGCGAGCGCTCATTGCGGTCCTTGTTGGCCCAGATCACCCGGCGGGACAGGGCGACGAGCCCCGGTACGTCGGGCACGTCGCGCACCGGTCGCGTCGGAAGCAGGCCTCGCACGAAGCACAGCTCCGCGCGGTACACGTTGCCGAGGCCGGCCATGTTGCGTTGGTCGAGGATCGCGAGGCCGATCGCGCGGTCCGCGTCGGCGGTGACGCGGCGCACCGCCTCGTCCGCGTCCCAGCCGGGTCCGAGGAGGTCGGGGCCGAGGTGCCCGACCGCGTCCGCCTCCTGCGCGAGCGGGAGCACCTCGAGCACGCCGAGGGAGAAACCCACCGTCGACCACTCGGCGTTGTCCAGGATCGCGCGGGCCTCGAAGGCGGGCCGGCGCCACCGGGAGCCGCGCGCGTAGATGTGCCACGACCCCTCCATCTTCAGGTGGGAGTGGATGCTGTAGTCGCCGACGCGGGTGAGCAGGTGCTTCCCGACGCTCACGACCTCGTTCACGGTCTCGCCGGTGAGGTCGACGGTCGCGAACTCGGGCACCCGGATGTCGCAGCGCGTCAGCACCGTGCCCGCCATCACCTCGTTGAGGTGCTTCGCCGTGCGGTAGACGGTATCCCCCTCAGGCACGCAGCCTCAGTCCGCGCGGCGTGGCGAGGAAACCCGCGTCCTGGAGGGCGTCGCCGAGGGCCGTGCCGAGCACGAACGCGCCGTTCGCCTTCTCGACGGCCAGCCTGTCGACGCCGCCCGACCGCACGAGCGCGGCGAGCGAGCCGGACGCGACCCGCAGCGTCGCCTCGTCATCGGTGAAACCGAGCACGGTCTTGCCGCCACGCTCGACGTAGAGCACGAGCGCGCCGTCCACGAGCACCACGAGCGCGCCCGCCTTCCGGCCGGGCCGATGGCCGGTGCCGGTCGGCGCGCGCGTCGACGCAGCGGCGGTGGCGGGTGCAGCGGCGCTGCCGCGGGCCGCGGCAGCGCCTGTCATCGCGCCACCGTCCGCTGCCGCGTCGGCGGGCCCGTCCGCGTCATCGCCGCCGGAGGACGGCCACGGCAGCGCGGCGCCGTACGGGTTCGCGGGGTCCGTCGCCGCGAGCGCGATGGCCGCCGGCGCGGGTGCCGGGAGGCTCGGATCCCGCGAGAACGAGCGCAGGCGGTCGACCGTGCCGCCCGTCGAGAACTGGGCCGCCCCGAGCGTCTCGATGAAGTAGCCGCGCCTCGCCCGCCCGGACTCCTCGAAGCCGCTCAGCACCTTGTACGCCAGCGCGAAGCCGCCAGGAACCCGCTCGGTCGCGACCGAGCCACGTGTCACGACGCCGTAGCGCTCGAGGAGGGTCTCCGCGGTCGCCGCCGCGCGAACGGTCGCGTCCGTCTCCGCGAGGGGCACGATCGACCAGCGCCCGCCCGCCGTGGGCGGACCACCGCGGCTCGGCATGCTCGGCCGGGCATATGCCCGCCCGCGGTACATGCGAGAGCGCGGCTGCCGGCTGGGCGTGCTGTGCGTGGTCTTGCCGCCGCCGATGAGGGCGCGGAGGGGCGAGAAGGTGTCGTTGGTGACGAGCCCCGCCCAGACCAGGTCCCAGAGGGCGGTGACCAGGGCGGTGTCGTCCGTCGAGCCCACCGCGTCGGAGAGCTGGCGGAAGAAGTACGCGCCGCCGCTGCCGAGGGTCGTCAGCACCTCGCGCTCGAGCTCGTTCGTCTCATGGTCTGCGGGCTCGGGCAGCGTGAGAGGCACGGTGTCCGCGAGGTGCAGGCTGATCCAGCCGTCGTTGCCGGGCAGGGAACCGGCGCCCGTCCACAGCACCTCGCCCGTCGAGGTGAGCTCGTCGAGCATGCTCGGCAGGTAGTCCCGCACGCGGGCCCGGAGCACGAGCGACTCCCAGCCGGACGCCGGGATGGGAACGCCCGCCAGCTGGTCGATGACCGTGAGCACGCCGTCCACCCCGCGCAGAGTGCCGCCGACGTGCTGCCAGGACGGGAGGAAGCGGCCGAACGTCGCCGTGTCGACCGGCTCGACCTCGTGCCGGAGTGCGGCAAGGGAGCGGCTGCGCAGTCGACGCAGAACCTCGGCGTCGCACCACTCGCTGCCCGTCGCCCCGGGCCGGAACTCGCCCTCGCTCACCCTGCGCTCGCCCGAGAGCCGGCGCAGCGTGTCGAGCACGACGGCCGTTCCGAGGCCGAATCGCTCAGCGGCCGCGGCCACCGTGAACGGGGCGTGGGTGCGGGCGAACCGCGCGATGAGGTCGCCGAGCGGATCCTTGACGGGTTCGATGAACGCGAGCGGCGTGCCGATCGGCAGAGGCACGCCGAGCGCGTCGCGCAGCCGGCCGGCGTCCTCGATCGCGCTCCACCAGTCCCGGCCCGCGAAGCTCACCCGCAGCGCACGCCGCGATCCCGCCAGGTCCTCGAGCCAGGTCTCATGAGGCGAGTCCGGGACGACCCTGGCACCCACCTCGTCCGTCGTGAGCGGTCCGAGCATGCGGAGCAGGTCGGCGACGCCCTCGAGGTCCTTCGCCTTCCGGTCCGGAGCGAGCCTCTGCAGCTCGAGCTCGGTGCGCTCGAGCACGGCCGCGTCGAGCAGCTCGCGCAGCTCGGCGCGGCCGAGCAGCTCGGACAGCAGGGAGGTGTCGAGCGACAGCGCGGCGGCTCGCCGCTCGGCGAGCGGGCTGTCGCCCTCGTACATGAACGCGCCGACGTAGCTGAACAGCAGGCTGCGGGCGAACGGCGACGCGATGGTGGTCGTCGTCTCGACGATGCGGATCCTGCGGGACTCCAGCTGCCGGATCAGCTCGGTGAGCGCGGGGAGGTCGTAGACGTCCTGCAGCACCTCGCGGATGGTCTCCAGCACGATCGGGAACGTCGGATACTTCCGGGCGACGTCGAGCAGCTGGGCCGCGCGCTGGCGCTGCTGCCACAGCGGGGAGCGCTTGCCCGGGTTGTAGCGCGGCAGCAGGAGCGCTCGTGCCGCGCACTCGCGGAAGCGCGAGGCGAACAGCGCGGAGCCGCCCACCTCCTCCGTGACGATGCCCGCGATCTCCTCCGGATCGAAGACGAACAGGTCGGCGCTCGGCGCTTCGCCCTCCGTGTCGGGGATGCGCACGACGATCCCGTCGTCGCTGGCCATCGTCGCGCCGTCGATGCCGTACCGCTCGGTGACCCGGGCGCCGACGGCGAGGGCCCAGGGCGCGTGCACCTGCATGCCGAACGGGGAATGCAGCACGACGCGCCAGTCGCCGAGCTCGTCGCGGAAGCGCTCGACCACGAGGGTTCGGTCGGTGGGGAGGTGGTTCGTCGCCTTCTTCTGGTCGTCGAGGAACGCGATCAGGTTGTTGGTTGCACGGTCGTCGAGGCCGACCGTCGCCGCTCGCTGGCGCGCCGCATCGGGCGACGCACTCGACAGCTCGCGCACGAACGCGCCGATCGCGCGCCCGAGCTCGACGGGCCGCCCGAGGCCGTCGCCCTTCCAGAACGGGAGCTTGCCCGGCTCGCCGAAGGCGGGCGTCACGAGCACGCGGTCGTGCGTGATCTCCTGGATGCGCCAGCTCGTCGAGCCGAGCGCGAAGACGTCGCCCACCCGGGACTCGTAGACCATCTCCTCGTCGAGCTCGCCGACGCGGTTGCCCGCGCCGCCGGGCTTGCCCGGGTCGCCGCCCACCATGAAGACGCCGAACAGGCCGCGATCGGGGATGGTGCCGCCGGAGGTGACCGCGAGCCGCTGCGCGCCGGGGCGGCCGGTAATGGTGTTGGCGTCGCGGTCCCACACGATGCGGGGGCGCAGCTCCGCGAACTCGTCGCTGGGATACCGTCCCGCGAGCAGGTCGAGCGTCGCGTCGTACGCGGAGCGGGGGAGCGTGGCGAAGGGCGCGCAGCGGCGCACGGTGTCGAACCACTCGTCGACGTCGAGCGTGTCGAGGGCGACGGCGGCCACGGTCTGCTGGGCGAGCACGTCGAGGGGGTTCGCGGGCACGCGCATCGACTCGATGCTGCCCGCCGCCATGCGCTCGGCCGTGACCGCGGAGTGGATGAGGTCCGCCCGGTGCTTGGGGAAGATGACGCCGCGGGACACCTCGCCGACCTGGTGGCCGGCGCGCCCGACGCGCTGCAGCCCGCTCGCGACCGACGGCGGTGCCTCGACCTGCACGACGAGGTCGACGTCGCCCATGTCGATGCCCAGCTCGAGGCTCGAGGTGGCGACGACGCACCGCAGCCGTCCCGACTTGAGGTCGTCCTCGATGATCGCCCGCTGCTCCTTGGACACGGATCCGTGGTGCGACCGCGCGAGCACGGGGTCGGCGCCGGCCGTCTGCCCCGCCTGCGCCATGAGCGCTGCCGGGGTACGTCCCCCTCCGGAGCCCTGAGCCGGCCGGAGGGCGGTGTCCGGCGTCGACGCCGCCGTCGCGCTGACGCCGACGACGGCCGCCTCGACCAGCTCGACCTCGGCGCCCGCCGACGCGTCGGACGCGACGGGGTTCTCCATCCGCTCGACGTAGATTTCGTTGAGCCGCGCCGTGAGGCGCTCGCTCAGCCGCCGGGAGTTCGCGAACACGATCGACGACCGGTGCTCGAGCACGAGGTCGACGATGCGCTCCTCGACGTGCGGCCAGATGGACCCCTGCCGCTCCGCTCCCGCGGCGGACCCCTCGGCCGGCCCCGTCGTGCCGAGGTCCGTCATGTCGTCGACGGGCACCACGACGCGGAGGTCGAACCGCTTGGTCGACTTCGGCGCGACGATGGTCACCGGGGCGCGGCCACCCAGGAAGCGTGCGACCTCCTCGTGCGGGCGCACCGTCGCGGACAGGCCGATGCGCTGGGCCGGTTTCGGCAGCAGCGCGTCGAGGCGCTCGAGCGAGAGCGCGAGGTGCGAGCCGCGCTTCGTGTTCGCGACCGCATGCACCTCGTCGATGATGATCGTCTCGACGCCGGCGAGGGTCTCCCGCGCCGCCGACGTCAGCATCAGGAACAACGACTCCGGTGTCGTGATGAGGATGTCCGGCGGCGACTTCTGCAACGTGCGACGGTCCGCGGCGGGCGTGTCACCCGATCGGACGCCGACCGTGACGGTGGGCGGCTGGCCGCCCATGCGCTTGGCCGTCTGCGTTATGCCGACGAGCGGGGAGCGCAGGTTGCGCTCGACGTCCACGGCGAGGGCCTTGAGCGGCGAGATGTACAGCACGCGCGTGCGGTGCGCCGGATCCTCGGGCACCGCGGAGGACGCGAGCCGGTCGAGCGACCAGAGGAACGCGGAGAGGGTCTTGCCGGAACCGGTCGGCGCCACGACGAGTGCGTGCGCGTTCTTCGAGATGGCCTGCCACGCACCGATCTGCGCCTCCGTGGGCGCAGGGAACGCCCCCCTGAACCACTCCCGGGTCGCGGGGGAGAACCGTTCGAGCACGTCGGCCATCACCACCCATTCTTCCCCGCACCACCGACATTTCTCCTGGATGCGCTGCCCGGGCGGCCCGCGCGGCGTCACGCGGCGGGTGTGTGCTCCCGGATGAACGCGGCGATGTCACGCAGCTCGGGCTGCGAGATGCCGTGCGCAACGTCCTCGTAGATGCGCTCGGTGAGGGTCGCGTGCCGGGGCAGCCACTCCTGGGCGCGGTCGACGTCGTCGTCGAGGATGACCCGGTCCGCGGTGCCCCGGCCCCAGAACACCGGCGGGCGCAGTCGCGCCAGCTCGGCATCGACCGACGGATCCTCGCCCGGGTCCACGACGAACCCGGACAGCTGCACGGCGTAGGCGAAGCGCTGCGGCGCCTGGCGCAGCAGCTGCATCGCGAGCGCACCGCCCTGGGAGAACCCCAGCAGACCGATCGACGGCGGCGCCGGAAGCACGTCGAGCCAGGTCAGCACGGCGTGCGCTGCCGCGTCGGCGAGGGCGGGGAGGAGGTCCGTCCGGTCGCCCGGATCGGGGAACCAGGCGTACCCCGAGCCCTGCCGCAGCGGCCCGCGCACCGACGCGATCACCGGGTGGAGCGGCAGGAGCGGCGACAGGCTGAACAGGTCCCCCTCGTGCGAGCCGAACCCGTGCAGCAGCACGAGCAGGGGCCGCGTGTGCAGGTCGCGGAGCGGCGCCGACCAGAGCACTGCCGAGGGATCCAGCAGCAGGGGGGCCACGTCATCGTCCGGCATCGCTGTCCCTCCTGGGCTGATCCGTGGTCGTCACGCGTCCGGTGGTCGTCACCGCCCATCCTTCCACCGGGATCCGGAAGTCGCCCTCCCGCGCGCACGTCGGTGTCGGCGCGGATCGTCGTATAAGAATGGGGCATGGCCGTTCGCACCCCCGATCCCGATCCCGACTGGACACCGGATCCGGATGCGCCCCCGCCCGCGTCGATGAACCCGGGCTGGCTGACCGACATCGAACTGCTCGAGGTGCGCAGGCGCCTTCCGCTGCTCTACGTCGAGGCCGTGCCCGTGCGGGTCGATGGGCTCGGGCAGGTGACCGAGGTGGGCATCCTGCTGCGCGCGACGGCCACCGGCCAGATGACGCGCACGCTGGTGTCGGGTCGCGTGCTGTACAGCGAGACGCTGCGGGACGCGCTCTTCCGGCACCTCGAGAAGGATCTCGGGCCGATGGCCTTCCCGCTGCTGCCCGCGAACCCCACCCCGTTCCACGTCGCGGAGTACTTCCCGGTCCCCGGCATCGGGAAGTACCACGACGACCGGCAGCACGCTGTCTCCCTCGCCTACGTCGTGCCGGTGACCGGCACGTGCGATCCGCGGCAGGATGCGCTCGAGCTCACCTGGATGACGCCGGCCGAGGCCGCGTCGCCCGCCGTGTCCGACGACATGGAGGGCGGGCGCGGCGCGCTGCTGCGGGCGGCGCTCGCCTCGGTGGGCGTGCTGCCGTAGGTTCGCGCACCCCCCTCCCGCGCCGCGGTCGACGGACAGGCCTACGGTGGGCAGGGAGGGCGCGGGAACCGTTCCGCGCCGGACCACCGACGTGAGGAGTGCAGCATGAGCGACACCGGCCTGACCCCGAGTTTCGACGAGAGTCCGGCGACGGACGGGGCATCCGTCGACGGCATGTTCGCGGACACGACCCCGGCGGACGGCGTGCCGGGACCCGGCGACCTGCCGGAGAGCAGCGACGACCTGCTCGACTACGACGCCTCGACCGACGAGCAGCTGTCCGGCGACGACGACCGGGTGGACATCACGGAGCCCACGAGCCCCGATCTGGAGGCCGGAGACGACCTCGACACCGGCGCGGCCGGCCCCTTCCGCGACGAGTAGCGCCCGCGTTTCCGCGCGGCGCGCCCAGTGAAGTACGACGACAGGAGACAGCATGAGCACCGAACTGCCCTCGAGCACGAGCGAGGACGCGACCCCCGAGACGCTGTACTCGGCGCCTGAAGAGGTGGACGAGGAGACGGACACCGAGTCGCTCCGCAGCGCGCTCGACAAGAACGACGCGCTGGGCGGCGACGATGAGGACCTCGCGCTCACCGATGACGACGCCCTGTCGGACAACGGCGCCGTGACCACCGGCGACAGCGCGTCCGGCACGCTCGACACCGGCGCCGTCATCCGCGAGGAGTAGCGGCGGACGCCCGCCGCTACGCTCGACGGATGCGCAACGGAACCACGGGACTGCTCGGCGGCATCCTCATCCTCCTGCTCGTCGCGGTCGCGGCGTGGTGGATCCTGAACCTGCTGTTCGGCTTCGTCTTCCTGCTCGTGAAGCTGATCCTGCTGGTCGTGATCGTCGTCGTGGCCGCGCTCTTCCTGCGCGGCCTGCTCTTCGGCGCTCGGGACGACGGATGACCGGGCGGGATCGCGTCCGCCACCGCGCGGTGGTCAGCGGCGTCGTGCAGGGCGTCGGCTTCCGCGCGAGCACGCGTGAGCAGGCGCGCACGCTCGGCGTCTCGGGCCTCGCCCGCAACCTGCCCGACGGGACGGTCGAGGTGGAGGCCGAGGGGTACCGGCAGGACGTCGATGCCCTGCTCGCCTGGCTGCGGCAGGGACCGCCGTGGTCCCGCGTCGACGGCGTCGAGGTGAGCGACCTCCCGGTCACCGGGGACGAGGAGCCCTTCGCGACCGGCTGAGCGGCACCACCCGGCCATCCGTTCCGGGAAGCGGTCAGGCAAGGACGCGCCAGCGGCTCCCGACCCGCTCGGTGAGCCGCCACGCGATGACGTCCGCGGCGGAACCGGTGCCGGTCACCGTCCGTTCGGCCACCGCGGCCGCCGCCGCCGGGTCGTCGGCCGTGAACCGCACGGTGACGCGTGCCTCGCCCCGCACGACGTCGACCCCCGAGGACTCGACGACCGCCAGGGCGCCCGCGCACTGCGCGGCCCTCGGCACGACATCCTCCGCCGGAACTCCGGGCCGGAGCGCGCCGACGGTCAGGATCACGCGGTAGGACGGCACCCCTCGAGGGTATCGAGCCGCTCGGGACACGCCGGTCAGACCGCGACGGGCCTCGCCCGGGGGCGCGGCCGCGTCGACCGGTACCAGGCCGCGCCGAGCGCGACCGCGAGGGCCAGCTCGATCGCGTCGCCGCCGTAGTACATGAGCTGGGAACCGGCGGCGGCGTCCGCGGCGCTCACTCCGGCAGGCGCATGCGCGTACAGGTACTTCGCGAGCACGGCGTGGGCCGCTATGGCCGCGATCAGGACCGCGCCGCGCGTCGCGTACGAGGGGCGATGCGGCGCGGGGTCGGGCCCCGCGATCGAGAACGTGAAGAGGTAGCCCGCCGCGAACACGTGCAGGTGCACGGCGACCAGGAGCACCGGGCTCGCGTGCATCGCGCCGTACGCGGGCGAGGCGTACAACAGCCACAGCCCCCCGACGTCGAGCAGGGCGGCCGGAACCGGATGCGTCAGCAGGCGCACCGGACCGCTCCGCAGCACTGCGCTGAGTCGCCGGGCGGGCACGACCGACAGGGACCGCAGGGCGAGCGTGCCCGGTGCGGCGAGCACGAGCAGCAGCGGCGCGAGCATCCCTACCAGCAGGTGGGCCGCCATGTGGCCGACGAACCCGGCGCCCGCGTCGGAGAGGACGAGCTGCCCCGCCACGGCGACGACGAGCACGCCGGCCAGACAGGCCCCCGTGCGTCGGAGCGGCCAGCGACCGCGGTGCCGGTTCGAGCGCACCGCGGCGAGGTAGACGGCGGCGACGAGGGCCGCCACGGCCCACATCGCGGGGATCAGGGCGACCGGCCCGGCTGCCGCGTGATCATGCACCGGCAGCACCGGGTATGGCGGGTCTACTCCGTCGCACCCTGGGCGGACTCCGCACCCTCGGCGGGCTCGGCGCCCTCCTCATCCTCCTCCGGCTCGAAGTGCGATGACTCTGTGTGCCCCACGGACACGCCGTCGTCGGACTTGGGGATCGTGTTGTCCGATCCGACGGTCTCTTCGGGTTCACGCTCATCGGCCATGGTGGTCCTCCTCGGTTGCCCTTCCAGCCTACGGTCGCCGCCCCGCGCATGCCCCGGTGGTCCGGTCCGGCGTCACGGCCGGCCGAGAGCCGGGCGAGAACGAGAACGGGGCCGGTCCTCGAAAGGACCGGCCCCGTTCCACGGGATCAGAGGGATCAGCGGCCGGAGCCGCGTCCGCCACGTCCACGGCCGCCGCCGCCCTGCGACATCGCGACGAGGCCGCCGCCGTTCGACGACTTCGCGGGGGCCGCCGCGGGGCGACCCGAGCGGTCGCGACGGGGGCGACCCGCGCCGACGTCGGCGCCGCCCCGGGGCGCGATGCCCTCGGAGGACGTGCTGTAGGTGCGGGCGCCGCCGCGCGAGCCAGCGCCCGCCGGGGCGCCGTCGCGACGCGCACGCTTGCGCTGAGCGTTGGCGCCCTGCGACTGTCCGCCGTTGCGGCCTGAGCCGCCGGCGGGGCGGTTGCCCGCGGCGGACGTGACGCGGGGAGCGGGCTTGACGTAGGCGGCGACGTCACCGACGAGCGCCTTCACGGGCGCGGAGTCCGGGGTGACGGACTGGGGCGTCACCGAGATCTGCGCCTTGCGCATCATGGCGGCGACGTCCCTGCGCTGGGCGGGGATGACGATCGTGACGACGTCACCCTCGCTGCCGGCGCGGGCGGTGCGGCCGGAGCGGTGCAGGTAGGCCTTGTGCTCGGTCGGCGGGTCGACGTGGATGACGAGCTCGACGTTGTCGACGTGAACGCCGCGGGCGGCGACGTCGGTGGCGACGAGCACCTTCGCCTCGCCGGCACTGAAGGCGGCGAGGTTGCGGTCGCGAGCGACCTGGGAGAGATTGCCGTGCAGGTCGACGGCGGGGATGCCCGCGTCGGTGAGCTGCTTCGCGAGCTTCTTGGCGTGGTGCTTGGTGCGCATGAAGAGGATGCGGCGACCGGTGCCGGAGGCGAGGGTCTGCACGAGGTCGCGCTTGGCGTCGAGGCCGTCGACCTCGAACACGTGGTGCGTCATGGCGGCGACGGGCGAGTTCGCCTCGTCGACAGAGTGCAGCACCTCGTTGCGCAGGAAGCGCTTCACGAGCTTGTCGACGCCGTTGTCGAGCGTCGCGGAGAACAGCAGGCGCTGCCCGCCCTGCGGCGTCTTGTCGAGGATGCGGGTGACGACGGGCAGGAAGCCCAGGTCGGCCATGTGGTCGGCCTCGTCGAGCACGGTGATCTCGACGGCGTCGAGGCTCACGAAGCCCTGCTTCATGAGGTCCTCGAGGCGGCCGGGGCAGGCCACGACGATGTCGACGCCGGCCTTGAGAGCCGCGACCTGACGCTGCTGGGAGACGCCGCCGAAGATGGTCGTCGTCTTCAGTCCGTACGCATCCGCGAGGGGCTGCATGGCGGTCGAGATCTGCGTCGCGAGCTCGCGGGTCGGGGCGAGCACGAGGCCGAGGGGGCGACCGGGACGGCGCTTGCCGCCGGCGAGCGCGCCGCCGAGGCGGGCGACCATGGGGATCGAGAACGCGAGGGTCTTGCCCGAGCCGGTCTTGCCGCGGCCGAGCACGTCCCTGCCGGACAGCGTGTCGGGCAGGGTGTCGACCTGGATCGGGAACGGCGAGTCGATGCCGGTCGCGGTGAGGGCGGAGACGAGGGGAGCGGGCACGCCGAGCGCGCCGAAGCTGGTTTCAGTCATGGAGGTAGCGATTGCCTTTCAGGCAGCTGTCCCGACGCGTGGCATGCGGCCGACGCGAGACCGGGAGGATGGCGAAGGTGCCGATGGGCACATCCGTTCGCCGTGAAAAAACTCAAGAATCGAGCCGGCCCGTGCCGACGCGAGGGAACTTGGCGTTCTACGACGCTGGGAGCGTGATTTCCGCTCACCGGAATCCATCCTAGCGGACGATGTCAACAGAACGCCGCGACGGTGACGGGTGGGCTGGGCGTGACCGGCGCGATCAGCCGCCGTAGCCGCCCGCCGCGGGCATCCGCTCGCCGACGGGCACGGCGAACGGCAGCACGTTGCCGGGCGGGGCGAGCGGGCAGGCCCAGGCCGGGTCGTAGGCGCACGAGGGGTTGTAGGCGAAGTTGAGGTCGAGCACGATCACCGGTCCGCCGCCGAGGCCGCCGGTGCGCTCGCCGAGGTCGCCGCCCTTCACGGTGTCGAGCAGGTAGCGTCCGCCGCCGTAGGTGCCGCCGGCGCTCCGCGAGAGGGCGTCCTTCACGGGTAGGAAGATGCCGCCGCCGTACGACGCGAGCCGCCACACGTCCAGCTGCCCGCCGTCCGCCTCGCCGACGGCGGGCAGGTGCACGGACCCGAGCCGCTCGAACGGCACCACCCCGTCCGTGCCGGTCTCGACCTCGAGCCGCTCCGCTGAGCGGTCGGCGTGCACCTCGAGCTCGAAGCGCCAGGCCGGGTCGTACGGCCCGACGGGCAGACCGGGGAAGCCGGCCCGGTCCTCCGGCAGCAGGGGAGTCGCCGGATGCGTCGCGAACAGCTCGTTCCGCGTCCGCACCCACACCTCGTGGGCCGCGGCGGGATCGGCGTCCGCGATGCGCCGCACCTCGGCGTACAGCGCGAACACCCGCCGCCGCCAGTCCGCGGTCTGAAGTGCCGTGCGCGCGTCTGCCATGCCATCCACCCTAGGTCGGGGCGCCACCCCAGCACTGGGGGCGTCGCGCAGCCGTGGCCGCTGGCTAGCCTGTGCGAGGCCGCCACGAGGCGCCCCGAACGCGAGGATGACGGTGACCGAGGATACGAGCACGCCCCCGGATGCGGGAAGCGACGCGGGGTTCCGCCGTCACGGCAAGCGGAACCGCTTGGCACTGATCGCGCTCGTCGCCTACGCCGTCCTGATGTCGGTGAAGTTGGCCGTGCAGGCGCAGCAACAGGAGGACGGATGGGCCGTCGTGACGATCGCCGCCGTGGTGCTGCTCATCTGCGGAGCGATAATCGTCGTGATCGTTCCCGGGATGAGCGCGTGGAACCGCCGGCGCACCGAGGAGCTCGCGAGGACCGCTCCCGTCGCCGTCACCATGGCGCCCCTCGGCACCCTTTGGGCTGACCTCAGGCAGGCATTCGATCATCCCGGCGAGGAGCAGGGGCCGCGCGCTGCGCTGCGCACGGCCTGGGTGTTCACGCTGACCGCGGACCCGGACAGGCTCACGCTGTGGAAGGGCGGGGCGGCGGCACCAGACCCGATCGTGCGGATCGACTGGCGCGACATCGTGCGCATAGACGCTGCCGACATCGCCGACCGAGCGAGACGGCAGCGAGGGATCATCGTCACCGTCGGAACACCTTCCGCACCCACGGAACTCACCATGGCCCTGTGCAGCGACGGGCCGTTCTTCCGTTTTGTGGGCGACCGTGCCCGCATCCTGTCGACGGTGCGTGCTCTCGAGGACCAGCGCGTGCGGGCGATCGAAGCATTCCGGCTCGCCGGGGACGGGAACTCTTAGCGCTACCGCTCGCCCGCGTCCTCCGCACCGGGGCGCGGGGGCTCGCCGACGTCCGACGCCCAGGACGGGGCCATGCGCTTCATCTGGGCGCCGCGCCACTGCCAGAACGACCACAGGGTCGGCCAGAGCGCGGCCGTGTACGGGCCGGCCTCGAAGATCAGCTGGTCGCGATACAGGGTCTTCCCCGTACCCTTCGGGTCGGCCGAGATCGCCATCCGGTGGTCCCAGCGGGTCACGAGGGAGAGGGCCCCGCTGCGCCCATGCCCCGCGTCGCGCAGGATGCGGACGCCGGGCACCCGCGTTTCGGGGAAGCTGATGTCGAGCACCTGCTCGCCGACGGGCACGGCGCCCGCCGCCCGCGCCCGGAGCGGGTGCTCGCCCGGGCTCCACACGGTCGGGAAGTCCTCGGGCTCGAGCGAGTCGAAGCGGAGGAGGGGACCGGACACCTCCCGCAGAACGGCGGGGGACTGGATGGCGCGCCACGCGGCATACGGGTCGCAGTCGAGGATGAACTTCAGCAGTACGCGCATCCCCTCAGTCTGTCTCGACCGCGCCCGCGCTGTCCCGCGCGGCGGCCACCTCCCAGGGAGCGCCCCGTTCTGCGCTACAACTGGACGCATGGCGATTCGCTATTGGCTGGGGGTGGTGCACCGCGACCACGTGCGGCGCGCGGTGTCGCTGGGGGTCGCCCAGCTGAATCACGGCTCGCGCGATTCGCTCCGGCGCATGGGCGAGGCCGACGGGTTCGTCTACTACTCGCCGCGCGAGTACTACCCCGACGGGCCGTTGCTGCGGGAGCTCACGGCGATCGGCCGCATCGCCGACGCCGACGTGTACCAGGCGCAGGACGGCGAGTCGCGCTGGCGGCCGTGGCGCCGCCGCGTCGACTACGACCTCACCGCGACGGAGGCGCCCATTCGCCCCCTCGTGCCGGTGCTCGACCTGTCCCGCGACGATCCGGACTGGGGGTACCGGCTGCGCAAGGGCCTGGTGGAGCTGTCCCGGCATGACTTCGAGACCATCGTGGCGCAGATGCGGGCGACACCGCCCGCGCCGTCACGCCGCGTCATCTCACACGGCGACGCGCCGGCACCCGAACTACCATCGTCGGGTGACCGCGCCTGATCCGACCACCGAGCCCGCCGCTCGACCCGCAGCTGCCGCCGCGCCGCCGCACCCGCACGCGCAGTCCGGCTTCCAGGTGCGGCTCGAGTGGGGAATCGACGGTGCCATCCTGCTCGAGGACGCGCACGTGGTCGTCGTCGTCGACGTGCTCTCCTTCTCGACGACCGTCGAGCTCGCGGTCACCGCGGGCGTCGACGTGCTGCCCTGGGGAGCGGGTGCAGGCGCGGACGACCTCGCCCGCCGTGAGGGCGCGGCGCTCGCCGCACCCCGCGGGACGGCGGACGGGCGCCTGTCGCTCGCGCCGAGCAGCGTGACCGCCGCGGCCGTGTCTGCCCTCGGCGACCGGGCGCGGCTCGTGCTGCCGTCGCCGAACGGCGGGGCGATCGCGCGCGCGCTCGCCGAGCGCGGGCGCACGGTCGTCGCCGGCAGCCTGCGCAACGCGGCCGCCGTCGCGGATGCCGTGCTTGCGGAGCAGGAGCGCCTCGGCCACCGTGCCACGGTGGCGGTGATCCCGGCTGGTGAGCGGCACCCGTCCGGCGCGCTTCGCCCGGCCGTCGAGGACCTGCTGGGCGCGGGCGCCATCGTGGACGCCCTGACCGCGGTGGGCATCGACCACTGTTCACCCGAGGCCGCGACCGCGTCGAGCGCCTACCACGCGCTCCGGCGGGGGATCGGGCACCTCGTGTCGGCCTCGGCTTCGGCCGAGGAGCTCCGCGCACGGGACTTCGCGGCGGACGTCGACCTCGCCCGCGCGGTCAACGCGTCCCGCACCGTGCCGGTGCTCCGGGAATTCGCCTTCCGGCCGTAGCGTTCACCCCTACGACCGTCCACGGCGGGCGGTGCCTCAGCGAAGGAGAGCGATGAAAGCGGTATTCGGCGACACGGTTCTGGCGGAGGCCCCTCAGGAGGACCTCATCCGCATCGAGGGCAATTGGTACTTCCCGCCGGAGAGCGTGAACTCCGAGCTGCTGGAGAAGAGCGACACGCCGTACCGCTGCCCGTGGAAGGGCGACTGCCAGTACTTCAGCCTCCACGACGGGAACGCCCTCCTGCAGGATCGCGCCTGGTCGTACCCGAACCCGATCCCCTCGTCCTTCGAGCGGGTCGGGGCGGACTACAGCAACTACGTCGCCTTCTGGAAAGAGGCGCAGGTCGTCGAGTAGCCCGCGCGCGCGTCGAGGCGGTGCGCACCCCTCGACGCGTCGTCTCACCGCGCGGCTGACGCCGCGGTGCGCCTCGCGGCGGAGGAGATGTCCCGTTTCCGCCACTCGATGAGGTGCGCCGCGGCGAACCGCCGCGAGCACCGGCCGCAGGACATCGGGCGCGCCGGCCTGCGGTAGCGGAAGTGGCGATGCCCCGCGGGGCAGGTGCCCACCCACGGCGCGAGCTCGTCGGCGATGGCCCCGGCGTGCAGCCGCTTGCCCTCGTAGCCGATGGCGGCCGCGACGGCGCGCCAGCGCGGCCCGTGGCCGGCGGCATTGCCCGCCATGGCGTGCGCGACCTCGTGCAGCAGCACCTGGTGGATCTCGTCGTCCCCGTACCGCGACGCGAGGTAGCGGGACACGGTGATGCGCCGGCGCGTGTAGTTGCAGAGCCCCGCCCGTGTCTTCGCGTTGTCGAACGCGAACGTCCACTCGTCCGTGTCCAGATGCAGGGCGATGAGCGCATTCGCCCACGTCCGCACGCGTTCCAGGTCAGCCACCCGACGAGGATAACCTCGGGCACCACAACCCCCGATGCGTGCCGGGAGCGCTGTGGAGGGGCGGCTCGTCGGCTACAGCGGTTGCGGGGCTGTGCCGCCGGCGAGCAGGTCGCGGGTCACCGCGATGGCGACGGCGGTCAGGTCGTACGGGTCGGCCGGGATGGTGTTGCGCTCCCGGATCGCGTTCGCGTCCTCGAAGTCGACGAGCGCCCGTCGGTAGTCGCCGCGGTCGAAGTAGGCACGGCCGCGGGCCTGCAGGGCGAGCGCCTCGAGCGCCGTCCAGTCGTGGGCGTGCGCCTCGTTCACGCAGCCGCTCAGTTCCCTGAGCGCGACCTCGTACTTCTCCTGGTGGTGCTGCACCTGGGCGCGACGGATGCGCGCGGCGAGCAGGGTCTCGCGGTCACCGGTGAACCGCGCGAGCCGCACGGCTTCGTTGGCCATCGTCCACGCGTCGTCGATGCGGCCGACCACCCGCAGCAGCGTGACCTTCTCGGTGATGGCGGCGAGGCTGCGCTGGTTGTCCAGATCGTCCAGACGGTCGCCCGCGGCCCGGAGGTCCACCTTCTCCCGAAGGGTCTCGCGGTCGATTCCGAGGATGATCGTGCCTGTCACCCTTGTAACCTAGCCGCCCGTAAGGGGTACGAGGTCGACCTGGATCAGCCTGTCGTCACCTTCGCGGGGTGATCCGCGCCCGTCCGTGTTGTTCGTGAGCATCCAGAGGCTGCCGTCCGGACCGGCCGCGACGTCACGGATGCGGCCGTAGTCGTCGCGGAAGTACTCGACGACGTCACCCACCCCGCCCTCCGCGGCCGGCTGGACGACCCACAGCCGTTCGCCGCCGAGCCCCGCGAGGAACAGCGTGCCGCGCACGGACGCGAGCCCGCTCGGGCTCGCGTCCCGCGTCGCCCACTGCATGACGGGATCGACGAACTCCGCGCGGTCGCCCGTGCCCTCGACGACCGGCCAGCCGTAGTTCGCGCCCGGCTCGATCACGTTCAACTCGTCCCAGGTGTTCTGACCGAACTCGGCCGCCCACATGCGTCCGGACCCGTCCCACGCGATGCCCTGCGGGTTGCGGTGCCCGAGCGAGTAGACGGGCGATCCGGCCGTCGGGTTGTCGGCGGGCACCGTGCCGTCGGGCTCGATGCGGAGGATCTTGCCGCCGAGCGAGCCGGCGTCCTGGGCGCTGGCGGCCCGTCCGGCGTCGCCGACGGTGACGTACAGCCTGCCGTCGGGACCGAAGGCGATGCGGCCCCCGTTGTGATTGCCGGCCCGGGGAAGCTGCGACAGCACCTCCTCTCGCGCGCCCAGCTCGAGGGAGCCCGGGGAGCCCTCGAGCCGGATGCGCACGACGCGGTTGTCCGACGCCGAGGTGAGGTAGACGTAGAGCCAGTCGGCGTCCGCCGCGGATGCGTCCTCCGGCGCGGCGGCGAGGCCGAGCAGCCCGCCCTCGCCGCCGGCTGCGACACCCTCGACGACGCCGACGTCGAGCAGGGTCCCGTCCGGCGTGAGCTCACGGATGCGGGCGGTGTCCCGCTCGCTGATCAGGGCCGAACCGGACGGGAGCCGGGCGATGGACCATGGTGCATTGAGCCCGGTCGCGACGTCCCGCGGCGTGCCGGCGGGCTGCACCGGTCCGGGCGCGGGGGATGGCGCGGCGGACGGTGGTCGCGTCGGGGACGGCGCGGGGGTGCCGAGCCGGATTCCCTCCGTGCCCTCCGGGGCCGGGGCGGCGCAACCGGCGAGGCCGAGCGCACCGGTGAGCGCGAGCGCGGCCGCGAGCGGCAGGGTCGACGGGTGGATGGAGCGGGCCACGGGTCCTCCTCGGCAGGGGTGCGTGCGGGGCGCACGTCCATTCTTCGCCGGGTGCCGCCGTGCGACCAGCCCCGCGGCCGGGCCTCGATGGGCCGGCTACCAGGTCGAGGGCTTCCTGCCCGTCTGGAAGACGCTCCGCGCGGGTGGCGGCGACGGCACAGCCGTCGCGTCGGTCACCACGGGCGCGCCGGCGATGAAGTCGCGCAGCTCCGGCCCGTCCACGAGCTTGGCCGGCGCGGGATCGCCCGCCAGCAGGCGGGGGAGCGCACCGGTCGGCAGCTCGGACGAGGACGCGGCGAGCACGATGTTGCCGAACCGTCTGCCCTTCAGCATGGACGTGTCCGCCATGGCCGCGACGTGCGGCAGCAGCGACGCGACGGTGGACGCCTGCCGGCGGGCGAACGCGAGCCCCGCGCCGTCGGCCACGTTGACGGCCAGGACCCCCCGGGGCGAGAGCAGGCGCACGGCCTCGGAGTAGAACTCGACGCTCGTGACGTGGGCGGGCGTCCGCGCGCCGCCGAAGATGTCGACGACCAGGATGTCGACGGTGCCGCGGAGCCCCTCCGGGAGCTTGCCGAGCACCTCGCGGGCGTCGCCGTAGCGCAGCCGGATCTGTGCGCCGCGCGGGAACGGCACGTGCTCGCGCACGAAGTCGACGAGGCCGCGGTCGAGCTCGACGACCTGCTGGCGGGAGTCCGGGCGCGTTGCGGCGACGTAGCGGGGCAGCGTGAGCGCCCCCGCGCCCAGGTGGACGGCGGTGACCGGCTCGCCCTCCGGCGCCACGAGGTCGATGAGGTGCCCGATGCGACGCACGTACTCGAAGGCCAGGTGGCTCGGGTCCTCCGTGTCGACATGGGACTGGGGCGTTCCGTCGACGATGAGCGTGACCGATCCGGGGTCGTGGCGATCGGCCTCGAGCCGGGCAGTGCCCGCGCCCACCTGCACCTCGGGTGTCGAATCGCTCACGCCCCGAGTACATCACGCGTGGCCGGCTTCCGAAGAACGGTGCCTGGACCGGCACAAATCGTGTGCCGGGCCGGGCGCCCGGGCGCAGCGTGCGCGGGGTTATACCCGACTATCTGCGCGAGCGCAAGAATCGGCTTTACACCGGGAGCGTTCCGTCGTATAGTGGACCTTTGCGCTCCCTCCCCCGTGCCTTCATATTGCGGTCGGCCGTGTCGTTGCCCGGATGTGCGCATCCGAGCACCAATCTTCTTCCCGGGGGACGGCGAGTATTTCCGCACCAATCTCACACTGGCAGACGACAGTAAATATGGAGCCCCTGAGTGGGGCCCACGGAGGTTATTTCCTTGGCTGCTGCGCCCAACGCAACCACCACCACCCCCCAGAACGGCCGCAACGCATCTCGGCTGTCATTCGCAAAGATCACGGACACCCTGACGGTTCCCGATCTGCTCGCACTGCAGACCGAGAGCTTCGACTGGCTCGTCGGCTCGGACGCCTGGAAGCAGCGCGTCGCCGAGGCGACCGCGGCCGGCCGCGAGGACGTTCCGACCACGACGGGCCTCGAGGAGATCTTCGAGGAGATCTCCCCGATCGAGGACCTGAGCGAGACCATGCAGCTCTCGTTCACGAACCCGTTCCTCGAGGAGAAGAAGTACTCCATCGACGAGTGCAAGGAGAAGGGCAAGACCTACTCCGCGCCGCTCTACGTCGAGGCCGAGTTCATGAACCACCTCACGGGTGAGATCAAGACCCAGACGGTCTTCATGGGCGACTTCCCGCTCATGACCGAGAAGGGCACGTTCGTCATCAACGGCACCGAGCGCGTCGTCGTGTCGCAGCTCGTCCGCAGCCCCGGCGTGTACTTCGACCGCGCCCAGGAGAAGACGTCCGACAAGGACATCTACTCCGCCCGCATCATCCCCAGCCGCGGCGCGTGGCTCGAGTTCGAGATCGACAAGCGCGACCAGGTGGGCGTGCGCATCGACCGCAAGCGCAAGCAGTCCGTCACCGTGTTCCTGAAGGCCCTCGGCCTCACGAGCGAGGAGATCCTGCAGGAGTTCAAGGGCGTCTCGTCCATCGAGCTGACCCTCGAGAAGGACTCCATCCTCACCAAGGAGGAGGCGCTCAAGGACATCTACCGCAAGCTGCGTCCGGGCGAGCAGGTCGCCGCCGAGGCCGCTCGCGCGCTCCTCGACAACTTCTACTTCAACCCGAAGCGCTACGACCTCGCGAAGGTGGGTCGCTACAAGATCAACCGCAAGCTCGGGATCGACGCCGCGCTGTCCGAGTCCGTGCTCACGGTGCAGGACATCATCGCCACCATCAAGTACCTCGTCTCGCTGCACGCGAACGAGACCACGATGGCCGGCGTGCGCGACGGCAAGCCGGTCGAGCTCCGCCTCGACGTGGACGACATCGACCACTTCGGCAACCGCCGCATCCGCGCGGTCGGCGAGCTCATCCAGAACCAGGTGCGCACCGGCCTCTCCCGTATGGAGCGCGTCGTGCGCGAGCGCATGACCACGCAGGACATCGAGGCGATCACGCCGCAGACCCTGATCAACGTGCGCCCCGTCGTCGCCGCGATCAAGGAGTTCTTCGGAACCAGCCAGCTGTCGCAGTTCATGGACCAGAACAACCCGCTCGCGGGCCTGACCCACAAGCGCCGCCTCTCGGCGCTCGGCCCCGGTGGTCTGTCCCGTGAGCGCGCCGGCGTCGAGGTCCGCGACGTCCACCCGTCGCACTACGGCCGCATGTGCCCCATCGAGACCCCGGAAGGCCCGAACATCGGCCTGATCGGCTCGCTGGCGTCGTTCGCCCGCATCAACTCCTTCGGTTTCATCGAGACGCCGTACCGCCGCGTCACCGACGGCGTCGTGACGGACACCATCGACTACCTGACCGCGAGCGAGGAGGACGAGTTCCTCGTCGCCCAGGCGAACGCTCCGCTCACGGCCGACTTCCGCTTCGCGGAGGACCGCGTCCTCGTCCGCCCCAAGGGCGGCGAGGTGGAGCTGGTCCCCGCAGAGGAGGTCGACTACATGGACGTCTCCCCGCGCCAGATGGTGTCGGTCGCGACGTCGCTCATCCCGTTCCTCGAGCACGACGACGCGAACCGCGCCCTCATGGGTGCGAACATGCAGCGTCAGGCCGTCCCGCTGCTGCGCAGCGAGAGCCCCCTCGTCGGAACCGGCATGGAGGGCTACGCGGCCATCGACGCCGGCGACGTGCTGACCGCGGACGCGGCCGGTGTCGTCGCCGAGGTCTCCGCGGACTCCGTCACCGTGCAGCTCGACGCGGGCGGGACGCAGACCTACTACCTGCGCAAGTTCGACCGCTCCAACCAGGGCACGTCGTACAACCACCGCGTCATCGTGAACGCGGGCGACCGCGTCGAGGTCGGTGAGGTCATCGCGGACGGCCCCGCGACGGAGAACGGCGAGCTCGCGCTCGGCAAGAACCTCCTCGTGGCGTTCATGCCGTGGGAGGGTCACAACTTCGAGGACGCGATCATCCTCAGCCAGAACCTGGTGAAGGACGACGTGCTCTCCTCGATCCACATCGAGGAGTACGAGGTCGACGCCCGCGACACGAAGCTCGGCAAGGAGGAGATCACGCGTGACCTCCCGAACGTCAGCCCCGAACTGCTCGCCGACCTCGACGAGCGCGGCATCATCCGCATCGGTGCCGAGGTCCGCCCCGGCGACATCCTCGTCGGCAAGGTGACGCCGAAGGGCGAGACCGAGCTGTCGGCCGAGGAGCGCCTGCTCCGCGCGATCTTCAACGAGAAGAGCCGCGAGGTGCGCGACACGTCGCTGAAGGTGCCCCACGGCGAGCAGGGCACCATCATCGGTGTCAAGGTGTTCGACGCGCAGGACGGCGACGACGAGCTCGGCTCGGGCGTCAACCAGCGGGTCGTCGTCTTCATCGCCCAGAAGCGCAAGATCACCGAGGGCGACAAGCTCGCCGGCCGCCACGGCAACAAGGGCGTCATCTCCAAGATCCTGCCCGTCGAGGACATGCCGTTCCTCTCGGACGGCACGCCGGTCGACATCATCCTGAACCCGCTCGGCATCCCCGGCCGCATGAACTTCGGCCAGGTCCTGGAGACCCACCTCGGGTGGATCGCCAAGCAGGGCTGGCAGGTCGAGGGCGAGCCCGAGTGGGCCGCGCGCCTGCCCGAGCAGGCCCGCAGCGCCGCCCCGAACACCAAGGTCGCGACCCCGGTGTTCGACGGTGCGTTCGAGGACGAGATCGCCGGTCTTCTCGACTCGACGTCGGTGACCCGCGACGGCGACCGCCTCATCGGCTCCTCCGGCAAGACCCGCCTGTTCGACGGCCGCTCCGGCGAGCCGTTCCCGGCTCCGGTCTCCGTCGGCTACATGTACATCCTGAAGCTGCACCACCTCGTCGACGACAAGATCCACGCGCGCTCGACGGGCCCGTACTCGATGATCACCCAGCAGCCGCTCGGTGGTAAGGCGCAGTTCGGTGGCCAGCGTTTCGGCGAGATGGAGGTGTGGGCCCTCGAGGCCTACGGCGCCGCGTACGCCCTGCAGGAGCTCCTGACGATCAAGTCCGACGACATCCTCGGCCGCGTGAAGGTCTACGAGGCCATCGTCAAGGGCGAGAACATCCAGGAGCCGGGCATCCCGGAGTCCTTCAAGGTCCTGATCAAGGAGATGCAGTCGCTCTGCCTGAACGTCGAGGTGCTGTCCGCGGACGGCACGGCGGTCAGCCTGCGAGACACGGACGACGAGGTCTTCCGTGCCGCGGAGGAGCTCGGCATCAACATCTCCACCCGCTTCGAGTCGTCCTCCATCGACGACATCTAAGCCAGTTCAGAACACGACTCGAAGCTTTCCAAGGAGAGAAGGAAAATTGCTCGACGTAACAACTTTTGACGAGCTGCGCATCGGGCTCGCCACGGCCGACGACATCCGTCGGTGGTCGCACGGTGAGGTCAAGAAGCCCGAGACGATCAACTACCGCACGCTGAAGCCGGAGAAGGACGGCCTCTTCGGCGAGCAGATCTTCGGCCCGTCGCGGGACTGGGAGTGCTCCTGCGGCAAGTACAAGCGCGTGCGCTTCAAGGGCATCGTCTGCGAGCGGTGCGGTGTCGAGGTCACGAAGTCGTCCGTGCGCCGCGAGCGCATGGGCCACATCGAGCTCGCCGCCCCCGTAACGCACATCTGGTACTTCAAGGGTGTGCCGAGCCGCCTCGGCTACCTGCTCGACATGGCGCCGAAGGACCTCGAGAAGGTCATCTACTTCGCCGCGTACATGGTCATCTCGGTCGACGAGGAGGGCCGTCACGCCGACATGCCCGGCCTCGAGAACGAGCTGCGCCTCGAGATCAAGACCCTCGAGGATCAGCGCGACTCCCGCATCGCCGACCGCCTCTCGAAGCTCGAGTCCGACCTCGCCGCCCTGGAGGCGGAAGGTGCGAAGAGCGACCAGAAGCGTCGTGTGAAGGACGGCGCCGAGAAGGAGATGTCCCAGACCCGCAAGGCGTTCGACGAGGACATCACCCGCCTCGAGCGCGTGTGGGAGGACTTCCGGAACCTGAAGGTCGGCGACCTCAAGCCCGAGGACGCCGTGTTCCACGAGCTGCAGGACCGCTTCGGCATCTACTTCGACGCCTACATGGGCGCCGAGGCCATCCAGAAGCGCCTTGAGGCCTTCGACCTGGCCACCGAGAGCGACGTTCTGCACGACCAGATCGCGAACGGCAAGGGTCAGAAGAAGATCCGCGCCATCAAGCGCCTGCGCGTCGTGAACTCGTTCCTGCAGACCGGCAACTCGCCGGCCGCGATGGTGCTGCAGGTCGTCCCGGTGATCCCGCCGGAGCTGCGCCCGATGGTGCAGCTCGACGGCGGCCGCTTCGCGACCTCCGACCTGAACGACCTGTACCGCCGCGTGATCAACCGCAACAACCGCCTGCGTCGCCTGCTCGACCTCGGTGCCCCCGAGATCATCGTGAACAACGAGAAGCGCATGCTGCAGGAGGCCGTGGACGCCCTGTTCGACAACGGCCGCCGCGGTCGTCCCGTCACGGGTACCGGCAACCGCGCCCTGAAGTCCCTGAGCGACATGCTCAAGGGAAAGCAGGGTCGATTCCGCCAGAACCTGCTGGGCAAGCGCGTCGACTACTCCGGCCGTTCGGTCATCATCGTCGGTCCGCAGCTGAAGCTGCACCAGTGCGGTCTGCCCAAGCAGATGGCCCTGGAACTGTTCAAGCCGTTCGTGATCAAGCGCCTGATCGACCTGAGCCACGCTCAGAACATCAAGGCCGCGAAGCGCATGGTCGAGCGCAGCCGTCCGCAGGTGTGGGACGTGCTCGAGGAGATCATCCGCGAGCGCCCCGTGCTGCTGAACCGCGCACCGACCCTGCACCGCCTCGGCATCCAGGCGTTCGAGCCCCAGCTGGTCGAGGGCAAGGCCATCCAGCTCCACCCGCTCGTCTGCGCCGCGTTCAACGCGGACTTCGACGGCGACCAGATGGCCGTGCACCTGCCCCTGTCGGTCGAGGCCCAGGCCGAGGCGCGCATCCTGATGCTCGCCTCGAACAACATCCTGAAGCCGTCCGACGGCCGCCCGGTGACCCTGCCCACGCAGGACATGATCATCGGCCTGCACCACCTGACCACGGTCAAGCAGGGTGTGGCCGGCGAGGGCCGCGCGTTCTCGTCCATCGCCGAGGCGATCCTCGCGAAGGACCAGGGCACGCTCGACCTGAACGCCACCGTGCGCATCCGCCTCGACAACCTGCACTTCGCCGAGGGCAGCGAGCCCGAGGGCTTCGCCCCGGGGCAGTCGACGCTGCTCGAGACGAGCCTCGGTCGCGCGCTCTTCAACGAGGCGCTCCCCGCGGACTACCCGTACGTCGAGGCCGTCGCCGACAAGGGCCAGCTCTCCGCCATCGTCAACGACCTGGCGGAGCGCTACCCCAAGGTGGAGGTCGCTGCGACGCTCGACCGCATCAAGGACGCCGGCTTCTACTGGGCCACGCGCTCCGGCGTGACGGTGTCTCTGTCCGACGTGCTCACGCCGCCGAACAAGGCCGAGATCCTCTCGGGCTACGAGGCGCAGGCCGCCAAGGTGCAGGGCCAGTTCGAGAAGGGACTCACGACCGACGCCGAGCGTCGTCAGGAGCTCATCGAGATCTGGAACAAGGCGACCGCCGAGGTCGCGAAGGCGATGGAGGACAACCTCCCCGCGGACAACAACATCAACCGCATGGTGTCGTCCGGTGCCCGTGGTAACTGGATGCAGGTGCGTCAGATCGCCGGTATGCGTGGTCTGGTTTCGAACCCGAAGGGTGAGATCATCCCTCGCCCGATCGTCCACTCCTACCGCGAGGGCCTGACCGTGGCCGAGTACTTCATCTCGACCCACGGTGCCCGCAAGGGTCTCGCCGACACCGCTCTGCGCACGGCGGACTCCGGGTACCTCACGCGTCGTCTCGTGGACGTCTCGCAGGATGTCATCATCCGCGAGGACGACTGCGGCACGACGAGGGGCCTCGAGCTGCCGATCGCCGCGATGAACGCGGCGGGCGAGCTCATCAAGGACGCCAACGTCGAGAACTCGGTGTACGCCCGCAGCCTGGCCGCTCCCGCGGTCAACGGCGAGGGCACGGTCGTGGCGGAGGCCGGTGAGGACGTCGGCGACGTGCTCATCGACAAGCTCGTCGCGGCAGGCGTGATGAACATCAAGGTGCGCTCCGTGCTCACCTGCGAGTCCGCCGTCGGCGTGTGCGCGGCCTGCTACGGCCGTTCGCTCGCCACCGGCATGCTCGTCGACATCGGCGAGGCCGTCGGCATCATCGCGGCCCAGTCGATCGGTGAGCCCGGCACGCAGCTGACCATGCGCACCTTCCACACCGGTGGTGTGGCGTCCGCGGACGACATCACGCAGGGTCTTCCCCGCGTGCAGGAGCTCTTCGAGGCCCGCACCCCCAAGGGTGCGTCGCCCATCGCGGAGGCCGCCGGCCGCATCACCATCGAGGACACGGATCGCAGCCGCAAGGTGATCCTGACTCCCGACAATGGTGAGGAGCCCATCGCGTATCCGGTGCTCAAGCGTGCGACCCTCCTCGTGGAGGACGGGCAGCACGTCGAGCTCGGTCAGCAGCTGCACGTCGGTGCCGTGGACCCCAAGGAGGTTCTGCGCGTCAAGGGTGTCCGCGAGGTGCAGAAGCACCTCGTGGGTGGCGTCCAGGGCGTCTACCGCTCGCAGGGTGTCCCGATCCACGACAAGCACATCGAGGTCATCGTGCGGCAGATGCTGCGCAAGGTCACGGTCGTCGACCACGGCGACACGGACCTGCTGCCCGGTGAGCTCGTCGACCGGTCGCGCTACAACGAGCTGAACCGTGCCGCTCTCGCCGAGAGCCGGCGCACGGCATCCGCTCGCCAGGAGGTCATGGGTATCACCAAGGCGTCCCTCGCGACCGAGTCGTGGCTGTCGGCCGCGTCCTTCCAGGAGACGACCCGCGTGCTCACGCAGGCCGCCATGGAGGGCAAGTCCGACCCGCTGATGGGCCTCAAGGAGAACGTCATCATCGGAAAGCTCATCCCGGCCGGAACGGGTCTCGCGAAGTACCGCGACGTCACCGTCACCGCGACGGAGGAGGCGAAGGCCGAGCGCTACCCGAACCGCATCTTCACGGATGAGTCGGTGTTCAGCGAGAACGACCTGAGCTTCGTCGACTTCGACAGCTTCAGCTCGGACGACTACACGCCGGGTACGTACAACTAACCCGGAACACGACGGAAGGGCCCCGCTACGGCGGGGCCCTTTCTCGTTCCCGGGCGCAGTCGGGCGCGACCTGTGCTGCGCACCAGCCGGGCCCGCGTTGCGCACCCGCACCCGGGGCGCCCGCGCCCGCGCCACCCGCACACCCGCACGCAGGGACGTGCCCCCTTTGCGGGATACCGGGGGACATCCCGTGTCCGCCAAAATGAGGACAAGGCGGGATTCACAACCGCCGGAATCCGAAATCCGTGGTTCACCCGGCTCCGAGGAGCCGCGAGAACCACGATGCCTAACGGGGGTTGGCCATGGCATCTCTTACCGACATTCTCGTGCTTCACGGCGCGCTTCCGCTAGAAGCGCTCGACACCAGTGCGGGGGGTGACGATCGCGAGACCATCCGATCGCTCGTCGAGCGTGGGGAGCTCACCGAGGTTCAGGTCGCGCGAGCGCTGGCCGCGCAGACCGGTGTCGCATTCGTCGAGCTGACCGACCACCCCGTCGACCGTGCCGCCGTCGCCCAGGTGCCCGCGGCCATCTGCCGCCGCTACGTCGTGCTGCCGCTCGACATGACGGACGACACCCTCACCCTGGCCATGGCGGAGCCGAGCGACGTGTTCGCCCTCGACGACGTGAGCGCCGCCGCCGGCCGCCGCATCTCCATCGTGGTCGCCGCCCGCTCCGACCTGCAAACCGCCATCGCCCGCTACCACCGTGCGGACGACGAGCTCAACGACCTCAGCAGCGCGCTCGAGCGCGAGATCGAGGTCGAGGTCGCGGGCGTCGACGCCAGCGTCTCCGACTCCTTCGACGACGCGCCCATCGTGCGCTTCGTGAACCTCCTCGTCAGCCAGGCCATCCAGGACCGCGCCTCGGACATCCACATCGAGCCCGGCGAGAACGAGCTCCGCGTTCGCTACCGCATCGACGGCGTACTGCACGAGATGCAGCCGGCGCCGCGCCAGATCCAGAACGGCGTCATCTCGCGCCTCAAGATCATGAGCGACATCGACATCGCCGAGCGACGCAAGCCGCAGGACGGCCGCATGTCCGTGACGCACGCCGGCCGCAAGGTCGACCTGCGTGTCGCGACCCTGCCCACGGTCTGGGGCGAGAAGGTCGTCATGCGCATCCTCGACAACTCCGGCGCGAGCATGAACCTCTCCGACCTCGGCCTCCTCGAGCACAACTTCCAAGTGTACCGGGAGTCCTACACCAAGCCGTACGGCATGATCCTCGTCACCGGACCCACCGGATCCGGCAAGTCGACGACGCTCTACACGACGCTGCAGACCGTCTCCCGGCCGGAGATCAACGTGATCACGGTCGAGGACCCGGTGGAGTACCGGATGCCCGGCATCAACCAGGTGCAGGTGAACCCGAAGGCAGGCCTCACGTTCGCCAGCGCCCTCCGCTCGATCCTGCGGTCCGACCCCGACGTCGTGCTGCTCGGCGAGATCCGCGACCACGAGACGGCCCAGATCGCCATCGAGGCCGCCCTCACCGGCCACCTCGTGCTCTCGACCCTGCACACCAATGACGCCCCGAGCGCGATCACCCGCCTCACCGAGATGGGCATCGAGCCGTTCCTCGTCGGGTCGGCCCTCGACTGCGTCGTCGCCCAGCGCCTCGCCCGCAAGCTCTGCGACCGCTGCAAGGAGCCGTACAGCCACGACCGCGCCGAGCTCGCGCGCCTCGGTCTCATGACGTCCGCGACGGCGGACCTCGCACCGGTGACCTACCGTCCCGTCGGCTGCGCCGTCTGCTCCGGCACCGGTTACCGCGGCCGTGTCGCCGTGCACGAGGTCATGCCCATCACGGAGGAGATCGAGCGTCACGCCGTCGCCCGGTCCGCCAGCGCCGACATCGCCCGCACCGCGCGCGAGCAGGGGATGCTCACGCTGCGGCAGGACGGCTGGGCGAAGGTCGCCCTCGGTCTCACCACCGTCGACGAGGTCCTGCGGGTCGTCGCCTGACCCGTGATCGCTGAGCGGGGCGCAGCAACGCGCTCGCGCCTGTGCCACCGCGCATCCGCAGCACCGCGGGCCCGCAGCGTCACGCGCTCGCAGCACTGGGCATCCACAGCACCGCGCATCCACAGCACCGCGCATCCGGCAGCAGCATCCTTACCGCTGCGCCGCGCGTGCCGATAGTTCCTCGGGGGAGAGAACATGAACGAGCCGTACGAGACACCGGAGCACGGGTTGCGGGTGCTGACGCGCCCGGCCGCGGCGCGGGCCGACGAGGCCGACTTCGGCGGCGTCGACGCCGAGCGACCCGCTCCCGAGCGCGCCGTCGTCGACCCCGACCTGTTGGCCGCCCTCGGCGACGTCGTCGACCTCGGCGCCTCCGACCTGCACATCACCGTGAACGCGGCACCGACCCTCCGGATCGACGGATCGCTGCGGCCGCTGCCCGGTGAGGCCGCATGGAATCGCGAGAAGGTGACGAGCGCACTCCTGAGCCTGCTGAGCGCCGCCCAGCGCGACACCTTCGCCCGGGAGCGCGAGCTGGACTTCGCGTACACGCTGTCCGCCAACGCGCGCTTCCGCGTCAACTTCTACCAGCAGCGAGGCGCGATGGGTGCGGCGTTCCGCATCATCCCCACCGAGATCCGGCAGCTCGCCGACCTCGGCGTGCCCGACTCCGTGGCGAGGTTCGCGACCCTCGCCCGCGGCCTCGTGCTCGTCACGGGACCCACCGGATCCGGCAAGTCCACGACCCTCGCCGCGCTCATCGACCTCGTGAACCGCACCCGCGCCGACCACATCGTCACGGTCGAGGACCCCATCGAGTTCCTGCACGCGAACCGCATGTCGCTCATCAATCAGCGCGAGGTGGGCCACGACACGCACAGCTTCGCCGCTGCCCTCAAGCACGTGCTGCGGCAGGACCCCGACGTCATCCTCGTCGGCGAGCTGCGCGACCTCGAGACCATCTCCGTCGCGCTCACGGCCGCGGAGACGGGACACCTCGTCTTCGCCACGCTGCACACCCAGGATGCCGCCCAGACCATCGACCGCGTCATCGACGTGTTCCCGCCGCACCAGCAGGACCAGGTGCGGGCCCAGCTCGCCGCCACCCTGCAGGGCGTCGTCTGCCAGACGCTCGTGAAGCGCGCGGACGGGCGGGGGCGCGCGGTCGCGGCGGAGGTGCTCGTCACGACGTCGGCCGTCGGCAACCTCATCCGCGAGGGCAAGACGTACCAGATCCACTCGGCCATGCAGGCCGGCCGGGAGCTCGGGATGATCACCATGGACCAGCACCTCGCGCAGCTCGTGGACGCCGGCGTCGTGGCGCACGCCGCCGCGTACGAGAAGGCGCACGACGCTGACGGCATGAAGCGCCTCATCTCCCGCGCGGACCCGGCCGAGGGCCGCGGCTCCATGGTCGGCGAGATCAACTTCGGCGATGACTTCTCGGCACGGAGGTCGTACTGATGGCCGTCACCCGCACGTACGCGTACCGGGGTCGCGACGCCGCAGGCAAGCTCGTCAAGGGCACGGTCGACGCGGCGACGGAGGCCGCCGTCGGCTCGCGGCTCCGCACGATGGGCGTCGCTCCCATCTCCGTCGCCGAGGCGCAGCCCGGCACGGGCCTCAATCGCGAGATCGACCTGTCCCTGTTCCGCAAGGGCGTCAGCCTGAAGGACCTCGCGGTCATGAGCCGCCAGATGGCGACGATGATCTCCGCCGGTCTCACCCTGCTGCGCACGCTCACGATCATCGCCGAGCAGACCGAGAACAAGCGTCTCGCCGGGGTGCTCGCCCAGGTCGGCGGCGACGTCGAGACGGGCCTCTCCCTCTCGGACGCGATGGCGAGACACCCGGACGAGTTCCCGCCCCTGATGCTGAGCCTCATCCGGGCGGGTGAGACGGGCGGCTTCCTCGAGGGGGCGCTCGAGTCCGTAGCGACGAACTACGAGAAGGAGGTGGAGCTCCGCGGAACCGTCAAGTCGGCGCTCACCTACCCCGTCGTCGTGCTCCTGATGGCGATCGTCGCGGTGATCGGCATGCTGCTGTTCATCGTGCCCATCTTCGAGAAGATGTTCGCCGACCTCGGCGGTGAGCTGCCGCTGCCGACTCAGTTCCTCGTGGTCCTGTCCCGGAACATGGCCTGGGTGACGCCGCTGCTCGCCGTCGCCGCCATCGCCTTCACCGTGTGGTGGCGACGCAATCGCAACACCCTGAAAGTGCGGATGATCGTCGATCCGCTCCGGTTGCGCATGCCCGTGTTCGGGCCGCTCATGACGAAGGTCGCCGTCGCGCGGTTCACCCGCAACTTCGCGACCATGATGAGCGCCGGCGTCCCGATCCTCCGGGCGCTCAGCATCGTCGGCGCGACGAGCGGCAACTGGGTCATCGAGCACGCCCTCGTGAAGGTGCAGGACTCCGTGCGTCAGGGCGCGACCGTAGCCGCCCCGCTTGCGGAGGAGCCCGTGTTCCCGTCGATGGTCACGCAGATGATCGCCGTGGGGGAGGACTCGGGGGCGCTGGAGCAGATGCTTCACAAGATCAGCGACTTCTACGACCAGGAGGTCAAGTCGACGACGGATCAGCTCACCGCGCTCATCGAGCCGCTCATGATCGCCGTGATCGGCGTCGTCATCGGCGGCATGATCGTGGCGCTCTACATGCCCGTCTTCAGCATCTTCGACCAGATCCAGTAACCGCTGTACCCGTCCGCCGATCGGTCCCCCTAAATGGGGACAGATCGGGGGACAAAACCCCCCGTTGGAGGGATTCTGCCCCGACGGGGGGCGCACCACACTTTCTATCAGGGGGCTGAACCACCAGGGGGCCCTGTCCAGCATCATCACTCACACCCGAACCGACAGGAAAAAGACCAATGCTCACCACCATCACCAAGGCCATCGCTCGCAGCCGCGCCGCCCGCGAGGACGGCGAGAAGGGGTTCACCCTCATCGAGCTGCTCGTCGTCGTGCTCATCATCGGCGTGCTCGCCGCTATCGCGATCCCGGCGTTCCTCAACCAGCGCGAGGGCGCCTGGAAGTCCCAGGTCGAGTCCGACCTGAAGAACGCCGCGCTCGCCGCCGAGCAGTACTCCATGGACCACAACGGCTCATTCACCGGCCTCGAGGTCGCCGTCGAGGCCAACGGCGTCGTCACCCCCGACAGCAACTGGGACAAGGCCGGCTTCAACGGCACGAACGACGTGACCATCAACGCGGTGATCACGGCGAACTCCTACACGCTCACCGGGTCGAACAAGAACCTCCCCGGCAAGACCTTCGTCTACGACAGCGCAACGGGCAAGATCGCGGCCCCCGCCCCCGCCAAGTAGTCCCAGCGCCCAGCACTCCGCTTCACACCCAGCACAGCACCGCCGCTCCACAGCACCACTCGCGGGCCGTCGCCGATCGGCGGCGGCCCGCTCTCCTGCTCCGCACGCCGCATCGACCGAGAACCCGAGAGGAGTCCCCGTGAACCGCATCCGCGCTCGTCTCGCCGCCGCCGGCGACGCCGGGTTCTCGCTCGTCGAGGTCGTGGTCGCCATGATGATCTTCGCCCTCATCTCGACGGGCGGCATCTACGCCATGGTCTCCACGATGAGCGTCACCCGGGACACCCGCGCCCGTCAGGTCGCCGCGAACCTCGCGTCGCAGGAGATCGACCTCGCCCGCGACACCGCCGATCTGATGACCCTCGAGGACGGGATCCGCACGGTGGAGCTCGGCGGCCAGACCTACTCCGTCAAGCGCACCGCGCGATGGGTACGCACGAACGGTGGCGACCTGGACTGCAGCGCGGATGGCGACACCCTGCGGTTCAAGCGCGTCAACGTCTCCGTCACGTGGGACAACATGCGCCAGCTCACGCAGCCGGTGCGCTCCGACACCGTCATCGACCCCAACTCCCGCATCAACGACCCCGAGAAGGGCACGATCCTCGTCAAGGTCGTGAAGCCGTCCGGCGCGGGCACGCCCCACGTCGACGTCACCGCGACGCCCGCGACCCCCGGTTCCGGGCTGCCCACCTATACGGCGAAGGAGACCGACGAGCAGGGCTGCACGTACATCCTGCAGGTGGTCCCGGGCACCTACGACGTGACCGTCAGCCACACCGGTGGCGACTACGTCGACGAGGACCAGTCCCCGACGTCGACCACGACGGTGGGCGTGACCCCGGGCGAGGCCGTGTCGGCGGGCTTCCAGTTCAGCGAGAGCTCCCAGGTGAGCGTCACCTATGCGCAGAATCTGCTCGACGCCTCCAGCCTGCTGAACTACGTGCCGTCCGAGCTGTACCTGCCCAACAACCTCGACACGTCGTTCCTCAGCTCGTCGCCGACGTACGTCGAGGGCCGAGCGCTTCCCGGCCCGACCCTGAGCCGTCAGGGCGTGTTCTCGCTGCAGCCCAACGCGGGCGGCTACGAGATCGTGGCCGGCCTCGCGCCGACGATCTCCGACGGCACGGACGGGTGCCGCGCCGTCGACCCCCTGGCCTGGGAGCCGTACAAGAAGGGTGGCAAGTACACCTGGGTCGGCGCGCGCAACACCGCGGTGACACCGGCGAAGGGCACGGTGCCGCCCGCGAGCGTCGACATGGCGGGCGTCGTCGTGCAGCGCACTGTCCTCGGCGCCAACGACCGCTACATCCGGGCGGTGTCCATGGACTCCACGACCGAGGGCAGCCCCGGCTGCCGCACCGGCATGACGTACGTCTTCGGGCCGATCAACCGCACCCTCGTCACCACGCCGTTCACCCTCGCCCTGCCTTACGGCACGTGGACGCTCACGTCGGGCCAGAGCGCAGCGACGGCGACCCGGGCCGTCGACGAGAAGCAGGTGTCCGTCGCCATCAGCGGCACCGTCACCTCGGTGAAGGGCTCCACCATCGTCGTGCTCGACCCCAGGATCATCGCGACCGACAACAAGGGCGTCGTCGTGCCCGATCCGGATGAGAAGAAGTGATGCGAGCTATCGCGGCCCGACTGCGCCACGGCGAACGGGGAATGAGTCTGCCCGAGCTGCTCGTGGCGATGTCGATCTTCGCCGTCCTCGCGACCGTCATCGTCACGATGTTCAGCGGGCTCTCCCGATCCTTCTTCGCCGACCGCTCCACCAGCGAGAGCACGGGCATCGCGGCGACCGCGATGAAGGAGGTCACCCGGGTCATCCGCGCCGGCACCGAGATCGCCGTCTCGGATTCACCTCTCAACGACCCCGTCTTCGCCTCAGCGTCCGCCGAGGGACTCGAGATGCGCGCCTACCTCGACACGGACGCGGTGGCGCCCGTTCCGGTGCTCGTCCGCTTCACCGTCGACGCCCACCAGCGCCTCGTCGAGGAGCGGTGGACGGCCCGCCGATCGGCGGACGTCTGGACCTTCCCCGCCGCGGCCGCGACCTACAACCGCACCATCGCGCACTCCCTCGTGCCCCGGCAGCAGCGGGACCGCCCGCTCTTCTCCTACCTCGACGCCTCCGGTGAGGTCCTCCCGCTCGCGTCCGGGTCCATCGCCGTGCAGGACCTGCGCAAGATCGCGGCTGTCCAGGTGACACTGACCGTGCGCACGAGCGCGCGGGACGACGTCGAGCCGGTCATGCTGCAGAACAGCGTCGGCATCCCCAATCTCGGTATCGCGAGAGTGGGTCTCTGATGCTCCGCCTGCTGCGCGCCCGACTGGGCCGGGACGACCGGGGGATGGCCCTGATCGCCGTCATCGGCATCGGCGCGGTCATCTCCATCCTCGTGGTCAGCGCGACCGCGCTGGCGATCGGCGGCATGGACCGCGCCCGCGACGACCAGGACTGGAACGGCTCGCTCGCCGCGGCCTACGCCGGCGTCGAGGACTACGAGAGCAGGCTCGCCGCCGACCCGCTCTACTACAAGTACGGCAACCCGCTCGCGCCGTTCACCGCTGCGACCGGCGGCTCGGTCATCGCGCCGCCCGCCACCGAGAAGAATCCCGCGTTCACGCTCGGCACGGACACGACCTGGGCGCAGGTGGACGGCAGCGTCACGGGCGCGGCCTACCGCTACGAGGTCGACAACTCGGCCTACGGGTCGAGCGGGAAGATCCGCCTGCGTTCCACCGGTCGCGTGGGCGGCGAGACGCGCACGATCGTGGCCGACCTCAAGCAGCAGGGCTTCATCGACTTCCTCTACTTCACGGACTACGAGATCGCGGACCCGGACATCACCGGCAAGCCGAAGAGCTGCGCACAATACGCCTGGGCGCGACGCCCGTCCTCGCCCACGTGCGAGAGCATCCAGTTCGGCGCCCGGGATACGCTCGGCGGTCCCGTCCACTCCAACGACACGCTGCAGATCTGCGGTGCGACGTTCGGCGGAAAGGTCACGTCGTCGAACAACCCCAAGGGCACGCCGGCTACCCGCTACGTGAAGCCGAGCGGCTGTGCCAACCCCATCTTCGCGGCGGGCGGCGACTACCCGGCATTCAGCCCGGTCATCGGCATGCCGGCGACCAACTCCCAGCTCAAGAAGGAGACGCGCACCGACTACTCGCCGACGCCGGGGTGCCTGTACACCGGGCCGACGAGCATCGTCTTCACGGGTGACGGCCGGATGACCGTGCGCTCGCCGTGGACCAGCAAGACCCAGGTGACCGGCGACCCCGTCACCTCGGGCACCGAGCCCGCCGCGTGCGGCACTCCGGGCACCGGCGCGGGCCAGCTCGGCTCGGCCTCCGGGGCGACGGTCACGGTGCCCGACAACAACGTCGTCTACGTACAGGACGTGCCGAACGTCGCAGGTGACCCGAACACGCCGACGCAGCAGATGTCCGCCGGCATCAACTGCCGCAGCGAGGACGGGTCGCAGGCGGGCAACGGACTCGGCTATCCCGTCACCGGCGAGACCGTTCCCACGACCGACGCGTACTCCTGCAAGCGCGGCGACGTGTTCGTGCGGGGCAGCGTGCGCGGAACCGTCACCGTCGCCAGTGAGAACTACGTCTACGTCACGGGCGACCTGACCTATGCCGACGACACGCGCGACGTGCTCGGCCTCGTCGGCAACAACGCCGTCTGGGTCTGGAACCCGATGACGTGCACGGCCAAGAACGACGCGGGCGTGTGCGAGACCGGCACCGCGCTGCTCGCCGGCAGGAATCGGAAGATCGACGCCGCCATCATCTCTGTCGCGCACACCTTCCAGGTGCAGAACTACCAGGTGGGCGGTCCGCGCGGAACGCTGACGGTGCGGGGCGCCATCGCGCAGAAGTTCCGCGGCACCGTGGCCACCACGAGAAGCAACGCGATCGTGAACGGGTACGCCAAGGACTACCAGTACGACGCTCGCCTGCAGTACACCGCGCCGCCGAAGTTCCTCTCGCCCGTGAACACGACGTACGGCGTGAGCGTGTGGGTCGAGACGAGCCCCGCCGTGGACTCCACGGGGAGGGGGCAGTGATGACCGGACTGGACATCGCCCTGCTCGCGCTCGTCGGCCTTCTCGGGCTCGCCGTCGGCTCGTTCCTGAACGTGGTCGTGTGGCGTCTGCCGCGCAAGCAGTCGCTCAGCCGTCCCGCAAGCGCGTGCCCGGCGTGCGGTCACCCGGTCCGCGCCCGGGACAACGTGCCCGTGCTGTCCTGGCTGCTGCTGCGCGGGCGGTGCCGCGACTGCAGGGAACCCATCTCCCGGCGCTATCCCGCCGTCGAGCTCACGACCGCCGTGCTGTTCGTCGTGTTCGCGGCGGCGATCGGCGGAGCCGGGGACCGGCCCTGGGCCGTGCCGGCGTTCCTGTACCTCGTGGCCGTCTCCGTGGCGCTCGCGCTGATCGACATGGACACGCACACGCTGCCGAACCGCATCGTCCTTCCCGCCTATCCCGCCTCGCTCGTCCTGCTCGCGGTCGCGAGCGCCGGAGCCGGCGACTGGGCCGCCCTGGTCCGGGCCGCCGCGGGCAGCGCGATCCTCTTCCTCTTCTACTTCGCGCTCGCAATGGCCTATCCGCGGGGCATGGGGTTCGGCGACGTGAAGCTCGCCGGCGTGCTCGGTCTGTACCTCGGCTGGCTCGGCTGGGGTCCGCTCGTCGTCGGAGCGTTCGGTGCGTTCGTTCTGGGCGGGGTCTTCTCGCTCATCCTGCTGGCGGCCGGACGGGTCGGGCGCAAGTCCGGCATCCCGTTCGGACCGTGGATGCTCGCCGGCGCGGGCGTCGGCACACTGTTCGGTTCAGCCCTGTGGGACGCGTATCTCGCGCTCGTCGGACTGGCATAGGTAAGGGGGGAAAGACCATGGCGACAACAGTCGTCGGGCTGGACATCGGCAGCGAGTCGCTGCGCGGGGTCGAGCTCAAGCACGCCAAGAAATCGCAGCCCACCGTGGTGCGCTATCACGAGGTGCCGCTGCCGCCCGGCGCGGTCAAGAGCGGTGAGGTCGTCGAGGTGCACACCGTCGCCGCCGCGCTCAAGCACCTCTGGTCCACGGCGGGCTTCGGCACCAAGAAGGTCGTGCTCGGGATGGGCAACCCGAGGGTGCTCGTGCGCGATCTCACGGTCGCCCGCCTGAGCCAGAAGGAGATCCGGCAGTCGCTCGCCTTCCAGGTGCAGGAGATGCTGCCGGTGCCCGTCGCGGAGGCTCTCCTCGACTTCTACCCGGTGTCGGAGGGTCAGTCGGACGCCGGGCCGGTGCTGCACGGCCTGCTCGTCGCGGCGGTGAAGGACGCCGTCAACGCGAACCTGGCCGCCGTGCAGCTCGCCGGGCTCACGCCCCTCGAGGTCGACCTGATCCCGTTCGCCCTCAACCGCGTGCTCCGTCGCGACGCGACGGCGCTCGGAACGGTCGCGCTCGTCGACGTCGGTGCGAACACCACGAACGTCGTCATCACGGCGGACGGGGTGCCGCAGTTCGTGCGCATCATCCCCGCGGGCGGAGCGGACGTCACGGCGCGCCTGATGTCCGGCCTCGATATGACGGCGGACCAGGCGGAGTCGAGCAAGCGACGGCTGAACATGGCGAGCGAGCGCGTCGAGGGGTCGCACTCCGAGGCCGTCGCCATCGTGCGGGAGTCGAGCGCCGAGCTGCTGAACAGCCTGCGCAACACGCTGCGCTACTACAGCACGACGCGGCAGGGCGGCGCGATCGACCGCGTGGTCGTGAGCGGCCGGGGGGCCCGCCTCGCCGGCTTCGGCGAGGCGCTCGCCGAGTTCACGGGCGTCCCCGTGCAGGAGGCCGACCCGTTCTCGACCCTGACGGTCGCGAGGAACGCCCACCGCGCCGACGACGTGACGACGGACGGCATGACCGTCGCCCTCGGCCTTGCCCTGGGGAGCGCGGCATGACCGACTTCGCCCTGCGCAGGATCCCGCCGATCGTCGTCGGCGGTGACGCGCGCGCCGACTTCCTGCCGCAGGAGGTGCGCGCCCGCGTGCGCGGTCGGGCCACCCGTCGCGCCCTGATCGGCCTCGTGCTGCTGACCCTCGTGGTGATCGGGGCGTCGTTCGCCTGGGCATCCGTCGCGGCAGCCCAGAGCAGGACGGCGCTCGCCGACGAGCAGTCGCGCACGCAGGACCTGCTCCGGCGGCAGAGCGAGTTCGCCGTCGCCCGTGGGCTCGGCGACGAGGTGGACACCGCCACCGCGGCCCGCCGCATCGCGAGTTCGACCGAGGTGCTCTGGCAGCCGTATGTGACGAGCCTCGACTCCGTCGCGCCCGAGGGGACGACGTACACGACCTTCTCGATCGACACCGGCTCACCCGTCGAGCCGTACGAGCAACCGGTCGCGCCGCTTCAGGCGCCGCGCATCGGCACGGTCGTCATCACGGCGACGACGACCTCGTTCGAGGCCGCCCGCCAGTGGGTCGCCGACCTCGAGAGCACCCCGGGGTTCGGTGACGTCACGCTGAACGACGCGACCCGGGCCGAGGGCGACGCCTTCGACGTGACGATCACCATGCACGTCACGAGCGCCCTGCTCGCCGACCGCTTCGCGCCCGAGGAGGACGAGAAATGATCGACAACCGCATCTGGTACTTCGGCACCGCCCTCGTCGCGGTCGCCGTGCTCGCGCTCGGCTGGCTGCTCGGGGTGTCGCCCAAGCTCGACGAGGCCGCCGCGGCTGAGGCCGAGCGCTCCTCGGTGGAGACGCAGAACCAGTCCATCCGGGCCGAGCTGAGCCGGCTGAGCGTCGAGTTCGACGACCTCTCCGACATGCACGAGGCACTGACGGATCTCAGGAAGGCGCTGCCCCCGGCGGCGGGGACGCCCTCCTTCCTCGCCGAGCTCGGGCGGCTGCGTGAGTCCGCCGAGGTCACGCTGGCGAACGTCACGGTCGGTGACGCGCTGCGGTATGCGCCACCCGCGACCGACGACGCGGCGGTCACCGACGACGCGGCAGTCGATGCCGCCCCAGCGAATACCTCGACGACGGGCGCCTCGACCACGGACACCTCGACGACGGGCGCCTCGACCACGGATACCTCGACCACGGATACCTCGACCACGGACACCTCGACCACGGACGCCTCCGAGGTCACGGACGCGTCCGACGCCGCGATGCCGCTCACTACCGACCCTCGCGTCACGGCGGACAACCTCATCCTCATTCCGGTGGAGATCGAGGCCACCGGGTCCCGCGAGCAGCTCATGACCTTCCTGGGGTCGCTGCAGGCGGGGGAGCGGCTCTATCTCGTGACCGACGTGTCGACCGAGATCAACACCCAACCGACCGACCCGGGTGACTACCGCAGCAGCATCACCGGCTACCTCTACGTCCTCGTCCCGGGCGAGGGCTACGAGACGGCGGAGGCCGCGGAGACCTCGCTGGCCGCGGTGCCGTCCACCCCCGTCGCGCCGGCGGAGGACTCGGACGAGCTGGTGGACCAGTAGCCCGGCGAACCCGGCTCCGGCCGACGCGTGAAACGCTCCCGAGACCCCTCTCTCGGGGGCGTTTCGCGCATGCGGTGGTGGCCATATGATCATCCTCGGCGCTCGTCGCGCCACACCCACCACCACCGCACGGGACACAGGGCCCGTGTGTCGTCGCGCGCCCGCGCGGCCCGCACCGAAGAGGAGATATGGGCGTCGTCATCGAGGCCGCCGGCTGGTTCGGCTCCATCGTCACCCTGGCCGGGTTCGGCCTGTTCTCGTCCGGCCGCATCGGGAACGGGCGGCTCTATCAGCTGCTCAACCTCGTCGGCGGCGCGGCCGTCTCGGTCAATGTCGCCTCGCACGGGGCGGTCCCGTCCACCATCGTGAACACGGTCTGGGCGCTCATCGCCGGCGTCACCCTCGTGCGGATGAGCAGGCGGCGGAAGGTCCCCGCGCTCACGCTCGTTCCCGAGTCGACGCCGACCAACGTCGTCCCCCTCATCACCGCTCCCATCCAGGCGCTCGCGCAGGCCATGCACGCCGCGCACACGACACCCATCTCGGTCGTGCCCGCGGGTGCGGCGGCCACGGCGGTTTAGCCCGGGATACCGGGAGCGCCGGCGGTAGTGTTGCGTCGTCCGCGTCGGCCGGCGCGGGCGCGGCCGACCGAGGACGGGCATGCTTCAGGACGTCATCCGGGTGTGGGCGGAGTTCTCCCTCGCGAGCGTCGTCGAGACTAACGTGCCGCCCGAGCGCGACGACTGCCGCCTGTGCCTCGAGTCGCCCTTCGCCGCGCATCCCGCGATCCCGCAGACGGCGCCGCACGCGGCCGTGCACCCGCTGCTCGTCCACCTGGGGCAGGCCCGGGAGGAGGCGCTCTGCACCGCCCGCCTGGGACTGCACGACGGCATCTACCGGCCGCGCTTCGGCTCCAGCCCGTTCGGCGTGCCGGGATTCGTGGACTACGGGGAACGGGAGGACGACATCATCGTGGCCGTCGACCTCGCGCTCTGGCGGGACCTCGCGACGCAGGATGGGGCGATCGCCCGCGCGACGGACAATTTCGTGGCCAACCGGCTGCTGGAACTGGAGGTCGAGGTCGGCATGGCCGTCGATCGGCCGGACCCGAATCAGCAGACGCTCTGGTGAAGAACCGGTGGGCGCCCCCGTGAAACAGGGGGTCATCCGGAATAATCCGCCGTCATCCAGGACTTGACTGGAGAGGTGCCGGGCTCCGCGCGGCCGAATCGCATCTCTCCCCGAAGGACCCCATGACTCGTGCACTCTCCCTCCGACTCCGGGGATCCGGCCTGCTCGCCGTCGCCGCCCTGTCGATGACCGCCCTGTCGCTCAGCGCCTGCTCCTCCGCGGGGGGAGGGGACACGGCCGGAGGTGGGGACGCAGGAGGCGGGAGCACCCCGGCCGCCGGCACGACGCTGCAGGAGATCCAGGACGCCGGTGTCCTGACCGTCGGCACGGAGGGGACGTACGCACCTTTCAGCTTCCACGAGGGCGGCAGCGGGGATCTCACCGGCTACGACGTGGAGATCGCCGAAGCCGTGGCCGGTGAGCTCGGCGTCGAGGCCGAGTTCGAGGAGACCCAGTTCGACGGCATCTTCGCCGGTCTCGAGGCCGGGCGCTTCGACATCATCGCGAACCAGATCTCGATCAACCCGACGCGCCAGGAGAAGTACGAGATGTCCGAGCCGTACACGGTCTCGCCCGGCGTGCTCATCGTCACGGAGGACACGACCGACATCTCTTCGTTCGAGGACCTCGCGGGCAAGACGTCCGCCCAGTCGCTCACGAGCAACTGGTACGACCTCGCAGAGCAGAACGGTGCGAAGGTGGAGGCCGTCGAAGGGTTCGCCCAGGCGGTGCAGCTGCTGCAGCAGGGCCGCGTCGACGCGACCATCAACGACTCGCTCACCCTGCTCGAGTACCAGAAGCAGCAGGGCCCGTCCGGGCTGAAGGTCGCCGCAGAGGCCGAGGACCCCTCGCGGAACGCCTTCGCGATGCGCAAGGGCAGCACGGAGCTGCTCGACGCGGTGAACGAGGCGCTCGCGACGCTGCGCGAGGACGGCACCCTCGCCTCGATCTCCGAGAAGTACTTCGGCGAGGACGTCACGCAGTAACGATGGAGAGCAACGGGGACCTGTTCTGGAGCTCGCTCGGCCCGATCGTGCTCGGCGGCATCACGGGGACGATCCCGCTCGCCGTCGTCTCCTTCATTCTCGGCCTGGCCATCGCGCTCGGCATCGCGCTCATGCGACTGTCCAAGGTGCGGGTCGTGTCGGGCATCGCCCGGTTCTACATCTCGGTGATCCGCGGCACGCCGCTGCTCGTGCAGCTGTTCGTCATCTTCTACGGGCTGCCGTCCATCGGCGTCGTCGTGCCCGCGTGGCCGTGCGCGGTCATCGCGTTCTCGCTCAACGTCGGAGGCTACGCGGCCGAGGTCATCCGGGCCGCCATCCTGTCCGTGCCGAGGGGGCAGTGGGAGGCCGGCTACACGGTCGGCATGTCGTCCGGCACGACCCTGCGGCGCATCATCCTTCCGCAGGCCGCGCGAGTGAGCGTGCCCCCCCTGTCGAATACGTTCATCAGCCTGGTGAAGGACACCTCGCTGGCGTCCCTCATCACCGTGACCGAGCTCTTCCGGGTGGCCCAGCAGGTGGCCGCCTTCAGCCAGGAGTTCATGATGCTCTACCTCGAGGCCGCGCTCGTGTACTGGGTGATCTGCCTCGTGCTGTCGACCGCGCAGAGCCGCATCGAGCAACGATTGGACCGCTATGTCGCCCGCTGATCCCCCGGCCGCTGCTTCCTCGTCCGCGGACGCCGTGCTCACGGTGCGCAACCTGCACAAGAGCTTCGGTGGCACCGAGGTGCTGAAGTCCATCGACCTCACGGTGCGGCGCGGCACGGTCATGACGCTGATCGGACCGAGCGGATCGGGCAAGACCACGGTGCTGCGCTGCCTGAACGGGCTCGAAGTGCCGGACGGCGGCTCCGTCGACGTCGCGGGGGAGCTGCGGCTCGACTTCGCCGGCCCCGTCGGCAAGCGCGAGCTCGCCGCGCTCCGCGACCGCTCGGCCATGGTCTTCCAGCACTACAACCTCTTCCCGCACATGACCGTGCTGGAGAACGTGATCGAGGGTCCCGTGCAGGTGCAGCGGAGGCCGCGGGCCGAGGCCGTCACCGACGCCGAGCAGCTGCTCGAGCGCGTCGGCCTGCGCGAGAAGCGCGACGCGTACCCCTTCGAGCTGTCGGGCGGTCAGCAGCAGCGGGTCGGCATCGTGCGCGCCCTGGCGCTGCGGCCCCAGTTGCTGCTCTTCGACGAGCCGACCTCGGCGCTCGACCCGGAACTGGTGGGCGACGTGCTGTCCGTCATCAAGGAGCTCGCCGACGAGAACTGGACGATGGTGATCGTCACGCACGAGCTCGAGTTCGCGAGGCAGGTGGCGGACGAGGTCGTGTTCATGGCCGATGGCGTCGTCGTCGAGCGCGGGAACCCCGAGGACGTCCTGAAGCGGCCGACGCACGAGCGCACCCGCCAGTTCCTGCACCGCCTCCTCAACCCGTTCTGACCGGGCCCGCCGCCGCGTGCATCGCGGGTCCGGGGCTCCGCGGCCTGTTGCCGGAGGGCGGTGACGGCCCGTTGCTACAGTGACGACCATGACCGACGACAGCCGCTCCGCCGGGGACCCCCGCGCCGACGACGCCCCGCACTCCGCCGTTCCCGTGACCGCCGACGACCTCGACGGATCGGCGGCGGTCGACGAGCCGGACGGCGCCGGGGAGCGCGGCGTCGCGCGCCCTCTGGGCGCGTCGTCGGTCGAGGGGAACCGGCACGGGGATGCCGGGCCCGAGTACTTGCGGGACGAGACCGCCGACCCCGCGTTCCGGCACGACGGCTCGGAGCACGCCGCGGAGCAGCCCGACTTCCTGCGCGACGAGGATCGAGTCGCGCAGGCGCCCGCCGTTCCCGTGCCGACCGAGGGGACGGGCATGAACGGCCAGTTCTCCGGCGACGACGCGGACCCCGCCGGGGTCGACCGGAACGGGGACGGGTCGTACGACGACGACGCGGGCGAGCCGGTGGCGACGCCCGCGAACTGGCCGCTGCCCACGGCCGAGCCGGCGTGGCCGACGGATCCGGACGTCGTCACGGCGTCCGACCTCGACTCCGCCGAGACGGTGCCCGCCCCGAACCGCGGCGACGACCGTTCCGCCGACACGTCGCGAGACAGCCTCGACGACCTGGCCGAGGCCGAGGGCCCGTACGTGCCCGGCTCCTACTCCGCAGGCGCGGACCGCGACACCGACCGCATCGACACCGACCGGATCGACACCGACCGGATCGACACGGACGGCGACGACACCGTGCGGTACGAGCGTCCCGCCGCAGGCACGTCCTCCTCCGCGGCACCGCTCGCGGCCGCCGGCGCGGTCGGCGCCGCTCCCGCGCCCGCTCAGAAGCCCGTCTACCTGCAGGCGCCCGTGCCGCCCAAGAAGAAGGGCAACCGCGGCACGGGCATCGGCATCGCCCTCATCGCGACCCTCCTCTTCGCCGTGCTGTACGCCCTCGGCGTCGGCCTTCTGCTCTCGGTGCGCACGGCGGACGCGTTCGGTGAGCCGCTCCTCAGCTACCTCGCGACGCCCATGTACTGGCTTCCCGTTCTCGTCTTCCTCGTGGCGTTCGCGCTGCTGGTGCTGCTCATCCACCGTGCCGACTGGTGGGCGTTCGTGCTCGGCGGCATCCCGGTGGCGATCCTCGTCTACGGCTCCTACCTGCTCGCCCGCGTGATCCAGCAGAACATCTTCGAGATCACCCCGAACGAGGCGGTCGACGTCGTCGAGCGCTCCAGCACCTTCCCGGACGGGATCCTCGCCGGCCTGCTCGCCCGCGAGCTCGTGATCTGGGCGGGTGCGGGCATCAGCGCCCGGGCCCGCCGCGTGCGCGCCCGGAACGCGGAGGCCCGTGCGGAGTACGAGCAGAAGCTCGCGGAGACGCCGGGGTTCGGTCCCGCGTCCTGACGGATCCCGCCGTCGCCGGCACCCCGCCTCGATCGCTCAGAGCGTAGGGGCGGGGGGCAGCGCGAAGCCCGCGATCATTTGACCGGGGGCACGGGGTGAACTATTCTCGTACGGGTGTGCGCCTTGTCGTGCGCTTGAATCGTGCCCACGGGAATACCGCCCAGGGAATCCGCGATCCACGCAACTGGCACCTCACACACTCCAGGGTCCTGCCGATCGGCTGAACCCCCACGGCATACTCACCCCAGGCTCACCGGATCGCTCCGGACGGCACGGGTGGGTCCAGATGAACTCGATGCGGTCTCGACCGAGAGTGCATCGAATGCTGACCATCACACCGCTGTCACCGTGCAGCTATCAAGGAGTCAATCAGTGCCAACCATTCAGCAGTTGGTCCGGAAGGGTCGCAGCCCCAAGGTCGTCAAGACCAAGGCGCCCGCCCTGAAGGCCAACCCCCAGCAGCGGGGCGTGTGCACGCGTGTGTACACCACCACCCCGAAGAAGCCGAACTCCGCCCTGCGCAAGGTCGCTCGCGTCAAGCTGAGCAACGGCCAGGAGGTCACGGCCTACATCCCCGGCGAGGGCCACAACCTGCAGGAGCACTCGATGGTGCTCGTGCGCGGCGGTCGCGTCAAGGACCTCCCCGGCGTGCGGTACAAGATCGTCCGCGGCGCCCTGGACACCCAGGCCGTGAAGAACCGCAAGCAGGCCCGCAGCCGGTACGGCGCGAGAATGGACAAGAAGTAATGCCTCGCAAGGGTCCCGCCCCCAAGCGTCCCGTCGTCGCAGACCCGGTCTACGGCGCCCCCATCGTCAGCCAGCTGGTCAACAAGATCCTGCTGGACGGCAAGAAGGGCCTCGCCGAGAAGATCGTGTACGACGCCCTCGAGGGCGTCGCCGCGAAGAACGGCCAGGACGCCGTCGTCACGCTCAAGAAGGCGCTCGACAACGTGCGCCCCGCCCTCGAGGTGCGCTCGCGCCGCGTCGGTGGCTCCACTTACCAGGTGCCGATCGAGGTCAAGCCTCACCGCGCCAACACTCTCGCCCTGCGCTGGCTCACCACCTACGCCAAGTCGCGTCGTGAGAAGACCATGACCGAGCGACTCACCAACGAGATTCTCGACGCCTCCAACGGCCTCGGTGCCGCGGTGAAGCGCCGGGAGGACACGCACAAGATGGCCGAGTCGAACAAGGCGTTCGCGCACTACCGCTGGTAGCGCGTCCGGAGCCCGCCCCACAAGGGCGGGCTCCGGAGCCCGTCATCCCCTCAACTACCTTTCGGAGGAACATCCGTGGCACAGGACGTGCTCACCGACCTGAACAAGGTCCGCAACATCGGCATCATGGCTCATATCGATGCCGGCAAGACCACTACAACCGAGCGCATCCTGTTCTACACGGGTATCACTCACAAGATCGGTGAGGTCCACGACGGCGCAGCCACGATGGACTGGATGGCGCAGGAGCAGGAGCGTGGCATCACCATCACGTCCGCTGCGACGACGTGCTTCTGGAACAAGAACCAGATCAACATCATCGACACCCCCGGTCACGTCGACTTCACGGTCGAGGTGGAGCGCTCGCTCCGCGTCCTCGACGGTGCCGTCGCCGTGTTCGACGGCAAGGAGGGCGTCGAGCCCCAGTCCGAGACGGTGTGGCGCCAGGCCGACAAGTACGACGTGCCGCGCATCTGCTTCGTCAACAAGATGGACAAGCTCGGTGCCGACTTCTACTTCACCGTCGACACGATCGTGAACCGCCTCGGTGCGAAGCCGCTGGTCCTCCAGCTGCCGATCGGCGCGGAGAGCTCGTTCGAGGGCGTCGTCGACCTGGTCGAGATGCGCGCGCTCACCTGGCGCGGAGACGCCAAGGGTGACGTGGAGATGGGTGCGAAGTACGCGATCGAGGAGATCCCCGCGGACCTCCAGGAGCGTGCCGAGGAGTACCGCGCGAAGCTGCTCGAGACGGTCGCGGAGTCCGACGACGCGCTGCTCGAGAAGTACTTCAGCGGCGAGGAGCTCACGGTCGCCGAGATCAAGGCCGCCATCCGCAAGATGACGGTCAACAGCGAGCTCTACCCCGTGCTGTGCGGCTCCGCGTTCAAGAACCGCGGTGTGCAGCCCATGCTCGACGCCGTGATCGACTACCTCCCCAGCCCGCTCGACGTGCCGCCCATGGAGGGCCACGACGTGCGCGACGAGGAGAAGATCATCATCCGCCGCCCCGACGCCACCGAGCCGTTCTCGGCCCTGGCGTTCAAGGTCGCGGTGCACCCGTTCTTCGGTCGGCTCACCTACGTGCGCGTCTACTCCGGCACCATCGAGAGTGGCTCCGGAGTCATCAACTCCACCAAGGGCAAGAAGGAGCGCATCGGCAAGATCTTCCAGATGCACTCCAACAAGGAGAACCCCGTCGACTCCGTCACGGCCGGCCACATCTACGCGGTGATCGGCCTCAAGGACACGACGACCGGTGACACCCTGTGCGACCCGACCGACCAGATCGTGCTCGAGTCCATGACGTTCCCGGAGCCGGTCATCGAGGTCGCCATCGAGCCGAAGACCAAGGCCGACCAGGAGAAGCTCGGCACGGCCATCCAGAAGCTGGCCGAGGAGGACCCGACCTTCCGCACGGAGCAGAACCAGGAGACCGGTCAGACGGTCATCAAGGGAATGGGCGAGCTCCACCTCGACATCCTGGTCGACCGCATGAAGCGCGAGTTCAACGTCGAGGCCAACGTCGGCAAGCCCCAGGTGGCCTACCGCGAGACCATCCGCGGCACCGTCGAGAAGCACGACTTCACGCACAAGAAGCAGACCGGTGGTTCCGGCCAGTTCGCGAAGATCCAGATCAAGATCGAGCCGCTGGAGATCACCGCCGATACGACCTACGAGTTCGACAACAAGGTGACCGGTGGTCGCGTGCCCCGGGAGTACATCCCGTCGGTCGACGCGGGCATCCAGGACGCCCTGCAGGTCGGTGTCCTCGCGGGCTACCCCATGGTGGGCGTCAAGGCGACCCTGCTCGACGGCGCGTCCCACGACGTCGACTCCTCGGAGATGGCGTTCAAGATCGCCGGGTCGATGGCCTTCAAGGAGGCCGCTCGCAAGGCGAAGCCGGTCCTGCTCGAGCCGTTGATGGCCGTCGAGGTGCGCACCCCTGAGGAATACATGGGTGACGTGATCGGTGACCTCAACTCACGGCGTGGTCAGATCCAGGCCATGGAGGACGCGAGCGGTGTCAAGGTGATCACCGCGAACGTCCCGCTCTCGGAGATGTTCGGCTACGTGGGCGACCTGAGGTCTCGTACCTCCGGCCGCGCCGTGTACTCGATGACCTTCGCGAGCTACGCGGAGGTCCCGAAGGCTGTCGCCGAGGAGATCATCCAGAAGAACAAGGGCGAGTAGCACAACCGTTCGCCCGATTACTCGGCGCCACCCGGCCCGGGTAACATAAGTACACACTCCAATTCGCAGGGCATCCGGCATGCAAACCGGGTGCCCTGCACCAGAGTCCTGAGGAGGACCCACAGTGGCGAAGGCCAAGTTCGAGCGGACCAAGCCGCACGTAAACATCGGCACGATCGGTCACGTCGACCACGGAAAGACCACCCTGACGGCGGCGATTTCCAAGGTCCTGGCCGACACGTACCCGTCCGCGACCAACGTTCAGCGCGACTTCGCGTCGATCGACTCCGCTCCCGAGGAGCGCCAGCGCGGTATCACGATCAACATCTCGCACGTCGAGTACGAGACCCCCACGCGTCACTACGCTCACGTCGACGCCCCGGGCCACGCCGACTACATCAAGAACATGATCACGGGTGCCGCGCAGATGGACGGCGCGATCCTGGTCGTGGCCGCGACCGACGGCCCGATGGCTCAGACCCGCGAGCACGTGCTGCTCGCCAAGCAGGTCGGCGTCCCCTACCTGCTCGTCGCGCTCAACAAGGCCGACATGGTGGACGACGAGGAGATCCTGGAGCTCGTCGAGCTCGAGGTCCGCGAGCTGCTCGCCAGCCAGGGCTTCGACGGCGACAACGCCCCCGTCGTGCGCGTCTCCGGCCTCAAGGCCCTCGAGGGCGACGAGAAGTGGACGAAGTCCATCCTCGAGCTCATGGAGGCTGTCGACAGCTCCATCCCCGACCCGGTGCGTGACAAGGACAAGCCGTTCCTCATGCCCGTCGAGGACGTCTTCACCATCACCGGTCGTGGAACGGTCGTCACGGGTCGCGCCGAGCGCGGCACGCTGGCCATCAACTCCGAGGTCGAGATCGTCGGCATCCGCCCGACGCAGAAGACCACGGTCACGGGTATCGAGATGTTCCACAAGCAGCTCGACGAGGCCTGGGCCGGCGAGAACTGTGGTCTGCTCCTCCGCGGCACCAAGCGCGAGGACGTGGAGCGCGGCCAGGTCGTCGTGAAGCCCGGTTCGGTCACGCCGCACACCGGTTTCGAGGGCACCGCCTACATCCTGTCCAAGGACGAGGGTGGACGTCACAACCCGTTCTACGCGAACTACCGCCCGCAGTTCTACTTCCGCACCACCGACGTCACCGGCGTCATCACGCTGCCCGAGGGCACCGAGATGGTCATGCCCGGCGACACCACCGACATGTCGGTCGAGCTGATCCAGCCGATCGCCATGGAGGAGGGCCTCGGCTTCGCCATCCGTGAGGGTGGCCGCACCGTCGGCGCCGGAACGGTGACGAAGATCACCAAGTAGTCCTCGGCTACACACGAACAGGGTCGGACCTCCGGGTCCGGCCCTGTTTCGCGTGCACCCGGTGTGGTGCCGAGCCCGTGCGTGCGGGCGGGCGGCGCGCGCGCTGCTAGCGTTGTCCGCGATGAATACCAGGAGAAGCACGCCAGCGCGCCCCGCGTCCATCGACCGCAGGTACCTCGTGTCCCTCCTGCTGCTCACCGTGTCGACCGGCATCATCGACGCCGTCAGCTACCTCGCGCTCGACCGCGTCTTCACCGGCAACATGACCGGAAACGTGCTGTTCATCGGTTTCGGTCTGGTCGGCGTCGCGGACATCCCGCTGCTGAACAACCTGGTCGCGCTCCTCGCCTTCGTCGTCGGCGCCGTCATCTGCGCGCGCGTGGTCCGCGGCCACAGCCACGAGAGCCGGCTGCCGACGGCGAACCTGCTGATGCTTCTCATCGTCGCGGTGCTGTCCACGGCGCTCGCCCTCGTCTGGTGGGGTGTAGGCGACCTCTCCGAGCCCGCCCTCCTCGTGGTCACGGCCGTGCTCGCCACCGTCATGGGCGCGCAGGCCATCGCCGTGCGATCGGCGAGCATCGCCGACGTGACGACCATCGTGGTCACGAGCACGCTCGCGAACCTCGCGGCGGACTCCCACCTCGCGGGCGGCACGGGCGATCGCGCGTGGCGCCGGCTCGGCGCCGTGATCGCGATGGGTCTCGGCGCGGTCATCGGCGCCGTCCTCATCCGCTTCGCGGTCGGTCCGGTCGCCCTGCTGGCCGCCGCGGTGATCATGCTCGTCGCCGTCCTCCTGCTCGCCCTCGCGCGGCGCACCGAGCGCAACGCCAAGCGCATGGCGGAGTCCTCGGCCGCATCGGTCGAGGCGTCCGCGTAACGTTCGAGGCATGGTTCGACTTCGGCGCAGCGACTCGACGCGACCGGGGTACCAGCGCGTACGGTCCGGCACCGGCTTCAGCTACCGCGACCCCGCGGGAGGCGCCGTGGCAGACGCGGAGATGCGGGCGCGCATCGAAAAGCTCGCCATCCCGCCGGCGTGGAGCGACGTGTGGATCGCGCCGTACGCCAACGGCCACATCCAGGCGACGGGCATCGACGCGGCCGGCAGGCGGCAGTACATCTACCATCCGACCTGGCGGGAGCAGAAGGACCGCATCAAGTTCGACCGGGCGCTGAAGCTCGCCGAGTCGCTGCCCACGGCGCGCCGGTTCGTCACGATCGACCTCCGCGACCCCGACCCGAGCAAGGCCCGGGCGCTCGCCACGGCGTTCCGCATGCTCGACACTGGTTCCCTCCGGGTCGGCTCGGAGCGCTACGCCGAGGCGAACGGCAGCCACGGCCTGACGACCCTGCTGTGCTCGCACGCGAAGGTCAGCGGCACCACGGTGAGCCTCAACTTCCCCGCCAAGAGCGGCCAGGAGTGGGAGTCGGACATCACTGACCCGGACCTCGCAGCGGTTGTGCGCAGCCTGAAGCGCCGAGGCGCGAACGCGCGACTGCTGGCCTACCGGGAGGGCAAGCGCTGGCGCACCATCGACGCATCCGACGTGAACGCGTACGTGCGCGAGCGCACCGGCGGCGAGTTCTCGGCGAAGGACTTCCGCACGCTGCACGGCACCATCGCCGCCGCCATCAGCCTGGCGAAGCACGGGCCGGAGGCGACGAAATCCGGCCGAACGCGGGCTCTTGCGCAGGCCATGCGCGACGCCGCCGAGGTGCTCGGCAACACCCCGACCATCGCGAAGACGAGCTACGTCGACCCGCGCGTCGTCGACGAGTACGTGCACGGCCGCACCATCGACCCGCACCGGCTGAACGCCGCGGAGTCCGAGCTGCGGGCCCTCCTCTACGCCGCCGACGCGGCCTGACCCGACGTCGCTCCGGCGAACGCCCCGGTGCGTCGTACGGGTCGCGGTGCGGGCGATCAGTGTTGCGCTTCCGGGACGGGAACAACGGACCCGGGGCACCGGTTGGGTTGCAAAGAGGCCCGGAATTCCGCGGCTCGGGGCGCGACACGCCCGGGTTGCACGGAGCGGGTGGATGTGGCAAACTCGTCTAGTTCAACATTTCGGCCCGGGGTGGAGTGCGCGTACGCGCGTATCGCCCGCTGCGGCCGGATCACTGCCAGGCAGTGCATAGGCGCGACACAGTCCGCAGCCTAGGCCGCGGGTAGCAGGACATAGCTGAAATCGACTCCAGAGCAGACACGGGTGAACCATGTCCGCGGTCCGGCCCGAGCGGGGCGGGGAGATCGGGGGAGGCGTGCGCGGGCGGATGTCCGTGCGAACGCCTCAGGTTTGACAGAAGAACAGTGGTGCAACAGAAGTCGTGCTACTAGACGCGTCCAATACGGCGGCAGCCGCAAGACGCTTGAAAGAGAGAGAGTCGCAACATGGCGGGACAGAAGATCCGCATCCGACTTAAGTCCTACGACCACGAGGTCATCGACACCTCGGCACGCAAGATCGTCGACACGGTCACCCGCGCGGGTGCTCAGGTCGTCGGCCCCGTGCCGCTGCCGACGGAGAAGAACGTGGTGGTCGTCATCCGTTCCCCCCACAAGTACAAGGACAGCCGCGAGCACTTCGAGATGCGCACGCACAAGCGTCTGATCGACATCGTCGACCCGACGCCGAAGGCCGTCGACTCGCTCATGCGACTCGACCTTCCGGCCGACGTCAACATCGAGATCAAGCTCTAAGGGAACCATGTCTACCGCTACCAAGACTTTCAACGGTCTGCTGGGCACCAAGCTCGGTATGACTCAGGTGTGGGACGAGAACAACAAGCTCATCCCGGTCACCGTGGTGCAGATCACGCCCAACGTGGTGACGCAGGTGCGCACGCCCGAGGTCGACGGCTACGCCGCCATCCAGATCGCCTACGGCCAGATCGACCCGCGCAAGGCCAACAAGCCCGCGACCGGTCACTTCGACAAGGCCGGCGTCACGCCGCGCCGTCACCTCACCGAGGTGCGCACCGCCAACGCCGGTGAGTACACGCTCGGCCAGGAGATCGGCGTCGACGTGTTCGAGGCCGGCATCAAGGTCGACGTCGTCGGCACCAGCAAGGGCAAGGGCTTCGCCGGTGTCATGAAGCGCCACAACTTCAAGGGTGTCTCGGCGTCCCACGGTTCGCACCGCAACCACCGCAAGCCCGGCTCGATCGGCGCGTCCTCGACGCCCAGCCGCGTGTTCAAGGGCATGCGCATGGCCGGTCGCATGGGTGGCGAGCGCGTCACCGTGCTGAACCTCGCCGTGCACTCCGTGGATGCCGAGAACGGCCTCCTGCTGGTCAAGGGTGCCGTTCCCGGCGCCCGCGGCCGCATCGTATTCGTCCGCAACGCAGTGAAGGGGAAGTAGTTCATGGCTACCGCAACCCAGATCGACGTCCTGAACGCCTCGGGTGAGAAGGCCGGCTCGGTCGAGCTCCCCGCAGCGATCTTCGACGTTCAGACCAACGTCCCGCTCATCCACCAGGTCGTCGTGGCCCAGCTGGCCGCCGCCCGCCAGGGCACGCACAAGACCAAGGGTCGCGGCGAGGTGTCCGGCGCCGGCCGCAAGCCGTTCAAGCAGAAGGGAACCGGTCGCGCCCGTCAGGGTTCGATCCGCGCCCCCCAGATGACCGGTGGTGGCATCGTCCACGGACCGACGCCGCGCAGCTACGCGCAGCGCACCCCCAAGAAGATGATCGCGGCGGCGCTGCTCGGCTCGCTGTCCGACCGCGCCCGCGGCGGACGCGTCCACGTCGTGGAAAGCCTGTTCGCCGGTGAGACGCCGTCGACGAAGGCCGCCCTCGCGCTGCTGACGAACGTCGCCATCTCCAAGCACGTGCTGATCGTGCTCGAGCGCGACGACGACGCAAGCCACCTGAGCGTCCGCAACATCCCGACCGTCCACGTGCTCTCGTACGACCAGCTGAACGCGTACGACGTGCTCGTGAGCGACGACATCGTCTTCACCCGCGGCGCGTTCGACGCGTTCGTCGGCAGCAAGGTGATCAGCAAGGAAGAGGTCAGCGCATGAGCGCCGTCAACAAGGACCCCCGCGACGTCATCATCTCGCCGGTCGTGTCCGAGAAGAGCTACGGCCTGATCGACGCGGGCAAGTACACCTTCGAGGTGGACCCCCGCTCGAACAAGACCGAGATCAAGCTCGCGATCGAGAAGATCTTCAACGTGCAGGTCGCGTCGATCAACACCCTCAACAAGAAGGGCAAGACGCGCCGCACCCGCTTCGGGATCGGCAAGCGCAAGGACACGAAGCGTGCCATCGTCACGCTGAAGTCCGGCTCCATCGACATCTTCACGGCCGTCGGCTAAGCGGCACCGGGACAAGAGGACTTTCACACACATGGCTATTCGTAATTACAAGCCCACGACGCCGGGCCGCCGCGGCTCGTCCGTCGCGGACTTCGCGGAGATCACCCGCTCAACACCCGAGAAGTCGCTGCTCCGTCCGCTCGCCAAGACCGGTGGACGCAACAACCAGGGCCGCATCACCACCCGTCACATCGGTGGTGGCCACAAGCGCCAGTACCGCGTCATCGACTTCCGTCGCAACGACAAGGACGGCATCGACGCCAAGGTCGCGCACATCGAGTACGACCCCAACCGCACGGCGCGCATCGCGCTGCTGCACTTCGTCGACGGCACCAAGCGCTACATCATCGCGCCCGACCGTCTTCGCCAGGGCGACACCGTCGAGTCGGGCCCCGGCGCCGACATCAAGCCCGGCAACAATCTGCCGCTGCGCAACATCCCCACCGGTACCGTCATCCACGCGATCGAGCTGAAGCCGGGCGGCGGTGCCAAGATGGCCCGCTCCGCCGGTGCCTCCGTGCGCCTCGTGGCGAAGGACGGCCCCTACGCCCAGCTGCGTCTGCCCTCCGGCGAGGTCCGGAACGTCGACGCCCGCTGCCGCGCGACGATCGGCGAGGTCGGTAACTCCGAGCAGTCGAACATCAACTGGGGCAAGGCCGGCCGCAAGCGCTGGAAGGGCGTCCGCCCGACCGTGCGCGGTGTCGCCATGAACCCCGTCGACCACCCGCACGGTGGTGGTGAGGGCAAGACCTCCGGTGGACGCCACCCGGTCAGCCCGTGGGGCCAGAAGGAAGGCCGCACCCGCCACCCCAACAAGGAAAGCGACAAGCTCATCGTTCGTCGCCGCACCGCCGGCAAGAAGCGCAAGTAGGAGTTGTAGAAGATGCCACGCAGTCTCAAGAAGGGCCCCTTCGTTGACGACCACCTGCTCCGCAAGGTGGTCACGGCGAACGAGGCCAAGAACAAGAACGTGATCAAGACCTGGTCGCGCCGCTCGATGATCGTCCCCGCGATGCTGGGTCACACCATCGCCGTGCACGACGGTCGCAAGCACATCCCGGTGTTCGTCACCGAGACCATGGTCGGCCACAAGCTCGGCGAGTTCGCGCCGACGCGCACCTTCCGTGGACACGTGAAGGACGACAAGAAGGGTCGTCGCCGCTAACGCGGTGACGAATGAGGAGGAGAGAAATGGTGGAGTCGATCGCACGCGTGCGACACATCCGCGTCACCCCCATGAAGGCCCGGCGCGTCGTTGACATGATCCGCGGCAAGCAGGCGCTCGAGGCGCTCGCGATCCTGAAGTTCGCGCCGCAGAGCGCGAGCGAGCCCGTCTACAAGCTCGTCGCGTCGGCCATGGCCAACGCCCGCGTGAAGGCGGACGCCTCGAACAGCTACCTCGACGAGCAGGACCTCGTCGTGGCCCGCGCGTTCGTGGACGAGGGAACGACGCTCAAGCGTTTCCAGCCCCGCGCCCAGGGACGCGCGTTCCAGATCCTGAAGCGCACCAGCCACATCACTATCGTGCTCGCCACCCCGGAGGACGCCGCCGAGGCTCCCGTCCGCGGTGCTGGCAAGAAGAAGGCGAGGACCAACTAATGGGCCAGAAAGTAAACCCGTACGGTTTCCGTCTCGGTATCACCACCGACCACGTGTCGCGCTGGTTCTCGGACAGCACGAAGAAGGGTCAGCGTTACAGCGACTTCGTCGCCGAGGACATCAAGATCCGCAGCATGCTGAAGACCTCGCTCGACCGCGCCGGCGTTGCGCGCATCGAGATCGAGCGCACCCGTGACCGCGTCCGCGTCGACATCCACACCGCCCGCCCGGGCATCGTGATCGGTCGCCGCGGTGCCGAGGCCGAGCGCATCCGCTCCGACCTCGAGAAGCTCACCGGCAAGCAGATCCAGCTGAACATCCTCGAGGTCAAGAACCCCGAGGCCGAGGCTCAGCTCGTCGCTCAGGGCATCGCCGAGCAGCTGGCCGCCCGCGTGGCGTTCCGCCGCGCGATGCGCAAGGGCCTGCAGGGCGCCCAGCGCGCCGGTGCCAAGGGTGTCCGCATCCAGGTGTCCGGCCGCCTCGGCGGCGCCGAGATGAGCCGCTCCGAGTTCTACCGCGAGGGTCGGGTTCCGCTGCACACGCTGCGCGCGAACATCGACTACGGCTTCTATGAGGCGCGGACCACCTTCGGCCGCATCGGCGTGAAGGTGTGGATCTACAAGGGCGACATCACCAACAAGGAGCTTGCCCGCGAGCAGGCCAACCAGAAGTCATCGCGCCCCGAGCGTCGTGACGGCCGCGATGGCGACCGTCCGCGTCGCGACCGTGCGCCGCGTACCGAGGCCGCTCCCGCGGCTGCCGCAGGAGTTGAGGCGTAACCATGTTGATCCCACGCAGAGTCAAGCACCGCAAGCAGCACCACCCCGGCCGTAGCGGCCAGGCGACCGGCGGCACGCAGGTCAGCTTCGGTGAGTTCGGCATCCAGGCGCTCACGCCCGCATACGTCACCAACCGTCAGATCGAGTCCGCTCGTATCGCCATGACGCGTCACATCAAGCGTGGCGGAAAGGTGTGGATCAACATCTACCCCGACCGCCCGCTCACCAAGAAGCCCGCCGAGACCCGCATGGGTTCCGGTAAGGGTTCCCCCGAGTGGTGGGTCGCGAACGTCAAGCCGGGTCGTGTGCTCTTCGAGCTCAGCGGCGTCGACGAGACGGTCGCGCGCGAAGCCCTCACCCGGGCCATCCACAAGCTGCCGCTCAAGGCACGCATCATCAAGCGCGAGGAGGGCGACGCGTAATGGCGATCGGATCCAAGGAGCTCGCTCCGACCGAGCTCGACACTTTCGAGGACGAGCGACTCGTCGAGGAGCTGAAGAAGGCCAAGGAGGAGCTGTTCAACCTCCGCTTCCAGTCGGCCACGGGCCAGCTGGAGGGTCACGGCCGTCTGCGCGCCGTGAAGCGCGACATCGCGCGCATCTACACGGTCATCCGCGAGCGCGAGCTCGGCATCCGGGCGACCCCCGCTCCCGTCGAGGCCCCGGCGCCCGTCGAGAAGAAGAAGTCCAAGAAGGCCAAGGACTCCGCGCAGGCGAGCACTGACGCCGAGGCGCCGGCCGCCGAGACCGCCGAGGAGAGCAAGTAATGGCACAGGTAGAAAACGCCGGCCACGAGTCGTCGGCGCACGACATCAAGGAGGCGGGCGCTCGCGGTTACCGCAAGACCCGTCGTGGGTACGTGACCAGCGACCGGATGGAGAAGACCATCGTCGTCGAGGTCGAGGACCGCGTGAAGCACCCGCTGTACGGCAAGGTCATCCGCCGCACCTCCAAGGTCAAGGCGCACGACGAGGCGAACACCGCCGGCGTCGGCGACCTCGTCCTGATCAGCGAGACCCGTCCGCTGAGCGCGACCAAGCGCTGGCGGCTCGTCGAGATCCTAGAGAAGGCCAAGTAGGCCCCCGGGCTTGCTTGAAGGAGGAATAGACAGTGATTCAGCAGGAATCCCGCCTGAAGATCGCCGACAACACGGGTGCGAAGGAGATCCTCACCATCCGCGTTCTCGGTGGCTCCGGCCGTCGCTATGCCGGTCTCGGTGACGTCATCGTCGCCACGGTGAAGGACGCCATCCCGGGCGGCAACGTCAAGAAGGGTGACGTCGTGAAGGCGGTCATCGTTCGCACCAAGAAGGAGACCCGTCGTGACGACGGCTCCTACATCAAGTTCGACGAGAACGCCGCGGTGATCTTGAAGAATGACGGGGAGCCCCGCGGCACCCGCATCTTCGGACCGGTCGGTCGCGAGCTCCGCGACAAGAAGTTCATGAAGATCATCTCGCTGGCGCCGGAGGTTATCTAGTCATGGCGAACATCAAGAAGGGCGACCTCGTCCAGGTCATCAGCGGCCGCACCCAGGCCCGCGGCGGAGACCGCGGCAAGCAGGGTCGCGTGATCGATGTGCTGGTCGACAAGAACCGCGTCGTCGTCGAGGGCGTCAACTTCGTCACCAAGCACGTGCGCGTCGGACAGACGCAGCGCGGCAGCAAGACCGGTGGCATCGAGACGCACGAGGCTCCCATCCACGTCTCCAACGTGGCCCTGGTCGACCCCGAGACGAAGAAGCCGACCCGCGTCGGCTTCCGCACGGAGACGATCGAGAAGGACGGCAAGCGCAAGACCATTCGCGTGCGCTACGCCAAGAAGTCAGGTAAGGACCTGTAATGACCGACACCACTACTGCCGCGTCGGCTGTCAAGGTGCAGCCGCGCCTCAAGCAGAAGTACCAGTCCGAGATCTCGGACAAGCTGAAGGCCGACCTCGGCTTCACGAACGTCCACCAGGTGCCGAACCTCGTGAAGATCGTCGTGAACATGGGCGTCGGAGAGGCGGCCCGCGACGGCAAGATCATCGAGGGCGCCGTCGCCGACCTCACCAAGATCACCGGCCAGAAGCCCCAGGTCACGAAGGCCCGAAAGTCCATCGCGCAGTTCAAGCTGCGCGAGGGTCAGCCGATCGGTGCGCACGTCACGCTGCGCGGCGACCGCATGTGGGAGTTCCTCGACCGCCTGCTCTCGCTCTCGCTTCCCCGCATCCGCGACTTCCGCGGACTCAGCCCGAAGCAGTTCGACGGCAGCGGGAACTACACGTTCGGCCTCACGGAGCAGTCGATGTTCCACGAGATCGACCAGGACCGCATCGACCGCGTCCGCGGTATGGACATCACGGTCGTGACCACGGCGAAGACGGACGAGGAGGGTCGCGCGCTGCTTCGTCAGCTCGGCTTCCCGTTCCAGTCCGAGACGACCGCCAACTAGTTCCACCAGCTCCACCGCACCACCCAGCGGTGTCCGGCAATTCGGCCGGGCACCATGACGACCACAGGTCGGCATTCGTGTAACGGATGACGAAACCAGGCCAGGAAGGCAAGACCCATCATGACGATGACAGATCCGGTCGCAGACATGCTGACCAGACTGCGCAACGCTAACTCGGCGTTCCACGACTCCGTGTCGCTGCCGAACAGCAAGCTCAAGACCCACATCGCGGAGATCCTGAAGACCGAGGGCTACATCTCGGACTGGAAGGTCGCCGACGCCCGCGTCGGAACCACCCTGACGATGGACCTCAAGTACGGCCCGAACCGTGAGCGTTCGATCTCCGGCATCAAGCGGGTCTCCAAGCCCGGCCTCCGCGTCTACGCGAAGTCGACCGAGATCCCCAGCGTTCTCGGTGGCCTCGGCGTCGCGATCCTGTCCACCTCCTCCGGTCTGCTCACCGACCGGCAGGCTGCGAAGAAGGGCGTGGGTGGGGAAGTCCTCGCCTACGTGTGGTAATCCGTCATGTCACGTATCGGAAGACTTCCCATCGACATCCCCGCGGGGGTCGACATCTCGGTGAACGCCGGGCTCGTCACCGTCAAGGGCCCGAAGGGTGAGCTGTCGCTCACCGTCAAGGAGCCCATCACGGTCGAGGTCGCGGAGAACCAGGTCCTGGTCACCCGCCCCAACGACGAGCGCGAGTCGCGTTCGCTGCACGGCCTCACCCGCACGCTCATCGCCAACCAGGTGCTCGGCGTCACCCAGGGCTACTCCAAGGGCCTCGAGGTCGTCGGAACCGGTTACCGCGTGACCGCTCGCGGCACGGCCGTCGAGTTCGCGCTCGGCTTCTCGCACCCCGTCGTGGTCGAGCCGCCGGCCGGCATCTCGTTCACCGTCGAGGGCAACAACCGCATGACGGTCACCGGCATCGACAAGCAGGCCGTCGGCGAGGTCGCCGCAAACATCCGCAAGATTCGTAAGCCCGAGCCCTACAAGGGCAAGGGTGTGCGCTACGCAGGCGAGGTCGTTCGCCGCAAGGCCGGAAAGAGTGGTAAGTAATGGCTCTCGGAGTTAGAGGCAAGAGCAAGTCCGCCGCCCGCGGCCGCAGGCACCTGCGTCTTCGCAAGAAGGTCGTCGGCAGCGCCGAGCGTCCCCGTCTCGTCGTCACCCGTTCGGCCCGCCACGTCTTCGTGCAGGTCGTCGACGACAGCAAGGGCCACACCGTGGCGTCCGCGTCGACCCTCGAGGCCGACATGCGCACGTTCGACGGTGACAAGACCGCCAAGGCCCACCGCGTGGGCGAGCTGGTGGCCGAGCGTGCCAAGCAGGCCGGTATCGAGGCCGTCGTATTTGACCGTGGTGGTAACCGTTACGCAGGACGCGTCGCGGCGATCGCCGAGGGAGCTCGAGAGGGCGGATTGAAGCTGTGAGCACTGAAAACGTAGTATCCAAGACGGAGCCGGACGTGGCTGCCGTTTCCGAGACGCCGGTGGAGACCGCCGCGTCGAGCTCGGCCGGCCAGGCGGAGCCCCGCGAGGGGCGCCGCGGAGGTCGCGAGCGCAACCCCAACCGCGACCGCGGTGCGCGTGATGCCGACAAGAGCCAGTTCCTGGAGCGCGTCGTCACCATCAACCGCGTGTCCAAGGTGGTCAAGGGTGGTCGTCGCTTCAGCTTCACCGCTCTCGTGGTCGTCGGCGACGGCAACGGACTCGTCGGCGTCGGCTACGGCAAGGCCCGCGAGGTCCCGACCGCCATCTCCAAGGGCGTCGAGGAGGCGAAGAAGAACTTCTTCCGCGTCCCGCGCTCGGGCAACACCATTCCCCACCCCGTGCAGGGTGAGGCCGCTGCCGGTGTCGTCCTCCTGCGCCCCGCGTCGGGTGGTACCGGTGTCATCGCCGGCGGCCCCGTGCGCGCCGTGCTCGAGTGCGCCGGCATCCACGACGTCCTCAGCAAGTCGCTCGGCTCGTCGAACACGATCAACATCGTGCACGCGACCGTCGCGGCGCTGAAGGAGCTCGAGGAGCCCCGCGCGGTCGCCGCGCGCCGCGGCCTCGAGGTCGACCACGTCGTCCCGGCTCGTCTCCTGCGCGCCGAGACCGACGCGAAGGCAGGTGTCTGATGGCCCAGCTCAAGGTGACCCAGATCAAGTCCAGGATCAGCGAGAAGCAGAACCAGCGCGACACGCTGCGCAGCCTGGGCCTCAGGCGGATCGGCCAGACGGTCATCCGCGAGGACAACAAGCAGAACCGTGGCTACGTGGCGACTGTTGCTCACCTGGTCAGGGTCGAGGAGATTGACTAATGGCTGAGATCAACGAGACGGTCGCCGCCGAGGCGACGACGGCTCCTGCCGCCGCCGCGCCCACCGCGCGCGAGCAGGTGCTGAAGGTCCACCACCTCCGCCCCGCCAAGGGTGCCAAGACCGCGCGCACCCGCGTCGGTCGTGGTGAGGGCTCGAAGGGCAAGACCGCCGGTCGTGGCACCAAGGGCTCCAAGGCCCGTTACCAGGTGCGCATCGGCTTCGAGGGTGGCCAGATGCCGCTGCACATGCGCACGCCGAAGCTCCGCGGGTTCAAGAACCCGTTCCGCGTCGAGTACCAGGTCGTGAACCTGGCCAAGCTCGCGGACCTCTACCCGCAGGGTGGCGACGTGACCGTCGCCGACCTCGTGGCGAAGGGCGCGGTGCGCAAGAACGAGAAGGTCAAGGTTCTCGGCGACGGCGAGATTGCCGTTAAGCTGAGCGTTGCGGTCGACAAGGTCTCGGCTTCCGCCGAGCAGAAGATCGTGGCCGCTGGCGGCTCCGTCAACTAGGGTTCATCGGATGGTCGGCAGCGCCGGCCATCCGATGGTCCGTTAAGCACTGGGATGCCCTCAGGCGACGTTTCACCGCCGCCTGAGGGCATCTTCCCGAATGGAAAGCAGGACGCCTGTGTTTCGCGCCATTGCGAGGATCTTCCGCACCCCCGACCTTCGGAGGAAGATCGGATTCACGCTGGGGATCATCGCGCTGTTCCGGCTGGGCTCGTTCATCCCCGCACCGTTCGTCGACTTCGGCAACGTCCAGAGCTGCCTCGCGGCGAACCAGGGGACGAGCGGCCTCTACGAGCTGGTGAACCTGTTCAGCGGGGGAGCCCTCCTCCAGCTGTCGGTCTTCGCGCTCGGCATCATGCCGTACATCACGTCGTCGATCATCGTGCAGCTGCTGCGCGTGGTCATCCCGCACTTCGAGACCCTGCACAAGGAGGGTCAGTCGGGTCAGGCGACGCTCACGCAGTACACGCGGTACCTCACGATCGCGCTCGGCGTCCTGCAGTCGACGACGCTCATCACCGTCGCGCGCAGCGGTGCCCTCTTCGGCAACACCGGCGTCACGGAGTGCACGCAGCTCATCACGAACGACGCCTGGTACGCCATCCTGCTCATGGTCATCACCATGACCGCCGGCACGGGCCTCATCATGTGGCTCGGCGAGCTCGTGACAGAGCGCGGCATCGGCAACGGCATGTCCCTGCTGATCTTCACGTCCATCGCCGCGACGTTCCCCACCTCCCTCTGGGCCATCGCCCAGAGCCAGGGCTTCGACATCTTCCTGCTCGTGCTCGCCGTCGGCCTGATCATCGTGGCGCTCGTCGTCTTCGTCGAGCAGTCCCAGCGCCGGATCCCCGTCCAGTACGCGAAGCGCATGGTCGGCCGTCGCACCTACGGCGGCAACAACACGTACATCCCGATCAAGGTCAACATGGCGGGCGTCGTGCCGGTCATCTTCGCCTCGTCGCTGCTGTACCTGCCCGCCCTGATCGCGCAGTTCAACCAGCCCGCCGCAGGCCAGGCGCCCGCGCCGTGGGTCGAGTGGATCACCAACAACCTGACGAGCGGCGACAACCCGCTCTACATGGTGCTGTACTTCGCGCTGATCGTCGGGTTCACCTACTTCTACGTGGCCATCACCTTCAACCCGGAGGAGGTCGCGGACAACATGAAGAAGTACGGCGGCTTCATCCCCGGCATCCGGGCGGGCCGGCCCACCGCCGAGTACCTCGACTACGTGCTCACGCGGGTCACCCTGCCGGGCTCGATCTACCTCGGTCTCATCGCGCTCATCCCGCTCATCGCCCTGGCCCTGGTCGGCGCGAACTCGAACTTCCCGTTCGGCGGCGCGAGCATCCTGATCATCGTCGGCGTCGGTCTCGAGACGGTCAAGCAGATCGACTCGCAGCTGCAGCAGCGCCACTACGAGGGGCTTCTGCGATGACCCGGCTCCTGCTGATCGGCCCGCCCGGTGCGGGCAAGGGCACGCAGGCCGTGCGGCTCTCCGAGTCCTACGGCATCCCCGCCATCTCGACGGGCGACATCTTCCGCTCGAACGTCAAGAACGAGACGGAGCTCGGCCGGCTCGCCAAGAGCTACATGGACGCGGGCAACAACGTTCCCGACGAGGTGACGAACGCGCTCGTGCGCTCGCGCCTCGCGGAGGCGGACGCCCAGGGCGGATTCCTCCTCGACGGCTACCCCCGCACGGTCGACCAGGTGCGCGAGCTCGACGAGTTCCTCGCATCCGACGGTGCGGCGCTCGACGCCGTGGTCGAGATCGTGGCCGACGCGGAGGAGACCGTGGCGCGCCTCCGCCGCCGGGCCTCCGAGCAGGGCCGCAGCGACGACACCGACGAGGTCGTGCGTCACCGCCTCGAGGTCTACGCGCGCGAGACGGCCCCGATCATCTCCCTGTACGAGGACCGCGGCGGCGTCGTGAAGATCGACGGGCACGGCAGCATCGACGAGGTGACCGACCGCATCATCGCGGCCCTGTCCTCGCGCGGGCTCGCTGTTCCCGTGCAGTGAGCGTCCCCTCGCGGTGAAGACGGCCAGGGGCATCTACAAGACGCCGGAGGAACTGCGGCGGATGGTCGCGCCGGGGCTTGCGACCGCGGCGTCGCTCGCCGCGGTGCGTGATCTCGTGGCGCCCGGCGTGACGACGCTCGAGCTCGACGCGGTCGCGGACGAGGCGATCCGCTCGCACGGCGGACACTCCAACTTCCAGCTCGTGCCCGGCTACCGGCACACCATCTGCGCCTCGGTGAACGAGGAGGTCGTGCACGGCATCCCCGGCCCGCGCGTGCTCGCGGCCGGTGACATCGTCTCGATCGACAGCGGCGCGGAGATCGACGGCTGGAACGGCGACTCCGCCATGACGATCGTGCTTCCCGACCCGGCCCGCCCGGACGAGGTCGCTGCGCGCCGGCGCCTCTCCGACGTGACCGAGCAGTCGCTGTGGCGCGGCATCGCCCGGCTTGTGACGGCCCGCCACCTCAACGAGGTGGGCGAGGCCGTGGAGGAGTACATCGAGTCCCAGGGCGACTACGGGATCCTCACCGACTACGTGGGTCACGGCATCGGCCGCTCCATGCACGAGGAGCCGCCCGTCTTCAACTACCGCGTGCGCGGCAAGGGCCCGGCCGTGCGGCCCGGCCTCGTGGTCGCGATCGAGCCCATGGTCACCGCCGGTGACCCGGAGACGCTGGTCGGCGACGACGACTGGACCGTGTCCACGGTGGACGGCAGCATGGCCGCGCACTGGGAGCACTCCGTCGCGGTGCACGAGAACGGCATCTGGGTGCTCACCGCTCCCGACGGGGGAGCGGCCGAGCTCGCCCCCCTCGGCATCACCCCCCTAGCCCCGTAACTCGGGACCCCGCGGCTCAGGAACGCTCGGATCGCCTACTCGCGGGCCGGCCTCGGTTGTGGGGCTCGGAGGCGGTGGCGGCGGGCGTTCCAGTCCTGCACCGCTCTGCTCTTCGTCGCCAGGTGGCGGCCCTCCCGCGTGGGACCGATCGACCCCGGCGGTATCAGCGTGTAGCGGCCGCCCACGCGGGTGATGTCCCAGCCGTTGTTGTGGAGCAGCAGCAGTACCCCGTCCGCGATGTCGGTTCTGCGGTGATCTCGTTTCCACTGGTTGATGTGGTGCGCCTCGCACCAGGACGGTGGCCGGTCGGGTCCGCGTCGGAGCCGATGCGCAGGAGTTCGAGGAATCCGTCGGCGGCGAGCCGCTCGGTCGAGCGCCGGTCCTTCGCGATCGCGTCGATCCGAACCCGATCCTCCTCCTTCACGAACCGGGGACCACCGCGTCGCGGGTTGGTCAGCTCGTCGAGGACCGAGAGGAGAAATGCGCCCGGTTCTGGTGCGTAGAGGAACTCGCCCTCGACCATCCCGTCTTGGCGCTTCCACGCCTTCAGGTGCTGCTGATCGAGCTGCGCCGCCTCCCGGTCGGCGACCTCGGTGTCGTCGAGGTCGTCGCGCAGCTGCCGGGCCCGACGACGCCGACCCCGCCGCCGTACTTCGCGTGGCCGACGGCCATGAAGGCGGCGTTCTCCTCGTGCCTCGCCTGCACGAACCGGGGCCCGTCCTCGGCGCGGTTCAGCGCCTCGAGGAAGCCGTTGATGCCGTCGCCGCTGTAGCCGTAGATGCGCTCGACGCCCCACGCCCGCA